>ENA-ORXR01003541-ORXR01003541.1-marine-metagenome-genome-assembly--contig:-NODE-3541-length-13886-cov-5.038236_pt1 | contig 13886 bp, 11 predicted proteins | sample MGYA00237866_ERZ511479 | MGnify/ENA metagenome assembly ERZ511479 | reverse complement strand
CGCACATCGGTATCGGTACGCCGGGCACCATCGACCCAAAGACCGGGCTGATGAAGAACTCAAATACCGTCGTCCTCAACGGCGAGCCCCTGGGCAAGGATCTGGAGGCCGCCATCGGCCTTCCCCTGACCCTTGCCAATGACGCCAACTGCTTCGCCGTTGCCGAAACCCTGATGGGCTGTGTACCGGAAAAAGTGCCCGACGCGAAAGTAGTCTTCGGTGTCATCCTCGGCACCGGCACCGGCGGCGGCATCGTCATCAACGGCAAAGTACTCGCCGGAGCCCAGGGCATCGGCGGAGAGTGGGGGCACATGTTCCTTGACAACTCCGGTGGCTACTGTTATTGTGGCCGGGTAGGTTGCGCTGAGCGCATCCTGGCCGGCCCCAGCCTCGAACGCTACTACGCAAATCGCGCCGGCGAAAGCCGGACGATGAAGGAAATCGTCCTTCGCTACCGCGCCGGTAACGACCCGCACGCCACGGCAACGATGGAACGCTGGTTTCACTTCTTCGCCAAGGGCATCAGTACCATCATAAATGTCATTGACCCGGACGTGATCGTCCTCGGCGGCGGCCTCAGCAACATCGATGAACTCTACTCGGAGGGTATCCCCCAGGTTGTCAACCACCTCTTCAACCCACGGATGGATACCGTCTTCCTGCGCCCGGAGCTGGGGGATTCAGCGGGAGTATTCGGGGCGGCCTTGTTGTAGGCCGGAAGTTGTCCCGGATCGCATGTGATCCTACATCTCGACAATCTTACCCGATTCGGCGATCTGAAAGCGCCGCGCCGTACTGTTAGAGGCGGTGTAATCGAAGGTTCCTCCGGGGCTTTGTCCGCTTACCTGATAGATCATCAGGGCCTCGGTCAGTACGCAATGAGATTGGGTAACCTCTTCCCCGTCGTAGCTCGTGCCGGCGATCACCATGCGGTCGATCAACTCCTGTGTTTTCAGGTTGATCGTTACCAAAGTGTAATGGTACTGCGCCAGATCAGCCCGCCAGTATACCAGGCCAACGTAATCATCAGCATCGGGCAGGCGGAGACAGGCGACAAAATCGGTCAGTTCATCGGCCATTCCCGGCTCCAACGGTAGGATGTATTGCTCGATGACACGAGGGGACAAGGGCGGAATTTCTTTACTCATCGTCCGCGCGGTATCGTCGGAGAAGGTCATCGGTAATTCAATCTGCGGGAATTGCTCGAGGAAATGATCGAAGCGGATTTGTGGTCCTTCCATATTGTAGTCTGGTAGTCTGGTAGTCTGGTAGTCTGGTAGTCTGGTAGTGAAGAACACGTCAGTTGGCTAAAGGATGCCCGACGATTTAAATTGGGCGTAAGAATTTTCCATCCGCTTATCTTAGCAGCTATGATACCTACTCAAGCACGCGTCGTTGGTTACCTGTACCTGTTCATTCTTCTGCTGATCCTATTTATTGCACTTTACCCGACCATAATTTTTACTTTTATCGGAGGAGAAGGCTTGGGCGTTATTTTCCTCGGGCTGGTAGTCTGGGGCCTCGTTAATTTTATTCGGTTCAGGAAAACCAAGGAAGTAAACAAGTGGGATAGCGTGCTTTTATTCCTTCCGGTGATCAACTTTATAGTGATCGTTATCTTAATTGGCATCGCGGTCGGGATGGAATAAAAAAGCTCTATTCACGCTGTGAATAGAGCTTTTTTAAGCTTATCTGATCGGCATGCTACACTGCAAAACTCTCCCCACACCCACATTCACGACTAGCGTTGGGGTTATTGAAGGAGAAGCCGGTGCCGTCAAGTCCACCGCTGAATTCGAGGGTGGAATTGTGCAGGTAGAGGAAAGACTTAAGGTCACAGACGACGGTTTCGCCATTGTCCTCAAAGACCTGGTCCTTGTCTTTGACCTCGTTATCAAAATCAAGAACATAGCTCAACCCTGAGCATCCACCACTGGTGATGGTAGCGCGCAGGAAGTAATCTTCGGTGAGGCCTTTAGCCTCCCGAATCGACTGCAATCGTTCTTTGGCACTGTCGGCTACGAAGAGCATAGGGATAGAATTGTAGTCTGTAGTCTGTAGAAGCGCGGAACTGATGTACAGTTCTACAGACTACGGTCTAATTAATGTGCTGATTCCGTCACCGTCACTTCCAGGCCATTCTTGATCTGGTAGTCTTTGATGGCACCCTTGATGGCATCTTCGGCTAGTACAGAACAGTGAATCTTTACCGGTGGTAAAGCCAACTCTTCCACAATTTTCATATTATCAATAGCCAAGGCATCATCTACCGATAATCCTTTCAACCACTCCGTTGCCAAAGAAGAAGAAGCGATAGCAGAACCACAACCAAAGGTTTTAAATTTTGCGTCCTTGATTTTTCCGGTTTCCTCGTCTACTTCAATCTGTAAACGCATCACGTCACCACATTCCGGTGCACCTACTAAACCAGTACCAACATTTTTCTGGCTCTTATCCATTGTTCCCACGTTACGTGGATTTTTAAAATGATCGAGCAATTTTTCTGAATATGCCATATTGTAAAATTTAAAGTTTTTTAATTATTCGGTTTCTATTAATCTAAACAGAAATTACCTTTTAATGTTCTGACCATTGGATACTATCAATATCCACCCCTTCTTTGTACATCTCCCAAATTGGGCTAAGGTCTCGCATGTGATTCACACCTTGCGTGATGGCTTTGATTGTATAATCAATATCTTCTTCTGTAGTAAATCTGCCAAGACTAAAACGTAGAGAAGAGTGTGCTAAATCATCACCCAACCCTAACGCAACCAATACGTAAGATGGTTCTAAAGAAGCAGAAGTACAAGCTGAACCGGAAGAAAGTGCGATATCCTGATTAAAAGTCATCATTAAACCTTCTCCTTCTACATGCTTAAAAGAAAGATTGGAAACGTGCGGCATTCGGTGTTCCTTGCTACCATTGATATACACCTCCTCCATTGCGGCGATCAGTGCATTTTCCAACTTGTCTCTTAATTTAGAAAGCCGTTCTGCATCCTGATGCATTTCTTTGGAAGCAATTTCCGCTGCTTTTCCAAACCCAACAATACCTGGAACATTTAACGTTCCGGAACGCATGCCTCTTTCGTGTCCGCCACCGTCCATCTGGGCAGTAACTTTTACTCGAGGATTTTTTCTACAAACATACAATGCACCTACTCCTTTCGGTCCGTACATCTTGTGTGCTGTAAATGCCATTAAGTGAACACCTGTTTCTTTGGGATCAACTGGAATTTTTCCAACTACCTGCGTAGCATCACTCATAAATAACACACCGTGCTTTTCACAAATTTCACCGATCTTTTTCATTGGCTGAATAAGCCCCGTTTCATTATTGGCCCACATAATGGACACCAGAATAGTTTTATCTGTAATCGCGGCTTCCAATGCAGCAAGATCCACCATCCCCTCACTGTCTACGTCGAGATAAGTTACCTCGCCACCCATTTTTTCGATCTTCTTGCAAGCATCCAAAACTGCTTTGTGTTCTGTTTTCAGTGTGATGATATGATTACCCTTACGCTGATACATTTCAAATACTCCTTTGAGTGCAAGATTATCTGCTTCGGTAGCACCGGAAGTAAAGATAATCTCTTTGGAATCAACGTTGATCAGATTCGCAATTTGCTCACGCGCATAATCCACCGCCTCTTCAGCTATCCAGCCAAAAGGGTGATTACGGCTAGCCGCATTTCCGTGCTTTTCATAAAAATATGGAACCATTTCGTCCACTACACGGGGATCACACGGAGTAGTCGCGTTGTTATCTAGGTATATCTGTCTTTTATTATTCATCGAAGGAAATTATTTAGATTAAGTCTAAAGAGTTATTCTAGCTCACAAAGATAACATTAATATACGAAAAAAGGTTGTAAAAACAGGCTTGATTTAAGCGAGATAAATTACTTAATTTAGCGGATGAATTAGGGTTGTCTCCAGCAAGGATTTATAATCTAGAAAAGAGCGCTTTAAAGATAGGGTTTTGACAAGGATTTGTAAAAAAAAATAATGAAGCATTCCGAAAATTTATTTAAAGAATTTGAGGCGGTTTCGGCGGAAGCCTGGCTGGCCAGGATAACATCAGACCTGAAAGGAAAAGATCCCGAATCGCTCAACCACCACGTGGGAGAATCGATTGTTTTATCTCCTTTTCATCATGCTGATACCACGACCAATCCTGCGGGTCCGATTGGGCGGAATACCCAGGGGAATGAGTGGTTAATCGGTGAAGCGTTTGTGGTCAGGGAAGATATAGTATCAACCAATAAATCAATATTGCACGCACTGGAAAACGGGGTGCAAGCTGTCAATATCACGATTGATCGGGCATTAGATAAAAACGATTTTACACAGTTATTTGATCAGGTAGAGCCTGCTTATATTCATATACATTTTACCATTGCTGTGTCCATTGATCCGGTGCTGATTTTATCCGAATTTGTTAATATTTTACCTGATAAAAAAGGAGATAAAAATACTTTTTCCGGGTCGGTGAACATTGTAGGAACCCAGCATTCTGAACTACAAAAATGGGCGATCACCAATTTACCAAATTTCAAGACCTGGTTTATTGGAGCACCATTTAGTGATCCGGTCGCGCAGCTCACCACGATGATTCGTCAAGGGGTTGCCGACCTGAGCGCATCGGACGATGCTGATATTGTCGGGCAGTTAATTTTTAAAGTAAATATTGGAACTGATTTTTTTCTTGAAATAGCCAGATTACGGGCACTGAGAATTGTTTGGGCCAATGTGCTGAAATCTTATAAAATTGAACCGACTACTTTTCCTACATTGATGGTGGAGTTTGATCCTTCCAGTCAAACCGAAGATACCAACCAGAATATGATTCGGGCTACCACCATGGCCATGGCCGCAGCGCTTGGCGGAGCAGACCTGCTAACGGTATTGCCCGCAGGCGCAGAATCGGCGGACGAAGATACCATGAGATTTCATCGCCGTATTGCGCGCAATGTTCAGCATATTTTAAAAATGGAATCCTTTATCGATCGGGTAAAAGACGTAGCCGGTGGAAGTTACTACGTAGAAACACTGACCACAAAAATCGGAGAAGCCGTCTGGAAAAATTTAAGAACTTAAATTTCTAAAAAGCCAATCGTTTTCGTTTTACAATCTGTGATAAACTTACAATCGCCAGAATAACAATTGCGGCAATACTGGCATATTTAATCGTCGTATATTCTCCGTTTTCTACGATGATCCCAATTGATGCCCATATAAATACCAACGGTACCACCATTCCATTCTGAAAAGCCATAAAAGTTCCAATCAACACCAACGCGCCAATGATAATTCCAGTGATCGTAACTTGTTGTTCTATTGGTAAAACAACGCCTGCTTCTGTCAGCATAAGCGCAGCAGATACTGCCGTCGCTGCACAGATCCATCCGAGATACATTTGTGTAGGTAGATAATACCAGTGTGTATTTGAATTTTTTTCTAATTTTATTTGTTTGCGCAAGGCAATAAACAAGGTTACGAGGGCGACGAGATGCCAGAGAATATTGGCAAACCCGAGCCACTGAATATTGGTGTAGCTGATGGGGACAAAACTAATGGACGCCAACGCGGCAAAAATTCCGGCAATGGTGGCCGTACGTAAATACGGACTGTCTACTCGCTCCGATTGCAGTTGAAACCAGCTGTAAATAATCATCCCCAAAAAGATAGGGCCCCAAATGGAAAAGGCGTAGCCAGCGGGTTGAATAAGCACCCGGGCATCATCGTCAAATTGTGAATCAAGGAAAAAAACGCTACCGAAATTTACGATCGGTACGATTAAGAAGAGGATAAATTGCAACTTTTTCATATTTCCCTAACGTAAGAGGTGAGAAAAAGTTAGAAAGGGATAAAAAAACTGTCGCAATTCGTAACTCTTGGGGAGCACAAAGTTACGACAGCCACCTAAAGGGTGTTTACTGGATATTCTAAAGGAATATACCACGCAATATATTTGACTTTATTCTAAAATAAAGATTTTGTTTCTAAGGAATGAACACCCCCAAATAATTAATTTTTTCAAAACAAAAACAACAATATTTTGAAAAGTAAAGATAAAAATTTTATATCAAGTAAACAAGTTATTTAATCGCCATTTAAGCGTGTGCTTAGGAACAACGATCTAATAGATTCAGAATTATGACTCATATTTTTTGTGCCTAACTTCGTTTAAAAAAGCTACTAGCAAAAGCTGCTTGCTATTTGCTTTACTTTAACGCGATAGATAAGTTGATTTGATGTTATATGCATCAACGCTCCGAGATTTGTCAAAAGTCCAGTACTTGAAGTTTTACTTACGCCGAGGTGGTCGACGGTTACTGCGTTTTCCTCTTCCCGTTGGAGTATTGCTCTTCTTACGACGTGTTTTTATAAAGTCCCTTTTGAATTGTTTTTTTCTTTCACCGATCAGTTTATCGATCAAATCCTCGCGTCCCATTGATTTGAGTTTATCGCGGATAGTCTGATGATTTTCATTTTTGTGCCAGAAGAAAAAGAGGTGTTGATTTTGTTTTTCTTTTTTTGTGGTGGCTGCATAAACAGGTCGTAAAGTGTACGGATGTAAACCAGAGTAATAGATGACCGTACCCACCGTCATCGGAGTAGGCGTAAAATCCTGGACCTGTTCCAGTTTAAAACCCATGCTCTTGGTTTCGGCGGCAAGATTGGCCATTTCCTCTTCGGTAGAACCAGGATGGCTGGAAATAAAATAAGGAATTAATGGCTGGGCCAGTCCATGCTTTTTATTAATAGCATCATACTTGTTTTTAAAAGAATGAAAATGTTTAAACGAAGGTTTGCGCATGACCTTAAGTGTCTCATCCGAAGTATGTTCGGGCGCTACCTTTAGGCGACCACAAACGTGTCGGGTAACGAGTTGTTCCATATATTCGTCGAGGCTACCGTCATTTTTTTTATTGTATTCATCCACTAAAAGATCGTAACGAATGCCACTCCCAACGAAAGCTTTTTTGACATCAGGATGTTCGTCTACCTTTCGGTAAATTTCCGTTAAAGGTTTGTGACTGGTGTCGAGATTACTACAGACCACCGGATGAATGCAAGAAGGGGCGACACAACGATCGCAGATTGCCTGATCGATCCCTTTCATTTTATACATATTGGCCGAAGGGCCACCCAAATCACTGATATAACCCTTAAAGTCGGGCATCTTGGTAATCTGATCCACCTCTTTAAGAATTGACTTTTCGGAGCGACTCGCCACAAATTTTCCCTGATGTGCAGAGATCGTACAGAAACTACAACCACCAAAGCATCCCCGGTGCATATTGACCGAAAACCGGATCATCTCGTAAGCGGGAATCGCACCTCGTTTATTGTATTTGGGATGCGGCATACGCGTATAATCGAGGTCAAAAGAAGTATCAATTTCCTCTTCCGTCATCGGTGGGTAGGGTGGATTGATCATCAGATTATGATCTCCTACCGCCTGGGTTAGTCGTCGGGCATTTACTTTATTGGATTCCTGTTCAATGTGTTTGAAGTTAGCAGCGTAAGCTTTTTTATCCCGTAAACATTTTTCGTGAGAATGAAGCGCGAGGTCTTCCCAGATTTTTATTTTAGGTAGTGGATCATGTCGCAAAATCTGGATCGCCGTCTGGGGAATGGTTTTGAGCGACGCAAAAGGCACCCCTTTTTGTAAAAGTCGAACGATTTCCCGCAAAGGCATTTCTCCCATTCCATAAACCAGCATATCGGCACCACTTCTTTCCAGAATATTAGGAAATAATTTATCCGCCCAATAATCATAATGCGTAACCCGACGTAAGGAGGCTTCAATACCTCCGAGGAGGACGGGCACGTCTGGATATAATTTTTTTAAAATTTTAGTATAGGTCTCTACCGCATAGTCCGGTCGAAAGCCCGCATCACCTCCGGGAGTATACGCATCGGTAGACCGACGACGTTTGGAAGCCGTATAATGATTAATCATCGTATCCATGCAACCAGAGGAGACCCCAAAAAACAATCGTGGCTTTCCGAATTTTTTAAAATCCCGGAGATCATCTTTCCAGTTGGGTTGCGGAACAATGGCAACCCGGAGTCCTTCGCTTTGCAAAATTCTACCTACCACGGCATTACCAAAGGCTGGATGATCCACGTAAGCATCACCAGAAATAATGACCACGTCGAGTTCCTCCCAACCACGGAGTTCTACCTCTTTTTTGGTAATAGGAAGCCAGTCGGTAACAGGACGAGATGGAGTTTTTTCAGACATTCTGTAAAGATACGATAATCCGGTTTGAAGTGGGTCAGAAAAAGGTCAGGATGTGCGGTGCTTTCCGTCTGATAGGATAGAAGCGGAAATGGAATAGCAGGGAGTAGAGACAATTCATAAATTGTCTTTATCTGAATTGTCTTTATCTTTGCATCATGAACTATAAAAATCACAGTTTAGAGGATACCATCGTCGCATTGGCTACTCCTCCGGGTATTGGTGCAATCGCTGTTATCCGACTATCCGGAAAGAAAGCGATAGAGATGGTCAATGAAGTTTTTCCAGCAAAAGACCTGACAAAAGCCGGGACACACACGATACATCTGGGAACGATTCGTGATGGAGAACGAATCGTGGACGAAGTGCTGGTTTCTCTATTTGTTGCCCCCAAATCTTATACGCGCGAAAATGTGGTAGAAGTATCTACCCACGGTAGCAATTATATTATTCAGGAAGTGATTGGTTTATTTATGCGGCAAGGAGCGCGAATGGCACAAGCTGGAGAATTTACGTTGCGTGCTTTTTTAAATGGTCAACTGGATCTTTCGCAGGCCGAAGCGGTGGCAGATTTGATTGCTTCGGAATCTGCTTCTTCTCACGCTCTGGCCATCGAACAAATGCGGGGTGGATTTTCGGATGAGATTCAAACCTTGCGACAAGAGTTGATTGACTTTGCGAGTCTGATCGAGTTAGAACTGGACTTTTCGGAAGAAGATGTGGAGTTTGCCAACCGGGATAAACTGCAGGAATTAGTGATGAAAATCAGGGGTCTTCTCCGTCGCCTGCTGGACTCTTTCCAGCTGGGCAACGTCCTGAAAAACGGGGTGAGTACCGTAATCGCCGGACGACCTAACGCCGGGAAATCCACGCTGCTGAATGCCCTCCTCAACGAAGAGCGAGCGATTGTCAGTGAGCTGGCCGGAACGACTCGGGACACGGTCGAAGAAAAATTAAATATCAAAGGCATCGAATTTCGACTCATCGACACTGCCGGTATTCGCAAGGCACAGGATCAGATTGAAAAAATCGGGGTAGAACGAACCATCGAAAAAATTGCGCAATCGACCGTCGTGATTTATGTCTTCGATGTGGTCGAATCCGAACCCGCTGATTTGTGGAGCGATGTCGATCGGTTTTTAGATGGAAGTAAAGTGTTGACCAGTAAAAGCAAGCAATTGTTTGTTGCCAATAAAATGGATTTGAATCCGTACACCAGGCCGGAAGATTATTATAAAGAGGGGTTGATCGGTCCCGAAAATCTCATTGCGGTTTCTGCCAAAAATGAAATGAATATTGAATATTTAAAAGACCACCTGTTTAATTTGGTCATCGATAATCCGGATTTGATGGACCATACCATCGTGACCAATTCTCGCCACTACGAAGCATTGACCAACGCGGACGAAAGTTTGCAGGCAGTGTTGAATGGGATGGAAAGCGGGATTACGTCCGATTTTATTGCGATGGATATTCGTCGGGCGTTGCAGCATTTGGGGGAGATTACGGGAGAGGTGAGTACGGATGATTTGTTGGGGAATATTTTTGGAAGGTTTTGTATTGGGAAGTAAGTGGGAGGGGAGGGAGATGACCTAAATAAAAAACCATATATTAGCATTTATACGAAGCCGTTGTTGAAGGTGGGGAAGAAGAGGAAGAAGTGAGATAGATTAATTTTTAACATCCCAAATGAAATTAATGAAAAAGATTTTCGAAGTTACAGAAATTGAAAATTACTCTGGTGTAGATATTAAAGATATTCATCGAAATGTGTCACTATTAAAACCAAAACATTATGAGGCACTAGGTTTTCCAATTGGTGGAGATGCTCCCAAAGATTTCATTCAAGCATACATTTATGGAGATTCAAGGAAAGCTAATCCGAACAAATGGAATAAATATATTGCGAAAGTAGGTCATAAATGGTATCCATTAGAAAGTGTTAATGAATATCTATTAAATAGAATTGGAGAGGTTTTAGGCCTGAAAATGGCAAAATCTCATATTAGACTATTTGGGAATCAGTTAAGATTTTTAAGCTTGTACTTTAGAAAAAAAGATGAGGAATTAGTTCATGGTGCAAACATTTATTCTGCTTTCCTCAATGAAAAGGATACTCAATTTGTGCAAGAAATTGAAGATGAAGAATTATCGAGAGAATTTTTCACTTTTCAATTCACAGTCAAGGCAATAAGAACAGTATTTAAAAATGATGGTCATCAAAGTATTTTAATGAATTTTGTTAATATGCTGATGTTTGATGCAATTACAGGTAATAATGATAGACATTTCTACAATTGGGGTGTACTAAGAGATATTAGGGGGAAAAGGAAACCTTATTTTTCTCCAATCTATGATTCAGCAAGAGGACTATTCTGGAATTACCCTGAGAGAAAAATTGAAAGCCTAGTTCAAAAAGGAACTATTATTGATGAAATACAATTTGATAAGTATATTCGTAAGTCTCTACCAAAAACTGGTTGGAAAGGTGAAAAAAAGATTAATCACTTTGAATTAATTGAGAAAATCTACTCGACTTACCCTGAATATCAAAATAGTTGTAAATACTTATCAAGTAATGTACATTTACAAAACGTTTTAAAAATGTTAAATAAAGAGTTTCGCAACTTTTATTCAAAAAAACGTCTTATATTAATAGAAGAGTGTCTGAAAAGAAGATTTTCGACTCTTCAACAAATTTGTACTTAAGATAATTTAACGATGATGTTAAACAAAGCAAAAAAAGCATTAATTGCTATTAATGCCAAGTCATGGAAATCTGAAGGGCAAGAATATATCCAAACACCCGAAAATATAACCGTTATGTTTGAACTTACTTATAAGACATTAACGATTGGTTTTCTCAAACTAAAGAAAAGTGTTTGGACTTATGAATATAGTGATGAATTTAAAAATCAAAGCGATATTCAACCTTTAACAGATTTTCCAGATGTTGACAAAGTATATGAAAGTAAAGAGCTTTTACCTTTCTTTATGCAACGTATACCAAGTATTAGTCAACCCAAGGTACAGGCAGAAATTAAAAAGGAGAAAATTGATAAAACTAATGAAGCTGAATTATTAAAACATTTCGGTAAAATTTCAATTACTAATCCTTTTCAACTGACTCCAACCTTTTAATTAAACTATTAACCACTAAAATATTTAACCCAAAGATAAGTAATGTCTTTGGGTTTTCTTTTTTCTATTCTAAAAGGTGCAAAACAGGAAAAAAGTACCCCAATTGTACCTCCAAAAACCTAAACCCCTGACAATCAACACATAGCATTTTTTGTATTGGGAAGTATCTAAAATATCAATTTATTTAATTCTCATCTCTGATAAATATAAAAAAAAATTATAATAAAGTAAAAGCCGTTTTCTTCAGTAAGGAAAACGGCTTTTTTGATATATTTGTACCTGTTAAATTATAAAAAAACGGATAACCTAACATATAGCATTTTTTGCATAAAAAAGTAATACAGAAGTATTACAAGGAACGGTTCGAAAATAACCAAGTCTAAAATGTCAATTTATTTTGTTAACATTCCTAAAGCAAATTATCCCCTGTCATCAATCTCCAATTTAATTGAATAAACTTTTCTTATTACCATGGTAAAATCTGAAGAAGCGGACTTATTTGCGCTGATTAATGGTCTAAAAGCGTTTGAAATTAAAGCAGTAAAACGGTATGTCGATACCTCTTATCTGACCGATAAATGGTTGCTACTGAAAATGTTTAGGGAAATTAAGCGGCAAAAAGTATACAGTAAGGAGGCCTTGATGAAAAAATTAAAAATTACGGAATCTGAAATTGCCAAACTTAAACACAAACTTTTTTCGGTCATTATTCAGGCCCTAAAAAGTATCATGGTCAAGGACACTTCGCAGGATTTGATCGACCTGATGCTGGAATTTGATTTGTTGATCAAACACGGGATGTTTCACAAAGGCAACCGGAAACTGGAGAAAATTGTGTCGGTAGGGGAGGCTCGCTGTGAATATGATATTTGTATCTGGGCAATTAAAAAAGCCATCCTGAAGGGTTTGTTTGCGCACGTTAATTTTAAATATCGCCATTTGCTGGATAATGCTTATGCAAAAATAAAGTCCTTGCAAAATAAATCTTTGGAGCTTAACGCTTATAAAAACCTGAGTGATCAGGTGCTATTATTACATTACGAATTTTTAGATCGTCGGATAGAAAACAGAAACGAAATATTGAAGTTTTTAGAGCATCCGCTAATTGCTGAAAAGGTAGAATATCAGAGCGAGCTATCTGAATTTTTTTACTATCGGATCAAGTCTCTGATCTATCTGGGAGATAATAATTACGTAGAGTCGAAGATTTATTCTCTCAAGGCACTGGGATATCTGGAGTCTATTGAAAATAAAAACAGAAACGATTTTAATTATAAAATTGTAACCATTAATAACTACCTGGATGCTTCGTTGCATTTGGAAGATGTCGCTGCGTTTGATCAAATGATTGTCAAGATGGATCAGTTAATAGATAAAAACTCGGAATCGTTTTCGTTGGCAAACAAAGCCGTTTCTATTCAATTGCGATTGTCCTGCGTACTCAATTATCTCTGGTTGACCAAAGATCATAAAACTTTTATCAAAAATTACGACCAATACCAGCAGACCTCCATCGACTGTGACCAATTTCTGCGGCCCAATATCGCCGCAGAAGTCCTGTTTGGATTTTCCAGAATGTTTTTCCTGGCTAAAGAATATGATCAGGCCCACCACTACTGCCTTCAATTGATCGACAAGCATAAAAAAAATCCTACCATCACCGTGCTATGTTGTTCCAACATCTTAAGAATTATCATCAATTACGAACTCGGTAACGTAAAAGCCATTTCCTATATCATTCAGTCAACTAAATATTTTCTAAAATCCAGAAATCGCTATTTTAAAATTGAAAATATTTTTTTTAGTGGATTGAGTAAGATAAAACCCTATCATTCCAAATCCGAGAAATTGGAATTATTTAAAGTGTTACACGCAAAACTTAGCGAAACTGCCGGATTTTCGGAAGAAAGGGTGGTGGACAAAATGGTCGGCCTGACCGATTGGGTAGCCGAAAAAGCGGGTTACAAATTAACCTAAAGTAAAGTCTAACACTATTATACAGATATACCCAGATTTCCTTTTAAGGTGATATTTCTACTTGAAAATTAAATGATGCAAGTATCTGAATATCAATTGTTTACCAATTTTTTACTGCATTTTTTTTGCTAATAAAAGTTAATTTGGCACGAACCTTTAAACCAATTGTTATTGGTATAAAGGTTAACTTTATGATTAAGTACTTGAGGCACTATACTTATTATTGAATGATAACAATTTAAATATAATTTCTTCGTACATACCATTTTTGGATAATTTTGTAGCGTAAATTCCTTGTTGATCTTGTAAAGCGTAATTTTGTATTCTATGACTTATGAGCGATTAAGTTCGACATTATTAAACGAGAATAAAAAGGAAGCTTGAATCAAAAGATGCTCCGCAAGTCAAAAGGTTTTTATGTTACAGGATATCTAATGCCTTCGGCACTAAGTTGTTGATTAGTTAATCGGTGGATCAGTCACATAGTACGCAATGCGAACGTAACCAT
>ENA-ORXR01003539-ORXR01003539.1-marine-metagenome-genome-assembly--contig:-NODE-3539-length-13890-cov-11.518569_pt1 | contig 13890 bp, 18 predicted proteins | sample MGYA00237866_ERZ511479 | MGnify/ENA metagenome assembly ERZ511479 | reverse complement strand
CCCCCCAGAGTAGGCAAGAGGCGAGGTTCTGGCACTGGTGGCGACGGTGGCGCCGCCAAAAAAAAGCGCACGGCGCGGCGCACATCCGGCCATATCGACGCGGGGGGACGAGCGCAGGGATCATCCATCCTAAATTCATTTCTACACGATCGGCCGGGGCGTGGCCCAGCACGATCAAGCTGTCAATCATCAGATTGAGCGTCCCCACATGCCATTGGCTGAGCCCCAGTTTGCTTGGACCAGGTGGGGACGCTCAGTTACACCCTCGAGTAGCGCGATTGGCATGGAATATGCTGGCGATCAGCGTTGAATTCGAGGCGAGCGTCTCCGAGCAAAGGGCCACTTTCCCAGAAATCGTCTGCTGTGAAGCGATCGTCCCGCCATTTGAGACGTCGTTTCAGGTCACCACGTGTCCCACAGGCATCAGACGCAATCTGAGGTTGCCAGATTGTGTCGGAAACTCACGCCGACGCTTCCGAAAGACAGGTGACCTGGCTATGCTGCTTCACGGATCCACAAGCTGAGCACGAGTCGTGGAGATCTCGCTTCCACACCCTTTTCCGGCAGCAGTAGGCTGCGGTCGGCCGAGCTACGTTGCCGAGAGACGCTGACAGAAGCGCACAAGACGCGGCGATAACCGCCGCCTGTCACACTTGGGGGCCTTCGGGCGACAGCTGGCCCTGATACGTTCCCATTCCGCCTACGCCGCAACGTACGAGCCGTAGGAGCACTGTCGGTGGGTGGTCCTTGTTTTGCGCCCACCAGTCTGATGTGGCGCAGCATTTTTGTTGGCAGGCCCATCCAGCAAGGCGCGAGCCGCAGACAAACAGTCGAAGAGCTCCTCTTCGCAGCCCACAGTGGTTGTTGACACGTCCAGACAGCACCTCACGATGCCCGGAAAAGCTGACCACTGATAGCATTGCACGTGCGTCCGAGATGACCATCCCTTTTTAGTCATGTTTGCAGGCCTAGAGCAAATCCAGAATAAGAATCGTTGCAGCCTGCCGGGAGCCGTGGCTGTGGAGCCTCGTATCGCATTGGCGAAAGCAGTGTTCTCGAGAGGTCCATTCGCATTCGCGCAGGCGCTGTCCTCCAGGGGGCCGGCAGGGGGGCGGGGAACAGGCAATCACGACTTCCTTCCGGGTGTCGTTGGAGCCTGCAGGGGTGCGACGGAGAAAGCGCAATCACAACAAACTTCCGAGCATCGTAGAAAGCTGACAGCCATAAAAGCTGTGGAGCCTAGTGGCCCGTCCGCGCAGCCGCTGCACTTTGGAAGCCTGCACGGGTCCTTTGGAAGGCCCACGGTGCTTTCTGGGTAGGGAGGTCACAGGCCATGGAGGGGGCGCTCAAAAACGGGTCAGCCAGCGGAGCCGACCGTTTCCCGTGCCTTCCGACCGGCGCGCTCACCAGTTTCCACAACGGCGCTCACCACCGTGCCGTGTCTACCCACCCACGCCTCGCTCGGCCTCCTTCACGCCACCCACCCGCCCACCGCTCACCTCCAACACGCACGCACACACTTCCCGCCTACCTACATATCTCTGTACATCTCACATCGTGCACGCACGAGGCCTCACTCGACCAGGCCATCACGACTGTCACCGTCGCTGCTCCCTTTGCGCGCAGGCCGTCGCTCCAGGCCTCTTCACCGCGACGTTGGCCACTCTCTGGGCCAAGCCGTCTGAGTCGTACTCCCAAAGACTCCTGCTCAGCCGTGCCGCGCGCAGCGCGTGCTCGACATGTACGAGCGCGACATGGCCGAGGCTACCAAGAGTGGCCAGAACGCGGCCAAGAAGATCATCACTGTCATCCACAAGGACGTTGAGTCGTCGGCGGCCTTTGACAAGGCCGGTAGCACCAGAAGCGCCGGGAAGGGCACGGTGGATAACCCCGTGACGTACAAGACGGCCAAGGCGGGAGGTGCGGCCTCGGACGAGGCCGGTGCCTGCCGCTGCAAGCGCAAGGCCGAAGAGCATCCGTCCACAGCTGTCCAGGCCGTCAAGGTCGCGAAGCGCCCAGTGACGACGAACCAAGGGCACGCCAACGCTGCCGCGATGCACCTTGACGGTGTCTCCAATGTTGGCTCTGGGACAGACGTGGCCTTTCAGTCGGCCAAAGTTGCGGCGCCCCTGTCGGCCGCTCCCACTGTGGAGCAGCTCACGGCCACCTACAAGTTCCTGGCCGGTGATTGTAAGCGTGCTCTCGCGGCCGTTGAGACTCTGGGCCTGCAGTGGACGACGAGGCAGCAGCGGGCGGCGCTGCGTGGCGCCACTATTGAGCAGCGCGCCGTCGCTTACCTGTTGGCCGAGCGCTTGATCGCGGCCAAGATGCGCCAGTGGGCGGCCATCAAGCTCTACTGGGCCGAGAGGCGCAAGTGCGTCGAGGCCCAGAAGGCGGTTGACGACGCGGGGCCACATGGCATGGCCTACGTGAATTGCACGGCCATCCGCGAAGGCTACACCGGCGTGGGTAAGGAGGAGGTGTCGGCGGCCGACGCGGCTATGGCTGCCGCGTCGGCGGCCAGCCGCGCGATCCTCTCGACTGCCGCCTCCGCGTCGGTGGTGCAGGGGAAGGGTCATTCCAAGGCCGGCGCGTCGTCGACCCGAGCGCCGGACATGGACAAGGGCGAGGCCGCTGCGGCCTCTATGGGGGTGGCGGGGATGGCAACGGGCAAGGCCGGTCCGGCCTCCGAGCGCGCGTCAGGCGAGGGTCAGGGGAAGGCCAAAACCGTGGTGGCCCCTTTTGAAGACGACGACGCCGACGACGTCGTCATCGTCAAAGTGATTTTGGCCAATCCGCTGGCCAAGCAGGTCAAGGCCAAGTCGGAGCAGGTCAAGTCCAAGGCCGAGCCGGATTCGAGCGTGCCCGCCGGGATGGCGTCCGCAGCTGCCAAGGCCGGGGTTCTCGGGTACGTGTATGCTGAGCACGACGATCCTGAGTGGGCGGATTCATAGGGAGCATGTGACGACAGAGTGACTCGGGTTGACGTGGAGGGGTCCGTCTATGAACTTGGTGAGCAGCGGGGAGGGTAGCGCGGCACCGTTTGTATGACGTGGCCGCAATGGGGAGTGTTGGGCGGCCGCCTGTACGACGCGGCCGCCCTGAAGAGGTTGGCTGGGCCGCCCGCACGTGGCGGCCGCGGTGATGCTCGTGCCGTCAGATGATAGCGTAGTGTCGTTCTCTCTGTCACGAGGGCGTCGGCATAATGCGTTCGTTCTCCTGTGTTGTGGCTTCGCCTTAAAACAGTCGCTTGCGCGTGGCATCTTCTTCACATGCGATGGAGGCGTCGGGACATTGTCGCGAGGAGCATGCTAGACGTCCACTTGGTCCGAGAGCGCCAGCTCCTTTTTTCTCAGTGGCTCGATGGCAGGCTCTTTTTGCTCATCGGCTCCCAGGGAGACAGTTGCTCCTGAGCGCAGGACTAGTGCTCGAGATGTGGCGGAGACTGCGTCAGACGCGTGGTTTGGGAGGCACCCACCCGCACGAGCGTTTCTCCCGCCTTATGCAACATCGCATTGAGAATTTTCAGGTTTTTCAGCGGGAGGCATCAGTGCCACCGTTTCGCACTCATTCCGTTTCCTGGATCTCACCTTCCATCATCAGGCACAGCTGTCCAATAAAGACGCCGATTAATCATGCCACGCATGATGGCGCGTCGCGTGATCTGGATGCCCAGCCTCCGGATCATGAGCGATGGAGACACGTACGCGTGTGGCAGCAGGTGGCCCGGCCGCGTGGCAGCAGGTGGCCCGGTATGGTTGGCGGCCCGTACGTACATGGCTGGCAGCGGCTGTTCTGATTGGCCGCAGGGATGAACGAGTGCGTGCACAGCTGAGCGTTTGGGCGCCATTGCGTCCGATTTCGACCCGTGCGTTGAGGGAAGCGTGAGGCGTGGCCACAGCCTTTTTTGGTGGCACTGGGTGGGCTCTTGGTGTGGCCATAGGCTCCTGTGCCACATTGATTCGCACTGACACGGCGGGCCCGACGGGATTGGCGAGGCGCCGCATGGCAGCAGGCCACGACCTGCACACAGATATCTCCGCACAGTTGACAGACGCTTTAGATGTGTGGCTGCTCCTTCTCTGTCGGCCCACGTGAGATGATCTCTGTATTCCGCGTGGAACCAGCGCGCTGTCTACGGCTGCGCTGCAAGCACAGCAAGGAATGCCAACATCATATGCCTTCACGTGATTCACCACTCTCTCTCGGGCCCATTACGCATTCCTTTCAGGGTGGCCATCGGCGCTGCTCGTGGACAGTTTAAAGATCACACACCTAGACAGGCTGGCCCGAGCTCGACAGCCAATCTGTCGGGCGGGGCTTCCCGATCCTTCCTGATAGGGGCTCAGACGATCGCAGTGTAAGCTGAGGCAGAACATGCAATCCGGATTGCGGGACACCCAATTTGAGGCCCACGACGCGAGCACCCTCTCTCTTGAGATCGGACAGCACCCTCTGAGAGGCCTCTCGACGGCGTGCCGCTTGTTTCCGGGCCTGGAACGAAATTTCCCAGCCTCGTCTCGCCCAGTCTCATCGGGCCTGCACGCCTCGTTTCGGGCCTCTGAGTCACGCCCCCTCTCCCCTGGGCCCTCCATGAGTCACACCCTCCTTCACCGGGCCCGATTTGGGGCCCAACCCCTCTCTGTCGCGCTCTGGCCTAGGGGTCACAAGCCTCGTGCAGGGCGCCGTTTGCGCCCGGCCGGTCGCAGGGCGCCGTCAGCGCCCTTCCGTTTGCCACCGCTTGCAGGGGGCCGTCAGCGCCCTGCCTCTTGCAGCGGGCCGTCAGCGCCCTGACGCTTGTGAAGGCCTGGACGCGGCCTTGCGCTTTCCACCAGTGCAGTGGGTCGTGATCGTGCTCGGATTTGACGGCATCACGCCCCACGTCCCCTGGGCCGACCCCTCGGCCGACCCCTCGGCCGACGCTGCCGCCACCGCACCACCAACCCCATCGCACCACACACATGCAACGTACCCTCCTCGTGCAGCTGTATTCCCGTTCCTGTACCTCCGCCGCGCCGCTGCGCTGCCATTACCTCTGTGTCGGCCGCTTGCGAGCGACGGCCCTTTTTTTTGACCGCGGTCACTTCCAGGCCGTCACCGGCCTCACCTCCCATCGTGTCTACACTGCGAGCGGCAGCGACCTAGCCACCTACCTGTCGCTGTGGCTGTGGTTTTGCGGAACGGCGGAGCCACCAACTCCCTACGGCTCTTTCTGAACTCAACCCGAGCCGGCCACATGGCTACCCCCCCCCCTCCTTTCCGTATGACGCCGCCCCCGACGCCGCCACGCGTAGCCCCGAAGGCGTCGGCGCCAGCCCCTCGTGACGCAGCAGGGGCGGCGTGCCCACACCCCTCATCTCCTATGCCGACCTGCTCCGACACTGGCGGCGACGATGCTTCTTCACCGCCAATTCGTGCGGCGGGACCTGCTGCTGCCGCGATGATGCCGGAGGTGGCTGACACTGCACCTGGGGTGGCCGAGATGCAGACGACTCGCAGTCGCACCCGAGGCGACTCCCCGGCCTACACTCCCCGCGCGCGGTATGGGCCCCGGGCCCCCTCTATCTCCAAGTCGCAGCTGCAGCGGGGGCTACGGAGCATCTGCACCCTTTGTGAGCGGTCGCAGCGGGTGAGTGCCAACGTTGCAATGTGCCCTAGCACCTGCCCGTGCCCGTGGGCTGTCCGGCCCGCCGCGCAGCCGGGCTGGGGGTGGACGTGGATCCCGCAGGGGGACCGTGGGTTTTATAGCCGCACGGAGGAGCGGCGTGAGCATCGCCGCATGTGCTTTGTGTGTCGGCGCGCTGCTTCTGTCGGAAACGAGCACGTGACGTGCCCGCCGTGGTGCCCCTGCCCCTGGGCGTCCCCGGAGATCAGGATTCCCCCTGACGAGAAGGGCCGTGAGCAGACCGTCAACTGGGAAGGCTACCAGCACCGACTGGCCCAGCAGCGCGAGGCCCAGGTGGAGGCCGCACGAGCCGAGCCGCCGCGGTGGGAGCGCCGTCTCACGCTGCCTAACGCCGAGGGCCGGCGCGAGGAGGTCTGGGTCAACCTCAACCTGCCCCAGCCGCCGGTCTGGTGGGAGCCTCAGGCCTTGGGCAGACTGCCTCTCCCTCGGGACCAGTAGCGGCCTTGGCCGACTTTTTCACGGCGGCCGCTGTGACTGTGGCCGCGCTGCCCGTGTCGACGCCTACAACCAACCCCGAGAACAAGGGCGATTGCAATCTACTTCTTCTTTTTCAACGCCTGGCCAACACATGGCCGACGCTGACGGCCAGCACATGGCCGACTTCACCTGCGACGATGGACCGCTGGATACTGATTCAGAAACGACGCCGACGGACGAGATCGCGCCGGTTGTGGCGCCACCCGCACGGCCCGCGCCACCAATGTCGTCGGCTGAATTGACAACACGACCGGGGCGAGACGAGCGGACAACGACGGAGGGCGACGGCGAGCTTGCCGAGCATGCTGCCCGGCGACTGGAGGGGACGTTGCTCGGGACTGAGGAGGAGCGGCTGCGTGCCGAAGTGACCAGGCTTCGTGCCGAGGCCGCCGCATCTCGTGGCCTCTTGAAGGAGCGACAGCAGCAGGCCAACCCCCGTGCCAATGCCGGCGGCTGCGGCCGCGGCACGCGCGGTGTTTCATGGATCGAGGCCGAGCGTAATGTGCTCGCCTGCGTCTACAAGGAGGCGACATTGAACTCGGAGGTGGGTGTGGACCAGACCCTGGAGAATTTTGACGAGGACGTGTCTGACCGCTTTCGCCGCCGTCTTCCAGACGACATGAACGAGGTCCAGCGGCGGCGCGCAAGCTCAACACCGGCCATCATGAAGGAGCTGAGATACAGCATCTTCCCCGGCGTCAATCGCTTCAAGGAGTGCCACTTGGCGGTACTAAGGCTCAAGATGACGGGGCACCCAACGCCGGAGCAGCTCATTGGCGCGGCCAAGGCCAAGTACAATGGCCTCAACCCTTATGATGGGCTCAACCCGTCTGTGTCTGACAAGCTCCCGTGCCCTCCACTGAGCAACTGGCGCATCCTCAAGGAGATTTACCGCTTTGGTGGTGGGGCGACGGTCGTGGCTCTGGCAGGCACGGCGGCGCACCGCAACCCGACAACGCCGGTCGCTTCACAGGCCCAGGCTGCTGACTTAGACTCCTGTTGGCTCCCAAGTGGAGCCGACCACTTCTGTCGAGGCGGCCGCTGACGCGGCCGCCGCGCTGGTGGCAAGCGCCCTGACGCGTGGCAGCGCCGACGACGGGATAAGCGACGGCGTGGGCAATGACGGTTCCCTTAATGGACAAGGACTTGGATGCTGAGGTGGCCGGCCGAGGCCGACGCGGTCGCGCCAAGACATCTACTGCGTCCGGCATCGTTCAACACCGGCCTTGGCTCGGGCCGGGTGGATTGACTACTCCACGTATGAACAAGGCAAGGCCATCAGATCGGCGCCGCGTAAGAGGACGGCCGCGTGTCGCGGCCGCATCAACACACTGCGCGTGATACCTTGTGTCGGGCAGCAGTGTCCGCTGCATCACTTGTGTCTTGTGCTTTTTCTACTTGCTTTTTCTTTTTTTTCGTGTCTCGTTCTCCATTATCCTGCTCCACCACTTTGCATTGTGCATGTTCTCTGCGTGATGACGCTTTTCCTTTGCGTCAAGAGCTGTACAGCAAATGGCCTGTCTCTTTAGGCCGACATCTACACGAAAACTCCGACAGAAGTACTCTTTGAGAAATATGGGTCGTGTCGAAGGTCCAGGCCCAGGCCAAGGGAGGGAAAAATAGGCAAAGGCGAGGCGGGCAGAGGGAGGAAAAGGGAGGCAAAGGGGTGCGGTGAAGGCGGCCACGCCACGAATGGGCCACATGTGGTGTAGGGTGACGTAGGGGTTGGGAGTCAACGACGGCCAGGGTAACCGTGGCCACTGCGTTCGTCGGGGCCGCAAAGCGAGCGTCAGCCCAGTACGTTGGCCGCAACGCCAGCGTCAGCCCAGTGCGTTGGCTACAAAGCGAGCGTGAGCATAGTGCGTTAGCCGCACCACGAATGTGAATAATGATACAAGTCTCCCCAGACACTTGTCAAGACAGCTGGATGAGACATTCGGACGGCCTTTGTGTGCTTTCGGCTTCGGGTTCCGGCCGTGTCGATTCCTCCGGGTGGTCCATGTGCCAGCGGCCATTGTATGGCCGACATTCCGACGTTGCCTGGCCTGGCCTTCATCATTTCTTGAGCCTGAGCTTGGCGCACGCTCGGCGTCATCCCCTCGAGGGCAAGACATGTGTGTCAAGGAAGAAAAAAACCCTGCCCAGCGGGGAAAAAAAAACAGTTTGTTGTAAGCCGCGCGCTACACACGCCGCCGGAAAGCTGGCCAAAATCAAGAGTAGGGCAACATTAGACGGCCCCTGTCCGCAAAGATGTGCTCAGAGAGGTCTTGGAGCAACGCGAAGTGAGCGTCGCGGTCCTTGGCCTCGCACTCGGCCCCGTCCGTGTACCTCAGGGAGCCAGGGACCACGTCTTGCTCGGTGCCGGTCTCCACCATACCGTCTTGGGCCTCATGCTCCGCGGGCTGCGGTGGCCCCCAGACACCTGGGCCCCTTGGTCCATTGTCAATAAAGAACGCCGGTTGGCGCTCACTTGCAGCGCGAGCAGTAGCAGGACGTCCTTGACGGCTCCCACAGCCCGACTCCTCGTTGCCCGGTCCTTGGCGCTGCCCTTGGAGATCAGCAACAGCTTGTCGCACCTCTGCAGCCGCGTTCATGCGCCGTTGGGCCAAAAACTCTCCCCGCGTGCACTCAATGGCCATGTTGTGCAAGATGGCCACCGCCTTGCCGTTGTTCATCATCCGCAACACCGTCGTGAAGCGTGCTGGTCGTAGATTGATGTTGAAGCGCGACGGCATGACGGCGTACAATCGCTCAGCGTCTTTCCGGACAGCTTGCTGCAGCCGGTTGTACACTCGCCGCTTGGGGGTGACAGAGTTGGAGTGGGGCATTGCAAACAGAGCATACCGGGGATATCCTTGGTCGGCCGTGTATTAAAGCAAGCGACGGGTACGGCCGTTCAGTGTATAGCTGATGTTCCGCGGCGGCCACACACCCGCGTTCACGTCAAGCATCAGGGGTGAACACGCCAGCACGTTCATGTCGTTGTAGCTCCCAGGAGCCCCAATAAAAAAGTGCCAGATGTACGTGTCCTCATTGCAAATGCTCTCAACCACCACGGAGCGCTTACCCTTGCGGTCATGGTACTGGGCGGCCAGAGCCTTGGGGCACTTGAGCCACAGCCAGTGGGTGCAGTCAATAGAACCGATACAGCCCGGCATGCCACGGGCCGCGTTGCGGGTGAGGATGTGCTTGAGTTCGTCCTCGGTCGGGCGGAGCAGGTATGTCGCCTCCCACTTGTCGACGATGAAGTTGGTCAGGCATCGGGTTGCCTCCGCGATGGTAGACGGCGACAGGCGGCAGTACTCGTCGGGGCGGTCGTACGGCTCCCCGTAGCCCAACACCCGCAACGCCGCCAGCAGCTTCTGGATGGGGTACGACTGCAGCCGCCCGGTCGCGTTAATCGAGCGTCGCCACCACGGCTCATTGCGCACGGCCGTGTAGAGCCGCTTGAAAACTGCTCGCGGCATGCGATTGCGCTTCTCAAAATCTCGCTCGCTGTAGACGGGCGGCTCCCCGCCGACCCCAAAGTAGTCGCGCATGATAGAGTGCGCGCCCAGGTCAAAGTTGCGGTCCCGGTTCGGCCGTCGTCCAGGGGGAGAACCACCGAACGGGCGCTTCTCCACGCGCCCGCGCACGGTCAGCAGCGCCCTCCGGATGCGCAGGCCAGCCCGATACCCAAGCACCACGGCCACGTCCAAATCGTCGTAAAATGAGCCATCGGCAGCCGCCACAGCATCCATGCGGAGCGGGCCCGGTATGGGCCACAAAAGCCACAGGGGGAAGAAGACCGTGAGCACGACGGTGTGAATGCACGTGGGGGGCACGACGCCGGTGGTCGGGGGTGGTCGCCACGACGGTGGGCGCGGTGGGGAGAGGGTGCGATCGCGACCGTCGCCTGGGCCACGGGTGACGAAATGGGGACGGCAGTGGCGCGGCCCCCACCCCCCCCCTCAAATCAGGCCCGTTTACGCGGGCGCAGCCCGGCGACACCAGCCCCACCACGCCTGACGGGGCCACCTCGCAGTGTACCCCCTCAAATCAGGCCCGCGCGTGCGGGTCCGGCTCGATCATGCGAGCTCTCACCCTCGTTGGCCCCGTGGCCTCAGTCCAGTGTACACCGTGGGAACAAGCGCTGCATTGCTGTGAGCGAGCCACGTGGGTCGTCGTGTGCGCTCGACTCGGGCCGTGACTCTCCTTCCACTCCTCGTCGGCCGTGACTCTTCCACTCCTTGTTTTCTGAGCCTGGGCGCGCGCGAGGTGGTGTCAATACATTTGAACAGCGTGGCTCACTCTCGAGGTCGAGCATTCGCCAGGTCCTTACGGCCGTTTCAGATCGCCTGCAGGCCCTCAATCCCCTGCGCGTGTGCTGCGGCTACGTTTCCCGCATGATCACGCCACCTGCGACGTCCCTCGCTTCCGGACAAGAACGAGATGCGATCATTCGGGATCATTGGGGCTACACGTGGTGACCGTCGTCCGAGTCCTCCAGCACGTCGTGCCAGCAATGAGATTGGCTCTAAATTGGTTCGGATCCGTTCGAAATATGGCCTCGACGGCCACATCGAGGCCCTCTATGGAGACCGGGGCCCCAGATTACGAAAGGCCTATGTACCCTGATTATTTTTATTCGAAAGGACTTATCGTGGAATATTATCGGTTTTACAAGTCGATACCCTCCGTTTGCGGACGGATCCGCATAGAACGGATTGCTGTGTGTAATGCTTTCTGCATGCGCTGCCACGTTTGGCCACGTTAGACACGTGGCTCCAATATTTGCGGAATGCGACATTGGTGGGTCTGCTCTAATTGCCATACGTGTTTTGACGCCCGCGGCCGGTGCGGCCGCCGCCGCCTGCCGCGCCGTCGCGCCGCCGAAACGCCACCGGCGGGTCTGTGTTGCCGGGCGACACGGGCGGCTGGTGGAGGCGGAGAAAGGAGCGGCCGCCCCGCTCGGTGCGGCGCGCCACCCAGTGGCGGTGAAGCTCCTTGCGGGCAGCGTCAAAGGGGATGAGGGGGGCGAGTAGCGCGCGGATAGGGGGGCCATAGGGCGGCAGTGTCGGCGACCGCGACTGTGTCTTTTCCAATGCGTCCATCCCCCGCTCAAGCGTGTCTGCGGATATGCCGGGTGGCGAGCGGGTGGCCAGGTCGGTCAGGAAGCGCTCGTCCGTAAAGTCCGCGACGTACTCGACGGTCGTCCGCTCCAGCTCCTCGTCATTCTTGTCAAACACAATGTAGTGGGAGGGCGGACGCACAAACTGCGTGAAGGGTGCATCGTCATAACCGGGGACGACCGAGACGACCGGGACGCGGATTCCAGAGCTTTGGCCTTTCCCGCTCCCGCGCCGCCACCGCCCATGACCGACGCCAGGAGGTCTTGCTGCAGGTGGCGCTCCTCCTCCTCGGCGGGGTCCATGCCCGTCGCCATGGCGGTCAGGGTGCGGGAGACGAGGACATTATCTTCGTGGCGCAGGTCCTTGGACGACTTGATGATAGGGAGGGGCTTGTTCAAGTCAATGGGCCGGGGGCGAAAGCTTGGGCGACTCATCGTTGCTGTGCTAGGCAGGCGCGGCTAACAGGGGGGTGAGAGACGCGGGAGATGCAAAAAGACAAAGGGACAAGAGAAAAAAAAAACGGCCAGCCACCGGACACGTGGAAGGGGACGATCCCCCCTAACCCCGATCAAGGAGGTTATCCGTTGACACCCAGCACCGGCGACGCGAGCGCTCCTCGTGACACAAAAAAGGGACGGAACCGCGTACGCGGATGATCTCTCAACAGCAACATGGACGGGACTCCTCAGCCGGCCGCCGCCGACCCGTCCGAGCCTATTTGCACAACATGTGGGCAGTGCCGCATACGGTGGCTTGTGCGGGGTCGCCAAGGATTGAGGTTTTGGCCATGTCCGAAAGCACCGCCGTCCTAAATTAGGCTGGCAATTGGACACGAAGGACAAGGCAAAACAAGACTGATGTCTGTGCCTCTGTGAGCATGGTGCCTGGTGGAAGAGTCTTGAAAGGGCTACAAGCCCGACATTCTGAGCCTGCTTGGCAGCCCAGGTCGATGGCGACTTTGGCCTCGGACTCCCCGTACAGAGGAGACAAGCACTGTGACGAGAAACGGACGGGATTGCAATAACTTGCGTGGCTACTGTACATATGCCGAGCGAGCCGCGCTGCACACCCACCCCCGCCTTCGTGGGAAGCAACAGTAACAAGAAACCATCATATAGCAACTGCACTCACAACACCAAGGGGCCCTTGTTGCTCTGCAGCTTGCAATAGGCACTGTCCGGGATGATCTTGCCAGCAGCTTTGAGCTCCACATACTCCTCCCGCGTGAAGCGAGTGAAGCCCCAGTTCGACGACAAGTAAACCGTTTGGCGGCCCGTGAACTTGTACTTGGCACGGCGAAGCGCCTCGAGCACAATCGCCGTGTTCGAGTCCTTGGAGCGCACCGAGAGGAGGGTCTGGCCAATGTTCACGCGCGCGACCGTGCCCTGCGGCTTGCCAAACGCACCACACATGCCCGTCTGCAGCCGATCAGCGCCGGCGCAGGAAAGCATCTTGTTGATGCGGAGGACGTGGAAGGGGTGCACGCGCACGCGCATGTGGACCACGTCCTTTCCAGCCTGGGACGACATGTACTTGTTGCACGCGACCCGGGCAGCCTCAATGGCCTCGGAAGACAGCTGCTCCTTCTCGTCCGACACCATGTGGGCGGCAAAGGGGAAGTCATCGACGTGGCCGCGCTTGCGGCCGAGGTCAAAGATGTGGATCTTGGGGTCGGGGACACCCCGGCAGTACCGCGACTTCGGGTACGGCTTGTTCTTGCAGTAGCGGTAGCATCGCGCCGGGCCTAACAAGCAGTCGAAAAACACCCATGGCCATAGCGCAAGAGAAAACGAACAGGAGCACAGAAACCAACAGCACGAGCAAACACCATGTCAGTCACAGGTCATCGTAGCTAGGCACAGGCCAAGACCCACGTCAGCCTAGCTAGAGGTCGCACACGCTCTGTAACAGTAGCTCGTCGCACGTGTCCGTAGCGCCCGCGCCGACGACAAGTGGCCGACTCATCCGGCGCCCACAGCAGCAGGGGTTTTGCGAGAACCAGACAAAACGTACGACGCCCCATGGTGAAGGTGGTAGTGTAGACGCAGTAAGCAGCCGCAACGGTCTCTTCGAGGGGGGTGTGGCGCCGCGCATTGTCCTCGGGGGCACCGAGCGCGGCGGCGGCCGCCGCGTGGGGGCAGCCGACGAGCGCCGCCGCCGGCGCCGTCGGTGGCGGTCGCGCCAACGTGGCCGCCCGCAGGGCGGCGGCCAGCGCCAGCGCCACCTTTTCCGGCCGCGGCCACCTCCCCGCCACCCAGACGGTCGAGGGCCGGTCGCAGCACCGCGCCGAGTGCGGCGCCGTCGGCGCGCGCCCCCCGTCGGGTCTGACGCTGCACACGCGGGCGGCGAGGGCGGCGAGCGGCGCCACCGCCGCCTCGGCCACCGGGTCATGGTCGGCGGCGAGGAGCACCGCCACCGCCGCCGGCGCCGACGCGGCATAGGGCGGCGGGGGGGTCACCCGCCGCCGCCCCCGCCGCCCGCACCCGCCGGGCGAGCGCGTCGGGCGACTCGGCGTGCGCCGCCGGCGACGGCGTCGACGCGGTGCCCGCCGCGCGGCCGCCAGCCGCGCGCCGGCCGCTGGCAGCCGGTGCACCGGCGCGCCGCCAGAGGCACAGG
>ENA-ORXR01003538-ORXR01003538.1-marine-metagenome-genome-assembly--contig:-NODE-3538-length-13893-cov-2.809786_pt1 | contig 13893 bp, 12 predicted proteins | sample MGYA00237866_ERZ511479 | MGnify/ENA metagenome assembly ERZ511479 | reverse complement strand
CCCACGGTCGGCCAGCAAGCGTGATCTCTTGCGCGTCGGCTAGGGCAAGGTCGGGGCGCGGCGCTTGGGGGAAGTCAATGCCGACGCCGATGCCCAACTGTTGCCAGTGGTCCACGACCTCGACCGGTGGCTCTGACCAGGTGCCCCAAGGGGTCACGCGTCCGAAGCCGGTTTCGCCGCGTCCGACCTTCACTTCGCCATCGACGTCGATGAACTCGGCGTCGTCGTCGATGTCGGGCGGGGCCATGCGGTTCATCAGGTCACGATGGCCCACGATGCGGGCGCCAGCTTCTTCGCGAAGGCGTTCGGCGCCGCCGTAGTGGTCGTAGTGCGAATGGGTGACGATGACGGTGTGGACGTCGCCGACGCTGTAATCCGCACGCTTGAGGCGGTCGACAAGCGCCGCCCAAGCGGTCTCGCCGGGCAGGCCTGGGTCGACGAGTGCAACGCCGTCGCCATCTTGGAGCATGTAGCAGTTCACGTGGCCCAATCCAGGGAGCTGCACGGGAAGCTGGCTGCGCAGGACGCCGGGCGCGAGCTCGGTTATCTCGGTTGTCGCCGGGCGCTTCTCTGAACGTTCGGGCCGTGTATCGGGGGCAGTGTCGGTCATCGTGTGTGAGGTCTCGGTCTACTGGTTTCGGTCTATTGGGTATCGATGGGTGGGTTGGTGGAAGCTGCGAACACGGATCCTCGCCAATACTTGAGTTCGTCGAGGCTCTCACGAATGTCGTCGAGCGCTCGATGACCGCCGCCCTTTGGCGGAATGGTGGCTAGCGCATCGGGATACCAGCGCCGGGCGAGTTCCTTGATGGTCGAGACGTCGACCGAGCGGTAGTGCAGGAACTCCTCGATCTCGGGCAAATACGTTGCGAGAAAGCGCCGATCGGTGCCGATCGAGTTGCCGCACAGCGGAACGGTTCGGGCCTCGTCGATGTGTTCTTGCAGGAACGCCATTGTCTGTGCGCCAGCATCTTCGAGCGAGATCGTCGATGTCTTGATCTGCTCAAGCAAACCGCTCCTGGTGTGCATGTTGGTAACGAAGTCGTCCATCGAGGCCAGCTCTTGGTCGGTCGCATGCACCACCAAGTCAGGGCCCTCGGCGACCAGGTTCAGCTCGTCGTCGGTGATCAGGGTGGCAATCTCGACAATCACGTGCTGTGACGGGTCTAACCCCGTCATCTCAAGATCCATCCACGCAAGCATTCGGTTAACCGTATAGGAGGCGTTCGCCGTGCACCCAGTCTGGTTGGCTGCGGTCGCGTCACACCGCCGAGTCGACGATCGGTAGCGGGTCGGTGCAAGGGCAACCGGATATGGTTCGGGCGTGGTGAATATTCCTGTCGTTCGTGGCGATGCGGACCTCGAACTGCCTGCCCATGCAACCCAAGGCGATGCTGGCGTTGACCTTCGTGCATCGGTCGACCTGACGATTGCTGCGGGGGGAGGGCGGGCATTGGTGCCGACGGGGCTGTCGATTGCGATTCCCGACGGCTATGCAGGCTTCGTGCAGCCCCGCAGCGGGTTGGCGCACAAACACGGCGTAACCGTGCTGAACACGCCCGGACTGATCGACAGCGGCTACCGGGGCGAACTCAAGGTGTTGCTGATAAATCTTGATCCGACGAACGACTTCGAGGTCGTTCGGGGTGAGCGAGTTGCCCAGCTGGTCATCCAAGCCTACGAACAGGTGCAATTCGTCGAAGTCGACGAACTACCCGACTCGGAGCGGGGACTGGGTGGCTTTGGCTCCACCGGAACGTCCTGAGCGCAGGACTACACCTCGAACGTGATGGTCAGTGCCGACTTGGTCTTGGTTCGCTTAAACGAGAGCGCTTTGGCGTCGGCGAGCTTCTCGAGATCAGCACCTGACTTCTTGGTCGGCGACTTGCACGACGTGCCGACCAGCTTGGCTTCGATGGTGTCGACGTGAACTTGCATCTCCAGCAAGATCGTGCTTGCGTCTCCACTGTTCATGACCGCAACTCCTGCTGCGATCAGGTCGGTCAGTGCTTTGGCCGTCTTGGTCGGCAATCCGCTACGAGCGCCCGTTTTGGCAGCTGCCTGAAGCATCGCGGGCGCGTAGACGTCGCCGCCTGGAAGCTGCACTCGTATGGCGTTATCGGTCACCGGGCACCAGTCTGCCAGCTGGCCCCGTTGCTGCGGGGGAAATCGGTTGTGGGCATGAGAAATCTGCAGGTCCGCTGATGGCACTTTTCATCGACACGCCCCGATGGGAATGGCGCGGCCATCTGTGGGCGCACATGATCAGCGACGAAAGCCTCGACGAGTTACACGCGGCTGCGCGTGGGCTCGGCCTGCGCTATGTCGCCTTTGGACGCGATCACTACGACGTCCCCGATGTGATGTGGCCCGCAGCCCGAGAGGTTGCAGAACTCGTCGATCCACGAGACATCGTGCGGTCGTTGCGTCGAAGCGGGCTTCGGGTTGGCGGTGGTAAACCGAAAAAGAGTTGGCGGCGACTCGACGTGCTCCCCGCGGCAATCGCGACCAGCGATACCGGCCAGTGGGTCGAGCAGGTTCGGGGCGCCTTTGACGATGACGTCGCGGTTGAGGTGCTGGCCCGACCGACTGAGCTGGTGGTGATGCATCTGACTCGCTCGCCTGATCGCCCTTCGCTGGGCGAACTCTCGCCTGGTCCGCCGATCGGACATGTTGTGCACACCGTGGTCGACGAGCGTTACTCGCTCGAACTGGTGCTGCCGTGGGACGGCACCGAATAGTCAGCAGGTTTGCTCGGCGCGATCGACAATTCCAATCCGGCCACTGCGATAACGGACGACCTTGTCGTCTTCGAGTTCGAAGATCAGGCGGAAGTCACGATCGCCGGGATCGGTCGGGGCAAAGACTGCAGTCTGGCTTCCATCGCCGTTGGTTTCGATGGTGAGTCGATCCCCAATCTGGCTGCGCAGTTCTTCGACGCTGTTGCCGAGGCCGAGCTTGGACGGTGTGCGGATATCGGGATGCTCGATGTCGAGCCGCTCGATGAAGCCGTCGACAACCCAGAGCGTGACACCTTCAGGGCCATTGGACGGGGTGATGCGGTAGCAATTTCCGCTCCCTGACTCCAGTTCGACCCACTGGGTCGAAGCAGCGACTGCAGCGTCGGCGGGCTTCATCCCAAAGAACACTTCGTCGATACCGACCGTGGTGACGCGCGACGAGTTGGTGAACGCAGTAGTCAGCAGAATCGACGACGGCGTCGGTGCCTCGAGGGGGACTGGAGTGGTGAGCGGTGCCGGGGTCGCAGTTGGGGTGGGTGCCGGGGCGCTGGTGGCAATCTCGACCGGGGTGCGGGTCGGAGGCGGCTCGGTCGGAACGGGACTGGCGGTTACCTGAGGGTCGGTATCGGCAATCTCGGTGGCACTGTCTGAACCACTGCCGCCGCAGGCAGCTAGCAACAAGACCAGCGCACAAACAGCGGCTGCCAGTTGGGGGCCTTGAGCGAACGAACGAAATGGGAACCGGATCACGATGCAACGGTAGATCATGAAACCGCCCATTATCCGCCGCCTCGCTAGGGAAGGTTCCTTGGCATGGTGCATGCCGCGAGCTTGCCGTAGGACCTAGCCTCTCGATGTGCCACGTCGTGTCTCATTGGTCATCAACACTCTGTGCTGTGTTCTCACTCTTGCGGTCTTGGCAACTAGCTGCGGATTGGTCGGCTCCGACGAACCAACAGTGGCGAGTTTCCCCCAGCCGACCGCCCCGCCACTGCTGCCAGCGCCGAGCCAGCCCGTGGCGGCCGCCGATTCTTCTGACGCAGCCACCGTTACTGCGCCACAGCCCACCGCATCGCTCGAGGTGCCACCAGTCGAAGTTCAACTTCCTGAGAGCCCGCCCGACTCCTTGAGCTGTCTTTCCGCCCGACGGCGAGCAGCCCAGCTACTGCTGCCACTGCTGACCCAACCCGAGCTTGCAGGCGCGCAGGCGTTTGCCCAAGCCGGTGAGCTCGGTGGCATTGGTCTGCTCGGCACGCCAAATAGCGAATTGCCAGCCGATCTGACGGCGCTACAGAATGCGTCGTTCCTGCCGGTGCTCGTTGCCAGCGACGAAGAGGGCGGCTCGGTGCAGAGGCTTTCGTACTTGGGTCCGATTCCGTCGGCGGCTGAAATCGCTCGCCTCAAATCGCCCGAAGACGTGCGCAAGCAGTGGGTCGAGTACGGAGCCCGAGTGCACGACGCAGGTATCGATGTCGTGTTTGGCCCGGTTCTTGACGTTGGCGGGGGTCCAGGGATCGAAAGTCGTTCGTTCAGCGCGGACCCTGCGGTGGTGACCGAGTACGGCAACGCGGTTGCGGCTGGTCTACTCGAAGCAGGAGTTCTTCCGGTCTTCAAACACTTCCCTGGGCACGGTAGCGCCAGCGCCGATTCGCATCTGGAGCTACCCGTGACACCGTCGCTCGAGGACCTTCGGGCAAGCGATCTTCTGCCGTACGTCACGTTGCTATCTGACCCGGTGTATCGCGACCAGGCTGCGGTCATGATCGGCCACTTGGCAGTGCCGGGTTTGAGCGGCGAGCTACCGACAAGTCTTTCGTCTGACACCATCAACGGGCTACTTCGGGGCGAACTCGGTTTCCGCGGTCTGGTCTTCAGCGACGCAATTAATATGGGCGCAATCGTGAATTCCTATGGCCGCCTCGATGCGCTCGAGCTGTCGCTGCGGGCTGGAACCGATGTCATCATTCTCGGCTCGCTCGCCGATGTCACACCGGCGCTCGATCACCTGGTGATGTTGGCCGAGTCAGACCCGTCATTCGCCGTGATCGTCGACAACCGAGCCGCCAGAGTCATGGCCGCCAAAGGCCAGACCAACTTCTGCGCTGGCGCGGGGTAGTCGCCGCTCGCTGGGCTCGCTAACCGAGTTTCTCGCCTGGGGGCTCGGAGCGCGCGTGGGTGCATGGCGCGCTGGGGTGCCGGGGCACCGGCGCCACCCTGAGGGTTGCACTAACTGGTCAGGTAGAAGTAAATAACGAGGCCGAAACAGATTGCAGCGACGCTGAAGTAGGCGACGGTGATCCAGTCGACGCCCGATGCTGGTTTGGATGGGACCTGCTCGGCTGCAGCGCTGAACACGCCACCACCTTGGGCCGGTGCTGCGCTGTCACCGCGAAGTAAGTCCGACGGCTCACCTGAAAAGAGGTCGTCGGCCTCGGCCGGAGTCGTCGCGCCGATCGTCTCAAAGAATGAGCTGGCAGCTTCTTCTTCGTCGTCGTCTTCGTCTAGGTCGTCTTCGTCTAGGTCGTCGTCGTCTTCATCGTCGTCGTCATCATCATCGTCATCGTCATCGTCGTCTACGTCGTCATCGTCGTCGTCGTCGTCTTCGTCGTCATCTAGGTCGTCATCGTCGTCTAGGTCGTTGTCGTCATCGTCGTCGTCATCGTCGTCTAGGTCGTCGTCATCGTCTTCATCGTCATCGTCGTCGTCTAGGTCGTCGTCGTCGTCGTCTTCATCGTCGTTGTCGTCGTCTAGGTCGTCGTCATCTAGGTCTTCGTCGTCGTGTTCGTCGTCGTCGTCTAGGTCGTCGTCGAAGGTTCCACTGGGACCGAGGTCATCGGTGAGCAGGTCCGCGCCATCGTCGCTGGTTGCAGCGGGTGCACTAGCAGAAGCGCCCGCGCCCTCGGCCGGCGCCGACGAACTGGACTGCCACGTGAGCACGACCGAAATGAACTCGTTGATCGCGGTACTGCCAAGCGAGCTGGTGCGGGTGGCCTCGTCGATGATGTCTTCGCGTACGTCGCGATCGACGTCGTCGCACGACAGTTCTGCCCAGCCCGACTCCTCGACGCCGTCGACGATCAGGGTGAGGTCGCGCCTCGTTGAGGGCGACAGACTCTTGCCATGGGCCTTTATCCAAGCGTCAATAGCTTGCGCCAGCTGCATGATTCTCCTCGAACTCCGGCCCGATAGGTGACCGCGTGAGACTAGTGCCTCATGACCCCACAGTAAGTCGCATCTGCATCCTTCTCGCGCTTTTTTCCTGCTGAGATTGCGATGAGCATGCCAATTCACAGGCGGAGTAGCGCACGTCACGTTGCATCTGTCATTGGTCAGACAGAAGCACATCGCGCCGTCCTTCATTATGGAGACACACCGCACCTGGAGGACCCACATGTCACGCTCACGTATTCTCAGCTCGATCGCCGCTGCCTCGCTCGGCATTGCTCTGCTTGGCGCTTGCAGCACCGAAGCGCTAACCGAACGAGCCGTAGGGTTTGGTCTCGAGCAGGCAATCGAAGGCAGCGAAAACATCGATCTAGACTTCGGCAGCGACGGCTCAGGTGGCTTCAGCATCTCGACCGACGAAGGCGACTTCTCGCTCAATTTCGACGAAGGCAACGGCGGCATCGTCTTCGACACCGACGAAGGCCAAGGTTCGATCAGCTTCGACGAAGACAACGGCGGCATCGTCTATGACACCGACGAAGGCCAAGGCACGATCGACTTCAATCAGGAAGACGGCTCGATCTCCTTTGACACCGACGAAGGCGACGGTGTCATCAACTTCGACGATGACACCGGTGCAGTGAGCTTCGAGTCCGGTGACGGCTCTTCGGCCGTGTTCGGTGCGACCGAAGTGCCTGCCGAGTGGCCTTCGGCGATTGGTGTACCTCAAACCGCCGTTCCCGACGAAACGTTCTTCTCGGTGTTGAACCTGGGCGAAGACACCGTCGTTTCGGCAGTCTTCCAGCACTCGCCCGACGAGCCGTTCGCCGACCTCGCTCAAAGCGTGTTCGAGGCACAGGGCTTTACGGTTCAAGTCGATTCAAACGACGCCAACGGTCGCTGGGCTCAACTCCAAAATGATGGCTCGTCGGTCATGATCAACAGCGACAACACTGGCTTCACCGCAATCACGATCAACCTGGTCGGCGCCGAGTAGACCGCTTCCCAATTCAAGCTTCCCATTCCCCAGAAGCAGAGTGATGCCGGCCCTGGTGGGGCCGGCATCTTTCTTTTGGCCATCCACGCCGAGCCGCATCCTGCGTTTATTTCGCAAGTCAGGACGCGCCACTACGATCGAGGGGGTGCCGCCGAACGCAAGCAAGACCCGAGTGATCCCGTTTGACGGATCACTCGACCTGCGCGCCACTCTCGGGTCGCGGGCCACGGCCGAACCCGACGGCGGTCGCCAGTTCGCGCGTCGGGTCAGCCGCACGCCCGCAGGACTTGCCACAACTCATATCCGGGTTGAGATCGCAACGGTCGAGGCCGAGGCGTGGGGCCCCGGCGCAGAATGGGCCCTCGAGCACGTGCCGCATTTGCTCGGCCTCGACGACCACGGATCATCGTTTGTCGCCCATCACGAACTGATCGGCCGGCTCCATCGGCGTTTCCACGGCTTGCGAATTGGTCGAAGCGGCATCATCTGGGACTCGCTGCCGCACGTGATACTTGAGCAGAAGGTCACCGGCAAAGAAGCGACCCGTAGCTGGCACAGCCTGGTGCGTGCCTACGGTGAAGACGCACCCGGGCCTGGCGAGCTGCGAGCCGGGCCCCCTCCTCAGGCCTTGGCAGAACTGGTGTATCACCAGTTCCACGAGCACGGCGTCGAACGCAAGCGGGCCGAGATCATCATCAACGCCGCTCGTCGTATCAACCGAATCAACGAAGCACTCGACATGCCGATCGAACAGGCCTACCAACGGATGATGGCCGTGCGGGGCATCGGCATCTGGACGACGTCGCTCGTGCTCGGCCAGGCAATGGGAGACCCCGACGCGATCCCCATTGGCGACTACCACGTGAAGAACAGCGTGAGCTGGGCACTAGCTGGTGAACCCCGAGGTACCGACGAGAGGATGATCGAGTTGCTCGAGCCGTACCGGGGACACCGGCAGCGGGTCGTGCGTCTCCTGCACCTGGGTGGCATCGGCGCCCCCAAATACGGACCCCGCACCCAGCCCCGCAATATCCGCAACCACTAGGCCGAACCGCCTCGTTGTTGGTTCGGGCCTTGCTGATCCAGGCGGCGATCGGGTTGGGTTCTACGATGGGTTGATGAGCGATCACGGGGATGTATCAGCGGCCGGACTGACTACTGGCGGGCCTGCCAATGTGGTGGTGGTGCTGCTTGATTCGATGAACCGACACATGCTCGGTTGTTATGGCGGCACCGAGTTTGAGACACCCAACCTGGACCGGTTCGCTCAGCGATCGACTCGGTTCACCTCGCACGTCACTGGCTCGCTGCCGTGTATGCCCGCTCGCCACGACATCTTGTGCGGGGCGCTCGACTTCTTGTGGAAGCCATGGGGATCGATCGAGTTGTGGGAAGAATCGATTACGGCAACGTTGCGCCGCGCCGGGGTGACAACCATGCTGGCGTCTGACCATCCGCACCTGTTCGAAACCGGCGGCGAGAACTACCACACCGACTTCGCGGGGTGGAACTACGTACGGGGCCACGAGGGCGATCCGTGGCGCACCTTTGTCGACCCATCGGCGATCGGTGCGCCAACGCTGCCGGCAGTGGCCGACGGCGGCTGGTTTGTTCGCCAGCGGTTCAAAGTGGACAACGAGCGTTTCGGTCGTCGTCACTACGATGATGCCCGCACCTGGATGCGCACCGAAGAGGATTTTCCCGGCCCGCAGACCATGCAGGCATCGGCCGAGTGGCTTCGCCATGCCAGCAAGGCGCACGATCGCTGGTTTCTGTTCATCGACGAGTTCGACCCTCACGAGCCGTTCGACACGCCCGAACCGTGGGCGTCGAAGTACGACGATGAGCCTTGGCATGGCGACCGGCTGATCTGGCCCCCCTATGCCATTGGGGGCACCAGTACCGGTGCGCTCACCCCACGTCAGGCTCGCAATATTCGCGCCAACTACGGCGCCAAGCTCTCGATGATCGATCACCACTTCGGGCGGCTCCTCGACGAGATTGATGCACAAGATTTGTGGGATGACACGGCCATCATCGTGTGCAGCGACCATGGTCACTATTTGGGCGACGAGCGCTCACTCGGTGCGCCGGGCGATGAGACGCGAGTCGATGTGTGGGGCAAACCCATGGTTCCGCAGTTTGAACCCCTTGGGCATACCCCGCTGATGATTCATTGGCCCGGTGCCGCCGAGGGCTGCGAGATCGATGCCTTGACAACCAACGTCGACTTGAACGCCACGATCGCAGACGCGTTCGGAGTCGCACCTAAACACCGCACCCACGGTGTTTCACTGGTGCCGTTGTTGGCGGGCAAGGCAGACTCGGTGCGCGAATGGGCTATCGGCGGCGTGTTCGGCAACTGGGTGCAGGTCACCAATGGCACCCATAAATACGCCCGAGCACCGGTCGGCGACAATGTGCCGCTGTCTATGTGGTCGAACCGCTGGTCAACAATGCCAGTGCAAGACGAGTTTGCCGACTTCGCACCCTTTCCTCCGCCTGATAGCCGGGCCTATCTGGACTTCATGCCCGGATCTGACATTCCGGTTATCCGCCAACCGTTCGAAGCTGGCGATGTCCTGCCGTACTGGGCCGGCGGAGCACGCACGGTTGGTCAGCATCATCTTTATGATCTCAGTGTTGATCCCGACGAAGGCGAGAATCGCCGAGGCGAAACGCTCGAAGCCGAGATGTGTGATCTGCTGCGGACCGCCCTCGTTGCGGTCGACGCGCCCGCCGAACAACTCGAGCGCCTCGGAGTCTTGTAACAAGAGCTTGCCAGGCCACCCAGCGTTGGCTGGTGTGGCGTTCACTGGCGCCGCTCTTGCGGTCGTTCCGAGCTCCGTCGGAGGGCCTGGGCGACTACCGCGACGCAACCCGTGCGCTGGTCGATGCAGGACTACAGCAGCCGGATCTTATGACGCGCGGCCGAAAGGCTGGTACGGGCGGTCAGCAAATCCATCTGACTCAGCTGACTGGCATGACCTCGCTGCTTGGCACGAATGGATGCACTTCAACGAACATCGGCCAAGTTGCATTCGCACGCGGCGCTCTCGGTCTCGGCAACGTACATCTCGACGCCGACCAACAGGGGTTCAAGGTGCCTTGACCCGGACTAGGCGGACAGGCCTCCGTCGATGACGAGCTCGGTGCCGGTGATATAGCTCGAGTCGTCGCTCGCCAAGAAGACAACACCATTGGCCACATCGAACGGCGACCCAAGCGCGCCGCCTGGCACTGCTGCGGTGGCGATCTCTTCGGGGTCGAGAAGGTGTGAGCCGTCGTCTTGGAATTCAGGATTCAGCTTGGTCCAGATAGGTGTGTCGATGATGCCGGGGTGCACCGAATTGACCCGCACGTTCCACTGGTTCTGTGCGCACTCGAGCGCCACGCCCTTGGTGAAAATTCGCACGCCGCCCTTCGTTGCGTTGTAGGCAGCCAGGTTGGCTGAACCTTTGAGCCCGGCGACCGACGACATGTTGATTACCGAACCGCCACCCGAGTCCCGCATCGCGGGGATGGCGTGCTTCACTCCGAGAAAGACACCATCGAGGTTGACGGCTTGTTGGCGCTGCCAGTCGGCCAGCTCCATGGTCACGATGCTTCCGCCGATGCCGATACCTGCGTTGTTCACCAGAATGTGAACGGCGCCAAACGTGTCGAGTGTTGCGCCGACGATCTCTCGCCACGCTTGTTCGTCGGTCACGTCGTGATGCAAGAACGCTGCTTGGCCGCCTTTGTCCTTGATCGCGGCCACGGTCTGTGCGCCCGGTTCATCCTGGATGTCAGTAACCATCACGGCGGCGCCCTCTTCGGCGAGACGCAGGGCGCAGCTTCGTCCGATGCCCGAAGCGCCTCCTGTCACGATGGCAACTTTGCCTGCGACGCGGCCGGTTGCTTGTGTGTCTTCCATAGGGTCCTCCGTGACCAGGTAGACCACGCCGACGGGCGGGTCTTCGAAGTACCAAGCTATGCGATGGCGTACGATGTAGTGGCACCCGGTATATCAGTGGAGAGAGCCCGATGACGAGCAGCCCGGTTCCAGTCGATATCCCGGATCGGCGAGTGCGGTCGGCGATCAGCGCATTCGACATGCTCAAGATCGGCGTGGGTCCGTCGAGTTCGCACACCCTTGGCCCGTGGCGAGCTGCGCTTCGGTTTCTCGACGACGTCGAGGCTGTGACTCCACTCGATGCAGCGACGTCGATAACGGTCGATTTGTATGGCTCGCTAGCCAAGACGGGGCGCGGCCATGGCACTGGTGTCGCCATCATGATGGGCCTGATGGGCGAGGATCCCGAAACGTGCGACATTGACCTTGTTCCCCGACTCGGCGCTCAGATCGCAGCGACCGGCGTCCTTCGACTGCGCGGTGGACACGACATCGGTTTCGAGCGCGGGCGCGATATCAGATTCAACGCGACGCAGACGTTGGACTTTCACCCCAACGGCATGGAGTTGACCGCCACGCTCGCATCGGGTAGCGCACTCGTGCGCCGCTACTACTCGATCGGCGGCGGCTTCATCGTGGGCGAAGAGCCCGTCGATACGGACGATGCCTCGACGGTCGAGCTGCCGCACCCGATCGAACGGGCGAGCGATCTGCTGCGTTGGACCGAAGAGCTCGATTGCTCGATCGCCCAGGTTGTGCGTCGCAACGAGCGTCATTGGCGAACCGACGCCGAGATCGACCACGGCTTGTTGCGTATTCGCGACACGATGATCGAGTGCATGTTTCGTGGCTGCTGCACCGAGGGCGTTCTTCCTGGCGGGCTCGAAGTGTCCAGACGTGCCGCGGCACTGCATCGTGATGTGATGGGGCCAGCTACTAACTTTGCGTCGGCGGGCGAGTGGTTCGATGCTGTATGTGGAGCACGGCCGAACTTCGACCACACGGTCAAATGGGTGAGCTGTTTTGCCCTCGCCGTCAATGAAGAGAACGCAGCTTTCGGGCGAGTTGTCACTGCGCCGACAAACGGGGCTGCAGGCGTCTTGCCCGCAGTGCTCGCTCACTACCTGGCAACCAGGGATGGAGCCGACGCAGCAGCGTCTGACGCGGCGGCGATTGACTTCTTGTTGGTGGCAGCGGAGATAGGCGCGATCTTCAAGAAGCGAGCCACGATCTCTGCTGCGATGGGCGGATGTCAGGCCGAAATCGGCGTGTCGTCTGCCATGGCTGCTGCTGCTCTGGTCGAGGGCCGCGAGGGGACGGCGGCCCAAGCGATGATGGCGGCCGAGATTGCGATGGAACACCACCTAGGGCTCACGTGTGACCCGATCGGTGGTCTCGTACAGGTGCCATGCATCGAGCGCAACGCAATGGGGGCAATGAAGGCGATCACCGCCGCCCATATGGCGTTGGCCGGCATGCCGGGCCTCGCTCGGGTGACGCTTGACGACGTCATCGACACGATGTGGCAAACGGCCCAAGATATGAGCAGCCGCTACAAGGAAACCTCCGAAGGTGGACTCGCTATCCGCATCCCCGTGCAAATCGTCGAATGCTGAGGCGCAACTACCCTCGCACTTCAGTCACGAAACCGTTCGCCAAAAGAGCGCTGCGCTTGGCCGATACCATCGTCACATGAGTACTGATGCCCTCGCCCGTCTCGAGCAGACCACCAGCAGTGGACCTCTGACCCATCTACCGATCTGGTCAGAGGTCGATGCGGCCGACGTCGAACCAGGCATCACGGCGCTCGTCGAGGCTGCGCAGGCCGAATTCGCTGCGCTCGAAGAATCGGTGGTTCCAACCTGGGCGGGGCTAGTGGAACCGCTCGAACGCATCGAACATCGTCTGTCGGTGATCGGCACCATCATGCACCTGACCAGCGTGAAGTACAGCGACGAGCTGCAAGCGGCCTACGACAAGGTCCGTCCGGCCGTGGTCGCAATGTCAAACACGATGAACCAGAGCCGCCCGATATATGACGCGATGGTTGCGCTCCAAACGAGCGCCGAGGGGCACTCCCTGTCGATCGAACGTGCTCGAATTCTCGACGAGTCGATTCGTGGCATGGAACGTTCTGGCGTTGCGCTCACTGGCGCTGAGCAGGACCGCTACAAGCAGATCAAAGAGCGGCTCGCCGAGCTGAGCAACATGTTCAAGACGAACTTGCTCAAGGAAGAAATGTCGTCTCGGGTCAAGGTCGCTAACGAAGAGCGCCTAGACGGTGTGCCCGATGCAGTCATCGAGATCTCACGGGCCCAGGCCGCTGACGACGGGGCCGAGACCGGCTGGCATTTCTTGGTCAACGCAGTGAGCTACCTGGGCATCTTGCAGCACGCTACCGATCGGTCGTTGCGCGAAGAGATGTACCGGGCGTTTCGCTCCCGAGGCGTGCAGCCCGAATTCGACAACCGTCCTGTCCTCAAGGAGATCCTTGAACTCCGCCAAGAGCAGGCCAAGTTGGTCGGCTTTGACAACTATGCTGCGTTGAGCCTCGATGCCAAAATGGCGCCGTCGACCGCTGCGGTATGGGAACTGCTCGACCAGCTCGAACAAGCAGCTCGACCGGCCGCCGAGTCTGAGATGGAGGCACTGGCTGCGTTCATGGCTGATCAAGGTGCCGAAGGGGCCAATGACCCGGCACCGTGGGACATTGCATTCTGGTCCGAGCGACAAAAAGAAGCGCTCTACGGCTACGACGCCGAAGCGTTGCGCGACTACTTCCAGCTGCCCAAGGTGCTCGATGGGTTGTTCTCGCTGATCACCAAGCTCTACGGCGTGGAGATTGCCGAGAGTAGCGATACCAACGTTCCGGTATGGGATCCGTCAGTGCAGTTCTTCGAGGTCCGCCGAGATGGCGATGTGATCGCCGGCTTCTACGTCGACCCCTACAGTCGGCCCGGCGAGAAGCGCGGCGGGGCGTGGATGAACACGGTCGTCAGCCGTGATCGGTTGTTGGCGGCCCGCAATGCAGAATCGTCGCTTCCGGTGGCACTGTTCGTGATGAACGCCCGGCCTCCCGCCGATGGGCGCCCGGG
>ENA-ORXR01003537-ORXR01003537.1-marine-metagenome-genome-assembly--contig:-NODE-3537-length-13898-cov-4.846466_pt1 | contig 13898 bp, 15 predicted proteins | sample MGYA00237866_ERZ511479 | MGnify/ENA metagenome assembly ERZ511479 | reverse complement strand
ATAAGAAATGATACTATTATTCTAGAAGTAGACATAGTGATAAGTTTAATATTTTGTGTGTTGCACTTTTTAGTTCCCAGTTCGTCGAGGATTGTATCCTCGAAGCTATACTCGTGTCTTGCTTTCTGACTGTTTCCTAGCTATATATCGATAACTAAAACTATCATTTAATTCTCATGCAAACTATAATATCTAAGATAGATTTCATGATTTTTAGTTAAAATTTAATAACATTGAGACTCCGCAATTGAGACTCCGCAATTAATACTTGCCAATTTTATGTCACTACATACATTTTCTTTATGGCATAAATTATGACCTATAAATAATAGAGGTACTTTAATAGACTTCTATATGTAATAATGACCAAATTTACGCCCTTAACAAATATTTAAATGCCATAAAACGTTCTCATAAGAACAAAAAACGCAAAAATTGCGTCTTAAAGGAAATGACTGTTATGATTAGATTAATGTTGGTAGTGATGTTGTGGGGAGGTGCTTTAGCTGCGCTTTTAGCGCAAGATGAAGAATTGGATCAGATGATGATCAATGGCGAACTAGTCACCTATATGGTCGTCGAAAACGACACCTTGTTAATAGCAGATCTAGAAGGATTTTCCGTCTCGTCTCCTCGTACTTTTAAAAACAATGAGGAGCGTAGAAAATTTTTGAAGTATAAGCGTTACGCAAATGTTGTGTATCCTTATGCCGTGAAGGCTATCCGAATTTTTCGCGAAACCGATGAAGTAACACGCACCATGAAAAAGCGAAAAAAACAAAAACATATCAAACGTCTTCAAAAAGAAATGGAGGACGAACTAAAAGAACCACTAAAAAAACTGACCAAGACACAGGGTTATATTTTGATCAAGATGATCGAAAAAGAACTAGACACCCCATTCTATGACTTAGTAAAAAATCTTCGTGGAGGTTTTGTCGCTGGGTATTGGAATCAATTAGGTCGTCTCAATGGCTATCGCATCAAAGATGGTTATTCCATTGGAGAAGATCCTATTCTGGATATTATTCTACAAGATTATGATGTGTCGCATGACTACAAATAGTGAAGGTAGAATACACCCTCATCCATTCGGTAATATTCAATCCTCTCCTACCAGCTGTCTATAATACTCCAATTTCGTTTTTGCTAAGATAGCATCATGCTTACTAATAATATATCCCGCTCTACCGTCCAAAAATCCCATCCGTAAAATATAAGTTTTAAAAAAACGAAAGCTTGGCGCGAACCACGTTTTCAGTAGTCCTATTTTTTTTTCATTGGCGATCCATTCTTGGGCAGCCAGTTTTGCGTACTTCTTATTCCTGTCCAGATGATCTTGATGAGACTTATAAGAGTAGTGCTCAAGGATACCGCCTAGCTTTATCCGCTCACACGTATCGTCATATACCAAGGTCTCATGCACATAATCCCCTTCCCATTGTGCTTCACTTTTATGAAAAAGGCGCACCTTCCAGTCAGGATACCAGCCACAGTGCTTGATCCACTGACCACAAAAATTGGTCATTCGATCCAAGAAATAAATTTTCCCTTTCTGAGGCTTTAAAGTATTCAGACTTTTTATTAAGTTTTCCGAAAGAACTTCATCCGCGTCTATTGATAATATCCAATCATGCTTTGCATATTGATGGCCAAAGTTTTTGGTCTTGGCATATCCTAGCCATTTGTGTTGTATGAAATTTGCCTGATAGCGTTTGGCTATTTCAGCAGTAGCGTCTTTACTATCTCCATCAATAATGACAATATCATCTGTCACCTGAGAAAGGGCAGCCAAACAAGCTTCCAGATTGTCCTCTTCGTTGAGGGTAATCAGAACTGCCGAGAAGTTAGCTGCTGACATAACTGTTAAGACAATGAATCTTCAGCTAAGCCACCAATAGCGATGAAATGTGGATTAAGTAAATTCTCTTTATTATATGCCAGCGGTAGATTGGTTTCATTATTGATCACCTGGCCACCCGCTTCTTCTAGTACGATCTGAGCAGCACAAGTATCCCACTCCATAGTCGGTGCTAGTCTGGGGTATATGTCTGCATCCCCTACTGCTAGTATCATAAACTTTAACGAGCTTCCTTTACTCACTAAAGCAGGTTTTTCAAAACGATCAACAAAATTTTGTGTCTCCTCATTAAGGTGCGAACGAGAACAAACTAAACGCAAGCCTTCATCACTCTTCGAAAAGTTATGCACATTTATCTTTTTCGTTTCACCAGAGACTTCCAAAAATGCACCACTACCTTTGACAGCGTAAAATAACTCTCCCGTCACTGGTGTATATACTACCCCCAAAATCGGACGCCCAGCTTCTACAAGAGCTATATTTACCGTAAATTCTCCATTTTTTTTGATGAACTCTTTTGTCCCATCCAAAGGGTCTACTACCCAAAAACGGTCAAAATCTTTTCGTTCAGCATAAGGAATCTCCTTATTTTCTTCTGAAAGTATGGGATACACCACCTCTAAGGCCTCTAAACCATCGCAAATCACCTTATTTGCTGCGCTATCGGCTTTAGTAAGCGGAGAATCATCCCCTTTTTTGCTAATCTCTATATCGCCAGCGGCATTATACACTTCTAGAATGGTCTCTCCAGCGGCGATAGAAATTTTATTTATGTCTTTTATAAGCTCATTTAAGTCAATCATCTAAAAAGGGCAAAATTTTTGAATGTAATTAAGTGTTAATGTAAAAGTGCTTCCAAATTAATATTTTTTAAAAGCACTTCACTATTTCGTAAACCAACATATTATGTAAATTTGCGAATGGTGCGAATTTATAAACCCTAAAGGTATAACATAAAGATGAAAAAAGTACTTGTCACAGGAGGTTGCGGATATATAGGAAGTCATACGATTATTGACCTTATTGATAATGGATTCGAGGTTATATCTGTGGATAATAATTCTAACTCAGACTTAATGTCGCTAGCCGGTGTTCGTAAGATTACCAACCATAGAGTAAAGAACTACACCGTAGATCTTTGCGATTATGAAAAGACAGCTAAAATTTTTCGTAATGAATCTTTTGATGGGGTTATCCACTTCGCGGCGCTGAAAAGCGTTGGCGAATCCGTTTTTGAACCTTTAAGATACTTTGATAATAATATCACCAGCTTGCTCAATGTGCTGAAGTGTTGCAAAGCGTATGGTGTGAATAACTTTATATTCTCTTCATCTTGCTCCGTTTATGGAAATGCAAAAGATTTACCCGTGACAGAGGACACCGCTTTTGAAGAGGCCGAATGTCCATACGCACGTACCAAGCAAATGGGGGAACAGATTATCCGAGATTTTAGCTTTGCCAACAAAGGCATCAAAAGCATTAACCTTAGATACTTTAATCCAGCTGGAGCACATCCAAGCGCACTTATCGGTGAAGCATCCTTAAATGCACCTACTAATCTTATTCCTGTCATAACGGAGACCGCTATCGGTAAAAGAGAATCCTTAACGGTATTTGGAAACGATTACGATACTAGAGATGGAAGCTGTGTGAGAGATTATATCCACGTGATGGATTTAGCCAATGCGCATACCAAAGCTATCCAGTATATCATGGATAACAAAAATGAAAAAAATTGTGAGGTATTTAATCTCGGTATTGGGGAAGGAGTTACTGTCCTAGAAGCGATCAACGCCTTCGAAAAAGTCTCTGGCAAAAAACTCAATTATATTCTCGGTGATCGAAGACCTGGTGATGTAGTTTCTATCTATGCCAGCATGGATAAAGCCAAGGAAAAACTTAAATGGGAAACAAAGTACAACATCGAAGATATTATGCGAACTGCCTGGGAGTGGGAAATGAAGCGCACGGAAACTGTATTGCAGAGTTAGTCTTAGGCTTCGCACACACGCATATGAAACCAACGTCACGATTAATATTTTTGAACGAGAACTTCAGTTAAGATATTCATCTTTTCACTTATTACTCTGATCATATTCAAGGTTAATTTTCGTTTCTTATTAAGAATTTCGCTAGCTCTACATTTATCCCCAACAATCTCCGCAAGATCGTTTTGACTTAATCTCATTTGCTCCATTCTAAACTTAATAGCTTCTATTAGATCTGGTGGATCTATGGGATATTTCTTATTTTCATAGTCCTCTATAAGCAATGCGAGGACTTCTAATTCATCACCAGTGGACATACAGATGGAGATATAATAATCTACCTACCAGCGCAAAATGTAATCCACATGGGAGACACATTTTTCAAAGATAGATAACCCTTTATCAACCTCAAATCTGGAGGCGCTATAGATGGACTGCTCAAGACTTTACAGCAAGTCCTATTTATGGTGGATGAAGAAACCGTCATTGTCCCAGGTCATAGCGCCATCGCCAACAAGGCTGACTTTATACACTACAAAAATGTAATTTTTGAAGCAAGAGACAAGGTCGCTATTCATATCAAACAAGGGAAATCCTTAGAAGAAATTAGCGCCGCAGGCATATCTCCAGCCTATGATGAAGAATGGGGCAGTGGATTTATCGACGCGGACACCTCTATCGGTTTTCTATATAAAGGACTTACTCAAAGCATTGCGGATTAATTTCCTACAGAGAACTTTTAACTTATCATTCTTTGATGTACTTTTACAGCATTAAATAACCAAATAGCGATATTAGATGAGTGATCATATAGACAATGCAGGAGGAAAAGGAAGATGTATATTCTACTTTTTCGCATTCATTATCCTGTTCATTTGCACTTGGGCGGCAGTTTATTACGCCAACCAAAACGGATTGAGCTAATAAACTTTTAGTTTTATCCCCGCTAGCTTCTATATGCAATTGCAAGATTATCAGACTATTAAGCAATTGCTTACCATACTTTCTCTGCTTTTCCTTCCTCTAGCCACTGGCTCCATTTCTTATTATAAGTATGCACCCGCTCGGTAGGATTGTCTAGCGCATCCACAACTTTATTCCCTTGATTTACCCATTCGAATATGCTTCCATAAAGATTGTAAACTTCTGTATAGCCCATTTCCTGTAGTTTTTCGCCAATTTTTTCGCTTCTATAGCCCACGGAGCAATACAACACTATCGGTGCATCTTTATCCACACCTTCTAAGTTCTTCAGATCAAAATCCTTATAACCCACATATTTTGCGGCAGGGATATGACTTACCTGATACTCTTCTTCCTCTCGTGCATCAGCTATCACCACATTTTCCATCGATTTTAGCTGCTCGACACTTATAGTAGGTACAGAAAACTTGATCAGGGACTCCACTTTAGCATCGAAGGCTGGATTTGCACAATGCGCCTGACGTACAGTCTGTTGAGCAAAGCAAGCAGACAATTGAAATACAAAAAACAAGGAATAGAGTAAATGCTTCATAAGCTTAGAACACGTATTTATTAAGGAAGGTTTCATGACAACATCTTAGGCCCCTGCCCCACCTTATCGGCGATCACCATTCCCTCATGACACAGCCCTTGCAGATCATCCGCAATGAAACGCTTCACCTGATCCGTATATTCTGCTGGATATAACAAATGCGGATTCGGTCCAGCATCTAGCGAATAATACAGCGGCACCTTACGCTCTTCTCTGTAGGCCTTCACACGCGCAAGTACCTCCAATGTATTTGGCTGCAAAAGTATAAACGCATCTTCCGCCGCCATCATCATGGCATGCAAACTCAGTGCCTCGCCTTCTACGATAGTACCAAAAGTTTCCAAATCACCCGCCTTCATCGCCGATAGCAGTCGCGTCATTCGCTCCTCTGCCTGTGCATATCTGCTCGCCGCATACACATTGTTTTCCATTAAAGCATGCCCCTGTGTACTACTTACTTTTTTCTCCTTTCGACTCACGATCAGGATATCATTTTTATACGTATGAAACACCTCCGCCAATTGCGCTCCATAGGGTATCGCATGGTCATTACTCGCACCAGTTATGGCAGGATGATTACCCCAGACAGCAGCCGTCGGATATATCGATCGACAGGCAGAGCCACTCCCTAGTCTAGCCAAGTAAGACGCTTTTTGCAAGAGTGCTTCTTGACTTTCATAAGGCTTTCCTATCGTATTTTCTATCTGACACAGACACATCGCCACCGCACTCATCGCCGATGCCGAAGAAGCAATTCCTGCCGAATGAGGAAAAGAATTAGTGGACCGTATCGTCAAGTGATGCGTCCTCAAAAACGAAACTTCATCCAATATACTATTCAGAAATTTTTCCAGCTTAGCCTTAAAAGGCGCATTCGTTTTTTCCTCAAAATAAAAATCTATCGACACCTTTTCACCGGCAGACACTCGCTCCTCATATGCTATAGAAGTATCCGAGTAGGCACTATCCAGCGTCAGACTAATTGATGCATTCCGCGGATACTGACGCCCATACTTTCCCCAATATTTGATCAGTGCTATATTCGACGGACTGGTGTATCGCACCACATTTTCTTGAGCCATTAAGTATTAATTTTGGTGTTGGCGAATTTAAGCATTTCCTCCAAGGATTGATTTAAGAGGGTAATAATAATTTGGGAGTGCCCCCATTTTTTATTCCGCGAAGAGCTCCATAAAAAATGCGGTCGGGCTATGCGCGACTTGGTCCTTCGACTTCGCCCTTCCAGATACTACGCTTACAGCTTATCATCTGGCAGGGCTCGCTCAGGACTGCCTCCTGAAAAAACGGAGGCATCGCTCCTATCCCTCACTCGTAAAAATAAAATGATATAGTAACTTATCCTTTATAACCGTTGCCTTAATTTCATATCAATAAAAATCCCGGAAGGATGAAATCCCATAGCAAGGGATTTCATCCCCTTGTATATTGGTTATAGTCACCAAGTCTTGGAGGGACGAAATATTCTGCATTATAAATATCACAATATAAAACGCTAATTATTATTTACTTAGGTTTATTCTAAAACCTTATATCTAATACTATTTTCTCCGCGTGAGAGATAGGAGAGGTGACCTGCTTTTCGCAGGGCAGTCCGTGCGTTTGGTTTGCGGGCAAGGAAGGACGGAAGCGAACGCGGACCCTCGGATAGCTCGACTCTAGGTGCATAAAAAAAATGCGGTTTTTTCCGCATTTTTTATGCCCCTAGAGGCACGCCCAAATTACCTTTAACCAAATCCAAAACAGTCGAGAATAACACTAAACAATAATTTCTAATCCCCAAAGTGCTTCCATCCTTGCGCCGTGATGGGATGAATATTGCCACCCTTGGTATGCAGTTTGACGCCATCTTTTTTCGGAACTACTTCGCCCATGATATAGATGCCAGGCATGTACTTTACTTTTTCGATATCCTTAGGGTCTATCGTGAACAACAGCTCATAATCCTCGCCGCCGCTAAGCGCGCAAGTAATCGGATCTATCTTGAAGTCGATCGCCTGCACCTCCGTATCGGGGTGAATAGGGACGCCAGACTCCTCGACAAAAGCACCCACTCCTGACTGTGAACAGATGTGAAATAGTTCCGAAGCTAGTCCATCCGAAATGTCAATCATAGAAGTCGGAATCAAGCCCGCCTGATCAAATGCCACTATCATATCCTTACGCGCCTCCGGCTTGAGCTGTCGACCTACTAGATAATTCTGGTCACCTAAATCAGGCTTTACACCAGGACTAGCGAGATATATTTGCTTTTCTCTTTCTAATATTTGTAAGCCCAAATAGGCTGCACCTAGATCGCCAGTCACGCAAAAAAGATCGCCAACTTTGGCCGTATTTCTATAGACTTGTTTTCCTCTTTCTACTTGGCCGATAGCAGTGATACTCATAGACAAACCCTTTGGCGAAGAGGTTGTATCGCCTCCTACCAAGTCTACGCCATAGCGCTCACATGCATATTCTATCCCTGCATATAACTCATCCAAAGCTTCCACAGAGAAACGATTGGAGAATGCTAAGGAAACGGTGATTTGCTTTGGTATGGCATTCATCGCATAGATGTCCGATACATTCACGACTACTGCTTTGTAACCAAGGTGCTTGAGCGGACTATACATCAGATCGAAGTGTATGCCTTCAATCAGCATATCCGTGGACACTACTGTAAGCATGTCGCCATTATCTATAAGGGCCGCATCATCGCCCACTCCCTTCAATGATGAGGGATTGAGCAAGGGAAATTTTTTGGTGAGATGATCTATCAAACCAAACTCTCCTAACTCATTTACATCAGTTCTTTTCTCCGCCTTTGGATCCATACTATTTTTCTTGTAAAAGTAAATTTATTTGTTCTTATTGTGCTCGGCTACAACGTTAGATAGCCATATAAATTTTTCCACCGATATCCGCTCAGGCCTTTGGGTAAAAAATTTATCCTGCAATATTTCCGTGTCTGACAGTAAGGACTTCATCGTATTGCGCAGCATTTTGCGCCGTTGACTAAAAGCCAACTTCACTATCGATTTGAATAATTTGGGGTGCTCTATCACGTGGTCTTCCGCTTTTCGGGTGAGCCTGATCACACCCGACTGCACCTTGGGTGGAGGATCAAAATTCTCATTTCCTACATCTAACAAATATTCTCCGTCATAGTAGGCCTGAGTCAATACGCTGATAACGCCGTAAGCTTTAGAAGTGGGGGTCGCCACTATTCGCTGCGCTACCTCTTTTTGGAACATCCCCACCATTTGGGGGATGAGGTTCCTATTTTCGATCATTTTAAAGACAATCTGGCTAGATATATTGTAGGGATAGTTGCCAATAAGCATAAAAGGCTGTCCCTCAAAGACTTCTTGCAGATCGAGCTTTAAGAAATCAACTTCTAGTATTCGATCTTGTAGCTGCTCAAATATATGGTGTAAGATAGGAATCATATCTCGATCTAGTTCCACTACTTTTAGATCAAAGCCCCTGTCTATCAAGTACTTAGTAAGCATACCTCTACCTGGTCCTATTTCTACTACCTTTTGATCTGAGGTATTACATATCAGCCCATTAGCGATGCTGGATGCGATATCTTCGTTGTTCAAAAAGTGCTGTCCGAATGATTTTTTTGCCTTCATATTATATTGGTCATAAAGCTAATCTTTTGGAATAACTTATATATTTAAATAAACCCTTTATTTATTTATCTTTGCGCATCGTTTTGGGGTCTATCGCGTACCAAAATTTAATGGATTACACTCCATAGTTTGATCACAACAAAAAGAAGTGTGAATGAGTACTAAGGTATCAAGTATAAAGGCTGTTAACAAAAAGGATAATTTGATTGTCCTGACCGAAAAATCAAACCTCAAGTGGGCTAGTGATTTTCTAAATAAAGAGGAAACCCAATACCTCAAAAAAGCCATCAAAGAAGAAATATTCCAAGTAATCTTTCCCAAAGCGTCTTCCCTGATAATAGTACAAGTATTGAAGTCTTCGGGTAATGAAGAAGAGCAAAGAGAGGATGCAAGAATAGCAGGCGCAGAACTCTTGCATAAACTTGATAACTGCAAGGTCAAAAGTGTCTCCGTTGTCAATATGAGAAAAAGTAATCATGTCCAAGATTTTATCGAGGGCTTGATCTTAACTAACTACCAGTTTTTAAAATATTTTTCTGATAAAAAAGATAAGGTTCATCATCTTGCGAGCATCAAAGTGATGCACGATGCCGTTTCGCCAGCTGCACTTAAGGAATTGCTAGCTACAAGTGATGGTGTATTTTCAGCACGAGACTTGGTCAACGAGCCGCTGTCTTATTTGACTGCTGCACAGCTTAGTTTGGATATTAAGAAGCTAGGTAAAGAAGCGGGTTTCAAAGTGACTGTCTTCGATGAGAAAAAAATTAAGCAGATGAAGATGGGCGGTATCATTGCCGTTAATCGTGGAAGTTTTACGCCACCTAGATTCAATATTTTAGAATATAAGCCAACTGGAAAAGCGAAAAATAGCAAACCAATCGTGTTGGTCGGTAAGGGTATAGTGTACGATACTGGCGGACTTAGCCTGAAGCCTACTGCTAACAGTATGGACCGCATGAAAGCGGATATGGGAGGAGCAGCTTCTGTAGTGGGTACTTTTGTCGCCGTGGCTAAAGCAAAGCTACCAATCCATATTATTGGTTTAATACCTGCTACGGACAACAGACCAGGTAATAATGCGTATGTACCAGGAGATGTAATAAAGATGTTTGACGGCTCTACAGTAGAGGTACTCAACACCGATGCCGAAGGTAGGATGGTATTGGCAGATGCATTGCACTATGCTAAAAGATATAAGCCAGAATTGGTAATTGACTTTGCTACACTTACAGGTGCAGCTGTCAGGTCTGTAGGTACAGAAGGCATCAGTATGATGGCGACTGCATCAGAAGGAATTAAAAATAAATTAAAAGGAAGTGGATTTAATGTCCACGAAAGAATTATAGAGTTTCCATTATGGAAAGAATACGGAGAGTATATTAAATCAAATATTGCAGATATCAAAAATCTTGGTGGCCCTTATGCTGGACATATTACGGCGGCGAAATTTTTAGAACACTTCACTGCTAAGGCATATCCTTGGGTGCATTTTGACATCGCTGGACATGCTTATTTGACAAAGCCAAATGCTTATCGACCAAAAGAAGGAACTGGTGCAGGAGTGAGATTAATGTTTGATTTTTTAAAAAATTATTAAGATGAGAATTGGAATAACAGCAGGAGATATCAATGGTATAAGTTTGGAGGTAGTGATCAAAACCTTATCTGATAAGCGTATCTGTGATATATGTACACCCATCATATACGCTAATAGTAAAATATTGACCTACCATAAAAATATTGTCGAGGACAGCAATTTCAATTTTCAATCGACTAAGAACGCTAAAGGTGCGCAAACGGGAAAAATAAATGTTATTAATTGTTTTAATGATAACGTAAATATCAATCTGGGCGAACCTACTTCAGAAAGCGGACAGTGTGCTCAAAAGTCTCTAGAGGCTGCACTATATGACTTTAATAATGGAAACTTAGATGCTATCGTCACTGCACCGATTAATAAAAAAGCTATGCAAATGGCTAAGTTTCCATTTCCTGGACATACAGAATTTTTTACCGATCAATATGATGTGTCTGATTCGATGATGTTTATGGTGAGTGAAGACTTACGTGTGGGTTTAGTTACTAACCATCTTCCTATCAGCGATGTAGCGGCGAATGTAACAAAGCAGAAGATCCAACAAAAACTAAATATCATGTTCAATTCTCTCAGAGAGGACTTTGGAGTTATCAAACCTAAGATCGCTATTCTAGGGCTTAATCCACATGCAGGTGATGGTGGTGCTATTGGAAATGAAGATGAGGAACTGATCAGACCTATCGTTTTAGAAGCTAAGAAGAAAGGTAGATTCATTATGGGACCATACCCTGCAGATGGATTTTTCGGAAATGGGCTGTACAGAAAATATGATGCTATTCTCGCAATGTATCACGACCAGGGACTTATTCCTTTTAAGTCTCTTTCATTCAATAGTGGCGTTAACTTTACAGCTGGTTTACCACTCGTGCGTACCTCACCAGATCATGGTACAGGTTATGACATAGTCGGAAAAAATGTTGCAGATCCTGCTTCCTTCCGTAGAGCAATCTTCGAAGCAATCGACATTGTCAAAAATCGAAAAGAATATAAAGAGGATCACGGCAACCCACTTAAGAGTCGGAAAAAGAGATTAGAAAATTCTGTAGATGAAGCACTACCGCTAGATAAATCTGCTCGCTAAGTTAGGGATATTCATAAGTAGGATAACCTACACAACTACAAGGAAATAATCGAATTTTAAAAGTTTGGATTGCTCCGTTTTTCTAATTTATTTCGTATTCGTATCCTATGATTGGTTCATTCACTATTGGCGAAAAAGTAGTTGGTGTATCATAGCGCTGTAGTTCATATTTTTCTATAACTTTTACTAGTGTTGCAGCATACTTAGTATCATGAGGATATAAGGCTTTCTCTATGCCAGATGACCAGGATTTATAATCGCTGTAGCTATATTGGAAAAGGAATCTGCAACCTGGGCTCTCCATAATAATGGAAATATAATCTTCATAGCAATCCTCTGCACTTAAGTATGCTCTAAAGCAAGTAGCTAGTTCTTCCACATTGAGCTGGATGAAAGAATCACTATTTACTATCCAATTGTTGCCGCACTGCACATCAAAATGATTGTTCTTTACAGTGGACAGCTTACTCGTACCGTGCTGGGAATGTAATATAGCCTGCGCAAGCAAAATGCTAGCAGGTATACCACTCTGTTTCATCCCTCCTATTGCGAGCTGCTCATACTTGATGATGTATGCCTCTACTGCTGGCGAGGTGGTTGCCTGTGCTAAAACAGCGAAAGTGATTATTATCCAAATAGTAATATGATGCTTCATTTGAGTTTGCATTGATAGATGGAGTATCCGTCCATCGGTTATGTTCAATGTCCATATTCAGAATTATATATATGTGATAAATCCAGCTGATCTGTGACGCTATATGAGATGACAATACGATTACAGAATGTCCATTTTTTCAGCATACTTGAAAACTTGCCAACAAATGATAATGTTTAATGATTATCCACGCAAATAATTGTGACAAAAACCTGTCTTAAATTGCATAGAATTATGCGCTCAACATGCCTAATCTTGCTAATTTAAGCTACTTTTGCCAGCGAAATTGCCATTTTTGTTTATCGTTAGTCATGAAATCATAAATCGGCTAAAAATCACTAGATACACTAACGATGAACTAAATGAGATTAGAAAATCTCATTATAGAAATTGAAAAATTAGGAATAGCAGTTGGATATTATCTTTCACAATTATCAGAAACTGCCAATAGTAGTGGTAGTAAAAACAAATATAGTGAGAACGGTAATGGTATGAGTATAAGCGAACGATTGAGCGAAATAGCAAATAGACAAAAGAAGTACATTTAGCATCTTCAAAATGCTTTAACCCGTATAGAAAATAAGATTTTTGGTATTTGCAGAGAAACAAGTAAGCTGATATCGAAATATAGTCTCTGTGCAGTGCCATATGCTACTTTCAGCATTACAGCAAAGCAAAATAGATAGATCAAAAGCAGAAAATATTGAATCGTAAACTTACTGTATTTTTTATTATAATCTTAGTACTAGGTTGCGATCAAGCACTCAAGGTTTGGGTGAAGTTGAATATGGCTTACGGTTCAGATCTACCAATCATCGGCCAAGAATTTTTCAAATTACATTTCGTAGAAAATAATGGAATGGCCTTCGGGATCACTTTTGGTGGTGAATTAGGCAAACTTTTTCTGACCCTTTTTCGCATAGCTGCAGTTTGTGGTTTGGGCTACTTTATCCATTACCTTATTCAGAAAAAATCTTCCCTCAGTCTGATTATTAGTTTTAGCTTAATTTTGTCGGGTGCGCTCGGCAACATCATTGATAGTACATTCTATGGTCTTATCTTTTCAGAGAGTTATCATGGCGGTCTAGCCGATTTTCTACCTAAGGAAGGGGGCTATGCTGGGCTTTTTCATGGAAAGGTAGTGGACATGCTGCATGTTGTCTTGCTCAAAGGCACCTACCCCTCTTGGGTCCCATTCAAAGGAAATATGCCGTTTCTATTTTTCAAGCCAGTGTTTAATCTAGCAGATGTGGCTATTACCGCTGGTGTGCTTAATATCATTATTTTCCAAAGATCCTTTTTTAAAGAGCAACCAAAGGAAGATATTCAAGAAGTAGTTGAGCAGTCTTTGACTACTGATATAGAAGCTGGAAAAGACGTGTTACCAGATGCAAGTCCAGATTCTGCTAGTAGTTAAGACACCTAAGCGTACAAAAGTGGAATGATAAAAGTATTGAAGTAAGAATATTTGAAAGGGTCTAACTCGGGGTATTCAGAAGTAAGAGCACATCACCACAGCGTAGCCGGTCCCGATTTTCGGGAGTGAAATATTTATAGCCCTG
>ENA-ORXR01003536-ORXR01003536.1-marine-metagenome-genome-assembly--contig:-NODE-3536-length-13899-cov-91.871147_pt1 | contig 13899 bp, 11 predicted proteins | sample MGYA00237866_ERZ511479 | MGnify/ENA metagenome assembly ERZ511479 | reverse complement strand
TTTTTTAGAAGGGAAAAGAACAAGCATAATGGGGCAAGTTATTTATTTTCTTTCACTAAGGAAGATTTAGTGAAACACATAAGAAAAAGAACAATTCAGACGGGTAGATTATTTTTTTCGTCTTCCCTAACTTTAGTAAACATGAAAAAGTCTGTGATTTTGTGATTGAAATAATAAAATTGAAAACCACTCAAAAAACCCTTAAATTTGTTATAATACAAATCAGCAAAAATGAATACAGCTAAAAAATTACGCTCGGATATTATAGAGATGCTACCGCAAGTAGATGCTATCAGGACATTGGAGTCTATTCACCATCAACTTGAAGTAGCACAATTTGAGGAGCATTATAAGCGATGGAAAGCGGAAACCGTATTTGAATCGAATGGTAGGAAAATTTTAGAAAATACTCATTATCAGAAGATTATTAATATGGGAAAAGTTGCTGTACCTCTGATCTTAGAAAAATATGTACAAGCTAACGATCATTGGTCTTACGCATTAAGAAGTATTACAGGAATCAGCCTTAATGAATCTACAAACTATGGCAATTTGGAAGCTATCAGGATGGATTGGATTGAGTGGGGCGTTAAAAAAAAGTTGATAGATGCACCAGAGTTTTCCAAATGAATTTCCAAATTCTATTCAGAAACCTTTTCTGAGGACTAGCCCACAAGATGTGCGATATAATTGCATAGGATGGGCTTTTGGAGATAACAAAAAATTTTATTGGCCCTCTGATTTCCCAGAGTATTTCTGGCCTGAAAATGTCAAAAAAGAGGAATCAGTTGATGCCTTTATTGAACTATATGAATCCGTTGAGTATTCAAATTGTAAAGATGGGGAATTGGAAGCAGGATATGAAAAGATTACTATTTTCGCATTAAATGGGAAACCCACACACGCAGCCCGACAACTCGAAGACGGATTTTGGACAAGCAAACTCGGCTCTCATGTGGATGTAACGCACAGTATTCAGGCTATCGAGGGCGGCATGTACGGAGATGTTGTACAATACATGAAACGAAGAATAGTTGGTGCGTCTCTGGCAACAGATGCTCCTGTTATGGAGGAGAAAGATTTTATGACTATTCATGGGTAGTTTTGGATGTCGAACCCCAGCAAAAAACCGCCACGTCAGACGTTTTCAACGGCTGACGAGAATGGCGATAGGAATTGGAATTTGGGCGTGCCACCATCAAACTATTTAGCTACCAAAACTTCATCCACTATTTTTTAATTAAAATTTATACATAAAAAACAGTTCCGTCCAAAACGCGTGAAAAATACCACTTTTGGCTGTTTCTCTCGAAAGAGTTTTGTCCAAAACTCATTTTTTTTTGGCACTTTTGGACAAAATTCTATAAAATTAATGTTAAAATAGCATTTCACTGGTGCAACAAAGCTTGGATATGAGTGTGCTTTTTAACTAAATCGCATGCCTATCCTCCAATGGAACATGTTCCATTGGAAAATAGGCAGCAAATCGGATGCTCATTATAAAAGAAATTAAAGATTTATCCTGCACCCTCCATAGTCGATCAAATGGGTAAATAATGTAGATAACAGGTATTTTAAAAATACCTGTTATCTACATTATTTACCCATTTGATTTGTCCTGAAATGAAACCTTTACCTTGTCTTTCCGTTCAAATAGTTACATCATAAATTTGAACGATATGGCAGTAAAAATCATCATCGGTATTATCTTATCCGTTAACTTCCTTTTTATATTGCTCCTTGATGCAGAAATGCGTCGGCTTTTAAAGTGAGGGCGGCATTTACGATTTTTGTATTATAATTATATTGGCTCAAATTGAATTAAAGTTTTGATTGTCAATTGTTTAAGTTAATTTAACTTGAGTGTGTCACAAATCGGTGGTCGTTGCGATACCGATAAGATACGTTAGCATCGACCCCGTTTGTAGAAAAAGCAAACCCAAAGCTAATCAAGGTGCGTACCACCGACACCGTTTGTACGCGCTAACGGTGTCGGTACTACGTACCTTAATAGGTTGTTCTTTAGACCTTGCTACAAACGGGGACGGTACTACCGTACCTTTAATGCCACCGATTTGTGACACACTCATTTAAGGGAAGACGAAAAAAATAATCTCCCCGTCTGAATTGTTCTTTTTCTTATATGTTTCACTAAGTGAAAGAAAATAAATAACTTGCCCCGTTATGCTTGTTCTTTTCCCTTCTAAAAAACACAAAAAATAGTTCCGTAGCTATGGCTATGCAACGATTTTTTGAATTCTTTAGAAGAAAAAATTACGGCGCATTATGGAACAATTTATTTGATTTCTTTCACTTAGTACATTGTTTTGCTTATTTTTTTTGGACAACTTTTCGTTCAAAGTCTAAATAATATAAGGATGCAAAATCAATGACCATACATCCGATTTTTTTATTACTTTTGTGGCTTTCCAAACTAAGTATTTTCAAATAAAATGACTTTACAACAGTTATTCTCCCAAATGACAATGGATCCTCTACCGATAACACTTTATTTTATCGGCTTACCTATATTGGTTTTTTTACTCAATTGGGTAGCTAAAGACGAATCGAACAAATCACCGTGGAATTATGTGTATTCTACCTTGATATTTTTGGTTTGTATTCCGGGTACATTCTCGGTAATATTGTGTGGATATTCGATGTTTTTTCAACCCCAAAGCCTATTGCAAGTCAACGCTTTTGTCTATTTTTTGCCTATCGTTTCGATGATTTCTACCGTGATGATTGCCAAGCAAGAGACAGATATTAATCGCTTGCCCGGTTTCAACAAACTCTCCGGTCTGGTCATGCTTTTGGCAGTGACTTTTATCGCTATGCTTTTGATACAGAAGACGCGAATATGGGTCGTCTTTGCAGGTAATATGGGGTCTTTATTGATACTATTCCTCGTTTTATTTGTCTTGTTTCGTATCGCGTGGTCGAGACTTATGTACAGTTCAAATAAAGCAGGGATAAAATAAACGCATGTCAAAACGTTTCCTTCGCATTGCCGATACATTGTATCATTGGGTATTTCCGCGAGTCATAGAACAGGATGCCGAAACTCAGACTTTACTGCGAAACATTTATCCGACAATCAACTGGCAGAAAGTTCGTTTTTATGAAGGTTTGCCGTGGTTTATAGCGGGTAGTTATGTCAATGCCATTGTCTTGCCTGCTACTTGGAATCGACAGTATATACACGCTTATTTTGCAGTTTATCAGCCGGATACACTTGCTGGATTATCTACGATTATTCATGAGGGATTTCATGTTTTGCAATATCAAGACTTGGGAAAAGGTATTGGTTTTATGCGTCGGTTTATGGTGTGTTATTTGGCAGATTATTTTCAATTATTTTTTAAAAATATACTCAAAAAAGGTAGCCAAGTAGCCAACAGGATAGCTTACGAAAAGCATCCCATGGAAATTCCGGCATACACCCAAGACCGTTATTTTTCGCAGCATTGCCTTCGACATAAAATGAGAATTCCATCCACGCAATTGCCATCTCAACTCATACACACACACTGCGGATATAGCCCTCAACTTGCTTTTCCTTTTCTATTGATGGGCTTCTTGATGACCTTATTATTTATGCTTATCAAACCGTTTATTGAAGTATTTTTTCTCATTATAGCTGCCCCGATGTATGTAATAGGAAGGATTTTTTGAATTAATAGACTTTAAAAAGTTAGTGTCTTATCCATATCGGCATTGATTTAGGAACGCGGGATAAATAAGTTGACCAACTTAGGGAGGTTATTTTATGTTTAGTTTTTGCTTTGAAAGAGGGCGTTTATCGAGATAAATAACTGAATTCAAAGGGAAGAATAAGCATAAAAGAAGCCGCCAAGATGGTTAAGTTATTTAATTTCTTTCACTTAGTACACTGTTTCACAGAAAAATAACAACAGCAACTATATTTCCTATACTGCGTACAAAAAACTATCACATTTTTTTAAACAAAAAGATTACTGATATTCTTTTATCTTTGTACATCCTTAATTCACAATGAAATAAGGCATGAAAACCGATAGGTAATACGATAACATACAACACAAAAAAAATGACGACAAGTGAAAGAGCGATATTGAAAGTAAAAATTGAAGAAGAGATAGGTGATACAAAGGCAAAAATCGAAGAACTTGAAGAATTGAGCAAGCCAATACCGCCTGAAAACTCTTTGGGTAGAATCACACGTATGGACGCTATTAACAACAGAAGTGTAGCAGAAGCCACCCTTCGAGCTACACGTCGCAAATTGGGTAAACTTCAACACGCGCTATCCAGAATTGACAGCCCTGATTTTGGAATTTGCTCAATGTGCAAACGCCCGATTCAACCCAAACGCATCATGCTCATGCCCCAAAGTTCGCGTTGTGTACGGTGCGCTTCGCGTTGATTTGTAGTGAATGAGTGAATATTTATTTAAAAATTTATTGTATAAATATAATTTAATATGAATACATTGAGACGAGTGATATATTTGACTATAATAATAGCGGTATCCGGTTGTGCGAAACTTGGTATCGGCAAAAAAGAGGTTGATGTTTCTACAACCAATCAAGCTCCGACACAACAAAAATTTGTTACTGAAACAGCTACGGAGACAGAAACACTACCGGACGGTACAGTTGTCACAACTGAAACGACGGTGTATGAAGATAAAAGAGGCAATGTAACTATCGCCGTCAATGTACGAGGTAAAAACGCCGGAGAATATATCGGGCGATGGGATAAATCCGAGAAGATAAGCGTGCCTGATACACCGCCGACACAGAAAACCAACGTGGTACCGAATAGCTTGGTGATAGACACAGCACCGCGCGTCGGTGCCGACAAACTCCCCAGACCACGAAGTGTCAGCCCTCCTCCACCTGCTACGAGTAAGAACGCCGATACGGCAAGAGACATACCGTATATGACTGATAGAGAGAAAGATATGATTCGTGAAATCAATATCATTCGCTCCGACCCAAAAGCTTATATCAAGCAAGTGCAGGCTTACAAAACAAGAGTAAAACAAACCACGTATAGTGACCCTGCATACATGGAAGATGAGCTTCGTGCTGCGGATGACCTTATTCGTGAGTTGCAATTAACGAATCCAATGTCTCATTTGTTACCCCACAAAACACTCTATTGGACAACACAAGAACATGGTGTAGAAATACTAGCCAATGGTCTGCCTTCACATGTAAGTAATGACGGAAAGTATCCTTGGGACCGCATCATAGAAGCAGACCCCAAGCTGGAAGACGGCAATGAAAATCTTATTGGCGGTTATGAAAGCGTGAAGGAATCTGTCCTGTCTTTACTCATAGATTCGGGCGTTCCTGGCTACGGGCATCGCAAGATTATACTTAATCCGACTTGGAAATATGTTGCGTGTTATGAAATCGGCGATGTCGGAGAAACACCCTACTACTGGGTGCAGTGCTTTGCAAGATAAGAATAAAGTAACTATGTAAGTACATGGACACAATTATCTATGTGCGGATTTTGAAAGAAAAAATAACAAAAAAATAACCTCGTTCTAATTTTAAATCTAATTGTTTCCATGTACTTAATAGTGAAAAAATAAGGTTTCGATTTGCCCACGCGCACCTTCAAATTTTTAAAGGAAAGCCCACGCTAAATCGAAACCTTATTTTTTAAGTGTTATCTGGATTAATTTTCTAAAAAAATATCCCTCAAATTCCTGCCTAAACTTCATACGAATACACCCACACTATGAAGCAAATGTTAGTGCAACATGCAGTACCGCCACTTCACTTTTTCATCACCGTAAAGTTAGGCATCATCTCCACCACATCATACTCGGCAATTAAATTTTTGATGAGTAGGCGTTTTTTCAAGTCAGACGTGTCAACCATAAGTTTATGTAATTTGGTTTATTGAAGGATAAAACACACTCAAATATAAATCAATAAAATAATGTGTAAACATCATATTTTATCGTCACTTATAGAAAGATTAAATGTAAGCATCAATGTAATTATTGTATTATAAAAGATGTCACTCTTAGAGGTTAGAATTCATTTAGTGTCGTATTGTTTTTCGCAATAAATTAAACCACCATACATAAACACGAATACATTGATATGTAATTCCATTTACTGGAAGTTATTTTACATAATACGTTATAGCTTGATAGATATAATAATATCAAATGAAAAAAGAACATTTCTCGCCTTTCATTCTACCATAAGTTTCATTTATAAAAAAATAATTTTATAGACCGATTCATTGTTTTGTATAATATTTGGAATATTTTTTGTTATTTTTGTATTAACTATACTGTCACAAAAATAGTTTGTGACTATAAGTGTCCGTACTATGATAAGAATCGATTATTAGATAACACAAAAACATTATTTTATAACATCCACTTACTACAAAAATGAAGACCTCCTCACTACTTATCGTTCTTTTATCGTGTTTGTTCATTAATGATACACTTACAGCTCAAACTTTTGAAGGCGTAATCGTGTATAATTATTCATACACCGACAAAACAGGTTTTTTATCAAAAAAAGAAGCCAAAAAACTATTCGGAACCGAACAAACTTTACACATCAAAAACGGCAAATACAAAAGCCGTTTGAATGGTATCTCAAAAAAGACCCATATTTATCCGGGCAATGACACCTTATATATGACCCAAGATGCGGTCAGAGCTGTCATGTGGATAAATGCCAAAAAACAAAAAGGAGAAATCTTATCTCACAACCTGACGCGCGGTGCAAAAAGAGTGAAAGGTGTGAAATGCGATTTACTGGAAGTCAAAACTACAACAGGTACACTATACTACTATTTTAGTGATAAATACAAGGTAGATAGTAAATTGTATGCCAAGCACCAATACAATTATTGGGCGTTTTGTTTGGAAAAGACAGGTGGCGCACTTCCTTTGAAATTTGTTGTTGACAAACAAGATGAGACTATTGAATTAACTTGTAAGAAAATTTCCCTTGCGAAAATTTCTGACAATATCTTCACATTAACACGAGGCGTATCTATTATTCCCGCACCGGAACGCGACTTGTTGAAAATGAGATAGTCAAAAATCGAGTAGGGTAAGATAGGAAGAACTTTTAAACTTTTATACCCGTGTTTACGCAAAGGAGTTCCCTTTCCTATCTTATCCCTCTCACACTACCGAACATACGGTTCGCGTATCACGGTGGTTCATGAGTATTGAGTGTCTTTGATTATATCTCTTTTCTAATGAAACATAACCCCGTTGCTCCAACCTTGCATTTGTGATTGCCCTATGTAGTATCGGACTTTTCGAGGTGCGGCAATAGCTTTTACGGGTATTCGCCCATTGATAAGCCTTTTGCTTAGGTATGCCCAGCCGTATCAAACTACGTATCCGTTTGCCAACTTTCTTCCATTGTTTTTCCATTTACGAAAATATAATTTGCGTGACATCTTCGATGCCATCTTCTACATCACTAGTGGAGGTAATCAGTGGCCAACATTATTGATGCGCTCTTGGTGCAACAAATTTCAAAGACATACGTATCCTATATGACAGTGAGAGATTTAACAGGAAAGTACGCTTCCTCCCAAGTGTTTACAACTTTCCGTAAATCTATGGCTTTTTATGAAATCGGTTCTAAACCTACTTTTGAGTTTAGTATGCTCCATAATTACCTTCCCACAACTCTATGCACAATGCGAATTTACAACCGCTCGAGTAGCGTTTTGTGATCCATTGAGCGTCAATTTTGAAGTTGAATCACCTTTTGGTAGTGCTTATTCATGGCAATTTGGCGATGGACAAACTGCTATGGGAACGACTGTTACACATACCTATGCTTCGGCAGGAAATTATATCGTTACCTTAATACAAGGCACGCTGTCTTGTGCTACACAAAATATCACCGTATCGCCACCACCTGTGCCTATTGCGAATGTTTCAGCGACAACTGTTTGTGGTTACGATGACATTACTTTGAGCGTTGCCAATCCCAATCCCAACTCAAATTATGTCTGGAATTTTGGCGATGGAACGACAGATACAAGCCGCACGGCAATACACACATATACCGCTCAAGCGACTACTCAAACCTATAATGTAACACTGCGCGAAAACGGTATTTTGTGTGGAGATGTTATCCAGATTACAGTATTGAATTCGCCCGACCCAACGATTAGTTCACCTACGGGCTTTCTCGAATGTAGCGGTACAAAGACGGCTACCGTCATCATTGAAAATGAATCAAGTACCGATGCCTCGAATACAAGTTACACCATTGATTGGGGTGACGGCTCACCAAATATTACCGAAAATTCAGGTTGGACGAGTCTATCACACACCTATATGGGCGAAGGATTTTTTGATATAAGTATCACAGCAACAGGAGATTATGCCTGCCCTTCAGCTACGGCGGTCTATCGCTTTTTTAATGGCAGCAATCCCGGTGGAGGTATCACAAGTCCGGGCGGTACTACGGGACTTTGTGTGTCCGATGTCTTGTCATTTATTATTAGCGGTACGGAAAATAATCCGGTAGGAACGGTCTATGATGTCTATCAAAATGAAGATTTAATTTTCTCTTTTAACCATCCGCCACCACCCTCATTTACCTACTCATTTTCAGAATCTTCTTGCGGAGAGACCTTACTTTTACCGCCAAATATTCACGAAAATTCTTTTGGTATTTCTTTGAGTGTCAGCAATTCGTGTGGAAGTACGGGCGGTGTGGTTGGTCCGATTACGATTTCGGGTGCGCCTATGCCCCGTTTTCATTTTGACACCCTCGCTGCCTACTGCACGGGGGCTACGATTCCGTTTGAAAATCAATCTACAGCACCAACCGTTACCACATCTGCGGGCTGTGAGGATGGTAATCCCATATCAGACGTTACTTGGTCGATTAGCCCATCAACAGGCTGGACAGGTAATCTAAATAAGGAAGACATAGAAATTACTTTTATTAATCAAGGTAATTATACGATAAAAGTTGCTGCGAATCATTGTGGCATTACGGAAACTACCTCGCAGACAGTAACTATTTCCGATCCGCCTACGGCAAATGCGAACACAACAGATACCGAATTATGTGCTGGAGAAGTCCTTACATTTAATAATACTTCTTCTTTTAATAGTTCGGAATTTGAATGGAAAATATCGCCAAATATAGGTTGGGAATTTCTTGAACCGAGCAACGCCAACTCCGAAGACCTGCAAATACAATTTAATGGACTCGGTGAATATACCGTTACTTTAAATGCTATAAACAACTGTTCGACAGCTACTTGGGAGACTACGGTAGAGGTCGTTTCCCCCACTTTAAATGTTGGTACAGGTCGTGCTTATTGCGAAACCGACCCTATGATTACGCTGCCACAAGCTACCCCTCTGGGCGGTACGTGGTCGGGTACGGGTATTATAAATGGAGCGTCAGGTACATTTGACCCTGCGGTAACAGGCGTGGCAAATAATATCGTCCTTACCTATACCTACACCGACCCTGCAAGCACTTGTATAAGTTCAGATACGATACACATTCATGTGGATGCTACGCCGACTATCGAAGTGGCGAATGAGTTTAGTTTTTGTACAAATAATGAACCCGAACCGCCCCCCCTCGCTACACCTCCAAACGGTACATGGTCAGGCGCGATTGTTACGGGAAATATGTTAGATATTAGTACAGATGGTACTTATACGATTACTTATTCTTACACGACACTGGGCGGTTGTATGGCTTCAGATGATGTCACAATTATAGTAGGTGATATAAGTATGGCAAATGCAGGTGGGAATAGAGTTTTGTGTATAGAAGATACCGACCATGCTTTGACAGGTACGCCTTCGGGTGGTGTATGGACGGGGACAGGCGTGAGTGCTTCCGGTATTTTTAATGCCAATGCGCCAGGTGTCTATTCGATGAATTATTCGGTAGGAACAGGAACGTGTTATGCAGAAGATGCTATAGAAATTATCGTCATTGATATTGAATTGACTCAAGAAGAAATGAACTTATGTACCTCCGAAGAGTCTATTAATTTAAATAGCTTTGTTAGTATTGAACCGGCTGATTTAGTGCTACTTAGCGACAATGCTGGTCAGTGGTCAGGCGAATATATTGACAATAATGGTCTTTTTATTACGCCGAATGTAACGGAAAGTACGACCTACGAAATCACCTATACTTATCCACTGACGAATGGAATAGCTTGTATCGAAACCTTGCTGATACACGTACATCCGGACCCCGTAGCGTCATTCGAGGAGATAAGGGGCGGCTGTATTAGTACTGATATGAATTTTATCAATGCTTCCGCAGGTGCAGACAAATTTGAGTGGAATATGGGCAATGGAGAAGTTATTTATTTAGATAATTTTAATTATTCTTATTCAGAAATAGGTGATTATACTGTCACATTAACGGCGAGTAATTCAGTCACAGGTTGTTATCATATTTATAATCAAAATATTACGATTAATTCTTTTCTTGAAGCCAATTTTAATATAAATGAACCCGAAGAATGTGCGCCGATTACCATTAGTTTTGAGAATGAAAGTATGGGCGAAGACCTGACTTATTTTTGGAATTTTGATAATGGTGAAACGAGCGACAGCCCCAATCCTGAACCTGTGGTTTTTATGCCTACGCTGATGGAGACGACTTACCACGTCATACTCACGGTTGAGAATGGCTGCGGTGTGTCCACGCATGTAGAGGATTTTACGGTACAGCCTCAGCCTTTTGCCCAATTTATCGCGCAAGATCCGGTGTGTGATGGCGATGAAGTGGTCTTTAATAATTTGAGTTATGGCGAACCGGACAGCTATCAATGGTTGATAAACGGTGAGCTTTTTTCTACGGCATCTGATCCTTCAGAAACCCTTATTACGCAGAATGGTGTGGCTACGGATTATATCATCACGCTCATTGCAGAAAATGAATGTGGTAGTCACACTTACGAAGATACGATAAGCGTTTTTAATTCAAATATTACCGGACAATTTGCTGCGAGTAATGCTGCACCATGTGCCAATGAAGCCATACAGTTCAACTCTTTCGACCCGCCTAATGCTGATTTTATTTGGGATTTTGGTGATGGCAATTTTTCTACCGAAGCCAACCCTACGCATACCTATGCGAATGAAGGCGATTACACCGTCACACTCTCGGTGGATTATCTTTGTGGTGGAGCGGTTGAGACGACGAGTGAGGTCTCGGTATCGAATTTACCTATGATAGATTTTGATTATCCGTCGATAGGTTGTGAGGGCTGGGAAATACAATTTACCAATACCTCTCTTGCCGATAGTTACACTTGGAATTTTGGCGATAATACGCCTGTATCGGCATTGACCGAACCCTCGCATACTTATTTATCTGCGGGGAATTATACCATAGAATTAACAGCATTTCGAGGTGGTTGTGAAAATGTGATGACCAAAGAAATTACAATTGGAACAAACCCGGAAATTAATATTTCTTACGAAAATCCAACTTGTTCGGGCGGTTCGGATGGTAGCATTAGTCTTGTGGCAGGAGGTGAGTTTTCTCCTTACATTTGCAATTGGGATAATGCCTCTGATGTCAAAAATCCTACAAATTTAAGTGCAGGGATGTATAACGTAACTGTTACGAATGTTATCGGTTGCAGGACGCTCGCGGCAGTCGAATTGGACGAGCCTATTCCCTTGACGGTGAGCTTTGATGCTACTGATTCGCTTGACTGTTACGGCAGTAGCGCAGGGGCAATAAACACGATAGTCAACGGCGGTACGGCAGACTATACTTATGCTTGGAATACAGGTGATATTACGGCAAGTCTGTCGGGGCTTAGTGTTGGAGACTATATCGTAACCGTAACGGATATTAATGGTTGTAAATCTACGGCTAATCAGTTGATTACAAGCCCTTTAAACCCATTGATTTACGAAAAAGAAATCTCAATTATTTCCTGTTATGGTGGAAATAATGGTCATGCGATAGTAGCGGCGTATGGCGGTACGCCACCTTATACTTACTCGTGGAATACGGGCGAGACGGGGGCATTATTGGACAGTATAGTTGCCGGAAATTATGCTTTTAATGTCCTTGATGCTAATGGTTGTGAAGAGGCAGATACGGTGTATGTCGGACAAAATTCGCGGATTACTTTTGTGGATACTTTGATGGAAGTTTCTTGTTTTGGAATGTCGGATGGTGCGATTCAGATTGATTCGATATTAGGTGGTGCAGAGCCTTTTCAGTTGAGTTTGACCAATGATTTTTCTAATCCGGGTTGGCTGTTTTCGGAAGATGGGCGACTGTTTGAAGAACTCAGCGCGGACGATTACACCGTCTATGTGCAAGATTCGGAAGGCTGTACAACGAGTTATGATTATACGATATATGACCCTTTTGAAGTGCTGATAGATTTGCCCGAGCAAGTGAATATTTTGACGGGTGATAGTATCGAACTCAACCCTTTTTTAGAGTTGCCGGTATTGACTTATGAGTGGTTTCCTGCCTATGCTTTGAGTTGTACGGATTGCTCGAATCCGATGGCGAGTCCAACAGAAAATACGACTTACACCCTGACCGTCACCAGCGAAAGAGGCTGTACCACAAGCAGAAATATTACTGTCTTGATAGATGATGAATATAATGTATTTATTCCAAATGTATTTAGTCCAAACCACGATGGAGCAAACGATATTTTTATGATATTCGGTGATGTTTGGATGAAAAATGTCAAGGTTTTTCGAGTCTTTGACCGTTGGGGTTCGCTACTGTTTGAAGCCAAAGATTTTCTCTCTAATGACCCCGATTATGGCTGGAACGGCACATTCAACGGACGTGAATTGACTCCAGCAGTGTATGTGTATTACGCAGAGGTCGAATTTCGGAAGACAGATGTGGTGAAGGCTTATATGGGGAATGTGACGCTGATGCGGTGAATGGGTTGGGTTTTATTTTTTTGCCACAACGGGTGTGCATGCGACGTGGCGCCTGTCTAGGCGACATGGGCGCATGCACAATGTTGTCGGTAGTTCTTTTTATCCAATTTGGTTCATTAAAGCTAATAAAAAGAAACATAATATAAAACTAATCGGAGGTAGGATAAAAGTTAATATAATTCCTATTAAATTTCTTTTATTTTGTTCCGTTCCTTGCGTGCTAAGAAAAATTAAACTTGGGCCAATTAACCACATTGAACATGAATAAAGTATTGAGTTTCCGATTGTTGTTATTTCCGAGAATTTATCAGCCTCTTGGTATCCATAAATTGTTAGGCAGCAAAGAAATAAGAAAAGAATAGAAATTAATATTTCAATTTTGAATCTAGGTTTATTAATCACAATCCAGATAACGAGATAAAGTAGTGGTGGTAAATACAATAGAGCTATTTCATGAATTTTCATTACTTCTATTCTTATTATTTCAATTCGCCTGATTCATCAAAGACATTTTCCATTTTGTCTATTACTAATTCAGAACCGAAAAATGTTTCATGATAGATTACAATATCATTTTCTAACTCAATGTACAGTCCACCATATTGTTTTTCTCTAATCACATTTCTTATAGTTTTGCCAATTACGCATCCTTTCGAATCAGGTGTAATCTCTATTAAATTTTCACTTTTTTCAATTTTCTGAAGACAATCTTCTTCAATTAAATATTTGATTCCGTTATTAGTTTCAATTATTAAATTATACCATATTAATTCGCCTAACCCATCTTCATGATACATTGTTCTTTTTGGTTCAATGCTTCGATAAAACTTGGCAATAATTTTACCTTTTAGTTCATCAATTGTTTTTTCTATGTTAATCATTTTGTTTTCTAATTACCGACAACGGTCCGCATAGCCGCAGGTGGGGTGTTTAGCCCCACTTGGCGTGCTATGCTGTGTTGGCAGAAGTTATCATTG
>ENA-ORXR01003535-ORXR01003535.1-marine-metagenome-genome-assembly--contig:-NODE-3535-length-13901-cov-2.842810_pt1 | contig 13901 bp, 10 predicted proteins | sample MGYA00237866_ERZ511479 | MGnify/ENA metagenome assembly ERZ511479 | reverse complement strand
TCAAGGCCTCTTTTTAGGGCAAGTGAGGCAAATGAGCTTGGCGTGAGCACGAGTTTGCTAGCTTATTACATCAAGTTGGGTTTTGTTGAAAGAGTTGCTAGAGGAGTTTACAGGGGTGCAGGTGTAACCCCAAATGTCGATTTCATGTGGGAAGATTTGGTGACAACAATAAACAGTATTCCAAGCGGAGTTATTTGTCTTAGCTCAGCTCTTTCAATTTACGAACTGACTGACGAGATCCCCAGAAAACATTGGATAGCAATTCCGAATTCTACGACGGCTCCGAAAAGAAAAAATATAAAAGCAGTTCGTATGAGAGATATTAAAACTGAAGTGAAAGTCATTTCCTTGGGCGAGGAAAAGGTAAAGATTTTTTCTATAGAAAGAACTCTTGTTGATGCCTTTCGTTTTTTGAGTAAAGAAATTGCTATAAAAGCTTTAAGATCTGCTGTGAAAGGCGATAAAAAAATAGACTTTAAAAAACTTCAATCCACAGCCAAAAAACTAAGAGTTGATATTAATCCTTACCTAATGACGGTAACAACATGAAGGAGCAATCATTAAAAGAGAAATTGCGTACAATTGCAATTGAAAATGGGGGCACGTTTCAAGAGGTCTGGAAAAAACTTGTTCTTGAAAGGTTTCTTACAAGATTATCAAAATCAATATGTTATGATAAATTTATTTTCAAAGGAGGCTTGCTTCTTTCCTATTACCTTAAGATAGGTCGAGAAACTAAAGATCTAGATTTTCTGCTTACTCAAGTTGATGCCAATGAAGATCAAATAAAATCTCTGTTAGTGGAGATAACTGAAGTCACCTCGAATGATGGTTTTAGCTTTTCATTTAATAAAATAGAACAACTTGACCAGGTGCACATGAATTACCCGGGTTACAGAGTAAAAATGGATATCGCTTTTGGAAACATGAAAGATACCTTGCAAATTGATGTTGGTGTCGGCGATAAGGTCGTTGCAAAAAATCTTGATATTCCCCTAATTGAATATAAAGAGGGGTCCTTGTTTGACGAGGCGATTACTTTAAAAGTTTACCCAACAGAAACTATTTTTGCTGAAAAATTAGAAACTTTGATTTACAGAGGGGCTGCAAATAGCCGCATGAAAGATTATCATGATCTATTGTTCCTTTGTGAAAGTAATATCCTGAATGTCAGTGAGACCAAAAGACAGGTGGATACCACTTTCTCTCATCGTAAAACAAAAAAATTATTACCAATTGAGTTTGTAGCTAATGACATCAGCAAATTACAAGGACATTGGGGGCGACATCTTAAAACGCTAACGGCAGAAGTGTCGAAGAAATTACCATCAAGTATAGTTGAAGTGATCACATCTATTAATACTTGGCTAGAGGTAGCTGGAGTCCGCTAACATAGGAATTTTCTAAGATGAGCCCTAAAGAACAATCACTTTCTAAGGGAGGCTAAAAAGGCAAAAAAATATTTATTCGGTATATTGGTTTCATGTGTTTACGAGAAATTTAGCTGTAAAGTACATTGTTGGTAAACATGTTGACTAGGATGTAAAGCAAGTAAATCTTTTCTCTAATTTTAAAGAGACAGATTTTTTTGATAAGTAAATCAAAAAGGTGTACAGTATCTAAGCTAGCCAGAATTACTGAAGTTACATTAACTAAGCGGGCGAAAAAGATTTGAGGAAAATTTCTCGAAACATTTTAATTCAATTCGATGAATAGGTTGAAACTATTGAACATGACGGTTACATAGCCATGTGTGCTATCAAGGGTTATAAGGATCATGCTCTTAAAGGTGATCGTAAAGGCCAGCGTTCTGCTTATTTGTCGAAAAGCTACAGAGTTATTTACCATTTAGACAAAGAAGAGACCTTTTTTATTATTGAAGTTTTGGAGATTAATAAACATGAATACAAAAAATAAAAAAATACGAGCTAAAAGTCAGATAAGAAAAGTCATAGGGCGTATTAGCTTTGCTGATGTTTTACTATCCTATCGGAAATCACAAGAGCTCAGTCAGGTGAAAATGGCTGAAGTGTTGGGAATTTCAAAACAGGACTTATGTAATATTGAAAAAGGCCGAAAAGTGGTGAGTGTCGATCGAGCTATAGGTTTTGCTGAATCTTTGGGGCGATCTCCGAAAATATTTGCAAAATACGTTTTACAAGGCCAACTAGTTAAGGCTGGGCTCAAGGCCGAAGTTGACATTAGAGAAGTTGCTTAAAATGAAGAGAGTTTTCACGGCAGCGGTGTAGGGGATATCCAGTGATGTACAGTGACCTTCAAGGGCCCTCTAGATTTTAGAGGGTTTTTTCTCTTCTTTTACTTTAATTAGTTGGGAGAATTTACTTAAGTCAGATGTTTTAAAATGGTGGAGGCGGCGTCCGCCGATTCTGCGTCTATCTTTATGAAATTATTAAGGTTAAAAGGGTTGCTTAGGGTTTTGTACCCCCATTTGTACCCCCAGATGCATGAGCTTCAGATGGACGAGTTCAATTCTCGTGTGGATTTTGAGGGGCATTATTTACTTGAATAAAATTCCTGTATATGGGAAAATAAGTGTGTGAAGATTGATTGTGTTCCTGATTTTTTTGATTGGTTTGATCTCGAAACGGAGAAATCAAAAGCTCAAATTGATGCTCGTTTGAAAAATATCGAGTTACACAATTATTTCGGAGATCATAAGGCACTTGGAGATAAACTTCTTGAGCTTAGGTGGAAGAATGGGCGTAGAGTATATTATACGCTTGTTCTAAAGAAAGAATTAACACTTGTTTTATTAGGAGGACATAAAAATGCCCAAAAAAAAGATATTAAAAAAGCCAGAAAAATCCTTGAAAGGGAAGTCAAAGGCTAAACATTATAAGCCAGGCAAAAATGTTTCTTTGCTTGGGTTGAAAGAGGCTATTTCAGAAGCTTTGTTTGAGGCTGATTATGATACTTTTAAAGGTTGTATAGCCATTTTGATTGATAAATACGATTATAAAGTACTGACCAAGAAAACTGGGTTATCTAAAAGCACACTTTATAGGATGAGTGAACCTGATTCGAATCCAACTCTTGAAAATATTGGAAAAGTTTTGTTTTTTATTAATCAAGCTGAGAATGACATTGCGGCTTAATGTAGTTTATTTGGTGAAGAGGTGTAAGTTATGGATGCTAAGGGAATAATAATATGATCAAAAACACTAAACCAATGCATCCAGGGACTGTTTTGAGTGAAGTTCATATGAATGAACTGGGTTTTAATCAAAGTACTCTAGCTAAATACTTAGATTGTTCTGTTAGAAAAATTAATGAAATTGTTAATGCTAAAAGAGGTATTTCTCCTGAATTTGCGCTGGTTCTTGAAAAAAAGTTAAAGACCAGTGCTAATATGTGGGTGCGTATGCAAGCTGAATGGGCTTTATATATTGCTCGAAAGAAAGCAACCTAAAGAGACTTATACAATTATTATTTGGGCGAGATAATAATACTCAACTGATCCGATGGTGGTCCAAGTGGACCCCCAGATGTTTAAGATTCAGATGGACGAGTTTAATTCTCAAAAAGGAGAACTAAATAGAAACTTATTTGCATCCGATAAGTTAAAGATGTCGATTTTAAAAAAACTCAAGGGGTATTCATTTGAAAAATATCATAATTTAAGTGAGCATGGATTGAAATCTATTCTTGATAAAGCTGACTTTTCATTCTCTAGTCTACTGGGAAGTGAACGTTACTATAGTTCAGTCTTATGAATATTTATATAATCTTAATAATATAATCTAAACAAAAAATTCTAATAACCCCTTTATTTGCTTAGAAGTATTCCGATAAGGATATATGTCTATTTGGAAGAAATTCTATGAAGAATTATTTTATAATTTAGTAAACAATTATGATTCGAAAAGTTTACTTATTTTAGCTCAAGAAATTTTTTCTGAAACTACATTGTTTGGGGTTAATGTTTTAAAAGATAGAAATGAAAAAAATGGTGTAGATTTTAAATTAGAAGAATTTGATCCTTTGTCATTCATATCCGTTTTAAAGGTGAAATCAACGGATGATAAAATATTGAAGCGATTAGTACGAGTGAAAAAAGTATTAAATTTAGAGTCAAAAGTTCCAGACAATAATGATGGAATACCTACAACTAATCCACAACAAAAACTCATGTTTGCGTTTAAATATGAAAGAGGTGAAGAAGATTTTAAAAAACTATGGAAATTTTCTAGAAAATTAGTTTCAAAAGAGGAAATTATTGCTGAAGACATAGACGATGTGCTTTCCGTTAATTATACTGGTCTTACAAAATTAACGTCTATTATGTTTTGTGTAGCTCCTGATAGATTTATGCCAACAGATAAGCCAAGTCGTGAATTTTTGTCAGATAAATCAGAGAATTTAAAGAAATTATGTACTACGAGCTCTAAGTATAGAACAGGACTTTGGTATATTAATTATCTTAAATTAATTAAAAATCAATATCCTGAGAAATCGTTTTATGAAATTAGTTATGATGCTTGGGTTTCAAGAAATCAAGAAAAAGTAGATAAAGATACTTTTAATGAAAAAAAATACTGGATATGGCAAGGAAATCATTCCAATTTTCCTGAGATGGACGATTATTTAAGGAATAATAAAATTATTAACTGGTCTACTAACAGTCATATAAACAAAATAAAAGTAGGTGATAAAGGGGTAATATATAAAACAGGAAAAGAGGGTGGAGTTATTGCTTTTTTAGAAGTTATTGAAAAGCCTGAAAAAGCATCAAAACAAAATGAAAAATATAAAAAAAATCATACATGTAAACTTCGCCTAACTCAGTTATTTCTGGATGATCCTATTAACAAAAATCAAATTGATTGTGATGAAAGACTTTCTCAATTTAAAGGGGGAAGCCAAGGTACTAATTTTAAAATGACAAAAAAAGAGTATTTTGTTTTGAGTGAAAAAAGAAAGTGTTTGTCTAAAGAAAATTATTGGCTATTAAAGGCTGGGGGTATTGAGGATTCAAAGGCCACAGAGTGGATAAAGAATGAAAATGTCTGTATTAGTTTTGACAAATTTAAAGATTGTACAGGTTTGAGTCGGAATGAAGTTTTCAATGCATATTCTAAAATTAGCTCTAATGAATCCGAAAGAAAAGATAATACTAGTTTTGCTTTTTATCAATTTTACAATGAAATTAAGGTTGGGGATAAGGTGATAATTGCTAATGGATTGCATAAGCTTTCAGGAATTTTTGAAATTACTGCTAAGGCTAAACACTGCCCTGAACGTAAGCGGTATTGGCATGTGTTACCAGCAAAACTAATTTCTGATATAAGTTATAATGTAAAAGATTATTTTACTTTGCCACAAAAGACACTAACTCAGTTAAAGCCTAAATCAAATAATAATCATAAGTTAATAGTTGATTATTATGATTTTGATATGTCAAATGAATCAAAAAAAGGTAATTCAAAAAAGATGAATAATAAAAAAGTAAAAGCAAAAATTATTGTATATTATGGGCCTCCAGGTACAGGTAAGACTCATAAATTTCAAGAAATAATAAAGAGTGGAAAATATGGAAAAAGTTATGATTCAAAAGATAGCCTAACACAGACAAGCAATCAGTTTAATTCAATTGATAATGTAAGACCATTTCATGAGATGACCTTAAGAGATGTTATTTGCCTTGTCTTGTGGAAGACGGGTAACAAGCCTTTAAAAATATCAGAAATATATCAGCATGAATTTATGCAGAGATATTACTCTCAAAAGTCAGCAAAAACACCAAGAGCATCAATTTCTTCTAGAATAAGTCATAATGCTGTAAGAGAGGATACTCAGTTAAATCCAAAATATCATAGTGGTATAGAATTATTTAAAAAATATGAGGATTCTAAGTGGGCTTTAGTTGATGATTGGAGTGAGTATATAGATTTAGAACAAGTAGATATAGAGGCAAATACCAATACTTTGGCCTTAGAAGCCCGATATGAAATTGTCACATTTCACCCCAACTATAGTTATGAAGATTTTATTGAAGGAATAAGGCCGGATCTAGATGAGGATAATTCAGATCTAAGATATAAGTTAATTCCCGGAGTTTTTAGAAATATTTGTAGCAGAGCCGCTCGAGATCCACATAATCGTTATGCCTTGTTTATTGATGAATTGAATAGGGGGAATGTAGCGAAAATATTTGGAGAACTTATTACTCTGATAGAGCCAGATAAAAGATATCATTCTAAAATCGAACCAGATGGATTAACTTGTCAGTTACCGTTGTCTAAGGAGCGATTTGGTGTGCCTCCAAATTTAGATATATATGCTAGCATGAATACTTCAGATCGTTCAGTTACCATACTTGATATGGCTTTAAGACGTCGTTTTGAATTTGTTGAGTTTTTTCCAAATTATGAGCTTATTGAGTTTAAAAGTGGTGAATTTATTCTTGCAAATTTTGTTGAATCAATTAATAAAAAAATTACATGTTTTATCGGTAGAGACTTTCAGCTAGGGCATAGTTACTTTATGCCTGGTAAAATAAACTCAGTAAAAGACTTAAAAGACATTTGGTTTAGAAATATTATGCCGCTTTTAGATGAGTATTTTTTTGGTAACTTTGAGCAATTACATATGATATTAGGAAAATTTGTTTTTAAACCAAAATTAAATGTTAATATCGAAAATTCACAATATGAGTATAAAAAAATCAATCAATACGATGACGTTAAATTTGTAGATGAACTATTAAAATTACAAAACAATAGCTTTCAAATAAATAATGATAGTGATGAAAAAGATGAAGATGAAGATAAGGCCGCATAATAACATTGTGTTTATTGAAAATTCAGGTTTTTTAAATAATGAAGGTCAGTTAACTCAGTTGTATTCGGGAAAGTTTACAACTAAAGAAATAGATGAATTAGCTAACAAGTTTACAAGCACTAACGAATCTCCTCGAGATCCTTTTCGCCTTAGACATAAACGTATACGGGCTCAAAATATGATTGGTAGTCTTAGGCTTGGACAAAGAAAAATTGAAATACTTCCCAAATTTTGTAAATATCATTTGGATAATAAAAAAAAGTATTTATCCACCATTAGTTTTATGCTTTCAACAATATGGGATTTGAATTTATCATTTTATGAAAATTCACTTATAGATACTGTGGACATGAATTTACAAGATTTACTGAGTTATCTGTTTGTGAAAGAGCTTAATTATGCAATTTCAAAAGGATTTCCTAAGAGCTATGTTTTGAGCAAAGATTCATTGAGATTAGTTAAAGGTAGGGTTGACTTCAAAAGTACAATTAGTAAATATTATGGATTAAAGCATATACATGTTTGTGATTACGATGATTATTTGTCAGAGCATCCTTTAAAAATATTTTTTAAACTAACTCTCGAAAAACAGCTCAAAACAACAAGGTCTTTAGCAGTTTTGACTCAAATTACATCGTCATTATCACGTATTCAGTTTAGTACAAATCATACATTATCACAGTCAGATATTAAAAATTTAAAGATACCAAGAGGTTTTTCTCATTTGGAGAAAGCATTTAACCTAGCTAAAATATTGTATTTTGGACAAAACATACTTCAAACTAAGGGTAGCAAATATTCATCAAGTTTTTTGTTTTCTATGCCTGATCTTTTTGAACGTTATATTGGTAAGTTTATTTTTAAGAATTCACGAAAGTTTTCATTTTCATCTGTTGTATTACAGGAAAACAAAAATTTATTTGAAAAGTTGGATATAGAAGAAAATGTTAAATCTTTTTCTATCAAGCCTGATATTGTCATAAAGACAAATTCAGGGAATCGTATAATTATTGATACAAAGTATAAAAATCTTGAAAAATGTAGGAAAACTAGAAAAATTGTTCCATCAATAACGGATATAAATCAAATGAATTCATATATTAGTCGATATACTCAAGTAGATGATAGACACAAATCAATTGGTATACTTTTGTACCCAAATTCATCAAAAGATCTTTATTTTAAGTTGAAGGGATTAGGTGGCTTTTCTTCAATTTTTATTGTTTCTATTGGTCTAGGAGATGATTATAAAAGTTCAGATGAGCTACTTACTGAAAAATTCAAAAAAATATTTAGTACAATTGATAAATTGTCTGCTTGATTTTTGTAAGCAGTGTTTATTGGCTGTATGTTAAGTTTTATGAAGTTAAGTTGAAAATATTGGAAAAGTATTGTTTTTTATTAACCAAGCTGAGAATGACATCATAGTCTAAGTGGAAATTGGTTTTAAAAGTTAGAATTAGGTAGTGATATTAAAAATTTATCTCTTTTAAGTTCGTTGGAGGTTTCTGCTAAAATAGTACCATCGTGAAAATCAATAATCTTCTTGATCAATAAACGCCCTATCCCATTACTATTGGGTTTAGTAGTTTTGATAAATTTAAAATCTTTAGGGCCAATGATCTTCAAGCTAAGGCCTTTGTCTTCAATTGTTATAGAGGTAGTCTTTTCATTTTGGCGTATACATGTTTTTACAATTTTATTCTCTTTTTTGTTTGTAGAAATTGTTTCAATTCAATTTCTTATAAGATTTGAAAACGCTCTACAAAGATGCTCTTTATCGTGAGGTATCTTTTGAGAAGTTTTTCCAATTTTTTTATTTGTATCTTGTTTTTTTCAGCAAGTAGCTTATTTTCTAATATAGCAGATTCTAAAGTAAGGTCTAAGTAGTTATTTTTAACAGTATTGTCAAGCTACGGGGAATTATAGGCGGTTGATTTTAAGAGTTTAAATATTTTAGGAAGGTTTGTTCTTAAAGTAGTTAACAAAAGCTTGTGAACTTTGTCTTTTTTAAGTTCGTTGAAATTCGATTTGTCTAAAATTTTTAGGTTTAATTGCATCGGTGAAAGAAGAGTATTTAGTTCATGTATCATGGAAATAGACATTTGAGAGAAGAGGGCCTTTTCTCTGGCCTCAATTAAACTTTTTATGTCGTTTCAGAGCTTAAAAATTTCCTTTGGATAATGTGCTTTTGGGGGTATGTTTTCAAGAACATTATTTACCAATTCTAAAACTGGTTTCGATATGTATTTCTGAACTAGCATTGAGACTAATGATAAAGCTATTATTGTGAAGACAACCCACCATATGTTAGGAAAGTTAAAGAACTTTAGTAAATTTCCAGATTTCTTTCTAATTTATATGTTGTAAATTGTGTATTTAGTTTTGACTGATCTGTTTGTGACCCCAATTTAGAGGCTACTTCTTAAAAAGGAGTGAAGTAAAACGGGAACAAGTGGAAAAAGAGTCATTAAAGAGAGTAAAATCAGCATTTCAGAGGAATATTTTGAAAATGGAATTTCAATTAGCGAATTAGTTAGGTTGAACAATGTTCATCCGATAACAATATACCAATTGAAGCAACAGATGAATAAAAAGAGTGAAAGCGAAATCGAGGTTGAAAAGATACTTGAGGAAAATAAGCAGTTAAAAAAGAAAAAGCACAACTGTTAAATGTGTTTGGCCTGGAATAATTAGACAATGCTTGTTGAGCGAATCTTACAGATTTCTTGAAAAAAAATAACTGGATCATTTGTGAAAACAATCAAAAGAGATTACATATACGTTAATGATTGTGAAACAGCAGAAGCAACAATGAAACAAATTGTAAATTAGATCGAAGATTATAACGAGATAGCACCACATTCAGCGCTTGGTATGTTAAGTCCAAGAGAGTATAGTCAACAAACAAGTTAAATTAGTAGCCTGAATTGGGGTCCAATCCAAAAGGACTAAATTATGTAAAAGTTAAAATAATATTAATTCATGATGTTGTTATACATGAGTGACGATATGTTGGTATGTCATCAAGAAGTAATCGACAAATTGTTGACGTGAATTCAGAAGATGAGGTTCGTTTGTATGTTTTATCAGAACTAAAAATAACTAAAAAAATTAAAGTAATAGGCGGTACCGACGGCATATGGGATAACAGACTTTTTGAATTTAAATGTAACAAAAGATTTAAAACAGGGGCTAAGTGGAGTCGGCACTCTTATAGTGCGCTAGCGCAAGCTCTTTGTTATTGTCATAAAATTCAAAATGGTGAAGTAAAAGGTGTGTTTCGTTTACCGCACACTATTGTAATATGTGATCGAAATGGTGGTTTTATTGTTGAAACGAAAATGTTCGAAGAGTTAATTGAATATGAATGTGACAATTTTTCAACGCCTGAAGAACAAGTAAATGCGTTAAAATCTATATTTAAGGAAGATTGGATACGGGTATACAATTTTGATGCCAACTTTTGGCTTCATCAACCATCCAATCCATCCAGATACTTAATAAATATGCTAGAAAAAAATAATAAATTAATAGACACTGAATATTTTGATTTTACAAATCATGATTCTTTAAATCGATTTACACAGAAAATAAAAGAGTCGAAATCAGAATCTCCTAAATTGAGTATTACTAAATACAACTTTATTGGAATATATGATAGCTGGTTAACTGCATTTGCTCCGAAAAAAGCGTGTAGAAGAAAATGGGCTGATAATTTTATAGTTGACTTAAGAGGCAAGGTGAAGCTTTGCGAAAAAACAGGAATTGTTAAGTCTAAATTTACCAATTGGAGAGTTTCAACGGAATTATATAAACACTTTTGGATGTATTATAAAAGACCGCCTCACCAGACGGTGAACACCTTCATTGCTACCAATAAAGACATGTTATATTCTGTTGAAGATCAAAATAATAATGGTGATTTTTATACCCCTCTTAATGTGGTAAGGTTGGCCAGGCAAGTTGTTAATAAACATATATCTTCAACTACCTCCAAAACGTGGTGGGATCCAGCTGCAGGTGGAGGTAACTTGTTTCATAAATTTAATGAAAAAGATCATGTAATTTTAAGTACCAAATTTGAACAGGATGTTGTGGGTTTAAAATCAAATCCAACAATAGGAGCTGATCTTGTGCATGAAATTGATTTTATAAATGATGATTTAGAAAATAGCTTATTATTTAGGACGAAATGGAATCAGATTAATAAAATTGTTTCTAAAAATGATGAATTAATTTTTTTCCTGAATCCGCCGTTTGATGACCAAGCTGAAAGTCGTGGAAGTAATGTGAGTTTGCCCTCTGATTTTATTTCGCCAAATGATGATGTCTCACCAAGATCTTTAAGATCTATGCACTCTAGATTTTTATATAAAATTTTAAAAATTTCACGTATAATTGATAAGAAAATTTATGTTGCAGTTTTTTCAAAGACAGCATGGGTAGTGGGACCTGATTCAAGGTCGTTTTTTGAAACATGGAAAAGCTCGTTTTCTTATCGTGATGGTTTTTTGATTTCATCAAAAGTATTTAATGGAGTTAAAGGAAATTGGCCATGTTTTTTTTCATTATGGGAATATCAGCCTGATTCTTCATGTGAAAACTTTAGTAATCTCATTACAAATGTTTATGATAAAAGCTGTAATTTTTTAGGTGTTAAAAAATTGCGCCCCTTTGATTCTAATCTCGTACGATTATCTAGCATTTCTAAAATAAAAAAAGAAAATGCAATAGAATATAAAAAGAAAATGGTCGAAGTTGTTCCAGTTAAAAATGAGTATGAAGTTGCGGACAAGGTGTACCAAGATAAACTGCCTGAAAACTCTTTAGGTTATTTACGTTATGTTGCAAACGATGTTTATAACAGTTCTCGAAGAGTGCAGATTACAAGTTCAATTTTTGGTCCGAGTAATAGTAACGGGACGCCAATACTTGAGGAAAATTTCGAGAAATCGTTAGCTGTATATGGTATTCGTAAAAGTATAAAAAAAACATGGTTACACGATAAAGACGAGTTTTATTTGCCTAGGAAATTAAATAGTAAAATAAGAAAACTTCTTAAAACTGCTGCGCTTTATGCCTTGATTGACGGTGGGTATTCTGCAAGTCTTGAGAAACTTTCTTACAAAAATAATATTTATTCATTTAGAAATGAATTTTTTATTCTTTCACCACTTGAGCTTGCTAACGTGAGTGTAAATGTTAAAAATATCAAGTCTTCCTACGCAGTTAAATGGATAAGTCAAAACTTAAAGAATTTTAATAAATTTGAGCGAGAAACTTTGAAAAAAGCTAAACATCTAATATTGTCTACATTCCAAAATAATATAAGAGCGAAAGGCGATGCTAGTCGGCAGCTTTCTCGTGTAGACGCAGGATTTAGACAAATTATTAATGGGTTAATAGACAATAAAAACATTAAAATTATTGATTCAGTTCAACTTGCATATAATGATTATTTGAATTCTAAAGGTGAACTAAAGAAAAAAATCGAACGTGATGTTTACTCTTGTGAGATATTAGATCAATTTTTATCAATTGATGAAATTGAAGACATTTCTTCAATTAAATATGATGATAAAGGTGCTTAAATTGTAGAAGTATCGACTTAATCTGACAGTTAAGTTTTCCCGCGCTAGCGGGGAAACCCTAACTGTCAGATTAAGTCGATACTTCTACAACTCGGACAACAGCAGTGATGAATGATGATGTCGGCACTTTGCTTTTCGCTCTCGTGCTGTTTAACTTCCTTTTTTGTTTATAAGGCTTTGGAAAAATTCCAATGAAAAAACCTGACATATGGACATGTGGTGGAGACGGTGAGGCTCCCATAAGTTATTAGAACTACACGATTTGAGTTTGTGGGTAGCTACAAATCACTACAAAAATATTTTTATAACTATAGGCGAAGATAGTGAATTGGGTAGGTAGCTTATCTATTTATTTCCCTTTGCACGATTATGCGTTTTACAAAGCATCTGGCAGTTTTTCATATCAGTGGCCCCACCTTTACTCCAAGCTGTTACATGGTCAGCATCCATTTCTCCTATTTCCCATACTTTATTTTGGTTTGAGTCGTGCCCAATAGAGCAAAGTGGACAATTCGATTTTCCTTTTCTTTTAGCTGATTTTGTTTGCTTAGAATACGTAGATTTTTTAACAGCTTCATCAAAAACTCTAATATTTAGCAATTTTCTATCTTTAGATCCTCCAAGTATATATTCAAAAACTCCTTTTCTGTTTTTAACATATGGATCACCATATAGATCTTTAATTTTTGAAGATATTTTATTTTGGTCGTAAGCATTATTATGAAAAGTTTCATATAACCTTCCCCACTCAAGTCCACACATTTCTTTTTCCACATCGATAAAGATAGTCGAGACCCAGTCTATAACGCTAGTAAAATAAAACTTTAGCTCTTTTATATTATCATCGTAACGATGGCTGCTCATGTAGTCTGCCGTATTTCCCTTGCTTACCCAATCCAATGCAGATTTTAAAAAATCTTGTCTGTTCGCATTACCCTTAATGTACGCTCCCCATTTTTGTATGTTAGAGTTTTGGCTGTTGCTAAATTCAGATTTTGCAAGTGTTACAAAAGACCCAGAAAATATTGCATTATTTAGCTCTTGTTCATTGAGAGGTATGCCAGCGATATTAATAGTTCGAAACCAATTTTTTATTTCACTTTCATCGCCTTCACATTCATAAATAGTAAGTTTTGTATTCAGAATTTTATTTCTCTTATCTGCAGCGCTACTATCAAAGTATTGCTCTAAGCCATTCTGATCCTTAATAGCAAATTTATTAGTTACATATCTACCAAAACTAGTAATCCGTTGCTGACCGTCCAGGACTTCAAGTTTATCTGCAGCTACTTTAACAAAATATATTAATCCGATAGGATGGCCCTTTAGAAGGGAGTTGATTACTGCAACATCTCTTTTACCATCAGCATAGATATAATTGCGCTGATATTCTGGCTGAATAGTAAGTTTTCCTGAGTATCCAAACAGCCCTTTCCCTTCAAGTTCATTGTAAATAAACCCTTCACATAAATCTTTTACAGTTACATCTGTTCTTAAAGTTGTTTT
>ENA-ORXR01003534-ORXR01003534.1-marine-metagenome-genome-assembly--contig:-NODE-3534-length-13901-cov-9.355396_pt1 | contig 13901 bp, 9 predicted proteins | sample MGYA00237866_ERZ511479 | MGnify/ENA metagenome assembly ERZ511479 | reverse complement strand
GGGGGGGGGGGGGGGGGGGGGGGGGGGGGGGGGGGGGGGGGGGGGGGGGGGGGGGGGGTGGGGGGGGGGGGGGGGGGTGGAGGGGGGGAGGGGAGACAGCGACGGCATGACCGTCGCGGGGAGCGAATGACGAGTGGGCTGTGTGAGTGGGGGGAAGGACACCGAACGCAGTCGGGCTCAGTGGTGTAAAAAGATTTAATGCCACATGATGCTTGTTGTGTGTGACAGTCATTGAGCCAATGGACTAGCGACATTGCATCGTTGGGAGATCATCTCAGAAACAAAATCTGCTGATCAGCACAGCTACGGTGGATGCAGCGGAAGCTAGACGATACGGCCGGCACCATGAGGTGGCGGGGGATCGTGACGGCAAGCACGGTCGCGGCGGCCCCGCCATCGACAGGTCGGCATCTTCCCCCCGTCTGTCCGCCCCCACTACCGCTGCAGCCACTGCAAGCAGCTCCCCAATCGCCGTCGGTGAGTCCAAGTCCGGCCGCAGCACGGCCACCGGGGTCACCCCGGTCTTGATGTCAGTGAAGGCCGCCCGTCCGCGCCCCCCCCCGCGCCCCCCCCCTCCCTCTTGCAACAGCTCTGGCGAGCTCAGCAACGGGCACCCATACACCGCACTCGCGTAACGCCCGTAAAACACGGCCGCCACGAGCAGCACATCGGGCCGGGAGGCCGCGCCGCCCACAGCGGCGACCGCGTCCCCACCCACAGCTGCCGCGTCGGCGGCCTGCCATCTACACGTCCTACTCCAAAACAACATCTTCCCACAGCACGGCCAGCCCGTCCACGTCCATCGCCCCAGGCGGCACCCGACAGGTCACGTCCGAGTAGACAACGGCAATATCCGCCGAGGGGGGAGCGATGGGCGCCGCGCCGGGAGAGGCACCGGCCGCCTTCGCGTCAGCCGCCTGCGGGTGAGCTGCGCGAACGCCAGCTGCGGGTGCGCCAGCTGCGGGCGCACCGGCCGCCCGAGCACTAACCGCCGGCGTAGGCGGCGCGGTAGGGCAGGAGTTGACGGGCGCCAGGCCCCAGGCCGGGGCGACCACGGCGGCAACGGCCGGGGCGCCGACGGCTGGGGCAGCGACGGACGGTGCGACGACCGCCAAGGCGGCGATGGAATGGTCGCCAGCGAGCGCAACGCCTGCGGGCCGGGCGCTCACCAGCGGGGCGCCAGCGACACAATTAGACGCTGCGCCCGACGCCGCCGTGCCCGACGCCGCCGCGCCCGACGACGCCGCGCTCGATGCCGCCCTCGCCGAGACAGACGCCCGTGCGCCAGACGCCAGTGCGACAGAGGCCGAGGACGGCGCACAAGCCGTCGGGGCGCCAGCCGCCGGCGGTGCGCCAGCCGGCGGGGCACCAGCGTCCAGGGCGCATGTTTCGGGCGCGACGCCGAAAGTCGGGGCAACGAAGGCGGTGGTGAACCCTGTCAGGGCGACGTTGGGAGAGGATGCGGCGGGTGCGGCGCCGGCAGACGCAGTTTGCGATGACGGCTGGCCCGCCACTGACCCCGACGCACGTGGCAGGGCAGCAGTCGGACGGCCTAGGCTGAGGCTAAGGCCCTTGACGACGGTGCCGTCCCGCAGACGAAGGCCCGCAAGCAGACCACCAATGACACCGCGGACAGACCGCGTCACGCGCCGCCCGCGGCTGCTGTTCTTCTTGTTAACCCCCGGCGTCCCCTTCAAGCAGGTCTTGGGAGCAGAAGCACAGCCAGCCATGCCGACGGTTGTGGCCGGAGAAATCGAAGCGGCAGGGGCGCGCGGCGTGGGGCAGCGTCCGCGGCGCGCCAGGATACGACCAAGCGACGGGAAGGGGGACACACGGGGGAGGGGAAACAGGGTCCGAGTGCGGGGGCGGGGAGGACGGGCATGAACCACCACTGTACCACCGAAAGGTAAAGGACGGGCAGTCGGCATGAGCGCGCTAGCTAGTGTGTTCTGACGAGGACCAAAACTCCCAGTAACGCTGAACAAGCGTCTCTCTTGTACTGCCTCGCGGCCCGTTTTTCCTGCCCAACGCGAGCTGGACGGTGCCCCCACCTCTCGCCTTCCCACGCGCGCCGACGAAACGCAGCGGGCCAAACTGGCCAGCAGCGCTCAGCCGTACGTGCACCCACAAGCCGCAGGCAGACGATGACACCCCAGCGAAAGCGACCAGCAACACGTAGAGCATGTGGCAGCCACTCAAACTCCCTCTAGTCTCGGCCACGGGTGAACGTACCATCGCGCGGAAACGGTACCCACCTCGGTGATAGCTCATGATGGATGACAATGGTACCGAGCCTGCCTCTTGGCTGTCATCTGACAGCCCCTCTAGTCAAAGCATGAAGATGGATGTCGTTCGTCCCTGGAAACGCCACGCCAAGAGCGCGGGTTCACCAATCCAGGAGATCACCTGACGGTGAGCGTCGACGACGCGCCACGTCGTCACACAACTGGGGCAGCTGCTGGCAGCTGGCAGCTGCCAGCTGCAGTAGCCGTGGAGCAAATCGGCGGCCTCACCACATGAGGCCGCCTGGCCGCTGCAGCGTCGCCACCACATGAGGACGCGTGGCAGCTGCAGCGCCGCGGCCGCGGGGCCTCCGTTCCTGGAGTCCTACCCAGCACAGCTGCCGGCGACGCACCAAGTCGCGCCACGTCTTCACACGCGCCCGCGTCGTGGCAGCGACGCGCCCGCGTCGTGGCAGCGACGCGGCCGCGGCGCCGCTGCGCCTGCAGACCCAGCCATCATACAGAGCGGCGCCACGCCACGCCAGCGTACCTGGCGGCGCCATGCAGTGTCCCCGCCACAGCAAGCTTACCTGGCGGAGCCAAGCCCCGCCAGCTTACATGGCGGCCCCCAGCCAGCTTACATGGCGGTGCCAGCCCACGCCAGCGCACTTGACGGCACCACGCCACGCCAGCTTACATGGCGGCGCCATGCTGCGTCGGGGGTGTACGAGGAAGCTGCGAGAAGGACTGCTGCGGGATAGGTGCCCCGGCCGGGGCAGCCGCGGCGGACCAGCTGGCACGGTAGATGCGCGACAGATTGTGTGCCACGACGAGGCTGTGCCACCCCTGCATGGGTCGTGCAGAGGCACCTCGCACCGCCACGCAGCGTCCGTCATGATAGAGGCACGCTACGCGCTTGTGCCACTGCTGGAAGTGCCACGACTCAGTGGCGCCGCCACCGCATGGATGGCGCCAAGGTGTGCGTAGGGAGCCGCTGGGGCATCGCGCTGCCAGACGGCAGGTGGCGTCTACAAGCTGCAGCGCCAGCGCCACCTCGAGGACGCACAGCCGCTGCACCCATCAGAGCGCCCTTACACCTCGTAGCTCCGCCGCGCCGACGCCATCGCCATCACGGCCGCGTGGCGCCTTCGCCCCCCCCACTGCCACAACGGTCGCGGTGGGCACCTAAGTAGGGAATAAGAACGCCCGGTGCCGCCAACACAGCCGCATCGTCCCGGCCTCCAGCGCGCACAGGCCGCGTGGCAGCACCCTTGCCGTCCAACCCTCCCACGACGCCGCCACCGCCCACCCTCCCGCCCCAAGCGCCTCTCCCCCGACCACCTTCCCCGGTGCTCAACCCCGCCCACGGCCTGCGCCCCACGGCCGACCACGGACGATACCATGGCTGCCGCCGACAAGCTGACTACCGCACGCCCAAGTACCACAACCCATGCTGCGCTCGGCCGCACCGAGGTGAACGATGAGTGGGCCACTGTCGTGAACCACGGCGACGAGCAGGACGCGTCCGTCAATGCGCTTATGCGCGCCGCAGTCCTGCCGGCGGGGGCTGTGTCGTCCGTCTATGGAAGGCCGGGACGGCGCGAGCCGCCTGCACCAGTGGTGGTTCTCAACGGGCGCAAACGCAAGTCAACTATCACGGACAAGCGGCCCGCGGCGCCAGCGCTGGTGAGAGATGGCTCATATGCCGTGCTGAGCGCGCTGCATCGGAAGCAGCGCCGCACGCAAGGGACGCCGGCTCGCTCGCTGCTGACGCCATCACAAATCGTACCGTCAGAGGCCACGCCCCCATTGCCCCCGTCGGCGCCATCAACGCCGACGAGACAGCCCCCGCTACGGAAGCCCCCTCCATCGACACGGCCGCCCCACTCCCCGTCGACACAGCAGCACGCATCTTCAACGGTGACGGAGCCACGGCCGCTACCAGTCGCGTGGACGCGGCCATCGGCGAGCAAGCCGCCGCTTCGCTCGGCTCGGAGTGTCGAGCCTACGTCGGAGGCGCCAGCAGAAGCAGAGATGTACGAAGAGCCTACGTCGGAGGCGCCAGCGGAAGCAGGGATGTACGAAAGGCCCACCGGGGAGGATCATGTGGCTCTCACGTGGATGTGGCCGCCTCCAGGGGTGCTGTTGTGGCCATCACCTCCAGGGGGGGCTCTGCTCCCGTGGCCATTGACACCACCTCCTGACGATCCCTCGTCAGATGCCGCCGCGGAAGCCGTGGAGTCTGAAGACGACCGGGCGGCGGCCGGAGACGCAGCTGCCGCCAATGACCAGACACCAGCCAACGTTTGGGAGACCGCGGTCACCAACGCTCTGTCAGTGGCCGACGTGTCCGCCCGTCATTGGGAGGCGAATGACATCAGGGAGACGGCTGCGGACCGAGAGGCCGCTGGCGATGGAGCAATTGTTGGGGTCGGGCCAACTACTGACCCTCAAACGTCGGCACACGAACGAATTTCCGCCGACGACAGGGCGTCCGCGGATGAGCGGGCGTCCGCTGGCGACCGGGTGACCCTCAACGGCAGAGTGTCGGCCGTGGTCGTCGACGACGGCACGGCGACGAGGGCCGGCGATGCGGCCGCGCCCCACTCCAACGTCAAAGCGCCGCCCACAATAGGCAGGGAGGCCGCCAAAGGCGAGACGTCGTCGGGAGACAGTGGCGAGCTGAGCGACCTGGCGGTGGCCGCCGACCGCGCAGTCGACACGCCGCTGGCGTCCGCCGGCTGGGCGACCGCCGTGCAGCTGGGAGACCGGGGGGAGGCCGTAGTCGCTGACCGTGCTGCCGACGTGCCGCCGGCGTCCGCCGACAGGGCGGTCGCGGTGACAGTCGACCAGGCCGCGGTGGTGACCGTCGAGCAGGCCGCGGTGGCCGCCCGCGGGGCGACCGACGGGCACCTGGGAGACAGGGATGTCGCAATGCCCAGCGACAGTGCCCCCGGCATGCTGCAGGCGTCCGCCCGCGGGGCGACAGACGGTCAGCTGGGCAACCGGGCGGTCGCGATGGACGTCGACCATGCGTCCGACATGCTGCTGGTGTCCGCCGACGCGGCGACCGCCACGCCGCTCGGAAACCGGGGGGTCGCGGTGGCCGCCGCCGACTGCGTCCCCAACATGCTGCCGGCGTCGGCCGACAGTTCGGTCGAGGTGGCCGTCGCCCAGGCCACGGTGGCCGTCAACGGAGCCGCCGACACCCTGGCGGCTTCGGACAGCGGGGCGGCTGGTGCTTCTTACGAAAGGGCCGCAGAAAAGAACCTGGCAACGGCCGGCGCCGCAATGACTGCCTCCAACGACGCCTTGACAATGGCAGCGGCGGCTGCCACTCAGGCCGCCGATGCCGTGGTCACGGCAGTAGCCGCCGCGGCAGCCGTAAAGGTGGCAGCGGCCTCGGCAGCATCGGCAGCTGCTCTTGTTGTCGCGGCCGCAAGGCAGCAGGAGGCAGCGGCTCGCGAAGAGGTGTTGGCCAATACTGCACTTCCTTCGCGATACTGTCGCCGGTGCGAATATGGTCCACAATGGCCAGATCAAGTGGGGCATCGACGGGGACATGGAAGAGAGCGGGAGTGAGTAGGGCAGCGCTAGATCGGGTGGGTTGCAAGTCGACCGTAAAAGCACGGTGCCAAAAAACAAACAGTAAGGAACAAACAGTAAGGAATGACAACGCCGGGCAATGGACGCGACAGCACCTGGAAAGCAGGGCGGGAAGGTGGCGAGACGTGGACACGTACAGGCTGCACGAGGAGACCGTGACGGTTGACTCAGCACCCACCCCAACGTCGCGCACCCCCTCCACGGATTCAGAAACCCACCGGATCCAAGGACGCCGCATGCACGTCCCCGACATCGATCTCAAACGGGGACCTTATCATAGCAACAAAAACTGGTGGCGTAGGTCAAAGGGCAGCAAGGGGGCGCTTGCAGAGCCCCGACAGCCCTGTCTGACGTCGACAAGACAAGCGTCAGAGAAAACCGTCAGAGAAAACCGACTGCAGTGGACTGGCGGAGGAGAGGGGTCTGGACGACAACACGAGTCGACGGCCCCGTCCACCATCGAAGAGGGAGCTGGAAACTTCCCATTCGCTGTCCGAGGCCGAGCGGAAGGCGTCAACGTCCCCACGATCCCATGTTCCGTCAGGGCATGCGGTCCGCCGGTGAGAACGAACCAAACAGCGCTGGGCGGCTGAGCGGGGGGGAGCTATCGAGGGGTGGAGAAGAGGGAAGGAGAGGCTCGCAGTGGCGGGACGTCGTGATTCGGACACTCGGCGGCACGCGGCTGGAGACGCGGCAGACGTGACGCTGTCAACTAGGCGGCCGTCCAGTCGGCTGACTTGTCAGCGCCTCGGGCATTCTGCCACGTTTTTCTTCCAGCGCAATGAGTAAAATGCAAATCGGGAGACTATATAGTGGCACCCCTAATTGGGATATAAACGAGCCCTACTAGCTGCTATATGAAAGATCATGAAACATTTGACCCCCTAACTGAATCTTTTAGAGAACTTACCTCTACATATCATATCATAAGTCTGTCTGGCATTTGACGGGAGCTGACAGATAGGTTTGGACTGCCGACAGATCGACCTCATGAGTCCGGCTGTCCGGTGTCAATCTGGGCATGTCCAGCCCACAAGGCTCATCAAGCCGCCGCGTGTCTACGTCTTCCGCGAGGGAGAGCCTGTCTCCACTGTCTGTCCACTTGCTTGTCGGCTGTCGCTGCCTATGGCCCCGCCTTGTGTCTCTCCCGACCCCAATATGTGGTCCTGTGGTCTCTCCACGTGAGCCTCGAATGGCCTCTCCGCGACACAGTCCATCTCCTGGGTTTGGCTCAAGAGGACGGGGTCCTCGGCGGCGCTGCTCTCCTCCGTGCTCATTCGCAGTTCGTGTGCGACTTTCTTTTGGCCGTCGGCCGGCGACCAAGCCGCGTTGCCGGCCGAGATGTCTCCGCCGCCGCCGCCGCCGGCCGGCGACCAAGCCGCGTTGCCGGCCGAGATGTCTCCGCCGCCGCCGCCGCCACGGCCGTTGACGCCGCACGCCGCCGAGGCCGCTGACGCCGCGCAGCCGACGGACGTGGTGCCTGAAACCCCGCCGCCGCCACCACCGCCGCCGCCGCCGCCGCCGTCGCCGGGAGCAAGGGTTCCTACCGGTGGTGGGCGCGCCGCTCCCGCGTCTGCCGTTGACGCCGCGAAGCCGACGGACGTGGTGCCTGAAACCCCGCCGCCGCCACCACCGCCGCCACCGCCGCCGCCGGGTTCAAGGGTCGCTACCTGCGATGGGCGCGCCGCGACGGCGTCGGCCGTTAAAACCGCGCCGCCGACGGACGTGGTGCCCGCTTCCCTGCCGCCGCCACCACTGCTGCCGCGGCAGCCGCCGCCGCAACCGCCGGGAGCAAGGGTTGCCACCGGCGGTGGGCGCGCTGCGACCCCGCCACCGCCGCTGCTGCGGCCGCGGCCACCGCCACCGCCGGGACAAGAGGTCGTCACCGGCGGTGGACGCGCCGCGACAGCGTCGGCCGTTGGCGCCGCGCCGCTGACGAGAGCAAGGGTTGTCACTAGCGGTGGGCGCGCTGCGACCCCGCCACCGCCGCCGCCGCGGCCGCGGCCGCCGCCAGGAGCAAGGGTTGTCACCGGCGGTGGGCGCGCCGCAACGGCGTCTGTTGTCACCGTCCGTGCGCGTGCCGCGACGGCGTCGGCCGTTGACGCCCCGTCTCCGACGGACGTGGCGCCCGCTTCCCTGCCGCCGCCACCACTGCCGCCGCCGCCGCCCCCGCCGCCGCCGCCGGGAGCAAGGGTTGTCACCGGCGGTGCGCGCGCCGCGACGGCGTCGGTTGTTGACGCCGCGCCTCCGACGGACGTGGCGGCTGGTGGGGTGGGCGACGCTGGTGCAGCCGCCGGCAATGCGGTGTTGCCAACGGAGAGGGCGCCCAGCAGGCCTCCGCCTTGGGCGGTCGCCGGTGGCGCGACTCGGGAGGATCTTCCTGCTGACATGGATGCGGCGGTCGTCCACCTGCGTGACAAGCGCGACCGGCGGGTATGTGCTCCCGCAGGCGACGTCGGAGACGTTCGGACGTGGTCGATTGTCGGGGTCGTCATGCCCTTGCCTGGTTTGGGAAGGGAGGTGAGGACGCCCAATGACGTGAACGCCGGCTGCTTCACGTTTTCCGCTCGCGTCACGGCGCTCCGCCGCCTGACCGGGCGCGAGGTGTTTGCTCGCGCCGCCATCAAGCTCATCAATCGCAAGAAGTACGACTCCTACGCGGCGGTGCACCATTCGATCCGCCTCCTGGCGCGCACACCCCGTTTGAGCGACGATGATGGTAGCGAAGAGCCCTCATGGGCGGGCGTTCCGGAAACAGGAGACCTGTCGGCCGCGCAGTGCCGCATCGTGCTGCGCCGCGCCGCTGCGACAGTCCTCCGCATGTACCGCAAGGTGAACAAGGGTGAAGTGAAGGTCATCTCAGTGGCGGCCAGTGCGGTCGCGCACCCGTGGTACAAGAACTCCCTGGCAGCCCGTGACCGCCAGAAGGTCAACGCCTTTGGCAAGAAGTTACGTAAAAAGGCCAAGTTCAACGTCCTGCCGCTCAAGCGGCGAATGGAGGTGGCAGCGAGCGGACCGGCAGGCGGAATCGCCCTTCTCCGCGAGCTACTTGAGCACCAACACCCGCGGGACGGCAATGATCCAGTGGAGGATGGAGCTCCGCGGCACCGCAAAAGGCGGCGCAAGCTGCTTCGCGGCATGACCATGCCCAAGGTCTTTCCGACGCCGGATGAGGTTCGTGCTCTCGTGCGGGAGGCGGTCGATGTGCCTGGTGGGACACCACACGTGTTGCTGACTCTCGGTGCGGGCGGGACTTTGCGCGTCTGGCGGTATGAGGTCGGCTCCGCCACGACCGGTGAGCGGTGGTACAGGATGGACAACGGCACTCGCAAGCGTCTTGCCGCTCCCTACCACCGTCGACCTCGTCGGCCACCAGCAGAGCCGGTCCCAACGGACTCTGCAACGGGCGCAATGGGCGTCCCCAACGATGCAGACTCGGACGGCGCGCCTGGGTCCGGCATCTTCGCCGATGCCGGCGTCTTCCCGCTGGGCGCTGACTCGGGTGACACCGAGGTGAGCACGGAGGTCGATCCGGAGCTCCTAGAGACCTTCCAAATCACGCGCTCGACCTACTTGGAGGACGTGGTTGACGGCGGTGCGCCCAGGGCGGTGCAACGGGCGGCAATGGCGGCGAACTCTGCCGGCATGGAGGAGGCGGACGGAGTGGACGGCGATGCAGGGGAGCACAGTGGGAGAGAGCTTGTCGTCGCTGTTGAGTTCGACCCGGTGATCGCTCTACGTAGCGCGTTCCGCCACGGCTGCAAGCCGATGTCGATGGCCGACATCAAACGTGCGCCCGTGGCGGTGACACTGGCTGGCGACGGTGGCCCGGTGCGGCGATGCTCGATGACCGTGTTTACGCTCACGGCGTCCTCGCCCCTGTTTCCGTCGGGCCGCACGCCCCTCATTCCTATCATGTTCCTTCTGGGCGGGGAGCAGGCCATCCACTCGGCGGTCGGCGAGCGGTTGCGCGAGCAGCTCAAGCTCGCCCTCCGCACCACCTACATCGTGCCCGTCGCTCCCGAGGCCGTCCTCAAACGCGGACGGCGCCCCCGGTCCACCGCCGCCAAGTCGCTGCCTTACTTCATCCACGTGTGTGGGGACTTTGCCATGATCTCCCACCTGCTCACCCTGACGGGGTGTGGCGATGTGAACCGCTGCCCCTACTTGTGGCCGTGCATGCCGGCGAGTTACCTGTCGGCGCTCATCCTCGACGGCGGGCGAGCGGCCGTCCGTGATGGGCCCTTCCTCTCCAATCAGTGGGAGCTGGCTGTTTGGGCCTTGGCCCGCTGGTGCACGCTTCGGGACGGCAAATGCGACTGGCGGGCACATGGCGGGCGTGTCCTGTGGTCGTGTCGCGGTTGCCGCCGGGACATGGTGGCTTTTTCATCTTCGGTGGCAGCGCTGGCTTGCTCATCCAACACCTGCCCGCTGTTCGAAGAGCCGCAGGCACCGCTGCTGCCGCAGATTGCGTACACGCCCCTGTCTAAGTTCTACCTGCTGCTGCGCCGGCGGTTGGGAGGGACGCGCGGGTACCCCCTGCTCGGCGACATCCCGTTCAGGATCATCGCGCCCGTGCTTCATTGTACGGGAAAGATTAGCAAGGGGCTCATGTTCTTCCTTCTCGCCATTATGCCGCTGACTATGCGGACAACAGCCCGCAACAAGATCTACCTGCTCATGGGCAGGTCGAACATGGGCGGCATGTACTTGCGTGAGTTTGGGCGCCTGGCGGCACTTGTGGTCGCCCTGCCGGGGGTGCTCAATAGGATCAAGACGCGTAAGGGGCCGACCTCGACGAGCACGGGTGGGGGGGATGACAAGGAGGAGGACGTGATCATTGACGGCGGCGCCATTGTCATGCTGCAGCTCAGCCAGCTGCTGACGGCGTCGTGGCGTCGGGCCATAGGCACCAAGCCGGCCACCGAGCGGGAATGTGCGGCGGCGGCACTGCAGCTGACGGCGGCCGTGCTAGCTCCAATCTACTCGGCGCTCAAGCCGCTAGACCCAATCACCAAGAAGGCGGGCGTCTTCAACCTTTATCTTCATACGGCTTTGGCTCACGTCCGCACCACTGTCGGCGAGGCCTACCCGACGCTCAACCACGTTTGCGATGACAACATCGAGGGCACCATCGCGATGCTCAATAAATACTACTCCAAGCGGACAAACAATGTCTCCCGGGGACAGTCGCTAATCAACATGCAGGCCATGGCGCCACTGGAGTTCAACGAGCCCAAGGGGCGCTCCGCCGCAGAGCTGCTCATCCTCACCGAGGAGCTTGTGCTGTGCCCGTGTCTTGTGCGCTTGGGTCCTTCTGTGCTGGATGAGTACAAGGCCATTGTGCGGTTCACGTGCAGGGAGCCCACCCTGACCATCTCCATTGACACCTCGGCAGTGACCGCCTTGGAGCAGACCGAGGAGGCCGCGGCTTTGGTCGCCACTGCGCGGTCGGCAACCGCGGCGGCCGCGGCCGCGGCGGCGGTGGCGACGGCGGCGGTGGCGATGGAGGCGGCGTCCAGAGCAGCTGCTGCTGCCTCTTCACTACAAGCGCCTAACCAAGTGGCGATGGCTGAGGAGGCCACGGCGGAGCCCGTGGCCGCCGCCGAGGCGGAGGTCGTGACGGGAGCCCATGAGGCCGCGGTGCCTGATTTGTCGCAGACGTTGCCACGCGTGCCGGCGCCCGTGGCCCGTGCGTCTGTCGTTGTCGAAGAGGCGGACGCCGGAGTGGTCCAGGCGGACGCCGCTGCTGTACAGGCGGCCGTTGTGGAACAGGCCGCTTTTGAGGCGCTCGTCGGTGCGGCGCCGATCACTATCAACCTCGGCACAACCCCTGACCAGATCAAGACGCCCGAGTCAGGCGCCTCAGCCAGCGTGGAGCAGTCCCTGCAGCAGCACCTGCGGCGTGCGCAGCGGCGTATCGCGGTTTGCATGTGCGGCTCCTTGAGCGGCAGAGACGGGAGCGCCAAGGCTTTGGAGGCCGAGATGAAGGCCGCGGATGCCTCAGCGGTCGCTGAGGAGGAAGCGGCTGGCGCGACCAAGGCGGGGGGCGACCGGGACTCGTCGGGAGACGACCGGGTGGTCGTCGGCGCGGAATCGGCGGGGGGCTACCGGGTGGTCGCGACTGAGGACTGCCCGGTACCCAGCGCGGCGTGCGGGAACCAGGTGCCCATCGCCTCGTCAGCTAGAAAGATGGCTGACGACCTGGAGGGCGCTGGTGGCGGTAGGCGCAGCACGGATGTCTTGTCGGACGGGGACGACGACTTTGAAGTCTACCACGGTGACAACGGGGAGGATGTTCCCGTGCCCGGTGCGTCGGATGACGACGGCGACGCGCCCGCGGAGGGAGACCGCTTCTACGGTCTAGACGACGCGTACCTTGCGGGAAACGACAGTGACGAGGACCCCGCCATGGACGGCGATGACTCCCACTTTCCCCCCCACGGCAGTGACAAAGGCGTCGAGGCGCCGATCGATGCCGAGTTTTTAATGCAAGCAGGGGCTGGTGACGACGCTGTGGCTAAGGTGCTGCCGTCGGCTGACCTGGTAGACGTTGTGTTCGGGGCTGTCGGCCCCATCCGCACGGCTCCAACGAAGGAGGTTTGGGAGAGCGCTGCAGAAGACCTCATTATGCTGCAGCTGTTCCGGGAGCATCTGCGCACGCCTTCGCTGTTGATGTGGGCTGGTCGCGATGGTGTGCTCCTCCGCGATGTGGCGCTGGCCGCAGAGCGCCTACAACACTCCTTGGTTGAAGTATTGGCGAGCGCAGCCGATGGTGCGACGGTTGCCTGATGGTGCCCGACGTTGGAGTGCGGTGCGGGGATGCGTCTTTGCTTGCGCCACACACACGCGACGATTTGCCGCTGCTCGTGTCATATAGTGGACGTGGTCTTTGTTTCCTCGTTGCCTCGGTCTTTGTTTCCTCTCTCCGCGCCCTGGCCCTCGCCCCTCCGCCCGCCCCTCCGCCTCACACCAGAAAAACACCAACAACTTCTTTTTCACGTGTTGTCTCTTCCTTCCGCCCCACATCAACCGCCTTCGGTTCTTTCCCCCCGCACCCTCGAGTGCCCGTCATGGCCACCTCGACGGGGGCGGGGGCTGTGACCATAGGCTCGGCGACCCCCGCTGGGCATCACCTCCGCCCCCTGCGGCGCTCGCCTGTGCCCCCGCTCTGCCACGACACGAAACGACCGACGCGACAGCGGCGGCGGCGGCGCCGCCGCCAAGGGCGGTAGTTGTTGGGGGGGGGGGGGAGGGGTGGCGCTGCGTCGCTCGGGCGGCCCGTCGGGGGCGTTGCCACCTGCGGACGTGGCACCCGCGCTCCTCGCCGCTGCCTCCCACACGGTGGCCTCCAAGTCCACCTTTGCTTCTGCAGAGGGGCGCGTGTCGACGGAGCGCGCCTCAGACACAGCAGCGGCGGTGGCGGCCGACTGAATGTCTGCCTCCGACGTACGGGCACCGCCGACGTACGGGCACGTGTGGCAGCACATGCTTCTGTTTCTGGACGTGTGCCCTCTCCCCCTCTGCCAATCCACGTCAGTAGTCAATACGCACACCTACGGGATTGTCCCCGCTCCCGCATGCTTACTGTGGGGAGATTATTCCACCCAGAGCGCGAGTGCCGCAAATCATTGCGCTTGCGGCACGTCCCACCGCACTTTTTTGCGGTCCGCAAGACCCTTCTCTGTAGGCGCTTCATGAAGAGCCCTGGCGCACGATTTCCCTACACTCAACCAGCACAGTCGCGTGCGTCTCGCCGAGACGCTTCCGATGGTGTAAAGCAAGGTCATGGAAATGACCGCTTCCAGCACTTCGGCCAATTTCCGTAAAAACATGCGTCTACGACATTGTGAATGGGGTATCCGCAAGGTCTTGAGCGCCGAAAATCGACGACACAGCCATTTGCCGGAGGACACGGTTTAAGCACCACTGCGCCGGCGGTCGTCTGCAACGCGCGCGCCGCCGGTGCACCAAAAAAAACAGCATTGGGTCCCGCGTCCCCACGGGCGCCGCGCGTGCACCCACACGGGTGCGAGCGGCGCGGTGCCCCCCCCCCCCCCCCCCCCCCCCCCC
>ENA-ORXR01003533-ORXR01003533.1-marine-metagenome-genome-assembly--contig:-NODE-3533-length-13901-cov-145.356481_pt1 | contig 13901 bp, 13 predicted proteins | sample MGYA00237866_ERZ511479 | MGnify/ENA metagenome assembly ERZ511479 | reverse complement strand
AAGCGAACTCTTGCCAAACAGACAATACTGTATTAATATATAAACCATGTCGAGTTTCCTCTATCTCATCGGCGGTGCCAATGGTGCCGGCAAAACGACCTTTGCGTTAGAATTCGCTGAGGCATACGATCTCCCCTACCTCGGCGCGGACCTGATTGCCGCAGAGCTGTGCCCCGAAGATCCGTGGTCGGTACGTGTGCCCGCTTCCCGCGAATTTTTACGCCAGTTGAAGACCTACCGCGAACGCGACGATTCCGTCATTGTCTAATCCACCCTCTCTGGGCGCAGCTTGGCCCGGCATGTCGAGACGTTCCGCGAAGGGGGATTTACCGTTGATGTGACCTACATCTTTCTCCCTTCCGAAGACCTGCACGTGTCACGGGTGGCAGCGCGGGTAAAAAAGGGCGGCCATTTTGTCCCGGAGGAAGATGTCCGGCGACGCTTTGTCCGTTCGGCGCGGAACTTCTGGGAATTGTTCAGGCCCCTCGCTCACCCATGGCACTTGTTAAAAAATCCCCAAACAGGCTTTGAGCTTGTTGCTGAATGGGTTGATGGTGATACTAAAGTGAGAGATCTACAGGAGTTCGACGCATTTATGGACCATCAAAAACCAGACGACACAGTAAATGAACGCGCTAAGGAAGGCTATAAGACTCGGGCCGAACTTGAGCGTGAGATTGCGTTCCTGCGCCATTCCCGTGAGATGATCATCATTGGCAACCGAGCGATACAGAAAGCGCGTGCGGAAAATACGCGTCTCGGCGTTCCAAACTACAGCTGGATTGACGGCAAGGTCGTCGCAGAACCCTGATCTGCTGCGCGTGGTAAGGCGTCGCCACTTGTTGGCAATTTCGCACACAAAGCCACAAAGCCACGAAGGCCAATGTGCTTCCGTCTGCGGGCCACGGGACATTTAGAAATTCAAATCTCAACACTTGGAGGGCGAGGGGCTTCCCGAACCGATTTCACGCGAGGATCGACAAGGTGATTCTGAGGATAATAATTAAGCTAACAATGATCAGTAGAATGACGTCGCCGTTGGCAATGGAGAGGCAAAAGCGGACCATCGATTCTTCCCGCTTGTACCTTCGGCCGTCGGGAGCAATCTTTGCTGCGCGCAATGCCACGTTCGATCCGACAAGCATTAGAATCGAGGCCACCAACACCCCGCCGCACAGTAAATTTGGATACGGTTGATTGTCCAAAACTCCGACGTAAACCATCCAACCGAAGAAGCCCAGAAAGATGACCAAACCGAGCAAAGAGAGGTTGAACCCTAGATGTACTTTTTTTCGAAATTGATGTTCCCCATTTTGCATGCACCAAGTCTACCGCAGCACCGAGTCGACGAGAGGTAAAAGCTTATGGGTTTCTAGCTAGAACTGTGAACCGCTACGAAAACGCCGGCGCGAACTCGGCCAACTTGTGCGCCGGACCGTGTTCGTCCATGAGCAAGGCGGTGCCGACGAGGGCGGCATTAAACCCATTGTCGAACACGGCACGAATATCCTCAGCGGTATGGATGCCGCTCTCGGCGATTTTCACCGCGCCTTCGGGCACGTATTTCACCAAGTCGAAGTTGCCTAGGTCGGTGGTGACATCGCGGCCGTCGCCAGTCTGGCGGTTCGGGTCGAAGCCTTCTTTGGCTTTGAAGTTGCGCGAGTTGATACCGATCCAATCGGCGAACCCGGCCACTGCCTCGATCTCGGACACATCGTGGGTTTCGACCAAGGCGTCCATGCCGAGACTTTTGGCGAGATCGTAGAGACCGTGCAGTTTTTCAACGTCCTCGAACGCGTTCACCATCAGCAGCAAGGCGTCCGCGCCATAGGCACGCGATTGGATGACCTGGTATTCTTCGACGATGAAATCTTTGCGCAGGACCGGCTTGCCGATGACCTTTTTGAATTCGGCGAGCCGGTCGAGGTGGCCGCCGAAGTGGCCTTCGTTGGTGAGCACACTGATGGCCTGGACGAAGTCGGCGTCGCGGTAGGCGGCGGGGGCGGCGGCGACGTTTTCAGCGCGCATATCGCCCATGCTCGGCGAACGAACTTTGATCTCGGCGATCAGCGAGGGCTGGGCGGCGAGCCGGTCGAGGATGGAGACGGGCGCGGGCGCGTCGGCGAGGCGGGCGCGTAGTTCGGCGAGCGGTTCGGCGGCTTGCTGGGCTTGCAGTTCGACACGGGCGTCGGCGAGAATAGAATGGAGGTCAACTTTGGGCATGGGAATCGGCGGGCGACTTAAAAACGGCATATGGCAAAGGTTTGCCATAGTGTGGCAAGAGTCTGCCATAATGTGGCAAGGGTTTGCCATACTATGGCAGGAGTTTGCCAACCGATTTTTCGCGCATTTCAAATCTCGAATTTCAAATTTCAAAGCCCCTAAGCATTCGTAGTGGGTGCATTGCGCATAGTCGCCCGGACGGGGCCAGCCTTCCACCTTAATCTTCGAATCGCAAATTTTAGCCCATCAATTGGAGGGCGAGGGGCCTCCCGAGCCGTGGGGCCTCGACACCGATTTGGTTTTCGAAGAACTTGTCCACATCACCTTGTTCTTGTGACCGGAATGAATTCCGTCACGACGAACGCGGACAGAAGGTCTGCCCCATAAATTCCACGTTACCTATTAAATCCTGATTCATCCATCGAACTTGGAGAAAATGAGGGAGGCGTTGGTGCCGCCGAAGCCGAAGCTGTTGCTCATGCAGTGGCTGAGTTCGGTGTTGTCGCGGCGTTCGGTGACCAGCGGGGTGCCGGCGACGCCGGGGTCGGGTTCGTCGACGTTGATGCTCGGGGCGATGAACTTGTGGCGCATCATTTCGAGGGCATAGATGGCTTCGTGCACGCCGGCCGCGCCGAGGGCGTGTCCGGTCATCGATTTGGTCGAGGCGTAAGGTGGCACGCTGTCGGCACCGAAGGCGTCGCGCATGGCGTTGAGTTCGGTGATGTCGCCGACGGGGGTGGAGGTGCCGTGGGTGTTGACGTAGTCGATGGTCGGGTTGCCGGCGCTGGCGAGGGCGAGCGACATGCAGCGGGACGCGCCTTCGCCGGAGGGCGCGACCATGTCGGCGCCGTCGGAGGTGGAGGCGTAGCCGGTGAGTTCGGCGTGGATGGGGGCGCCGCGGGCTTGGGCGTGTTCGAGCGATTCGACCACGACCACGCCGCCGCCGCCGCTGGCGACGAAGCCGGCTCGGTTGGCGTCGTAGGGGCGGGAGGCGCGTTCGGGCTGGTCGTTAAACTTACCGCAGAGGGCGCCCATCGCGTCGAACAGCATGGTGCCGGTCCAGAAGATTTCTTCGCCGCCGCCGGCGAACACGACGTCGGCTTTGCCGAGCTGGATGAGTTCGCTGGCGTGGCCGATGCAGTTGGCGCTGGAGGCGCAGGCGGAGCTGATGCTGTAGCTGACGCCGCGCACTTTGTAGGCGGTGGCGAGGTTGGCGGCGGGTCCGGAGGCCATGGTGCGCGGCACGTAGTACGGGCCGACGCGGCGGTAGCCTTTTTCTTGGAAGGTGAAGTAGGACTCGGAGAGATCCTTGGTCGAGGAGCCGCCGATCCCAGCGACGACGCCGGTGCGATCCGAACGAACTTGGTCTTCGCTGAGGCCGGACATATCGATGGCTTCCTGCATGGCAATGAACGCGTAGGCGGACGAGTCGCCCATAAAACGCAGGGCTTTGCGTGGCACGTTTTCTTTCAGGTCGATGTCGAGTTTACCGCGAACGTGCGAACGGAAGCCGCGTTCGGCGAAGTCGGGGTCGTGAATGATGCCCGAACGCCCGGCTTTGAGCGAGGCGGTGACTTCGGACACATTATTGCCGATGCTTGAGACGATTCCGTAACCGGTGATGACTGCGCGTTTCATGCGGAATTTGATAACGGCGAGAGGGGTTCGGTCAAGCGTGGACGCCGGGCTAAAAACCATCTCTTGGCACGCCTTAAAACGGCATGATACTTGGAACGGGGTTCAGGGTGAGAGTCCCCAAGTTATGCCCGAGCGAAACGGCATGAACAAACACACGGCACTGGCGAGTATCAAGACGTTGGTCCAAATGCAGCCGTACACCGCCAGGGACCATACCCAATGTTGAAGCCGGGGGTGAGCACCCCCCGCATACTCCAGTAGAACAGCAGCAGCATCAGAACGGGTATCAGAACCCAAATAAGGTGCGGTGTGCAGCACCACGTTCGTGCAGGCCGGCAAGTTCCCCTTGTCACCGAAGGCATCGAAAAAAAACTCATGGAACTTCGACGCGAACAAGGCACCGGACAAGGCCGTACAGGCGGTGAAGCCGACGACGAAATAGAGCCTGACTCTCGCCTTCAGCGACAAGGGCGGGACGCGCCCGTTTTCGACGCGCCCCATCGGAACCCTCTATTCCGCGACGTCGATTTCCGCGCCGATTTCCGCCTCCACTGCGGCAGCGGGTTTGAGCGGAATGACGTTCGCGGGAGCGGGCGGATCAGCCTTTGCTGGAGCGGGCTTGGGCGCGACCGCTTTGGGCAAGGGGCCATCGGGGCTGATTTCGCGCAGGTATTTGAAGAAGTCGGAATCGCTTTTCAGGATCAAGGTACTGCCCGAACCAACGGCATCGCCGTAGGCTTCCATGGACCGGAAGAAGGCGTAGAATTCGGGGTCCACGCCGTAGGCGTCGTTGTAGATCTTGGTCGCTTGGCCTTCGGCTGCGCCGCGGATTTGATCGGCGTCGCGTTTGGCGGTCGAGGTGATGATGTCGACCGACTTCTGTACTTGGCCGCGGATGTCCACGCTCTCTTTTTTACCCTGAGAACGGAACAAGGTGGCGATGCGCTCGCGTTCGGAGACCATGCGCTGGTAAATTTGCGGGCGGACATCGGGGTTGTAGTTGAGCCGCTTGAGACGGACGTCGATGAGTTCGATGCCGAACTGCTCGACCTGCCCACTGGCTTTGGTCAGAATGCTGCGCGTAATCGCTTCGCGACCGACATCCACGGGATAAACCACGTCCTTTCCATCGTCATCATCACCCGAGGTGGACCCTTCGAGTTCCTCCAAGAGTTCGCGAGAGACGACCAGCTCTTCGGAACGCACCGCTTCTTGCAGTTTGTTTTTAGAGATGTCGTCGCGGACGGCAGACTTGATCGCATCACCAATGCGCGACTCGGCCACGCTGATCGTCTTGACCGCTTGGAGGAACTTGAGCGGGTCGTTGATCCGCCAGCGGGCGGCGGTGTTGACGGTGATAAGCTGGCTATCGCCGGTGGGAATTTGGGTGGGCGGATCGTCCCACTCGAGGATTCGTTGGTCGAAGCGGCGTACTTCCTGAATGAACGGCATTTTGAATTTCAGGCCGGGTTCGACGTGCGATTTGACCGGTTTACCGAACTGCAGAATGACCGCTTGTTCGGCTTCGTCGACTTTAAATAAGACGGCGGGAAGCACGAAGACGGCCGCGAGGATGGCGATGATCAGGGCGACGAGCCCGAAGGGGGGCAGGTTAGCTTGGCGTGTGTTCATTTGAACAGACCTCCTTTAGCGGGCTTGTCCCCGCCACTATTATTGCCGGAACCGGCGTCGAGATTGAGCAGGGGCAGCGGCGCGGTGCCGCCGTCTTCGACCACAAGGACTTGGCCGGCTTGGCTCAGCGCGCCGCCCACCGATTCGATGTACATGCGCTGGCGGGTCACTTCCGGATTCTGCTGATATTGTTCGTAAATGGCGTTGAAGCGGGCGACGGCGCCGACCGCCCCGTTGGTGACCGAGGCACTATACCCTTCGGCTTCGCTGACGATGCGTTTGGCTTCACCCTCGGCGGCGAGCACGAGTTCTTTGCGCATTTTGTCGGCGTCGTAGACGAGGCGTTTCCGCTCGGCTTCGGCCCGGTTCACATCGTTGAACGAGTCTTGCACTTCGAGGGGAGGAACGACGTCTTGGAGTTCGACGGCGACGATGCGGACGCCCATGTTGTAGCTTTCCTTGTCTTCACTATCGAGGATTCGTTGCATTTCGGAACGCACTTCGTCGGCGAGTTCGGCGCGGCCGCGCGTGAGGACGTAGCTGCCAAGTCGGTTGCCGACGGCGCGGCGCATGACCGCTTCGGAAATATCGCGAATCGACTCCACCTGATTGTGCACGTTGTGCAGCCACTTGTCGGGGTCGTTGATTTTGTACTGCACCACCCACTTGACGACGATCACGGTGAGATCGCCCGTGAGGATCAGCGACTCCTCGATGGCCTCGGCGTCGGCGCGGCTGGGACGGCTGCGCGTGTCACGGGCATTGCCGAAGCGTGAGGCGGACGATCCACTTGAGCCGGCATTTAGGCGGAAGCCGAACTCTTCTTTCTTGATGCGTTCGGTCTCGACGAAGGTGACTCGGTCGATGCCGAAGGGCATTTTCATGTGCAGGCCGGGGTCTTGGACGGCGACGACTTTGCCGAAGCGTTTGACCACGGACTTGCCTTCGGGTTCGACTTGGAAAAAAGAGGTGAGCACGATGCCGATCACGAGCAGGAGAAGCAGGCCGAGTAAAATCAGCGGCTTCATCCGCTCGATATCGAAATCGAGGTTGATGGGGTTGGGTGCTTGTCTTCCGTTCATTGTTGGAATGCTGACATGCGGAGTGGTTCGGGATCAAGCTTTCCACGTGGAGTTCGTGGGCAACTCCGACGGCCAAGAAACCCCCAAGGTTTAACTTGAAGGTGGCTCCCCGGAAATCATCGAGGTTTCCAACCCTTTGCCTTTAAGAATCATGGTTCCTATGAAGTAGGCGTAAACACTGACTGGAATAAAGGTGATCTTGACGCCCCCTTCCTCTGTTGTTTTCCAGACGCTATGGGTTGTCACCAATGCTTGGCAGCCCTTGTCTCGACAGAAACTGAGGAGTGATTTCAATTTGCCGGTACTTTTCGCCTCCCGATCCCCTGATTTTATTTCGACAACAAATTCCGGTGCCCCTCTCGCGTCCAGCTTAACCACATCAACCTCCCCATCCTTCCAGCGAGCATAATGGAAGTGATCCATTCGCCCGTGAAACCATTGCGCGAAGAGCGCTGTTTCAACCAGATGCCCATACTTTGGGTGGCCCACGGCCACGGGGTCAAACAGGGCTGCCCGCATCGATGGGTTCGTCAGAAACACTTTGATCTTCGATTGGCGTTTGAACCGTTTTGCATTCCTATCGACACGTGTAATCGTTTTCACAAGGAAGGCGGCTTCAAGATATTGGAGGTATTTTCTTATTGTTGGCGTCTCGACATTTGATTTCCGAGCAAGATCGGAGGGATTGATTTCCTCTGCCGTATGATAGGCCAAGGTGGTGAACAAATGATTCAGTTCCTGTATGTCTTGGATTCCATACAACTGAGGCAGGTCACGAAGAAGAACCTTGTCGATGATATCGTTTTTCACAAACCGACGGGGATCAGCCTGAATCTCGGTGGATAGGGCCACTTCCGGATAACCACCGAAATTGATGTACGAGGTAAATGCATCTTGCAGCCTGGGAAGATCGACATTGATGATCAATTGACCCTCCATGGTGATCAAGGAGTCCTTGCCGATCAAGGCGAGGTATTCGACAAAGGTTAACGGCGGTAGCAGGAAATCCGTGAAGCGTCCTGCCCCCGACTCTGCACTCTTTCTTTTAAGCGCTGCTGCAGCTGAACCCGAAGCAATGAAACGGACGTCCGGGCGCCCATCCTGCAAGACCTTGAGATGCACCTCCCAGTTTTTGAGATATTGAATCTCATCGAAGATCACGATCCGCTCCGCGCCCGACGGAAGCGGTGTCGCTGTTTCAACCAAGGAAAGCAGGCCTTCAAGGCCCATGCCGTTGTAGATCGGGTGGTCGATCGACAGATAGGCAATCCCACGGGAATCTTTGCCTTTCTTCAACATATCACGGACAAGGTGATGCAACATGACCGTTTTGCCGACCCGCCTCGGGCCAACCAAAATGATTGAACGCCGGACACTGGATTCAAGTAGCGGAATCAGCAGATTGAGGTAGGGGCGAGCCGCCAACGCTTCATAAGGCAGGATCTCAGAATTCCACCAAGGATTCTCGGCGCGAATCCTTGCGATAACCTCTTCTTCCGGAAAACGCATGCCACTTTATGAACACTGAAGATAAGAAAAGTCAACATTCCTTATGCGACCCTAAATCGTAAGTTGTTATAATTAAATGACTTACATCGACTACAAAATGCCCAAATCGCCATATCCTGGGGAAAATTTCGTTAAATCCGCACTTCAACGCCGCGTTCGGCCATGTACGCCTTGGCTTCGCCAATGGTGTAGGTGCCGAAGTGGAAAATGGAGGCGGCGAGCACCGCGTCGGCTTTGCCGAGGGTGACCCCTTCGACTAGGTGCTCGAGGGTGCCGGCACCGCCGGACGCGATCACCGGGATGGTCACGGCCTCGGCCACGGCGGCGGTGAGTTCGAGGTCGTAGCCGTCTTTGGTACCGTCGGCGTTCATGGAGGTAAGCAGGATTTCGCCGGCGCCGCGTTGGCAGACTTCGGCGGCCCACTTGACCGCGTCGATCCCGGTCGGCTTGCGGCCGCCATGGGTGTAGACTTCCCATCCGTCGATGTTTTCGCCGGCTTCATTTTGGCGGCGGCGCGCGTCGATGGCGACCACGATGCACTGACTACCGAACGGCAGTGATGCTTCGTTGACTAGATCGGGGTTGCTCACGGCGGCGGTGTTCATCGAGACTTTGTCGGCGCCGGCTTTGAGCGCGGTGCGCACGTCTTCTACTTTGCGAATGCCTCCGCCGACGGTTAGCGGCATGAACACCTGCTTGGCGACTTCGCTGACGATATCGAGCACGGTTCGGCGCGCGTCGCTGGACGCGGTGATGTCGAGAAAGGTAAGTTCGTCGGCGCCCTGTTCCTCGTAGGCCTTGGCGGCTTCGACCGGGTCACCGGCGTCGATCAGATCGACAAAGTTCACCCCTTTGACGACGCGTCCGTCGTTCACGTCGAGACAGGGGATAATCCGTTTTGCTAACATGGGTTCGGGGTAGCATCCGCCACGCGGAACTCAACCGAAAGCACGCGGAGAGTTCCGCGACTAGCGCTAGCCAAAGATATTTGAAATTCGGACTCGCTTGATCCTAGGGGGGGAGAAAAGCCCCAAAGCGGGCGAGACAATGTAGCCCGGGGTCAGCGAATCTCGCTTTGGCGGGATTCGCGCAGCCCCGGGTTGAGGTGGGGGTGATGAGGTTCCCCAACGCGGGGACGACAATAGGATTGGTTTTCTGCTCGAGCTTTTGTCGCACCCCCTTGGGGCGCCTCGGTCAACTCCGACCAATCCCCGGGGTTTCGTTCGTACCTCACTCCACCCGCGGGCTACGCTGTCTCGCCCCCTTGGGGCTTGGCAACAGCCAACCACCGCGGTTGATCAGTTGTGCAACCGAAGCCCGACAGACTCCTAGGCTAGGCGAATAGGATGACCCGAACCAACGTCTGCTGCCATCTCGCTCGTCCTCAACCGCACCGGCTCGGGAGGCCCCTCGCCCTCCAAGATTTTTGATTTTGAACGATCCAGTCTCGTGCCACGTTCTGTTCCGAATCGACAAAGCAAGGATCTAGCGCTCAATCGTCAGCAGTGCGCTGTCAATCAACTCAAGCGCCGAACCGAACGTTTCGTCGATGTAATAGAGTGCCCACTCCTCTTTGCCATCCTCGGCATCTTCCCGCTTGGGATAGCCGACAAGTTCGAGCAGTTGGAACACGACTGGATCGGCGTTGTCGATGTCGACCGCATAGACCAATGACGCTTGGCCATCATCCGGCTGCTCGATCTCGATTAGCAAGCGATACGGCATGGCGTTGTCCGGGTTGTCCGGGTCGGCCGGCAGGATGTAGTCGGCCGGATCGAACGAACTATTCTTGGTGGCGCCGGAGATACCAACCACGTCGGCTTGCTCGCCTAGGGTCTCGACGGAAGCTTCCGATTTCTGCTTCGCCTCTTCCCAACCGCGAACCTTGAACTCCCAATAGGGCAGCGTCTCCGCAGCCTCTGCCGCGCCTTGTTCCGGACGGCGGAGGGTCTTGATATGATAGTGCGAGGCGTTCTCAAGCCAGATGGCGACCTGTGGTGGTTTCTCAAAATCGAACGCGTCGCCTGCTCGAACCCGCAGTTGCATCTTGTAGTTCGGTGAGGGCGTATAGGCATAGTCGAGGCCGTCGCTGGTCACCTCGAACGAATCTAAGGCGGGGCCAAGATTCTTGCTCAAGCCAAGGACCGCCCGAACCGGCGCCGGCTGCCAGGCGAACAGCGCGGTCAAAGCGGAGACGATGGCGAGCGTCGTCCAGAGCGTTCGGCTTTTCAGGTAGCGCTTCAACGGACCTTGGTTGTTGAAGACGTGCAACGCGATCAGGCCGATAAACACAAAGCCGAGCAGCGCGTGCAGTCCGACGATCTGGATCGAGAACGGCCGAATAAACGCGAGGATCCCCGTCGCCGAAAGCACGACAAAGCTCAAGGCGGTCAGGAGTGAGACAACGTTGCGTTTCGGCATGATGAACTCGCGATACTTGCGAAGGTCTAAGCTTTGCTCGGCACGATCTGACCGTGCTCACGCAACCGCGCGTGAATCTCGCTGACGACGACCAGCACATCGACCTGATTGGTCACTTCGGGGTCTTTCGACGCGACCTCCGTTCCGGCGATGGCCACCGACGTGGTCGAGGCGATGGCGAGTCCGGCGCCCATGGTGCCGAGCACCCCACCTTTTAAGAGGTCGCGGCGATCCGTTAATGATGTGTCCTTGCTCATGGTTTTAATTCTTTCGAAGTTGAATGCGGTCGATTTGAAGTTGCTGTTTTGGAACCTCTGACATCAGTCGGATGAGTGTGAGTCCGGGTTGATGGACCTGCACGGTGCCGATGAAAAGATCTTTCGGGGCCCCACGGTCCGGCGCAATACGGCCGACCTTCTTCATGGGAAATCCGCTGTCCGCCTGCGCCGAATTATCCACGACTTGATCGACCAAGACCGAACAGGGCCCAGCGGCCGAGAGCCGCGCCCCCAGCACGTAGGTTCCAGGTGTTTTGACCTGCAACACAAAGTCGATATAGCTCCCCGGCCCCGCGTGGAGTTCGGCACAGATGACCCGCCCGCCGGATGCCCCCGAAACAGCTTTGGGGAAATGGCAATTGCCTCGGCGCTTGTAGTCGGACGACGTTTGGCACGGGGTGTCCTCGGCCTCGACCCAACCATCCGCCGGGATCTCCGGCACCCCAAATGTGAGATGCTTCGATAGGCGCGCGATAACGGGCGCAGAGGTGGCGTCCCGCGCGATATTGTCGAACTCGTGTGGATCGTCGGCGAGCTTGTACAGTTCGGTCTCCCCCGTGATCAGGCGGGTCATCCGGTAGTCGTTGTCTAAAACCACATCGTAGCGGATACCATCCGCCTCACTCGACATCACCACCGGCTGGTTCCAATCGGCCTTTGGATTGTTGAGCAAGGGCACGAGACTCTTGCCATCGATCTTCTGCGGCGGCGACGGGACATCCAGCAAGTCGACTAAGGTCGGGTAGAGATCCTGCAACGAAACGGCCTTGTCGCAAACGCCCGGCTGGATTCCCGGTCCGGCCAAGATGAGGTTGCAGCGGGCGGAATCGTACCACGGCTTCATCTTGGACCAGGCCTCTTTTTCACCCAGCATATAGCCGTGGTCACTCCACAAAACGATGTAGCCGTTGGTTGCGTGCGCGCTGGCATCCCAGGCATCGAGAACCCGCCCGACTTGCTCGTCGGCGAAGGTGACGCAGGCCAGATAGGCGCGCGCAAATTCTTTGTCGTAGCCTTTTTCCCGCAACCGTTGATGGTACCCTTTGCCGAATTTCGACTCGAAATGAGCCAGCAATTTGAACCGCTCCGGCACATCGTCTAGGTCATCGGCTTGCCGTTCAGACAGTTGAAGGTCCTCTAGCGGATAGAGATCGAAATACTTCTGTGGTACCACCCAAGGAACGTGCGGCCGGTAGATGCCCAGCGCCAGAAACAGCGGCTTGTCCGTGGCCTTGATCTGTTCAATACCGTGGCTCGCCGCGATGAAATCCGGCATCTTGACTGCGGGAACATCGGCAACACCCCACACGCCAGAAGCGTTCAAGCGGATCCCCGTTCCCTGCTTGGTTTTGGGTTCCTTGGTCCGCCGAATTGTTTGATCGAACTCGGCCGCATCCCCGCCGTGAAAATTTTTGCCGATGCCGATGCTCTTCCACCCTTGACGCGAGAGGTGTTTGGGCAGCGTTACCGCGTCTGGGACATAGGCGCGCCACGGATGGATCCCGTTGTCGTTGACGATATTACCGGAACGCGCCGGGTGAATTCCTGAAAACAGCGCGGTCCGCGAAGGCAGACAGGTTGGGGAGGCACAAATGGCATTGGAAAAGACCACCCCGCGCTCCGCCAGCCGCTTGAGGTTCGGGGTAATCGCCTGCGCGTGACCTTGGAGTACCTCGTTCCAATCGTTCCAATCATCCACGTTCACGAACAACACGCTTGGTCGTTCGGCGGCGGCAGGCAGCAGGAGTGCAAAACTCGCGAGGAACATAATTGGCGCGTGCTTGAACATCTACTTCGAACGCGCGCGCAGGTTGTCTCGTTCGGAACGCGCTTTGAACTCGGGCGCGCCGGCCATTGGCAGCCAACGCGAAAGCTTGTCCATCATCCCCTTGTGCGTCGGATCGGCGGCGAGATTGCGGAACTCATCCGGGTCGCTGCGATGATCATACAACTCACGCGCGCCGTCTTGATACGCGATCAGCCGCCAGTCGCGCGAACGGACCGCGTGGTTGCCGAAATACGAAGACGTGATCGCCGGCTGTTGCCGCAGCGTCGCAGGATCCTTGAGTTGAGGCACGAGCGAGACGCCTTCCAGGTGGGCATTCTCCGGCAGGTGGCAGAGTTCGAGCAAGGTCGGATAGATGTCGATCAGACTGGCGGGTTCGGGACAGGCCTTGCCGGGCTGGATGGTCGGCCCAGCGAACAGCAGCGGAACGCGGGTGGATTCCTCCCACAAGGTGCGCTTGGCCCAATGCTGCTTCTCGCCAAGATGGAACCCGTGATCGCTCCACAACACGATGATCGTGTTGTCGGCATGCGCACTGGACTTCAGCGCGTCGAGCACCACGCCCACGCAATGGTCGACAAAACTGATGGAGGCGAGATACGCTTGCGTCAGGCTGCGTTGCTTGCCGTGTTCGAGAACCTCGGCATGCGTCGGCGCCACGGCATAGCTGTTAATGCTGAGAAAGTTTTTCGGCAGATCGTCGAGATCGGATGTCGGGTTCTTCGGCAGCGTGAGGGTGTCGGCATCGTAGAGCTCGAACCACTTCGGCGGTGCATAGAGTGGCACGTGCGGACGGAAAAATCCGACCGACATGAAGAACGGTTTTTCGAATTCCCCGACCAGCGCTTCGGCGGCGCGCTTGGCCAATGTCATGTCCGCCATCTCCGCGTCCGCTTCTGGATACGCGCCCCAATCCCAAGCCCTGCTCCAACTGGCCGGCATGTTCATCCGCTGCTTCGGTCGTGGCCCCCTCTCCCGTCCGAGAGACTGATCGATGTCCGGCGCCAAGCGATCATTAAAACTGTGATGCAGCACCTTGCCGCCGGCGAGCGTGACGTAGCCGTTGTCTTTGAAGAACCGTTGGATCGTCGGGGCCTTTTTAAGCGCGGGCAGATCCTGATACGACGGGCCGAGTTCGTAACTGCCGTGCGTCGTCGCCGCCACCCCCGACATCACGCTCACCCGCGAAGCCGAACAAACCGGAATCGCACAATGCGCATTGGCAAAATTCCGCCCGCGCGCCGCCAGCGCATCCATGTGCGGCGTGAGCGCCTGCGGATGACCACCAAGAAACCCAGTCCAATCGTTCAAGTCGTCGATGCTGATCATCAA
>ENA-ORXR01003532-ORXR01003532.1-marine-metagenome-genome-assembly--contig:-NODE-3532-length-13906-cov-10.700846_pt1 | contig 13906 bp, 11 predicted proteins | sample MGYA00237866_ERZ511479 | MGnify/ENA metagenome assembly ERZ511479 | reverse complement strand
CCGGGCCGACCGTGGGGCGGGTGGCCGGCGGCAGTGCGGGTGGCGCGGGCGCGCGGCCCCGCCGGCCCATCGGGCATTGTCTTGTCGTGTGTGTGGGTGTGGAAAACACAAACTGCCTAATGTTTTCTTTTTGGCGTCGTGCCGCCGCGCGCGGGCGTCCAGCCCGCGTGCGCCCGTCTGGTGCCCAGCCCCGGGGGTGCCCGCCAAGGCCGGGTGGCGGCCGCCCCGCTTTTTCCACTGGCGCGGGGGGGGCAGCGGGGTGGGGCCACCCGCCTGCACCCCGCCGGCCCCGCCCGGTGCGCCGCGGCGGCGGTCCAGAACACGGCCGACCGCGTCGGCGGGTGCGGTGGCACGGCGGCGCCACGCGCCCGGCGCTGCCGCCCGCAGCGGCGCGGGCGGCGCGCTCCCCCCCCTGGGCGTGCCGAAGCGCCGCCCCGTCGGCGGCGGCGCTGGTTGGCCCCCGCGGAGATCCTCGAGATCCCCTCGCGAGCCCGGCCGGCAGCGGCCGCGACGCGTCGACGCAGCGTGCGCGTCTCTGGTGTTTGGACGAAACGCCACGGAACAGGCGGCCCGACCGCCGCGCGCGTCCAACGGGATCGCGTGCGCTGCCGACCGGCCTGCGGTCCGGTGCGGGATTCCCCTCCCTGGCAGTCCTGTACCGTACCCCGCAGGGCGGCGCGGCCGCCCGCCCCGCGACCCCCCGCCCGGCAGCGTCAACTTTTGCCTCCTCTTTGCTTCCCCTGTCGTCGGCCGGACTGTCGTCGCCGGCCATCCCCGCCACCGGCCGGTGCTGCCGGTTCTTCTGGTGCTGCCGATCGCTCCCGGCGCCGCCGGGGCCGCCTCTCCCCCCCCCGCCCTCCGCCCCCCGCCCCCCCGTGTCGTTCTTATCTACCTCCTTGCTGCCGCTGTCGTCGGTCGGCTTGTCGTCGCCGGCCGTACCCGCCACCGGCCGGTGCTGCCCGTGCTGCTAGGCGCCGCAAGCGGCGCCGCCGGCGCCGCCGTCGCTGGCACCCCCGCCCGCACGCATTCTTCTTCCTACGATTCCGGCTGGGCGTCACGCCGTTCCTCCCCTCCAGCCATTGCCACCACCGTACGGCGCTGACATTTCCACGCACTGCCGCGTTTTGGCGGCGCTGAGACGTGGCCCCCGGAGCGTGCTGTGGTGATTGTGGGCTGGGCCGCTGTCTGACCTTGGGGGCTCTTTGCGGTGACCGTATGCCCATGGAGGAATACGGGTCCGTAGGGTCTCTGGGCGATGCAGATTCTTCCACAGACGCCAGCCCGCTACTCGTTGCGTCCGCTCCGCCTTCCGAGGCTCAACAAGCGGCTCAACGAGGGGCACCGCGCAGCGTGCCATCGGTTTTAGACTACACCACACACGACCTCGAGGACGATGCAGCCGGAAAAGAGATGGCTGCGGCGAGTGACGCCCTCGCTGCCGAGGACAGCGATGGTCTGGGCGACCTATTTGTCGATGCAGCGGGTGAAGGGGTCGGGATGGACGATCTACTCGGCGACGGTGGTGACCCTGTTGGCGTGGCCGGCCGTCTTGATGCGGACGGTGATCCGGCTCGCGACGTCATCCCGCCGACCAATGCACCAGCCAATGATCGTGGCGCCCGGCCTGGGCGCCAGTAAGGACAGAGCAGGCCTGGCCCTAGTCACGGCCGCGGCGGGAGGAAGAGGGGCTCTGGCCGTCGTACCAAGGAGCACTTTGGGCGCGGCCTGCGGCGGGTCATGGGAGCCTACCTGTCAGAGATGACAGCCGAGTCGCTTGCCACCGAGTGCCACGTGCCCGTCACCGCTGGTCGGCAGACCATCAAGCTGCTTCGGACATGGGCGGAAACCGCTGGTCGCGAGGAGGTGTGGCTGTTGCCCGGCCTTTTTGGGGTGGTTGCTAGGTGGGGGGCATGGCGTCGCGACGGGCAGGGCGATTGTGCAAGTGTGTGCGTGTGGCTGGCCTCAGACGGCCGCGCCCGATGCACGTGCGTCGGCTCAGACGTGCACAATGACAACCTCGTCCACGAGCGCCCCACTACCTTCCAACACGCTGGTGCAATGGACGCTTTTCTGGACGAGCTCGCTGGTGCATTGGGCGCTTCATCGGAGCAAGTGCGGCAGCATCTTTTGGCGAAGCTCCAGCACGATAAGGACTCGGAGGGCGACGAGGCCACGGCGACGTGTGACGTGCCAACGGCCGCGGCGGGCGACGAGCACGCGGCGGCGGCGGCTGGCGGCATGGCCTTCCATGTGGTGGGCGCGTTGTACGTGGCCGTTTGCCCGTCTCCTTTTGGGCCTTTGCCCGTCCCGCTGTACCTGACCCACACACGCTCTTCTTGTGGTATCTGCCCCGGAGCGCGGACGCGTGTGTGCTCCCACCTCTCCATTGCACAAGAGTCGGGGACACCGCATCGCTCACATCGAGCGTCTGCACAAAGTGCAGTGCAGAGCCTGGAGGTGTCGGCCGTGTCGCGTCTTCCCATACCGCTCCACGATTGCGTAGCTGCTGTGCGTGCCAATGCGGGCATTGCGGCCAAGGCGCTTCTGGGTGATGTTTTCGTAGTGCCTGCCCCTGTGCGCTGCGAGTTTTGCACGGATCGTGGCCAGTCACACACCCTCTCGGCGCCCACCACCAAGCTTGGCGTCATTGTGTGCACTCGGGGCTTTTGCAAGATGGAGGTCAAAGTGTGCAAGTGCTCTTCCTGCTCACAGTGGGTGTCGCGCGACGGCAGGGACGAGCACATCATCTTGCTCACGATGACGTCGGCGGCTACCGTGACGTGGGTACGCTCCATGGCGCTGGCCACCTCGGATGGGCTGCCGCTGACGACCGTGACAACGCGGTGGCTGCGCAGCGCGCGCAGGGAGGCGACGGCCGGTGTGCTTCCCCGAGCGGGCCCGACGCGCAGCGGGCGCGCTTTGAGGAGCTTGGTGTTGGTGGGCTTGAGGTTGATGGCCACCAAGCTGTCCCCCGCTCTTTTTACGTGCCACCATTGTCTGGGAGCGGACGGCAGGTACAAGTTCGTGTCGGCAGACTCGATCTGGGTCGGCTTCGGCAGCGGGGCGGGCCATGTCCGCTTCCAGCACGTCATCGAGCCTGTGCCTGTTAACGGGCGCGCGGTCAAGGCAGCCTACCTGGTGAGGGGTGAGGGCGTGCGCCGCGTCGTACGGGACGTATTGAAGGCTAAAACAGACACTAAGCTGCACGCTAAGTCTGTGCGGGCGGCGGAGCTGGCGATCAGGGTTCTGCTCCCAGCCGCGCTCCCTCCCGATCCGCGCGTCGAGTCGACCGTCGGGGAGACGACGATCAGCAACGTGCTCGGCGCGGTTTTCAACATCAAGGAGGCGACGTCCAAGCTGCTCATGGCGGTGAATACCGGCCTGTCCAAGTACAAGACGCGCAGCCGTGTCGAGGCGGAGCGGCGCTTCGCGGCCGCCCGCCACCTCTCGGCGTACATCTCCCGCAGTACGGTGGACGCGCTGACGACCGACAAGACGGGATCATCTGCCACGCCGACTCCACCGACGGGTGCATCGGGAAGTGGGTCGGCGGCGTCGGCAACGCCAACGGCGACGGCGCCCCCGACAGGCTTGCCCACGCCACCGGGCGGGTCAGCGCTGTTGCCGGCGCCACCGTCGGCCACGGGTGCAACGGCAAGTGGGTCGGCGGGGTCTGCGACGCCGACGGGGACGTCGCCCGCGACTGGACTACCAACACCACCCAGACGGTCAGCTCCGTCGCCGTCGCCACCACCGACGACGGGTGCAGCGGCAAGCGGGTCGGCGGGGTGGGCCACGCCGGCGCCAGTAGCGCAGGCTACTGCCTTCCCCACACCGCTGCAGCCTGGAGGGAGGCCAGGGTCTCGCGTCCCTGGTGCTGTGGTCACCCGCGTGACCGCCCCACCACCTCCAAAGGGAAAGCGTAAGCACACAAAGGACGCTGCGGACGAGGCTGGGTCCTCGGAGAGGCGTACCACTCGTCGGCGGCCGGCTTGTGGTCGCAAAACATTCAATGCCGGCAAGGGAGACGTCAACACCACACACCCCCACCTCTCTGCGGCGGTCCAGGCATTGGACAAAGACGGCCGGCGGGAGCTGCTCTCTTTCATCACGGCGATCACGATTGACAGCGTCGTCCTTCCTTTTCGGCCGCAACACGCTGAGACGCTGAGGCAGCTGGCCGGGCTCGTGCGGAAGGAGGACAGCGGCGCGGAGGTGCGGGAGGTTCTGGGCATGGCGACATCCGGCGAGGAAATCGACGACAAGGACGGCAGGAGGTCGGTTGTGGGTCTTTTACGGGAGCTGCGGTTCATGCAGCTCGGCGTGCGCTCGGCCGTGTCCCTGTTCAAGGCTATGCCGACATTGTCAGCCGTGTTGGCGGATGCGCTATCGTGCGTGGCGAACGCGGTGGATAAGTTCGTGTTGGAGTGGCGGACGGGGCCCGAGAAGACGGTGCAGTACCAGGACAAGTGGGAGTGCCGGCAGCGGACGCAGGAGGACATGGCACAGGACTTCAAGAAGGCGTACCCGAAGTTGGCGACCCACCACGAGCGGACGGGCACCTGCGCGCCCGGTCTACCGCAGTGCCGGCCCGAGGCGTTCTTGTGGGAGGAGGTGCTCAAGTCGGGCATGTGTTCCAAGCATTTTGCCAAGGCACACAAGTTCTCCCCGGGGGCCATGACGTTTTGTTGTGGTTGCAAGCACCCGCTCATCCTCGCTTTCACCGTGTTGGACCGGAAGGAAGCGCCACAAGTCCTGCTCAACATGCTGCTGACGCGCTTTGCGCGGCTGCCCCACTTCCTAATCTACGACTTTGCCTGCGGCGCCTTCCGCGTGGCGCTTGGAAAGCTGGGCTGGCTGTTGATGGACTGCACGATGGTGTCGGATCGCTTCCACATCTTTAACCACCTCTGCTCAGACGCGTTTGACCCGCGCTCCTACCAAAAGATGGACGGCGCCGACACCGGCGCCCCGGAGCAGCGCAACGCCCCGATCAGGCGCATCCAGACGACGCTGCAGGGGATGGGCGTGGAGCCGTACACCAATCTGCTGGCTTACCAGACGGCCATCCTGAACCATGAGGCGCAGGTCAAGTGGGCGCTGGGGTTGGACCGGCTGCCGGAGGACGTCGACGTCGCCGGTGAGTACTTCACCCGTCACCCGTGCCAATGTTGCGACGACACGTCCGATGAGTCGAGCGACAGCGAGTTGTTGGAGGGGGCGAGGTCGGACGAGGAAGAGAGGGAGGGCGGGGACGCGTCGGACTCGGGTTCGAGTGCAAGTGAGGGGGGGGATGACGAGGCGCAGGGCATGGACGATGGCACTGCTTCTCACTTTTCCGGGGATGCGTCCGCTGGCTCGGACGTTTCGAGGTCCTCGTCAGACGAGAAGGGGGACGACGACGGCGGCATTGATGATGCTTCGGTGGGCTCTATGGGAGAGTAGAATTGTGTTGTCTGCTTTTTTTTTCTGGGAGTCATAGTGTTTCCTGTACGACCGCTACCGCACTCTCAGCTTCCAATGCCACGGCCGAAGCCACGCAACCGCTGTGACTGCATCACACGCCACGTGACAGCCGTCTTCACAGAGAGGCGACCGGTCAGAAAAACAGACAAGCATGTACGGCCGCGCGGCGGAGTTTGGCACGCAGCAATGCAGGAAAGCGCAGCAATGGGAGACGGAGGAGGTGATGAATGTGTCGCCGCCAAGAGGAGGGAGCAGCCGTAGACTGTAGTGGTGACGGTAAGAGGGAGGCTGTCAGCAGTGAAGGAGAGGGGGAGGCTGTCAGCCATGACGGAGAGCGGGAGGCAGTCAGCCAGGGGGGGGGGGCAAGCACGGGAAATGACGGCGTTGGATGGTGGGGGGATGGGGCGGGGGGCGTCAACAGCAAAAAGCAAGCGCGAGCGGCGGCGACCGCGGTGTAGCGTAGCGTTACTGGCGACCACAAGCGAGGGGGCACCTCAGCTGTCAACATGAGCACAGCGACAGTCGGAGTCACTCATCAACTCATGGCGAATAAACGTGCAGAATGAAGCGTCTGCAGTGGAAGCGCCCGACGCAGAGCCGAGCAGTGAGGTCGATGGAGCGGAAAGAGGCGTGACCGAGGTCTTGCAAGGCAGGGCAAGAGGTCCCGAGAACTGCGTCGGATCAGACGTAGAGCGGCCTTAGTACGGGTACATCGTAATAATAATTCCAATATAAAGCACAAGAACCTGATCTAAATGAAATAAATCCCTGTAACTCGTTCATTCTCGTTCGTTCGCGCTTCTCTTGCCGTTGTCGTCGAGCTTGGATGCAGGATAGCTGCATCCTCTCCATCAGCCACTTGCTCCCCTCTCTTCTGTTGTCACTGGAACGGGTTGGGGACCTGCTCAGAAACATGCGCTGTATTTGATGCCGCGCAACTGCATTCAGGGCACCTCAGGTTGCGTCACCTCGTGGGCGCGGTGTATCCCACTGCTACAGAAGGTAGCACCTGTGCGTCACTCGTATGCAGAGAGACACGGAAGGAAACAGAGCCATGACTCATGAACAGAATGAAAGAGGCGCAAGCAGTAGAAGCATCAGGCAACTACGCGGCAGTCGAGCGTGTTGCTGTCGCCGCAGGGATGCTCAACCTTCCTTCACTCTGGCACCCTTCTGTACCTCTTGGATGTTTGGGGCCCCGGTCAGCCTGTATCTGTATCAATTGCAGTACCAGCACTGACTGCTCTGTCAGCCCTGTCCCGTCATGCCCAGAGGTTCAGCTCATGTTCTTTCTGCTCGCAGCAGTCCGTTGTGTACAATGATGCCAACATGTGGCCCCGAACGATACCAACATTGCAACACTCACTCGTTGGGGGGAACAGTTGCAAGGGTTCTATCGAGTGGAGGACTGCGGTCTGTGAGCAGGACAATACCCAGTGATGCGCGTTCGCGCAGTCGTATCTTCCAGCCACTGCTAACTTTCATTTGTGACAACCTGTGCTTGCGTACCAGACTGTCCCCCGTATCGTTGAATGCGGTCCCGAGCGTGACTGAAGGCCATGCAGTCGTCATATAAAACCCAATGAAAGGGTTTCCCTGTACTGTGTATCACACGGTACAGGGATACAACCCCCGTGTGTCTGGTGAGACGAGGCACATATACAGCAGCTGCTGTCAATGCGGCCGTCAGTGGCGCTTTTGCTGGGGCGACCACCTGTATCGGTGATAGGTGCCCTGCTGTCATCAAAGCTGTCAAGTCTCGGAGCTGCCACACCACAACCCCGATTGTCCTTCTCTGCCACAGTGCTCGCTTCTCAGCGCTCTGCCATATGCACCTCTTTTCGTAATGGTGCACCGTGCAGACTTTTGATGCAGCATCTTGGCCTTTAGAGAACCATGGCCGCCGTTACTGGGGAGGAGGGGGCTGATTCTTTTGTCACAACGCAGCCATGCACTCATCAATAGCCACCGAGAGCTGCCCCACTCGAAGTATGTTACTCATCTGAATGCACAGAAGCGCAACGCAGCGCACTGATCGCCAGTGAGCCGATGTGCAGCTGCGAGTGGCGTTCGTACGCACAGCGGCAGGATACGACAGCAGAACACCCTCTTGTCTGCCGTGGGAGACGGCTGTTGGTGCGTACACGTCGGAACTGCCTGTGCAGAGGTTGACTAATGCGAAAGGTTTTACGGGTGGCGGGTAGCGCTGCTTTTTGCAGGCGGGGGGCTCGTTTGTCGCGGAGGTAGCAGGCGGAGTGACACTCCACACGAACTCATGCGCAGCCCTGTCGTATCGCCAGATGGGCCTGCGCTGTCAGCGGAAGCTGCACTGAAAATGTTGTGCATTGCAGGCTTCTGTGAGCCCCCCTTTGCCCCGCGCGCAATGGCAGACGAAAACCCAGGCCGGCAGTCGGCCCCTTTCTTCGTACAGGGCAGCGGTATGGAATGGCACTGCAACGGTGCGAGGAGGTAGCCATCACCATGCGGCATCAGATCAGATTTCCGTTTCAACCTCGGGAGATATTGGGTCTTGATTGGCTGTCGACGTGCGCGTGCCGCTTTCGCGCGGCCATCCAGCTGCCATCCATTCGTGTGCGCGGTACTGTATGCGTGCCTTGTTCACCGCAGGTCTGTGGCAGACACGTACTCTGCCTAGACCAACCCTCGTTGCTCTCGGGTGGCACGGTCCTGGCAGCGCTGACCCCCCCGTTCTCTGACTGTGACGGCTCCCGAGCAATGATACGTGTGCCTACTGGACGTCGCTGCAGCGATCCGCTTGCGCGCCTCTCCGGGTGTGGAGATACGTGACGGGCGCGTGGAGGAGAAGGTCCTGGCATGCTCCCTGACGTGTATCAGCCTTTTAACACTCCGAGGAACGTTTGCGTGTTTTCCACCCCTCCTTTTCGCTTCTGAAAGACACTGACTACACGTCGAGGCGCCCGTGGACCGCATCGTGGGATGCTATGATAAGACGTCTGGTGACGGATGGGTGACCGGGATGGCCGGGCGGGGCGGCGGGGGAGCACACCAGCGTCTCCACCAGGTCGTTGGTATCGACGTCGTGTGATCAATCTTCTCGGTGCAGTGCGCTCCCGCTTCTACCTGTACGCATCTCTGGCGATCGCGAAGCACCATCGACTTTGGCAACAAGGGAGCAAGTACGTCTCCATTATGATTCTTTTTTGTTGTTAACGACGCACAGGAGCCGCGCGTGCCGGTGATGAGGAGCAAGAGATGGCCATGTGCTGACTTGAGGTTTTGTTCTCCCTCGTACTGGTTAAAGTCTTTAGGCATGGCTGGCCAATCTATGGAGGCCGTCACACCTGTTACCCTCGACCCGTGCCAGGAGCGGGCACATGCTCTCTACCTGTCGGGCTCGAACGTGGCGCTACTCGGGCGCGCGGGGTGTGGGAAAAGCGAGGTGATGCGGCGGATGGTGTCGGCGTCACGGTTGACTTGGGGCAGCGAGCGCGTAGCGGTGGTGGCCCTGTCAGGGGCAGCGGCATTGGTCATTGGTGGTCAAACTCTGCACTCACTTTTTGGTATGGACACGCGGCCGCTGTCTAAGGAGGGGTGGCTGAGGGAGACGCTGCTCCGTCCCAACGTCGTCCGCCGCCTCAATGCTTTGCGGGTGATGTTCATTGACGAGGTTTGCACTCTGCCGTCGTCCCTGTTCACGCGCGTGGCCTTTGTGATGCGTCGCGTCGCCCCTCCCCACCTCCAACATCTCCCCTTTGCCGGTTGCCAGCTGGTTGGTAAGTCTGTCTCTCTGTATCTTCTGCTATGTGCTGCTCTCTGTGTCTTTCCATCGCCTCTCATTGCGCCAGTTTCACTTGGGCACCACATCTGCTTGTACACGACAACTGACGTTGACTACAAGGTCTTCTCTTCGTGTGTGTGTGATGCATACATGTCCTCCTTTACTCTGCTTAGCCGCTGGGGACCCGCTTCAAGTCGTGCCCGTCAAGGTCACAGACACGTCGGTTGACGGGATGGTGTTCAACTGCCCGGCGTGGCGCTCCACCTTTGCTGGGGCCGCGGGCAAGGTGGCGTGCTTGACGGGTTTCCATCGGCAGTCAAACGACGGTATCTTCCAGGCGGTGTTGGACAGGGTGCGGTGGGGCTGCGCCGGGGACTCGGCCATTGGGCTCATCAATGACACGTGGTCCAACACGTTCAAGAGCCCCATCACCGAGATGCGCATCCTCAAAAGCGCGGTGCTCAGCATCAACGAGGCCAAGCTGAGGACGATCGAGTCGCCCGAGCGCGTCTTCACGGGGCATGACGTGGTCCTCTCTGGAGATGCTACGGTCGTTGAGGAGGCCGTGTCGGCTTTGCGCAGCTGCGTCGACCTGTCGCTGTCGCTTAAGCAGTCGGCCTTTGTGATTTTAACTCGTAAGGTGGACGGCGTCGCGCCAGGCACGCGTGGGACGGTGACGGAGATCAAGCACCGCTCCGTCGCAGCGGGCTGCGAGTTGCTGGAGGAGGACGTCGTCGTGGTATGCGACTTCAACGGGAAGCTGGTGGAGGTCTCCCGCATGCGCTTCTCCGCGTATAACTCGGCGGGCGTGGAGGTGGCGTACTGTGAGCAGATACCTCTGATCCTCGGGTGGGCAGTGACAGTGCACCGTGCTCAAGGCCTCACTCTAGACGCGGTGGAGATTGACTTTGAGCTGGACACCTGGACGACGTGCGGTCTGGTGTACACTGCCCTTTCTCGTGTTCGCTCATTTTCGTGTTTGCGTGTGCGGGGCCTGCGCCGTAGCCACATTCGAGTGAGCCGCTGCGCGGTTGCTTTCTACGAGAGTAAGCTGGTAGAATGCGGTATTGACCCGCGAGATGATGGCCGGCCGACCGCGGCATGAACATACACGCACTAGGAAATGTGTCCTCGCACAGGCTCCTTTTTTTCTTTGTACTCTGGGCAGCTCATACAAGCGGGGAGATTGCGGCCACTAATAAGCTCATCAAAAAGAAACATCTGCAATGTATACGTCGCGCCCACAACGACTCCACCACTCCCTGACCCCACAGGGACCTACAAAGAGGATACAAAGCGGGCATTCCACAAAACAACAAGCCGTCTGTGTTCTCCTTGGGGGTCGCACCACAGCTGCTGCATGGTCCTCGGGAAGTAGGCGCCCTTGGTGGTGAAATGTACGTTCAGCAGGTACTCGTAGGCATCCGTCTGGTACAACAGCTCCATGGCGGGATAGTCCTCGTTTTTGCAGTGGTCGGGCACTTGCACGTCATGAATAATCATTGCCGGCATGTGCTTGGAGACGAGACCCCCTAGGCTTCTGAGGCCAGAGCATGGGGAAGCCATCTTGAGGGCCGCGGCGCTCCCCAGCTGTCTTGCGCCGTCACCTGGTCGGCGGTCCCAGAGGGTCACACGAGGTCTGTGGCATGGAAAAAACACAACGGTAAGCGCGGCATGAGCAAGGAAGCAAAAGGGAGCCGGCCTGTTAGAAACCAGTCAAGCATTGCGTAGAGAGAGCGGCACAAACAAGGCGAACAGTAGCAGCGCAACGGAAAGAGCAGCAGCATACCCCGTCATTCGCGTCTCCCACACCAGTGTGTAGAGGGACACCTTCCCTAGGACCGCCTCCGTCAATGCGCCATTGTCCCACGCCCAGCACGGTATGTCCGCAGCGTCCGAGATCAAATTACGGAGCGTAACGGCCGAGAAGCGGGGCGCCAGTTGGGTGTCCGGCACGAGGACACAATCGGCGTCAACCGCACCAAAAGCAACGACACGGTCCTCGTGGCGCAGCTCTTGGATGACCGGACAGGAGACAATGGGGCTTTGCGAAGGAGCGATGCAACGAGCATCATCTCCAAATGCCGCCTCCGTCACCGGCTCTGCTTGCTCTGCCAATGCGTGAAAACAGGGGTGAGAGTATGGGGCGCCCTCCACAGCTCCCATCACAAAGGCACGCACGTCAGAGCCGGCGCCCGACGAGGGCCGACGCCCAAATCCAGAACGACCGAGCGCACCAGCAACGTCAGCGTCACCCGCACGGCGACGCACTGCAGCCCCGTGCCCATCAGCAGGGGCGCCAGGCGGACGCCGAGCACTGAGCTCGGAGCGGTCACCATCCCCACAGCCACCGCCACTCAGCCGAACGGGTAGGGGCCCATCACCCCTACCACCTCCACTGCGCGCCAACGCCAGAGAAGCGACCATCCCCCCAAAGCTGAGAGTGGCACCACCAGGACGTACGAAACCCGCCGGGCTGCCCATACCAGCACCACGACCTCTACCTATAAGGGCAGCGAGACCGCGACCACCACCTGGAGCATCCACACCAGCTCCGCGACCGGCTCCCAGATGGGTGGGTCGACCCCGACCGCCCCCAGGCACAGGTGCAGCAGCTCCTCCACCGGCACCGGGTGCACAGCCACCACTAGGGGGCGCAGCCACAGCGCCTCGGCTACCGCCTGTCGCGCGCGCATTGCTGCCACTACCGGCTTGCATTGCACGGTCGTGGCCAGGAGGGCGCTCTGCACTGGCCGCCGCCGCCGTCGCTGCCGCGAAGGCGCTCGCGGTGCCGTATGCATCGCCCAAGTTTGAAGCGGCGGCTGCGCCTGCAGCCTCGGCCGCGTCCAAAGCAGCTTCAGTGAGGCCACCGCTTGGATGTAAGGTACCTCCGGTGCGGCGCACAGAGTCACCAACATCCACACCAGGTGACCCCCCACTCTCTCCCGCCACCAGACGACCGTCATCGCCCGCTGCCGATCCGCGGCCATGGGCCGCTACAGGCCGACCACCGCCACCCCCCGTAGCCGGCCCACCGCCCGCCGATGCCCCGGATTCAAGGCTTCTTCCTGCGGGTGTAGCAGCACCACGCGGTGCCGCTGGACCACTGCCACTTCCCGCGGACGATGCGGGACCATTGGCCCCTGCCGGCTGACCACCGACACCCCCCGCAGCCGACCCAATATCATGCGAAGGCCCCAAGTCCATGTTGCCCCCAACGAGTGAATCAGCACTACGCGGCACCGCCGGACCACCACCACCTCCCGCAGCTGGTCCGCCCCGGCTTGGCCCTGCCGGTGGACCACTGGCGCCACCAGCCAAGGCCGACCCGCCATCGTCGTCCACCGCCGAGTCCCCATCGTCCTCGTCTTGGATACCCCCGCCGCCTTTCTGCTTTCGGGAGCACGACCGCTTCTCCACCATCACACGCGTCCCATCAGCGAATTGGTCGAGGAGGAACAAAAAGAAGGGGTCCTTGATGTGCGCCATGTAGCAGATCAACGACAGCCCACTGGCCAAACGGATCTTTGACCGGTTCTTCATCGTGAGCAGGATGGTCATGGGCTTGGAGCCGCGCGTGACGGCCACCCGCATCTTGACCGACACACCGAGGATGGAGACGGGGGCGATGTTCGCGTACACGACCTGCTGGATGTCCAGCTGCTTCTTGAGGTAGGCCGCCATGAGGTCGAAGAAAGCCTGCAAGTCCGACACGTGCATCTGCCGCCTGCCCCCGCTCCGCAGCTTGTTCCGCACGTTGTTGACAAACAGGTCGTCAATATGCACCTCCTTCTTCTGGATGCGCGCCAACTCCTCGAGGCGCGCACGACGCTCCATCGCCGCCGTTGACCGCGCATCCCGCTGCGAGCGGGAGAGAGCCACGTCCATATCATCGTCGTCCTCGCAACCGCCGACCAGCTCGGGGATGACAATATTCGCAGGGAGAGTGGGAAGCGCATCGGCGGCAACTGCTGCAATCGCGCCCACTCTGTCGTCGGCGCGTCCCCCGTCGTCGACGCGTCCCCCGACGTCGGCGCCCCCCCCGCCGTTGGTGGGCTCCCCGTTGCCGGCCGGCCGATTGGTAGACGCCGGCGACGGCGCGAGGCGCACCGACGGCACCGATCCAAGGAGCATGCTGGCCGTAGAAGAACCGCCTCCTCCTCCCCCAAATGATGGAGCCCTCGCGTGTGGCATGGTTGGTCGAGCCGCTGTCGGGGGGGGGAGCGATGGACCCCCGGGCCCCTTCCCCGATCCGGTTTGCTGCTGCGAGGAGGTGCCCTCAATAGCCACCCTTGATGAAGACATGGCGTCGAACAGCTGTTGCATGGCCAGCGCTGCGGCGCCCTTGAAGCTGGAGGACCGCCCGGTCGGGAAGGCCGTGGCGTGTAGCAACGCGACCTTGCCACCCGAGCCCTGGGCGCAGCAGACAAAGGAGCACCGGCCAGCGCTGGCGACGTCTAGCTGCTTCAGGGAGTACTTGAGGGCCTTGACGAAGGGGTGCAGGTCCGGCGAAAAAAACGCCATGCCGACGCAAAGAAGACGGATGCCCGCACACGGGGACCGCCGCCAGGAAACAGAAGACTCGAGCGGCTGGGGTACGCTTGGCGGATGAGGAAAATCAACGAGAGAAAGGGGACGGCACGTGCGGATCGGAGATGGCGGGCAAAGGCGGGGGGGGGG
>ENA-ORXR01003531-ORXR01003531.1-marine-metagenome-genome-assembly--contig:-NODE-3531-length-13914-cov-26.153646_pt1 | contig 13914 bp, 9 predicted proteins | sample MGYA00237866_ERZ511479 | MGnify/ENA metagenome assembly ERZ511479 | reverse complement strand
CCGGTGAGTGGCCACTGGCCGGCGACGGCGCGGCGGGGTGCGCCGTCGCCGACGCCGCCGCCAACGCAGCGCGCAGCGTGTCCCCCTCGCGTGTCCATGGGCAGCCATGGACACGCCACGGGGGGCGGCGGGGTCGGACACGCGCACCGCACCGGCGGCAAAGTGCGCGGCGGTGGCGCCGAGCGCGTCGTCTGGTGGAGTGGCACGCAGCGGCCGCTCGCGCTCGGGCGCCGCCTCGCCGTCTGTGGCGGCGGTGCTATCCGCACCCCCTACCCCCCCGCCCCTTAATCCCCCCCCCCCGCCCCCCCGCAGCGCGAGTGGCGATGCATCGGCGTCAGTGCCGCCGCTGTCGCTGCCACCCTCACCGCCTTCGTCGCGGCTGCTGGCACCGCCGCACGGCGGCGGCGGCGGCGCGGGGCACTGCACGAGACGCGTCGGGTGGCGGGCGGTTCTATTAACGAGGGGGGCATGGCTGGCGGTGCCGTGGTGTGCAATCGACTTAGTGCAGAGAATTCGCATCAGAGAAAGAGTTGTCAGTCCATACCTTGACGTGGAGGCGTGCAATAGGCCAGTTGGTAACTGGTTGATTCGACAGGGTGGATCTTCATCTGGCCACGTGCATGACCCAGCACCAATCGATCGTTTTTTAGAGTGACGACATTGGCGCAGACAGATCTGTTAAAATAACGTCTCGGGCAATGTGAGCCAATCATTCGACCTGTTAACGACCCCACGGCATGGGGACCTGGCCTCGAAGACGAGACGAGGCAGAGCGTGAGAGCCAAAGTGAAACGTGGCTTCTCGGGGCCAGACCCGATATGCACGCAGGATCCACCGCAAACGGAATAAGAGGTTTCGGTACTTCGAACATTGTTTTGCCCAAAAAGAGTTGTGGTCGCATCAAGCTGCCGCCATTGGGGGTGGGACAGTCCGCCCACACCCCGGCACAGGCGCCTGTTCGGCAGGTGGGCGGGCGGCTACCGCACCGTTCCGCCTTGCGCGACGTCCGATCGCGGCGGTGGTGCCGCGGTGCCGCACGCGACCCCGGCGGTGCGGCGGCCGACGTGCGCCTTTGCCGCTCCCCCCCCCCTGTCGCGACCGACGCCGCCCGTGCCGTGTCAAGCGGCGGCATGGCGCCGGCCGTCGTGTGGCTGGTGGCGGCGCCCAACCGGCGACCGCCAGCCAACCTGTCCACGGGCGCCGCGGCAACCTCCTCGTACGAGGCGCTCAAGGAGGTGCTCGCGACCGGCGGCGGCGTGTGGGCCCAGGTGTTTCGCATGCACCTTCCGACGCTGCGTGTCGGGACGCTCGACAGTCTGATTGCCGCGTCGGACGCGCTCGCGCGTGACGAGAAGACCGTCGACGGCGCCGTCGACCGGCTGCTGCGGCAGGCGCGGGAGCTGCAGGAGGATGAGGTACGTGGGACCGTTGCTGGGTGGGAGAGGGGACAGAGGTGGAGGGCGCCGCGCGTAGGGTGGGGGCGGGAGTGAGGAGGTGCTGCCGGTGGGGCTGATTGCACGTTTTGGCTGCCACCGCGTGTTGTTTTGGGTTTCGTGGCAAGGGAAGCTTTCCGTCGTGCTGCTTGCACCGTCTCATGCTTTTGGGGGATGGCGGAAGCGGCAATTGCTCGACGCATTGTTTCACAGTCGCTTTGCACTCATACTGACGCTGTCTCTGCGTTCTGTGGTTTTGCTTCATTCTGTGTTGCTTGCCCCTATGACCCTGTTGCTCTGTGTCGGATCTGGTTGTCTGCAGTCCTACACGCCCTTGATTGAGGGTGTCCCCGCGGCCACGTACGTGCGGTCCTTCCGCTGGGATGAGGCCAAGTTCACCTCCTCCGACACACTGGATTCGGTGCGTGCCTCGCTCATTGAGTCGTCGTCACGCTTGGAGGCGGGCCTGAAGGTGCGGCTGACCGACTACACGGCCGCCAAGCAAGCAGTAACGGCGGTTGCTCGCCGCACTGGGGGCAACCTGCTCTCCCGCTCCCTCGCTGGCATCGTCACGCGGGAGCACGTGATGGCGCCCGACTCGGAGCACCTGACGACGGTCTTTGTGGTCGTCCCGCGCTTCTCCACCGACGAGTTCCTCGGTGAGTATGAGAATTTGTGCGTGCCCCCACCAGCGTCGGCCGACGCCCCCGCCGTGGAGCCGTCCAAGTTCATGGGCGTCGTCCCCCGCTCGGCCATCCCGGTGGTTACGGACGGCGACCACGCCATGTACGCGGTGACGCTCTTCCGGGCGGGCGTGGAGGCCTTCAAGATGGGCTGCCGCGACCGCCGGTACACCGTGCGGGAGTATGAGTTCACCCCGACGGCCGCGGACGACGCGGCGGAGGAGGCCAGCCGGGTGGAGGCCGAGGCCACGTCCTCGGCTGCCGCGTTTGGCGCGTGGACGTCGACGGCCTATGCCGAGGCGTTTATGGTGGCCCTCCACCTCAAGGTCCTCCGCGTGTACGTGGAGAGCGTGTTGCGCTACGGGTTGCCGGTGGACTTTGACGTCACGGCGGTGTTCCCGGCCGGCTCCAAGGGCGTGTCCCGCGTGAGGAAGCAGCTGGGCGAGATGTACGCGCACCTTGCGGGGGGGCGTGGCGGCGGCGGCGGCGACGCCGAAGGCGTGATGGTGCCGGGTATCATGCCCGACAAGGAGTTCTTCCCGTATGTTAGTGTGGACGTGGTCATGCCGTCGGTCGCGTGAGTGGTGTTGAGTCTCCGACGGACGCGTTCGGCGGGCATGTAGTATGGTATTGATTTCTTTTTATGTCGTGCTGCGGCATGCCGCATGCTGCAGCGTGTGTTTGAGCGCCGGGACTCCACACCAATGAGGGACTTAACACATTGGAGAAGGACAGAGCGTATGCAGCGTGGATCGTACGCGCTGCCCTGTCTGTAGCCTTGGTCGAGGTGCTGCAGCGCATCGAAGGACGGTTTTGTCAGCCAATCTGATCGGGCGGTGGGCGTGCCGCCATCCACGGTCGTGCTCGTGGCAATCGTTGCGCCGTGAGAGGTGGGGACGACGGCGGCGGAGCTCGGCGCTCCTTGCCGTGCCCGTGCGGTGTGCGACGCTGGCGTCGACGGCGGGGGTGCCGGCGGCGGTGTTACCGAGAGTTGAGCTTTGATGGGTGGTGGAGGGGGTAGGCGGCCGACGGCAATTTTGCTTTTTTTTTTGTGTGCGCCCCCCCCCCCCCCCCCCCCCCCCTCCCCCCGCCCCCCCCCCCCAAACCCGCCCCCCCCCCCCCCCCCCCCCCCCCCCCCGCGCTTCGCCGGCGCCCACCGACAAAGTCGGCGACCGCCCGCACCTCCCCCCAGCCTTTCCATCTGTGCTTCTTAGAGTGTTTCCTGCAACGTAAATATTTGGTTGAGTTTGGTTTGGTTGCAGGTCAGGGTCGACACTCGGCCCGGGTGGCCGCCGTTGATACGTGCAGGCCGCCCGCGGTAAGGCGCAAGCGGGGGAGGCCCGCCCAGGCGTGGCGGGGGGGCACCTACTGCGGACGCCCGTCGTCACCACTGCTGCCGTCGTCGCCTCCGCCGCCGCCGGGCGGGATGACCACCGCCAGCACCCACAGCGGGTGCGGCGCGTGCGTGAGCGCATTGGCGGCCGCCGCCACAATGTCGATGGCGGGCGAGGGAGGGGGGGGGACGACCGGCTTGCCGGCAGTGGCGGGAGGGGGGGGAGAAGGGGGCGGGCGCCGCCGCCACGTCGGCGGTGGCGGCGTCGGCGGCGGCGGCGGCGGTGGGGGCGGCGGAGGGCACCGCGACCGTACGTAGGCCCGTCACATCGACGCCACGGCGGAGCGAGCGGCGGTGCGGGCGGCGGGGCGAGCGGTGGCTATGTCACATGGTGCGGTCGTTGAGGCAGAGGTGAATACGTTTAGTATCAGCACGCGCCTAAAAGCTACAGGCCCGAGCCGCAGCTCGGCGCATGTCCGGACTCATCCTTCTTCTCCACACTCTGCTTAAAGCTCTTAGTGCATTCCAGAGCCTTCTTCATGGTTGTCCTCATCTTTTCCAGGTTCTTAGCCTCCATCTCCGCCTTCGCCAGCTTCGGGCGCAGCTCAGACAGGATCTTGTGCGCTGCAGCAACGGATGCCTCTACGGCCTGGTGGCTGCGGGAGGTGGCCAAAACGGCCTCGGTAGCCGACAAGTCAGCCACGAGCGCGGGAGTGGGGACCAGTGCCGACGGGGGGGGGGCGGCAATAGGGTCTAGTGCGGCCGGGCGGGGGCCGGGAGTGGAAAGCAGTGGTGACGGCGGGAGGAAGTGGCGCTTGGGCGCCACCGCCCCCATAGAATGCCACGGGGCGGGTGTTGTCGGCCCCAGAGATGCCCAAGCAAGGGGATGGTCCGGCCTGGGAGGCAGCCACGGCTGCGCGTGCTGCTGCAGCGACGCCGGCGGCTGCCACGTCGGCCCCTGCAACTGCAAGGCGGCGTGCTGCTGCAGCGCGGCGTGCTGCTTCAGCGCGGCGTGCTGCTTCAGCGCGGCGTGCTGCTTCAGCGCGGCGTGCTGCTTCAGCGCGGCGTGCTGCCGTCGATCGGTAACAGGTCGCGCTTGTGCCATGCTCCGCGGCCTGGGAGCGGCGACGGGGGAGAAAGGCGGAGGAGGGGGGGGGAGAAGGGGGCGAGCGCCGAAGGCACCGTCACGGAGGCAGGAAGTACCAATGTACCCAGCGACCTCCCCCTCATTACCCCGGTGGAAATACCGTGCTCGAGCCAGCTCCCCCTGGGCGGTCGTCATAGACGACGGCGGGAAATTGCGTTGCTGGGCTTCCCAGCCCTGCCGACTCACCGCCGGGTCGAAGCCGGCCTCAGAGGCGCTCCGTCGGCGCCCCCACCCAGAATCGCGTCGGGTGCTGACCGAAAACGGGGAAGAGAGCGACCCGCCGCGCCCTCGCTCCACACGGGATCCGAGTTGTGGCCGCGACAGATGCTGCCCGCTCCGGCCGCCGTCGTCGCCATCACCCCGAGCAGGGGGGCGCCGGTCGCTCCCGCCACGGCGGCCGTAGCGTCCAGCGCGGGGGCGGTCCCCACGCCCCTCGCTGCAATCGTCGCCATCGCCCCGAGCAGAGGGGCGCCGGTCGCCCCCACCACGTCGGCCGTCGCGTCCGGCGCGGGGGCGGTCCACACGCCCCTCGCTGCCCTCGTCGCCGTCGCCCCGAGCAGGGGGGCGCCGGTCGCTCCCGCCACGGCGGCCGTCGCGTCCGGCGGGGGGGCGGTCCCCACGCCCCTCGCCGCAATCGTCGCCGTCTCCCCGAGGGGGGGGGCGCCGGTCGCCCCCGCCACGGCGGCCGTCGTGTCCGGCGGGGGGGCAGTCGGCACCCCCCTCGCTGCCATCGTCGCCGTCTCCCCGAGGGGGGGGGCGCCGGTCGCCGCTTCCGTGGCGGCCGTCGCGAGGGGCGCGGGGGGGGTCTTCGCGCTCCTCGCTGCCGTCGTCGCTGGAGGAATCCGTGGTCGTGTCCCACGGGTAGCGCGCAGGCAGGGCCGAGAGTGCATGATGGCGAGGGCGACGGACCTCAACGTTGTCGTTACCAGAAGACATGGTTGAGTTGAGAGGCGATCCTGGTGCAGGAAGAGGGAGGGGATGGCGGGGTGCAGGGTGCGGTTGCTGATGTTGCTGTGTGTGCGCGGAAGAGGTGGCGAAGTGAGCTGCTGCTGTGACAACCGAAGTTCGAATTGCAAGGAGAACCTCTGAACAGATATATAAGCGCCTCGAGGGGGGTCTTGCAACGACCTCATACGTCCCAGTGTGGCAGAGCAGCAGCAACCAGAAGGTCAGAGAGCGGGGCAGCCGCACTGGTTGACGGTGGGAGCGAGTCAGCCGCGCTGGGGTGTCGGCGAATCGGATGGGTCTGCCCAGGCGGGGGGGGGGGGGGGGGGGGGGGGGGGGGGGGGGGGGGGGGGGGGGGGGCCTGAGGCGGCGACCCACTCTGCACGCGCGGCACACAGGGCGAGCGACGCCGCATGCGGCCCGCCGTGGCACACCTGCGTCACGCAGCGGGATGGGGGGAAGACAGTGGGCGCCGCATTGGTCGGCAGGGGACACGAGGCAGCCGCGCGGGGGTGCCAGAGCGCCGGGTGGGTCTGCCCAGGCGGGGGGGGGGGGGGGGGGGGGGGGGGGGGGGGGGCCTGAGGCGGCGACCCACTCGGCACGCGCAGCACACAGGGCGAGCGCCGCCGCATGCGGCCCGCCGTGCCACACCTGCATGCGGCCCTGTACGGCGCGCGTGGGGCACACCGGGTGTGCCACTGACTGCGACTGGGTAGTTGGCACCGAAAAAGTGCGTCTGGCAGGCGGCTGGGAGGGTAGGGCCCAAGTGTCGCCGTGAGGGGCACGCCAGCGTGTGGGTGGATGGCGGCGGCAGGGAGCGCGCCGAATGTGGGAGACTGACGGGTTGTACAAAAGGGGGGATGTCGGCCCGTTGATCGTGTCGGCGTGAGTTCCAGGGCGGCGGTGGGGGACAAGGGGCACCAGCACAACGACATACAAGACTCTCGCGCCCCAAGACGCACAAGACAACCAAGCACCAACAAGCAACAGGCCACAAAGAACAAACAAGCACAAGATCGTACATGCGTTGCATCTCTTACCCAACTGCTAATCTTATCACCATTCTATTTTTTGCGTACGGATATGGTTTCCACGCCAATACTACGTGTACCACACAAGGGTCCACTGGTCGGCTGTGGCAGTTTGCGGCAGTGCGTGTCACGGCACGGGGAACGCAACAGTGAGCCAGAGAGCCACGCCCCCCGCGTCGTCGAGGCGCATTTGCGCTTCGACAAGCGCGTGCACCTCGCCGAGCACTTCGCGAGTGCGGAAGGAGGCCGCGAGCGCGTCGACGGCCAAGGCGCGCTCCGCCAGTGTCGCGGTAGCGGGGGGACGGGCGGGGGGGGCCGGCCGCCGACGCCGACGCCGGCCGACGTGGCTGATTCCACGGCGGCGCGGAGAGCGGCGAGCTCCCGGTCCGCATCCCCGTCGCGGCCGGCCGCGTCCGCCTGGAGCAGCCGCGCGGGCACGAGGTCGGGCGACGCGTCGTGGAGAGCGCGCAGCAAGCGGCTGGCGGCGCCGAGGCGGCCAGCGGCGAGGCCGACCGTCGCCGCGTTGACGGTGAGCGCGACCGACGACGAGAGGAGCAGCACCTCGTCGGCGTGAAGCTCGGCGAGGTCGCGCGGTGGCGGAGCCGAGCGCGACGAGCGCATATTGGCGACGGCGACGCCGCCCATGGCCACGGAGCCCCGGTACCACCCGCGTCGCGCCATCGTCGGTCCACGCGTCGGCCGGCGGCGTGGCGTCAGCGTCCGCGCCGACCTTGACCGCCCCCCCCACCGGCCCGACCTCTCGACTGCTGTCGCCCCCCCCCCCCCCCCCCCCCCCCCCCGCCGGCCCGACCTCTCCGATGGTGTCGCCCCCGCCCCCCTCCCCCCCCACCGGCGGTTCGTCGACCGCCGCCCCCCTGGCATGCCGCACGAGCACCCTCAGCGCGCGAGCACAAGCGTCGAGACGCGTTGCCGACTCCCGCTCCTCGAGCAGCAGCCCACACTCGGCGAGCGACGGCACCTCCTCGAGCGCGTCGGGCGGCGCGCCCGGCGGGCACGGCAGGAGGCCCGCCCCCCCCCCTGCGCCTGGCACGCAGACCACCTCCCACCAAAGATGGCAACGGTGGCGATAACGGGGGGGCGTCGGATGGGTCGCGCGTGGTGGGGGGTGACGGTGAGGGTCCGCCGGACGTGGCGTCACAACCTGCGGCGGCGGCGCGCGGGCAGGGCCCCCGCGCGTGGCGCGCGGCCACGCGGGGCAAGCAGAAAGCCGTCTGTGGCTGGGTTGCAGGCAGCCCGCCGCTGCCAGTGCGGCGGGTGTCGGCCCAGGAAGCGGAGGAGGGCAGGACAGTTGTGCTCGGGGCCTTGATGCGGCCGCCAGCGCTAGGATGGCTGAGGAGGGCAGAGATTGAATTGTGCAGGAGATGCGACGGAACCGAGTGCGGACAACGCTGGCGTCCTGCAGCCCTTTTCCAGAGTCGTCAAGCAGATTGGCACGGTAACAGGCAAGTATGACAAGAATGCAGTTACACATCGTAATTGCAAAGTAGATCAGGCACACGTGGCAACTCCATAAGAACGTCTAGACTGCTCCAAAATACAGTTGAGGCCTGCCTGGGGTATTAAAAAAAAATCGCCCCAAGGCATGTGGAGGTGGCCTTTCGGTAAGGCAAACGACTACCGCTTCGTTAGTCTCTCTGCTAGACGGGTCCCATACGAATCCGGGGTTCGTAAGGGGGGTACCAAGTCCCGACGGTGCCTGTGCGTTTCAGACAGCCGTCCGGACCGGTCGCGACCGCTCCCTGCACACGGCACGCGTCGGCCTGTGTCAGCCGGCCGCATCAGGCGCCACCCCGCTCACGAGAGACTCGTCGCCACGCGCCGCATGAAAAAATCATTCACTTTCTTGTCTTCTCGCGCCTCTGTTTGCCACAACCAGCCGTCACCAGGAAAGAGGCTGTGAAAGTGTTCTTCCACTGCCCCGACACCTGTGGGGGCCAAGATCGAGAGGGGGACTGAGGCCGCAGCAGCGGAGCAGCCCATGTTATGAAGGGCCATCGACGAGCGCTGAAGGCAATCGATAACACCGTCGTCGTCGTCATCCTGGTCAGCACGACGTACCGCGCGCCATGACTATTGGCAGCGCTGCGTTTGTTGCGCCAAGGGGGACGGGCAGGCGTGCCCGCGACAGCACCCCCGCCCCGCGCGCCGCGTGCGCCGCCCCCGCCGACCGCCCGAGAGCAAAGACGTGCCCTGGCCGCGCCACCGCCGTTGCAAACCCAACGAGCACGCTGAGGCGCCCCGCGTCGAGCCCCGCCACCGGCGCCATGGCAGGGAGGCGGTCGAGCGCGGCGACCGCGCGGCGTGCAGCAGCGAGCGGCTCGAAGGCCACGGCGGTCGCGTCGGGCACCCCGTCGGGGACGGCGTGCACATTGACGAAGGCGACCGGCACGAATTCCGCCCATGCCCCGTCGTGGCCGCCAATGCCGACGACCGAGCGGCGGGGGTGGTGCGCGCGGCCGGCTGCCGTCGACTCTTCGACGCCGCCGTCATCTTGGGGGTTGTCGACCGCGGAAGCCGCGGCAGCTGCGTGGGCGGCGGCGGCCGCCGCGTCGGCACCGACCATGCAGCTGACTTCCGCGACGGCGCGCGTGCCGAGCGGCGGGCAAGGGGACGCGGCGGCGCCCAGTGCCGGGGGGGGGCGCAGCAGCGCCACGACGCGGAGAAACCCGTAGCTGACCACGCAACCGATTTGGGTGGCGGCCTTGTAGCCGCGACCGAGCTCCAAGTCCCTGGGCGGGCGTGCCGCCCGCCGCTCGTTCCGGCAGTGACTCTGGCGCCGGCCGCCGCACCACCGCCGCCGCCGCCCCCACAGCCGCCGGCAGAGGAACCGCGGCCACAGCTCTTGACCTGACCACCAGCGATGGGCTCACCGGCGGCCACCCTCACAAAGTTGCCAGCAGCTATCGACACGGGGCGTACCCGGACCGCCGCACCGCCAGGTGGCTCCGGCAGGCCGCGCGGGGGAGGCTTGCGGCCCGCCGCCGACGTGCCGACGCCGGTAGCACCGCCGCGACACCCCCGTCGGTGGTGACCGCGCCACAGCCGGGCGTCGGGCAGGTCACGCTCGTGACGCCGCGGTCCCTCGGAAGTAGGTGCAGCCGCATGACGCCACGCCTGCGGCGGCCGCGGGGGAGGAAGGCCAAATTCAAACGCCTCGGGGGTAGGGAGAAGGCGGGGCACCCCCTTCTTCTGCCACGGACCCGTGACGCGGCGTCGCGACGCGCGTCGGCGGGGCGAGTGGGCATGGAAGAGGGCGGGAGAAAGTCCAAGACGGTGCTGGTGCGAGGCAATTTGTTCGCCCACCTACGCGGTGCGGAAAGATGCTTGCAAGATCCAGCACACGCGCTGCACCGGGGGGGCACCTGACTGACGCGCTGAACTTTCGGGCCCGCTGTCGGATGCAGGACGAGCGGTACTATTCGTACTCCACCGATGTCGATTTCGGTCAGACGTACTCGAAATCGTTGTGGACCAATCATGGACAATCTCTGATTCTGTAGGCCACCAAGATGTCACTCGATGTGGTGGCGGTCAGGGGGGGCTGGGTGCATATCATATAGAGGGTGCTGTTGCATTGTAGGTGGACGTTTCGTCTACTGCCGCCTCGTTAGACACAAACTGGATGTTCCGCAGGCATGGCCGAGCTGCACCGCCCGGCCGCCGGCCGTGCGCTCGACCGACACCCTGCCTTGGGCGCACGTCGAGACGGAAGCAGCTTCAAAGACGGCGGTGGCCAGCTAAACGATTGCTACCGCCGCCGCCATCACTGCCGTCACCGTCCCGTATGAGCGCCGACGTGGCGATCACAGTGTTTCCGCTACCGTTGCTGACAGCGGGAGGAGGGAACTCCACCTTTGTGCATTGAGGCATTGGTGGAGAGAGGCGCGAGCTGGGAGCAGCCGTCAGCTCCAAAACAGAGTACGTCGCTGCTGCGCCATGATGACCGCGTGGAGGGAGGGGGGCCGGCCACGCACGGTACTTCAAAACTCCCAGTCAAGTTGCTTCGCTGCCGAGTCCGCCACCGCCGGGGAAACAGATGCATCACCTGCACGCATTCGCGCGCGTACTCGCGCGCACCGCCGTCAGCATGGAACAAATAAGACGAATCGCTCGCAAGCTGCGAGCACTTCATGAGGGACAGAGAGAACTGTTGCAAGGTCCCAGCAACTCGTGACAAGCGCACCTGTCACCTGGTAACATTTCTACACCGATGTATGGAATGAAACTGATTTCCGAGGCCAATGAAAATAGACCAAAAAGTCACGTAGGTAGTCCGTTTCCAGGTAAAACAGGGCTCGGGGACGCGCTCATGGCTAGAGAAGACGAATGGTGCGCGCCGTACATACTAAAACGGATGGGAGCTTGGCTGCTGCAACGCCAGCAGCCGTAGCCGCAGCCTGCGCCGTCCCAGACACAGGGCAAGACCAGCGTTTACAGTGTATCTACTGCGTAAATCGTCGTCTGCCGGGTGGCTGCAATCACCTGTAGGTGGTAAATCTTACACGCGAACCGCGCAGTACCCGAGGCTTGGGAGAATGTTGACAAGGCGGCACAAGTGACCCACTGCGCTCGGCAGCACGGTGGTTACATACCACGTGTCGGCCCGGCGGACGGAACAACCGGACGAAAACAAGTCGGGGGATTTGACGACTGTCTCGCGCTGTGACCATGCCTCCACACACCGACTGTCTCGCGGCAGGTGGACCTGTGGTGGAGAATGGACGCAGGTGCCGCTGGGGGTCAGACGTGACGGAGCACGCGCGTGCGTGCATTGAGGGCTGGTAGCATGTGGACTTTGCAACTCGGCAGACGAGCCACCCGTGTTGGTGGCGCACAGGTCCGCTGCGGGGGCGCCCTCTGGAGGAAAAGGTGAGGGCACACTGTGCATGGGATGCGCGGTGATTGTGCTCGGTGGCCGTAAACATGCTTGTGGGCCAATTGTAAAGTCCGTATGGGACACGATGTCTGCAGCATCGAAGAGACTTTTTCACAGTTACCTATCCTACGCACACGACCCACCCCGATGCGCTCTCGAGTATGTCGGAGGCACAGCGACCCGCGTCTTCGCTACGCCCACGCCGCATGTGCGCGTCCACGCATCGTCGAGAGGCGAGCCCTCTTCGGGTGCAGCCGGATTGTGAATCATGGTCATTGTGTGATGTCTGAATAGTGTCCCCCACCACCGTCTGGTAAGATGACAACCCCGCCACGATCGAGCCAATTTGGTCGGAAGCGACCGCTGCCCAATCACAGTGAGGGGCTATCACATACAGCCGCGACAGCCCGCACATACGGATGCTTATGCAAGGCGCCGGATCGCGCCCACACCGTGTTCGTAGACCCTGTTCAATGGCGGGCGCGCTGTGCGCCACCTGCACCCGGCGTCCGTTTGCCCCATGCCCCCAGCCCCGATTCGACTGTCGACGACCGCCTGTGCGGCACTACAAGAACCACCGCCCCAGACGCGCGGCAAATGCCCGCGGCGGCCGGGCGTACGACAGCAGCCTACCACGCCCCCCACCCCCCAACTGCAGCCAACCGGTGCTTTCGGTGCGGCTCGTGCCGGGGTCCCGACCACTGCCAGCTTGGCGTTGCGTCTTCGGCCGCCTGCGCCGGAGCACCATGGAGAGCGACGTAGAGTGGGGCGGCCACCTCTCCAGTTCCACCTTGTCCGTACTGGCCCGCGTGCATAATGGGGAAGGGCAGGGCGACTCACCTGCGCCCTCGGTCGCCGGTGGTGACGTGGTACGTGGCAGCGGCGTGTGGGGGGGTGCGGCAGCGCCCCTGCCACCGTTGCCGCCGACCGGTGCGCCATCGTGCACGTCCGAGTGTGGTGGCTCCTCGAGAGACGACTGGCTGACCGGTACCGCGTCGTGCGGGAGCAGTGTCGGCGATGCGGCCACGCCCACGCGCGCACAGTGCTGTGGCACTCGCCGCTGCCGGTGCAGGCGCCGTCACCCCAGCCAGGTGGCGGCGCCCGCCACCAAGGCCCAGCGCCGGCAGCGGGCGAAGGCGGCGGCGGAGCGGCGCGCCGCACGCGGGGCGGAGCGGCGGCGCAAACGCCGACGGAGAGCGGCCGGTGCAACGTTCCAGTCGACGGGTGGTGCATCGGCCACGCCGCCGCCAGACGGGCTGGCGCGGAGCGACGGAGACGACGCGGACGCATCTGTCGGCCCGAGGAGGCAGCGTCCCCGCGTTGGCGGCCCGTCGGACATTGTCCGAGCGGCTGTTGGGGCGCCCGACGGATGTGCCTGCCCCCCTGCTCGCCCACCAGCGGCGCTTGCAGCACGTGTCAAGCGCGTGCGGTCTCTGGCGTCTCGCAGCGCCTCCTCGGCGTCGGATAGCGACTGGCAGCGCCCTCCGCCGTCTGCGAAGCGCAGGCGAAACTCTACGACGAACGCGGCGCCTCCCAGTGTCAACACGCCGACGGGCCGGCTGCGGGCCGTGCGGGGCCCGCGTGTCGCCGCCGTTCTCCAACGGGTGCAGGGCGTGCGGGCGCACCTTTTGGCAGCGGCCGACACGCAAAGGGGCTCGCCAGCACACCACACATTCCGAGATGTGGCCGCCGCCTGTGGGCGGGTGCATGCCGTCCTGTGTGACGTCCGCGGCCACGCGCCCCTAGAGGACAACCCAAACGCCGGCGCGGTGCTGTCCGCCGTCGGGCAAGAGCTGTCGGCGGCAACGGTGGCGCTCGCAGACGCTGTCAATGCGCTCTTCGTTAACGTGCCCGTCGGTTGTGTCGGAGAGCGGGACGAGACGCTGGCCGTCGTCCTTGAGTGTCTCATCCACGCTCGGACGGCGGCAGAGGTGGTGGCCGAGGCCGCGGCCGGTCGCCCGCCGCGGGCACGGCTGCCCGCCACCTTTCGTGGTCGCCAACGCAAGCCAAAACCGCGGGGCAAGTGCACCGGCTGTCGCACGGCAGGTCACTACTGGACGACGTGCGTCAAAAACCCCAACCGACGGGGGGGACTCGCCTGCAGTGGCAACCAGCGTCGCAAAGCCCGGCACACCAAAGATAAGACCGCGTCGGGCGAGGGCAGCGACGGTAGTGGCACCGGGGACGGCGGCGGCGGCGGCGGCGGCGGCGCTGGCGGCGGCTGCGGCTCTGGCGGCGGCGGCGGTGGCGGCGCTGGCGGCGGCGGCGCTGGCGGCGGCGGCGCTGGTGGCGGCGGCGCTGGCGGCGGCGGCGGCGGCGGCGGCCCCGCCTCCCCCCGTCCGGCACGCCGCCCCCCTCGCGCCGCGTCGGTGCCGGCAACGCCCCGACGTTGCGCCACGGGGAGGCGCGGGCGACGGCGCAACCCCCCCCCCCCCCCCCCCCCCC
>ENA-ORXR01003529-ORXR01003529.1-marine-metagenome-genome-assembly--contig:-NODE-3529-length-13920-cov-6.464133_pt1 | contig 13920 bp, 13 predicted proteins | sample MGYA00237866_ERZ511479 | MGnify/ENA metagenome assembly ERZ511479 | reverse complement strand
GGCGAGGTAGCCAAGTGGTAAGGCCGAGGTCTGCAAAACCTCTATCGCGGGTTCGATTCCCGCCCTCGCCTCCAATTTTCTTAAGGGGTAGGAAACAAAGGGAATCCCTGTAGATTAGGGGGATGTCGAAGGCAAAAGTGGGACACAACGGTGGTACACAACCCGCCTCCAAAGTGCCCAAGATTCCCTTTACCGTTCGCCACAAATCCGGCGTCTACTACGCCCGTTTCCGCTACCCCACCCCCCTCCTCATAGCGAAGCCCGACCTGCCCGAGGTCCTCAAACGCTCGCTGAGGACGCGCGATCCGCAAAAAGCGCGAACCGAGGTCGTCGTGGTGAAGGCGGAGTTCGACAAGGGCAACGCCGCCCTTCTTGCAACGTATGCAAAAGCCGGACGCGGCGACTCCCCTCCTTCAACCCCGCCTATTCGGGCTCCTTTCTCCGCGCTCACGATGAAGGAAAAGAGGAAGCTCGTATTCAACCACTTCGTCGTCCTCGAACGAGGGCAGGAGCCTTGGCGGAACGCATTCGACCTCCTTGAGTCGGAGAACGAGCGCCGCCAGCTCCTAGCGGATGCTGCCGAGGACTACGCGGCCTACCATGGACATTCCGACGATTATCTTGAAGTCGATTGGGATGCGAAATTCGAGGAGTTCGTCAATGACAACGGCTTCCAACACGACCCCCCGATGATCTCAAGGTGAAGGCGATTAAAACCCTCTTCGTTCGAGCGGAGAGGGAGAGCATTCGGCGTACGGTGAGGCACTTCGAGGGCTTCCCCGATGACACCGCCGACAATCCTCCGTTCCATGGTCTCCACGGTTCCAACGACATCGACGATCCGAGCGTTCAGCAAGCTCAGGCCACCGCCTACACGCTCACCGACAAATTTTCCGAATGGAAGGAAGAGGACGCGAAGCTAGCGCTTGGCACCGCAGCCAGCTACTCCACCGCCATTCGGCTACTCCGCGAATCGCTGGGCTTCTCAGCCTGTGTCGCCAGCATCGACTACCAAACCGCCGAGGCCATCGTCCGACGCATCTCGAAAATCCCCACCAACGCGACGAATCGCTATCCGGCGAAGTCACTCGAAGACGCTGCGAAAGAGGAGGAGAAGGCCGACTCGCCCAAGTGGATCGCAGCGAAGACGCAGCAGGGAATCCTTACCAACCTCCGCGCCATCTTCAAATACGGCACCGAGGTCGGCATGATCGGCAAAAACCCGTTCTCGGCGAAGACGCTCGACTCCCTCCTTTCTGAGCCCACCTCTGTGACCGTCCTCCCCTTCTCCGACGACAACGTCCAAGCCATCTTCTCGCACCCGAAATTTCTCAAGGAACGCGAGGCCACCGACCGCGACGGGAAGCCCGCATGCTCCCGCTATTAGGTGCCCCTCCTCTCGCTCTTCCACGGGCTCAGAGCGAACGAGGCGTGCTCTCTCGCTTCGCCAGCGGTTCCAGGAAGCCGTCACCGACTTCGAGGAAAGGAAGTCTTTCGTCTACCTGCTAGCGAAGTTTGTGAAGAGCTATCACTTCCTTAGCAGCTTCTTCGGATACGAGGAGCCTATCCGGGATTTCGTCGCCTTCTGCGAGTTCATAGGACCTCAGCTCATCAAGGAGGGATCGATCTCCGAGCTGATGAAGCAGGTTCGCGCTACGGTAGTCGAGAAGGCTGCTGTGCAGTTCGAGGGTGAGATCGAGATGCCAGAGGGGCTCAAGAAACCAAGCCCGCGAAAGGGCGGCGGTGGAGGGGGTTCGCCTCCCAAGAAGATCTCAGTTCAGGACATGATCTCCAAGATCAAAGAGGACTTCGAGATCACCGATGAGGAAGCTCTTCATATCAGGGAGGTGTCAGAAGAAAAGATCGAAGACGAGTCCGTGCGGCAGACCGTCGTCGCGCACCGAGACGACGAAGCTTTCCTAGATCGCGTCTTCAGGGGACAGCTCAACGGCGATATCCAAGATGCCTACCTTCTGCGAGACCTGTTCGAGCAGCTCGGAGATCCAAAGCATACGGATCGGGGCGCGATCTTCGACATCATGGCGTTCACCATCATCCAGAAGGCGCTGGAGCAGGGTGAGGCCGTTTGAGGCAGGATCCTCCCCAAAAGTTTGATCAAGCGTGGGCCGCCGACAGCATTGCCGAAAAGGCTTGCCAGTCGGCTTTCGCAACACGAGACACTTGAGAAGCCTAGGGTAGTCCCACAATGAGATCTCTCGAAACGGTCCACATCGATTCGGCATGCTCTGCGCTGATCGTAGGGAAGAGCCCCTCCTTTCGAAGCCAGCCGTAGTCGAATAGATCGACGTCGCCTGCTCGGCTATTCATGATCTCAGCCACAATTGCTGGGGAAGTCTTTAGAGTGCGTGAAAAGCGCACCAGATCGTGGGGGGTAGGTTTGGAATGCCGTGCCTCGAAAGCTACTGCCTTCTCCTCAAAGACCAGAATCTTGTCAGCCCATTCGTCCGCCTCCGCCTCTCTCAGGTCATCGGACTTCTCTTCGTATTCTGCAAAATAGTCGTCTGGGGTCTCTATGTGAAGAATGAGATGGGCCACCTCATGGAAAAGAACACGCCAGAACTGACTCGCGTTCTTGTATTTTAACGAGTGGCCAATCATGGCCTTCGCTGGGTGAAGGAGCCGAGTGCATCCGCGATAGGCGCTCCCGTCTAGCTTCGGAATCACCACGAAAGCGACACCTGCCTCAGCGAGCTTGCGCTGGATGGACTCAAAAACCTCATGGGGTGGATGCTGTGTGAGTTCACGGATCTCTCCAGCCGTCTTCTCCAGTTTTTCGCGGTGATAGGGGGCAACAGGTAAGGCGTGGGCAGCACGCTCAGCGAGTTGGATCCAAAGCCCTCCATTTATTTCTGAGAACTTCTGATTGGTGTCTTTGAACGCGGCCATACCCCCCAAGGCCGCTGAGCACTGCACCTGAAATTCGAGAAGGTCTCGGGACTTTGTGAGCCTACAGATCTCGGTTCGTCGATCGTCGAATTTTCGGGTGCTTTCAACCAGCCCAATTTTTGCGAGCTGGCGGAAGTCCACACTGCTGAGGATCGTCTTTTCCTCCTCATCCGGGGCTCGATGCTCAGCGGGAAAACGCCGATCTCGTGTTGGATCAGCCCACTCTCTTCGCTTGAGCGTTTCAAATGCGTCAGGGTGAGCAGTCAGCGTACGGATGTAGTTGCTCATGGAGCCGGACACCCGTTGCTTTCCGCTAAGCCAGCGAGAGAAGTTCTTTTCACCAATATTCAGGATCTTAGACGCCTCCTTTTGGGTTAGCTCGTACTTGTCCAAGAAGTGCTGCAATTCCTCTCCCGTGAGAGCGCCGGTGGCTTTCGCAACATAGCTGCTCACATGTCGGGAACCTACGGGTGTCAGCAGACTCAGGCCGCAACTTGAGCAACGCTCCATCTCGACATCGGGTACCGAGATTTTGAGTCCTTCCGCCTCCGTCTCGAAAGACTCAGAGACAGGAATCATTTGTCCCTCTTCACACTCAGGGCATGGGGATCGGCTCTCCGTTCTAACGGTCTTGTGCTTTTTCATCGTCGTCTTCGGGTTCTCCCAGGTCTTCGGCCGCGATCCGCGGTAGCGGAGGGCCAGGGATGTTGTGGCTGTGGAAGGTGAGGTAAACCATCGGTGGGTCACCCCCTTTCGGGCTTATCTTGGCGTATAGCAGAAGGTCAATATCTGGATAACGAATGACGTAGTCGTATTTGGCGGCGGTTCCGCGTTCGGCAGTAAGGACGAAAATTTCGTGGGCTTCAATTTCATGAAGCAGATCGGCAACGGTGGAGTCTGCGTCCCAGCCGTTTTGGACGAGGTAACGCTGTCCATCTGGGTAGATCCGGTAGTTCTCCGACCTCAGGCACTTGACGATTTCTCGACGGATTGACGTCGATGCCTGTTGGCGGTTTGCTGGCATTGTTCCCCAAAAAGGTGCCGATTGATACCTGACTATACCATAGCCGTCAACTGGAACCCCTAATTGATCTCAGTGTATTCAAATAATGGTCGCTCCAAATATGTCGTTGTCGGCAAGCAAATTGTGGGGCTTGGTGTGGCGATTGTCGTGTTCATTAAATCATTTGGTTTTTTGAATACAATAGGGCAATATTGTGGATGGAAGCGGCTACTCCCGTCGCCGTCCTCGTAAGGGTCTCTACTGCGAAGCAAGAGACCGACCGCCAAGTCACCGAACTTGCCAAGTATGCCGCAGGCAAGGGCTACGAGGTCGTCGAGGTTTGCAGGGAGGAGGTCTCGGGCATGGCCGAGGGAACGGAGCGCCACGGTCTCCAGCGAACCGAAGAATTGGCCCGAGAAGGCAAGGTGAAGAAAGTCCTTGTTCACGAGGTCTCTCGCCTCGCTCGTAGGAATAGCGTTGCCCACGCCTTCGTCGAGACTCTAGAGGAGTGCGGTTGAGGTTAGCATCGAGTGAGTTAAATCTAATCACTCGCGACGCGAATTCTCTCTCGATGGCAAAAACACTGGCACTGCAATCCGGCGATATTATCCCCACCGTGGGCCTTGGCATTTGGAAATACCGAAGTCAGACACTGCTCGGGTCGTTCGGGAAGCTATCGAGATTGGCTATCGCCACATCGACTCCGCCTGTGACTACGGTAATGAATGTGAAGCTGGTCAGGGCATTCGCGATGCCATCGATGCTGGGATTTGTCGTCGCGGAAATCTATGGATTACGTCGAAGCTGTGGAACACCTACCACGCTAAGCAGCACGTCCGTCCTGCTTGATCAAGGACGCCGGTTTAACGATCCTGGCGATTTTGCTGAGGATGCTTTTAATACATTCCTGCCGATCTACGAGTAGCTTCCCTGCCCAGCACGGGTTCTGATCTGGCAGCGAAGCGACTGAGTTCGCCAAACTCCGTGGGCTTGATTCATTCTGTTCTTAGAGATCGGTCTGGCTTTTCTCCTTCAGAGTTGTTTTGATGGGGAAACAATGAGATTCTGAGATTACTGGCCTGTTCGCAGTAATAAGCGAAAACTAGAGCAAATATTACGATTGAAATAATTATTATAATAAGTATAATGTCAGCCTCCACTTCATCTTGAAATATTTTGCACTATTCTTAACTTTCATTGGAATAGCCTGTTTTCCATCAGCAGGTCTCGGTCAGCGATTGTACCCGAACGTCACCGAAGTGCCGATGGAGGGGCTGATTCGAAGCAGCGGTGCTCGCCAGGGCGGCCCTGACACACAAGACCTTCTCAACGCGTTGGGTGATGATAGTACCCACTCGGCTAAATCGGCGAAAAGGCCCTTTCTTGAGCCTCTAGAAAAGTTACCCACTGTTTCTTCTGTCGCCATCGCCTATGCCTATGACCGGAGTCGATACGATGGGATGGGACAGGGTACGACAAGAGTTTCGAGATCAGACTTAGACCCGCGGAGGACTCATATCACTCAAGTTGATGTCGAGAGGCATGATATGGCTGTAGTTTGGCGTTTAAGCGAAGATTGGTCACTACGCTTTTCCCTGCCCTATCAACGCGTGGAGGGAAAGAGTATTAATGTATTGGGCGAAAAGACGACGACCAACATCGACGGGATCGGAGATGCCTATGTCAGTGCCCGACGGTTTTTCTACCTCTCGTCTCGACACAGAATTGGGCTGGGCTTGGGAGTGTCTTTCCCGACAGGAGAGGTGGATAAGATTCCGATTGGGGATGATGAAGCGATCCCGTTCGGAGCCCAAGCGGGATCGGGAACTTACGATCTGCACCCGTCCATCAGTACGGTTTTTGAGCGGGGCCCTTGGGAATTTGGGGCTAGGGCTTCAGCGACGGTTCATCTCGGTAGAAACTCGAAGGACTATCGTTTAGGGGACTACTACGGAGTTCGAACTTGGGCGACCTATTCGATTTCCACGAGTTTAGAAATTGAAGGGTGGCTGGATGCCTACACGATTGGGACAGTCGACGGGCAACGGACTGATGACCCCTTTGTCGCCTATCCGTTTCTTCCAGAAAACACCGGAGGCGACTTTCTCGATGCTGGTTTTTCGGCCCGGTATATTTTTCCGAGCTGCCCGTATGGCAGCCGTTATTTAGAGTTTAGAACTTGGCGTCCACTTATCGAAGACGTCAATGGTACTCAAGTCCTCAGGGACTGGGGAGTAGGGGTTGGTATGGGTTTGTCTTTTTAGACGATAAACGATGGGTTCAAGGAATGAAAGAGTGGTGGCGCTAGCAGCCAATCGCTTGGCACGACGTAGCGTGTTCAGCTACTGCTTTGCCCTCCTCACGGCGGTGATGTTTCTTCCATCGATGATTGGGGCACAAGCACCCGTCTCGTCAGAAAAATTGGTTCCTGCGATCAGCTACAAAATTTCTAAGTTTGTCCATTGGCCGGAAACCACTCGACCAAAAGCTGACGCGGGCAATTTTTACATTGGCGTTGCTTCTTCGGATGCCGTCTACAAGAGTTTCTTGGCTGAACTCGATGGCAAACCGATCCGAGGTAAAATTGTCCGCGTGATTCACCTTGAGGGAGCTCTTTCTCCCGACGATTTGCGACGATTTCAGTTAATTTTCACGGATTCTGCAACCGTTCTAAAGGAAATTGGAGGCGGGCGGATTCGTGGTGATATGCTGATTATTAGCACTGTTTCTGGGTCAGCTTCTTCCGGCGACGCGGGCGTAGAAATCGTTGCGAACGAAAAATCACTGGCTTTTGAAGTCGCGCTTAAGCAACTTAAAGCGGCCCGTCTTAGAGCGGAATCCAGTGTCTTGAGCCTTGCTCGCAAAGTCCACCGGTAGCATGTTCCTGAGAAGAAAAGACCGCTAGATCTAGCCAAATGTCATCTGCTGAATGAAATTGAAGACCCAACTGATCGGGGCTTGCGTCGCTGTTGTAGCGGTGACGTTTCTTTTGTCGTTTGGAGCTTTGGCATGGCGCCAAGCCGCTGATGCTAGGGACAATGTCGCGTCTCAACTCAATGCGTCAGCCGTGATTGCGGGAGACCAGGCGATTGCATCGTTGCAGTTTGATGAATCGTGGTCGGCCGAGAAAATCTTGAAAAGTCTTGGCGCTAGTGACTCAGACATTCTTTGGGCGAAAATTGTCCAACCTTCGGAAGTCGTTTTCGCGAGCTTTGCTAAGCCATCCATCGATCGCGATGTGGAGGCCGGAAACAGTGCGACGATCTTCATGGGTATCCCGACGTCGGATCACGTCACTCGATTCGTTGACGGTTCCCTTTACGTCCAAGTCCCGATTTTTCAGGATAACGAGCACCTCGGCTGTCTGCAGCTGAAGTCGTCTCTGTCGCGGATGCACAGTCGGTTTCGATCAGCACTCGTTTGGGTTGGTATCATCAATTTGCTTTGCTTGGGCATCGCATATCTTTTGCTCCGAAAAGTTTTGTCACGACTTTCCAGCCCGATTGATTCTCTATCGTCGACAGCGCACGAAATTTCCCAGCACCACGACTATTCGCTTCGTGCCGACGTTCACAGCAAAAATGAGCTCGGTGAATTGACCGAGGCTTTTAACCACATGCTGTCGACAATTGAGAGCCAGCAAGAGAAGCTTCGGCAGGCCGAGCGAATGGAGTCTGTTGGCTTATTGGCCAGTGGTGTCGCCCACGATTTGAACAACATTCTAGGGCCGGTGGTTGGCTATCCCGGAATCATTCTCGCAAACATGGACGAGGGCGATCCGAACCGTAAATATATTGAAATTGTTGAGCGCAGTGCCACGAAAGCTGGCGGGGTTTTGCAGGGGCTTCTTTCTTTAGCGCGGCGAGGTAATTTTACCACTCAACCGACCGACGTAAATCAGTTGGTCACCTCGACGTTGCAGTCGCCAGGTCTTCTTGAGCGCTTGTCTGAATTTCCTCAAGTCCGTGTGGAGTCGGCTCTTTTGGAGCATCCTCCAATGGTTCATGGCTCAGATCCGCATCTGACTCAGCTGCTTCTGAACCTCTGCATTAACGCGGCCGAAGCGATGGGCTCCGAAGGCGGAGTGCTGACTCTAACCACCCAGCTCAGCGCCTTCCCAGAAGAGCGAGGGGTCAATACGAAGATCCCAGCGGGAGAGTATCTGGAGATCCGAGTAGCGGACACCGGTTGTGGGATTGCTCAGGATCAGCTGAGTTCGGTGTTCCAACCGTTCACTTCCACCAAGTCGTTAGGATTGAGTGGCACAGGGCTGGGATTGGCGATTGTTGCCGGTATTGTTCGGGATCACGATGGCTTTATCGACATCGAAAGTGTCGTGGGTGAGGGAACTACTTTTACCGTTTATCTCCCGACTGACCGCACCGTTGAGCTCCCCGATGAGAACGAAGAGTTTATCGACGGCCGTGGTGAGAGAATATTGGTTGTCGACGATTTTCTTCCTCAGCGGGAAATGACCGTCCGGGTGTTGCAAGAGTTGGGTTACCGGGCCTTTTCCGCCGAGAGTGGCGAACATGCTCTTCAGATATTTTCTCATGTCCGACCTCATCTTGTTCTTATGGATATGAGGATGGATGGCCTCGACGGGTGTGACACCTACGAGAAGCTTCTCAAACTCGATCCGAAACTGAGGTGTATTGTGGTGACTGGAGATGCGGATGCCGATCGTGTGCATCAGACTCTGCAAATTGGTGCTCATAGTTGCATCGCCAAGCCTTTCGCGATCGACACTTTCAGCCGTCAGATTGCGCTCGCACTCGCTGGTGACGATGGTTTGGATGGAAACTCAAAGGCTTCTGGTTAGAAAATCAATGCTTCGCCACGAAAGATTGGGACGTAATATTCTGGGAAGATGAACATTTCTTCCTGAGTCTCCCTAAATCATGCTTGTTTCTAAGGTCATTATCTATTTTCATCGGCTTTGTGCCATCCTCTCAGTAGCTTTTGCGGGTGTATTGGTGCCTGCCAATCTCGTTGCAGACGATGAGAGGCTTGCAGTTCTCATTGTCGATGGGCACAACAACCACGACTGGATCGCTACAACAGACGGCGTGCATGCGGCGCTAGCTGCCTCTGGACGATTCGATGTCTCGGTCGAAACTGCGCCCGCTTTGACTGTGGCAAGTGGACTCCGCAACCGGTCGAAAGATCCGCAGGATATCGCCGATGAGGCACCCGCGAAGGAGCGCTACAATGCTGCCATCAAACCACTGAGGGAGGCGTTTGGAAAAACGTGGTCTGAATGGTGTCCTGATTTCGCGGCTTATGATGTGGTGGTTCTCAACTACAACGGTGCCGAGTGGGATCAGAAGACGAAGGCGGCGCTGGTTGAGTATGTGGCTCAAGGCGGCGGTCTGATTCTGATTCATGCAGCCAACAATGCGTTCGGGAATTGGGACGAGTACAACGAGATGATTGGTCTCGGTTGGCGCCCTGCTTTGTTTGGCAAGGCTCCGAAGGTCGATCCTGATACCGGAGACTTGATCTATTTTGACAACGCCGACTTGCCCAACGCTGGGGCGTCGAGCCACGGAAGTAAGCACTCGTTTCAAGTTGCGGTTAGGGCTCCCGATCACCCGGTGATGCGCGATGTCCCGCCCATGTGGATGCATGCCCGGGATGAGCTTTACCATAACATGCGCGGGCCGGCGTTGAACTTGACCGTTCTTTCAAGCGCCTACTCTGACCCAGCGCAGCGTGGCTCTGGGCTGCACGAACCCCTGACTTGGGAGGTGGCTTACGGGAAGGGCCGAGTGATCGTGACTTCGATGGGGCATATCTGGAAAGGCGACTCCGCGATCGACGCCGTTCAATGCGTCGGGTTCCAGACCATCGTTGCTCGAGCCTGTGAATATGTAGCGACTGGCGAGGTCAGTCTTCCCATCCCGCAAGGATTTCCGACGGCCGAGGAGGAATCTGTGATGCCAGCCAGTGCGGTCGTTTGGGGTTCCGCTGAAACGACGGATCGTGAGCCTAGCGCTGCCGAACTTTCGATGCAGGATAAGAAGGCGGCCGATCCCTATTGTATGCTTTCTCCCGAGGAAGAACACGCCACGTTCCGACTTCAACCCGGCTATGTCGCTGAGCTCGCAGCCTCTGAGCCGGATGTCGTCGAGCCAGTCTTGACGGTCTGGGATGGCAACGGAGCCATGTATGTCGCGGAGATGCGCAGCTACATGCAGGACGAAAAAGGAACCGGAACCAAGACGCTGCGAAATGGCAGAATCAAGCGCCTGGTCGACACCAACGGTGATGGCCGGATGGACAAGGTCACTGTCTTCGTGGACAACCTCAATTTACCGAGAGCGATCTTGCCTCTCGACGACCGGATTGCGGTTCGGGAAACCGATACCATGACGGTCTACTGCTATCGCGACACCGATGGCGACGGCGTGGCCGATGAAAAAACCCTGCTCTTTGACGGCGGACCTGTGGGTCGGAACGGACCGGATACTTCGGTCGAGCATCAGGACTCCGGATTGATCTGGAACCTCGATAACTACATCTACGTCACTTATAACATGGAGCGGTATCGATTCACTACGGGTGAATGGATCGCCGAGAAACAGCCTGGTCACTGGACGCAGTGGGGGCTCGATCGGGATGATGTCGGCAACCTCTATTGGATCGCCAACAGCGACCCGGTTCTCTATCCCCATCTCCATCCGCGATATTGGGACATCGCTCGACGCAGAGCTGGAAAGAACATCGCGGGAAGTCGCCCAATCGATCTCGGCGATCCGTATACCCAAGAGTTCAAAACGGTGGTCAGTCTGTGTGAATTGAACGACAGAGGGGGTGCAGTTTCTGCGAAGCGGGGATTCACTTCGGCCTGTGGCCAATCAATTTTCCGAGGGCACAAGCTGCCAATTGCTGATCGGGGCCGACTCTTCGTAGCCGACCCAACGATTCATGTCGTCCGCCGTGCCAACATGGGAGATCGCGATGGGTTGGTCTGGTTCGATAAAGCGGAGCCTGGGGACGAAGAGTTTCTCCTGTCCTCTGACGTCAACTCACGATTCATGAACACGGCTCATGGCCCGGACGGGACACTTTATGTCACCGACATGTATCGCGGGATCATTCAAGACGCCGGTTGGTTGAGTCCCGACCCGCGAAAAAATATCGTCGCCAATGGTCTGCACGACAACAATCAGCACGGTCGAATCTGGCGCATCAGGCATCAGGATCACGTTCCCGGAAAGACTCCGAGGATGCTGGATGAGTCGACCATCGAACTGCTTCGACATCTTGAACACCCCAGTGGTTGGTGGCGCGATACGGCACAGAAGCTAATCATTCTTCGCGATGATCGCGACACCGTCGTTCCACTTCTCCGCGATATGGCGCGGTTCAGTGACAACGCCCTGGCTCGGCTTCATGCACTGTGGACAGCCGAGGGTTGTGGTGCCGTCGACCGCGAGTTTCTCAAGGCGATCTATCGCGACCGAGACGAGCGGGTTCGGACAGCGGCGATCCAAGTTGCTGAGACTCTCTTCAGCAAGAATCCAGAAATCATCACCGATTTGTTCGCGCTGGCATCAGACCGTTCCCCAACTGTGGCCAAGCAGTTGCTGCTCAGTCTCGGGATGACCGGACAAGAGGGCGATGTCATGGAAGTCATGCAACAAGCGGCCAAGCCCCACCTTGCCGACCGAGGCGTTCAGGTTGCCGCAGCCGTCACGATGTGGGGCGGCAACGACTTGCCACTGATCACCGGACTAAAAGACGGATCGAGCTTTGAGAAAATTCCCAGCGACAAACGCGCTGTAGCCAAAGCTAGTTTCAGCGCGATGATCGGCAACTGGACTCGCGGTCTAAAATTCCCAGATAGCCTGCCTTCCAACGATCAGAAACACATCACTTCAGGTGAAGTTCTCTACTTCAAGTCGTGCGTCACCTGCCACGGAACGGATGGGAAAGGGCTCCGTGTTGCGGGCACGGATAATTATATGGCACCGTCACTGATTGACTCTCCTCGTGTGCATGGTGATTCGAAGCAGCTTTCTCCGATTCTGTTGCACGGGCTCGTCGGCCCGCTCGACGGCGTGACTTATCAGGCGGGCTACATGGCTCCAGGTGCAGCGCTTGGTCTGACGCGAGAGCGGGATATCGCCCAAGTGCTTAGCTACATTCGCTATGCTTGGGGTAAAGAGACCCTGCCCATCATCTCTGAGCAGGAAGTTCGGGATGCCAAGTCGACCCATAAAGACCGCCAAGCTCCATGGACTCAGGCAGAATTGGAAGAACTCTAAGAGGACTTGGTTCGCGAGACTAGGCCGTCGCTCTTTTCGGGCGGCGTCGACATTTAGGAGTTGGAAATCCGTCATAGGTTTGTCCGCTTAGTTCGCGACCCGCAGCCTTCTTGTTTCGCCCGCCCCACTGTTTGAAGAAGAACGGCACGGATGCGTTGAAACATCTATCTTTGATTTCTAGCGCCCACTTCGGATCCATTGGGCGTGGTGTTGTGCCGCTTTCGCCTCCAACAATTATCCAATCGATGCCTCGGAGGCTGAACCGCCCAAGTGGGCCGATGAGGGGTTCACACGATAGGAACCTAACTGCGGCGGGGACCTGTTTTAAATCACTGATACGATAGACGGCATCCGCGTTCTCGACACTGACCCCCATCCATACGTTTTGTGGCCAACGTAATTCACTGCAAACCTCTACGAGTCGATCAGAGCGTTTCGTCAATACTTGGAACGTTAAGTGGGGGCAGGCTTCCATCACATCAAAGACCTTTTTGATGAAACTGGTTGGAACTTTTTTGTGAAAAAGATCGCTCATCGAGTTTACAAAAACGAGCGCTGGCTTCTTCCACGCGAACGGCGCATTGAGCGCCGATGGGTGTGTTCGAACGGCGAACTCATCCTTGTACTTGTCCAAGCCCATGGCCTTCAGGCGACGACTCATGATCTCCGCATAGCAGAATTTGCAGCCTGCTGATATCTTATCGCAACCGGTTGTGGGATTCCATGTGAGTTCTGTCCACTCGATGCTGCTAGAGGCCATTACGATTGAGACTTAATGATATGGTTGGCGATCCGCATTGCAGGTTTTGAACCACGCTCGTTACCGCACGCAAAACAGAGGAGAAAAATGGGAGTATTTGAAGAATTTTTTAATATCAGCGGCTCGTCATGAACAGCCGCGAATTCGGTATCAAGTCGTTGGGTCACGAAGTTGCTGAGAATCTTAAAGGGCTTATCTTTCTTCGTGGTAACTTCTTCACCAAACAGGTCAGGTGGTTCTTTCTCATAGAACGCATCTTTCCAACTAGCCGCACCGAACGTCGTATCGAGCTTTTGCTGCCATTTTTCGTCGATCTCGCCGCTCCGGGTTAGCATGCGGTTTACCGCCATCGCAGGGAAAAGAAACCACATATCAATACTCTTGGTCGCAGCGATCGCTTTCACGGTGTCCCATCTGATCTGTAGTGCAAATGGATCAAGAAATGCGACAGCACGATGCTTGCTCCAATTTTTGTCGCAGATGTTTTGAAGGTGTTCATTGGCGTCTCCGCAGAGATAGTCGATCGATTTCTTAGAGTATCCTTCTGACCCGATTTGATCCTCTAGGCTGGTGAGGTTGTCAGCCTCCTTGTCGATGAAGAAAAAATGGTCGAATGCAGGTTCTACCCCTAACGCGATCAGGGGAGATCCGTGACGATAGATTCCTTTGTCTTCGTCCAATTGGCTCCCGCCTTCAGCGAAGGCATCAATGTAGGCGGTCTTGAACGGTGTGTTCGACAGAACCTTCCCGTATGCTTCAAGGTAGCCCGCCAGCGCGCCGAGTTTTTTGTCCGACCAGTCTCCTCCAAATTTCTGGTTTGTTGCCATTCAGGCAGCGTGTTCTTAAGAACAGTATTGAGAGTGGGGGCGATAGCAACTGGTAAAAGCCATGAAACCTCCTCGACTAGCAGGGTGTTGAAAAAGGCGGTGACTCGTCGCGGAGCCTCATGTGATCGAGGGTTAGGCGCGAGGATCAAG
>ENA-ORXR01003528-ORXR01003528.1-marine-metagenome-genome-assembly--contig:-NODE-3528-length-13927-cov-14.603682_pt1 | contig 13927 bp, 16 predicted proteins | sample MGYA00237866_ERZ511479 | MGnify/ENA metagenome assembly ERZ511479 | reverse complement strand
AGAGGTGCGTGCGTCGTCGGGATCGGTCCAGTGCTGCTCAGTCCCCCGCTGATGCAACTAAGTCCGCTGAAGAGCGCCACGTTGCAGGACTCAAGCCCACACGTCTGCTGCCGCAACGGCTTTTCTCTGCCGTGAAGTCACGGCAAGAGAGGCCGATCCTGCAAGAAAAGAGATCCCAATGGCGGCAAGCAGGGCCGTTCGTGGTTAGCGTGGCATACGTGGCGGTCAGATATCCCGCAAACGGTACCAAAAACTGATTGCCAAAAGTCTCTTTTGTCGGTACGCAACCTTCCCCCAGGGCCTCCATTGAGAAACAAGGGTACCCGCAATGATGGGTCACCCCTAGCGCGCAAGCGTGAGTTCATGGTCAAGCTAATACAGCAGATCCACGCCTTCGTAGAGGCCTTGCAAAAGACTCAACAACGCTATAAGCGTAACTTCGACTCGAACGTAAATACACGAAACAAACGTGTCGGCGTCGGTGACTTCGTCTATGCGAAGAACCACCAACAACAGAATAAGCGGCAAAGCAGGACCGCCGGCCCATTCGTCGTACTTGACGCAGATGATTCTACTTACGTCGTGGACGATAAAGGCGAGGAACGAAGAAACAATAGTGACCATGTTACCCCGGCCCTACGGCCTTCAACCCCAGACGAGACACCACATCCACTATTGGATGGACTCGATAGGCCTGAGAGCACACCTCCCGTATCCGACGAATACGTCATTGACCGCCTAATGAAGCTCCGTCGGAACAATGGCATCTACAGTGCCAAGGTCCGATGGTTTGACTATGGTCCCAAGGACGATTCCTGAGATCACTTGGAGAACCTTCCTCGGAACTTGGTCATTCGATTTCTCCGACGGAAAAAGAAGAAAATTGCGGGCTTCTCGTGGAGTACTCCCACCCCCCCCGTCTCGGGGCACCCGCCGATCACCCAGGCTTAATCAAGCCGAAACGGCGTTTGTAGTAACCCCCGAACGCCAAGATCCAAAGGGGTCCCGGACCATTCCTGGAGTGTTTTCGAATTCCCACTGCAAAACTCGAATCACACTGAACTGGATGAAGATTAACCAATCGAATTCAGTTCAGGAGACTTTACCGATTTGTTGGGTTCGACTGACATTACCCGAACGGACGCGTAATATCTCCCACGACCCCTGGTTGGCTCTTTGGCGTTTCGCCGAGCTTTCTGAGTGGCATGGGCCGTACACCTACGTGTGGCCCTGCCCCCCGTCCTTATAGGTCAATGACGCGCCACCAGCGCCTGTTACCCAAGGAGTTGGAACCGAGCCTAACGGGCTACTGTTACCTTCGGTCCATAACCAAAAAACCACGGTTGAGGACCTGATGTACCAAAGTACAGAGGCGACGCTTATAGCCCCGAGATGGGCAAGTGCCCTCTGGTACATCGACGCCACATCGGCCTGTGCATCACACGATGTATTTCCTCACGTGTCCAAATACTAAATTGATACGACCACATGGGCACTTGTTGCCTTTCACTTTAACAGGAAAGCCAACCGTACTACACAAGCCACACCCTCTCTGTCCAGATGACAGCAACCCATCAGCGGGCAAGGTGTATACAACACCGCCACAGCATCACCTGTCGACGGGAATCGGCAATAAAACCAGCCAAGCAAAACAAAGAAATAAGTCGAGCCCGCACCGGTCCTAGACCACCCGCCTCAGTTGCGGAAGTGCCCCCTGGCTACCCTCTTCCACAGACGAACTGCGACGGCGCATATTTCGCGGAGGCTCCTCCTCATTCTCGTCATCACGGCTGAGACGCCGGCCGAGGATGTCGCCAGCGTCAAAACGCACAGCCGAGGGGGGCGCCGCCGCCACTTTGCGCAGACGTTCGACCTCCTGCGAGAACAGGTCGAAGGCAGCTGCCGAGTCGGCTGCCACGCTCATGGCCTGAGCCGAGACCGGAAAGGCGTCCTCAAGGACATAGCCATGGGCATCACGAACGGCCCGGCGCAACGCCTCCGTCTGGCGATTCCGCGCCGAAGCCAGGGCGGCAGCCCCGACGCCACGAGGCACGCGCTGCCCGTCCATATGACGACTGGACCCGTTGCCAAACAAGGCCACCGCCGCCTGAAACGCCTCAGGCGAAGTCCAAACGTCATCCAGCGTCGAACGCGCATGACCTCTGGACGCGGCGGTAGCGCGCGCCTCGGGCACCGGCGATAGCGACCGACGGCTAGGAGAAGCAGCCCGACGCGAATGCTCACCGGCCGCCCGCGTCTCTTGGCGGACATAACCGCCGTTGCCTTGAGCCGCCGCCGCGGGCGTATCGCCATCGTCGTCCGACCCCCCGCTACAAGCGGGAAGAGACGCAAAGCCACGACAAGGGTGGTTCAACGAGAACCCGTATTCGGACGACGAGTCCAAGTGGACGTGCACCTGACGCGCCGCACTCGTCTGCGTGTCCCGTCGAATGACTTCCTTGACCACAATGGTCCACGGGAAGACGTCCGTGGCCTTGTCCATCTTGTGGAAAGTATCCAACATTGCCTGGCCTCCCGGCCCACTGGCCAGACGGTGCAGGTCCAACTTGAACATGCGCCGAAGGGCCTTGGCATCAAGCCAGGCAAAGACCTTGTCCGTCAGCATGGTATGCACCCACTCGGCCGCCATGAAGTAGTAATACTCCGCATTGAAAACATGCCAAACGGCACTGAGCTCGTCGACCAGTTTGTGAGCCAAGCTCGACAGTGCGTAAAGCATCTCCATCCACACCCCGCGGTTTAACCACCAGCCGGGGTAGCGTGGAAACCACCGCGACAAGTAGAAATGACGGGGCGCCCGGATAACACCGGAACACCAAGCAGTGGGAAGCAGCCCGCGGCTCGAGAGGCGCGCCGCGTCTTGAGCACACCGATGAGCGGGGGCATAACTCGGCGCCCGAAATAGGGAAGTCAACGCCGATGTGCGGGCGTCAAACGTCTCCTCCACGGCGTGTTCTGCCTCGTGAGATGCCTCGATGAGCTCATAGAGGTACACCTCCATGCCCGCCTCCTGGGCAAAGGGCACCGACAACTCCGCGGCCGTACGGCGCGACAGGAAGACAGCCTCTGGCCAAGCCCGACGCAGACGCCCGAAGTTGTTGGCGGCGACCTCAAAAGTCCCCATCTGATGGACGTTGAACAGGAGGGCCCAAGCGTAAGGACGAGTTTGAAAATCATGGAACGCGCGACCGTAACGGACCAACTCGTTGGCATAGGCCAAGACCTCATACGCCTGCCGCGCCTCGCCTTGGTTGCCATAGTTGGCGTTGCCGTGCACCTCCGCCACGACGGCGTCGACATGCTCATCGGGGACCCCATTGAGGATGTCGATGAACCCCGGCGGGACTCCCCAATGGGCTTGTTCGATACGAACTAACGCCACGCGGCGGTTGTTTGACGCCGCGTCCATTTGAACGTCGTCGCTCGTGCTGCGGACGCCGTCGCGGGTCCCAAGGGACGGAGGGCTGAAATACGTCCGCCGAAAGAGCGATGGCCCCGCCCACTCGATGAGCGACAGCTCGGCCCTTTGGTCCTCCGCTCCATCGGGATAATCCGCGGCAAGGTCGCCGCCGCGCATGTCCTGTCCATGGTCGGCTGACGACCCGTCTCGCGGCGACCCCGAGCCGCAGCTCGCCTCCGACCCGGCCCGCTCCGAAGGGCCGCCCGCGCCATTGGCACCGCTCCCAGCCGCGCCGGCCGCGTCGGCCATCTGGACGTCGTTGCCGCGGGCCGCCATCTTGGCCTTGTCCTTGCCGCCGGCACACCGCGTCGGGCGGAAGACCTGGGCCAACGCCGCGCACCCTCCCCCCTCACGACCACAAGCCAAACGCTCTCCCCGCACGACTTACGGTCAGCCGGCTGTACACAAGCCGCGCGCCCGACTCCTCAGTGGCTATGAGCCGGACCCCGTTCCCCCCTCTCACCGTGTGCGCTAAAGCGCCGCAACCCCCACCTGCCGAGGGCAAGGCCGTGTCAGCCTCGCCTCGCGACGGACGGGGCACGGCAGACGGAGGACTCAGAGGTCAACAAGTGCGCAAGCGCAGACCACCGCAACCTGCCCAACTGGGCTACTCAACCCGGACGCCTGATGGCATGGGGAAGCGGACGGGCCCTCGCTGTGCCCAACCCCGCGGTATATACACCACGGGGCGCGCCCAGAGGCCCGCCAAGCTGCCCCCTGCTGTGCCCCCTGCGGCACGCGGGCACAAGGCCCCCCCCCACCCCTGTAGGGGCCGATCTGATGCCTGCGCGGCCGCTGCCGCCCTGTGGGTGCCCGGAGGCTGCCCATCCACGCCCCCCGGCACGCGTCGGTCATTCTGGGCCGCTCGTGGCAGTTCACGCCGCGGGCTTTATCACCCCGCCTCGCGCGAGGGTGTCAGGGGTCTCCCCGATCCCCTTTGCAGTCGCCGGCCAAGGCGTAACGCCCTCACGCCCTTTCGAGCGTCGTTACGCGACACCCTGATTGGTTTCCACTTGTGGCGTTTGTGGTGCCACACCCGCTTGCCTTTGAAAAAAGAAAAACATATCACTTCCATCCCGTAGGAGAAGGCGTTCCATGATGAGATGCTTCAAGGAAGTTCAATTTAATTATCTCAGCATGGCTTGCAACCATCGTGCTTCCAAAGGGCGTGCCATTGTCTTAGTACATCGAGTCCACCCCGGAGCGCAGAGCGCCCTTGTTCCGCACCCTCTCCGTCATCCTCACCCTAAGAGATGACCGCTCCTTGTCCCTACGACGTTCACGCTGGACCGGGTGTGCGCTGCCATTGTCATAAAAAAATACAGAGCTCCCCGCACTATCCTCCTCATATGGGGCCAAGTCATCCTGCGAGCAGTAGTACCGGCGGCAGAGATTATGCAGTTTGAAGCATGCTCGGATGAGACTCGGTCTCTCCAAAAAGGGAACTCGCAAGGGGCGCCAAAAAACACCCCACCGCCAAACCAGCATACCAAATGCTTGCTCAATGTGGACGCGGCAAGACGACTGGTAGAAATTGTTGCTGTCCCGCCATTGGTCGCCACCACCGCCCCCAGGCCACGGCACCGCCATCACCTCCCCAGCCGCGTAGGCGTCGTCACCAACGATGCAGTAGCCCGCCGCAATCAACTGCGCCGTCACGGGGTCGTCGTTGTCCATGAGCATGGTCCCCAAATCCGTTGTAGTGAAGGCGGCCGAGTCGTGGCACGACCCGGGGCTCTTGCAACTCATCCAGGTAAACTCGTAGTTGGAGTTACAGATCGCCTGCGTGTTGAAGGCATAGAACCCCTTCCGCGAGTAGCAGTCCGCCACACAAGGCAAGTCCGTGGCCAGCGGCTGCTCCTGCTGAACCGCAATACCATCGATGGCCCCCAGAACGTTGTCGAACGGCGTCTTGCGACTGCTCTGGAAACCTTGTGCCGTCCTCCGCCGCCACGCGGGATCCCCTAGGTCAAAGCATAGGTTCAAAGTCGGGGAGGCGTTGACAGCATCAATCACTTCCCACAGACAGTTGTACATCGTTGAAGGGGAAACACCAAAGGCAGCACAAATGTCGAGGTAGCTACCCCCGCCTAGATAACGCAATGCAATGGCCGTCCGCACCTCACCCGAAAGCCCACGTGACGGCAGGCGGGGGCGGAGCGCGTCCACCAGGCCCAAAAAGCTATGCTCTGGCATGCGCACAGCGCGCTCAAAAAAGCGTCCATAACGAGCACGGACCGCGGGATATGTGACGGGGGTGGTGTAACAGTCGTTTACCAATGTTCTCGACAGTACGCTCCGTCGCAAACGCACAGCAGCCGCAACAGTACTGGTGAAAGTCGCCTGCTGGTCGACAAAGAATGTCATGGTTGAGCCGTCGACGCTCTGGCACGATGACCCCATCGGATCGGGCTTTACTGCCGTCTGTGCTTCCATATGACGTCGCGTCAGTTGTATTCACTGAATAAGTGGTACTGTATTTGAAGAAACGTGCCAATATAAGTCCGTTTTCGCGAATGTACGTCTGTGGTGCCTCCCGCAGGGCTTTCTAAGCCCGTCAAATGTGGCGTGTGGTGCGCCACAAAGGCGGAAGCAGACATGGAACGGGCCTCAGCTCCACAACAGCGGACTCAGCGACTCCAACTTACAATGTCCGCTTGGGCAAATGCAAAGGAACAAGTCCAAAGTCGCCCATCTGGCTTCCTCAATTGCACGTCGCCATCGACCGCGGTCACTGTTTGGCGATCGCCAAAGCGATAGCCATATGCAAGAGCCAATCAATTGCCTTTGATTTTCTCGAGATGCGAGGAGTGTGGCAAATCAACAGTGTTCGCTCATACATAAGACCGGGTGTCAGAAAAGAGGGTGGAGCGCCCATGTACCAGTTTATGTAACAAACAAAAACATGCAGGCAAACATGATGCACACCATTGAACGCGCCAACTCGTAAGCTCGCCTTCGGTGTGAAGCGCGCCCAAAAGACAGCGAGTGGGACCGAGCAGCATGCCGACAGAGAGAAAAAGGCGCACTCTCGGAAATCAATTTGATGCGTAAGTACATGCTCTGATGACACCGTGGGCGCACATTCTGCTGACTCTGCCGTCGTCTCTCTTGCAGATGCCCGCGTCTTCTTTCCCCCGACCATCCTCATCCGGTTTGGTACCTCTCGGAGCCATGTGCCCCACACTGAGCGCACTTGCCACCCACTCACAGACTGAGAACACCATTGCCCCCACTGCCCCCCTTTGAGTGTCGCGCAATGGCGCTTCGACGGCCGCCTGCCACAGCGGATAGTGAGGCTGCCAGTCCCCAGGCCAGGCTTACGGGCCTGCGTCTCTTACGCAGCGGGGAGCTGACTACCAAGGCCTCTGGCGAGCGCTTTGGGCTCTCCTACGCCCAGGCGCGCCGCTTCAATATTCGTGGAGGAGCCCTGCGCAGGCCTGGCCCGTAACCCTTCTTCTTCTCGGACGAGGAGGATCTTCTGGCCTAGTATCTTGTCGTCAATGCGCCGATCAGTCTTGCGCTGTCCCAAGACGTGCTCTCTCGAGTGTGTGCCTCCTACCTCGCAGAGCTGTCGCCGGAGCGGCAGGCCGCTGCACGGGCCCAATATAGCGGCTCTCTGTCGCCCGGGCGAAGCTGGATGACTGGCTTTTTGAGCCGCCACCAAGGGCTGAGGCGGTACCGGATCGGAAAGCTGGAGGAGGGTCGCGCCCACTACTCGAGACCCAATGTAGTGGCGCGCTGGTACGCCCTACTGACACTTCTGTACCGAGATCACGCCATCACCTCTGCCCGTCAAGTCTGGAACATGGACGAGACTCACGTGCAGGCCCGGACGTCTGCGGTGGAGGGTCGTGGCGGAATTATTGGAGGTCTCGGTCTACGCAAACCCGAGGTCGTCCTGCCGTCGTTTTCTTCGGGAGCGGGCCCGTGCACGGCGGCGTTTTGCGTGTCGGCGGCGGGTGTTGTGGCGCCTCACTTTGTGGTTGTCGACGGGCAGGCCAGCGGTCACGCAGGCCAGCGGTCACGCGTTTGCGACCACGACTGACAGGGACGGCGGGAATCAGTACAAGGCTCTTGCCGCCTTCCTCAACGACGGCGCGATTGTGTGGCGCCGGTCTCTTCAAGGCTTCACTGACGAGTTTTTTGACGTTTGGGCTCAGCAGTTTTCCTCCTTTGCCCGCTCCTACTACCCGGGCGAGGCCAAGATTCTTTCCCTCGACGGAGCCAAGGTGCACCTGTCCCCCGCGGGTCTGCTGACCCTGCTGCGCGCCAACGTGCATGTGATCGCAGAGCCGTCCAACATGTCGCACATCTTGCAGGCGCTAGATAATTCGAGCGTGTTCGGCCGATACAGTCACTATCCGCGTAAATGGCACCCTTGCGCACTTTTCAGCCCCCGTTACAGTAATGCATTCTCACGGCGCACCTCGGTGAGACGTTCTCGTTTCACTTCCGATCGTTCCCATTTTGACCGAGAAAGGGGATGCTGGGGCTCTTTATCGCAGGATTGAAACGCCTGTTCAGTCGGTCGATCACGTGAGTGGGTAATCAAATACGGATTTGATACGACACCGAGTTCCAGACTCGTGTCCCCTTGCGACACGATCCGACACCAAGTCTAAGCAGCCTCGAGCTTGCAACCATTCGAATTGGTACGGGACAGGAGTGCGATCAGTTTTATTTCTCGGAAAATGAGTACTAAGGGCACGACGAAGGGCATCAACATATCATTCATAGTTGCTGTCCGCCACGTCCTCACTCGCTTCCGTGTCCGAGTCACCACCTCCCCCTCCGTCCAGGTCATCACTCCCCTCACCGTCGGACCCGTCACTCCCCCCGCCGTCCGAGTCGCCGCTATCCCCGCCATCCGAGGGGTCGCTCCCGCCGCCTTGAGTGGCATCGCCTTCCCCGCCCTCGTCGATCGCAATCTGGTCCGCCGTGGCCGCCAGCACGCCCTCATCCTCCTCCGCCGTCAGCCAGCTCTGTACAGCCAGCTCCCTTGCCGCGGTTGGGGTGTCCCTAAAAGATTGGGAACCAAAAGTACAACCGCCCAGCAATGAAACCACAGCATCCATATCGGTACCCAAGGCATGAGAGGAGCCTCGATACTCACCGTGCAAGGCGGTCACGTCCATAGCAACTCCAGCTGGCAAAATGGTTGATTTTACCCAGCAGTGGGCGCCTGTTGAAGGTGCAACCGCTTCCCATTCCGCCAGGAGAATCTCCGACGCGTCTTGTAACTGAGCGCCGGCGCCGTCCCTGACATCGCGGATCTCGGCGCATCGTGCGCTGGCGCGCGCGTAGCGACGGCGCTTCGGCTGGGCCGAATCTAGGGCGGCGAGCCAATCGGATGGCAAGCCCCAGATACCCGGGCCGGCCGCAGCCACAGGTGTGTTGTTGCCGCTCACTGCAGCAGCTGATGATAGAGTCGGAGCTGCAAGCCGCGACGCCTGCATCTGGTGGCGGGCGGCCCGCCGCACCTCCAATCGCGCTGCCCGCCGCGCCGCCTGCATCTGACGGCGAGCGGCGCGCCGCACCTCCAGCCGCGCTTCGAGCCGCGCCGCGCTGGATGCCACATTGGGCGCCGTGGGGCGCGCCGCGCTCACCGCGTCCTCTGAGTGGCTAGCAATTGCTGGCCACCAACCGTCCACCGAAAGCCACAGGCGGATCCCAGACGTCTCTTGGCCCGCCGGGCCCGCGGAGCTCACGACAGAGCTCTCAGCGCCCATCCCGGCCGCGGAGGCCGCCCCATCCGCCGCCAAATCTGCTCCTGCCGGTACGCACGCACTTAACGGTTGGGTCGGCACGCCCACCGAAGCGTCCACGTGTGGGCCCCCCCCACCGGCCGTCCTCACACAGGCGTCTGCGCGTGCGCCCCCCCCACTGGCCGCGCTCTCCGAGCCCGCCGCGGGTGCGGCCCCCCCTTCGCCGCGTGTGCATCTCGCGGTAGCTTTTGATCCTCCCCCAGCGTCCGGGGCCGCCGACGCTGCCGCGTGTGCGTCCCCACTATCGTCCGCGCCCGCCGAGGAATTTGCGTGTGGGGTCCCCCCACCGGCCGCGCTCGCCGAGACCGCCGCGGGTGCGCCCCCCTCGCCGCCGCGTGCGGATCGCGCGGCCATGCGGACGCCCGAGCTGGCCTCGAAAGCGCGTACAACCAGGTCCAGCAGCCACCGCTTGTATCGTCTTTTCAGACTAGCAATAATTCCAAGGTCCAGCGGTTGGTAGATAGACGTCCAGTTCAGTGGTAGAAAAATGAACTTCACCTTGTCGCACTCGAGTTCTTCGCGAGCCCCGCAATTGCCGGACACGAGGGCCACCGGCTGAGATGTACGGGCCGGCATAGCCGGCAGGAAGACGGTCTCAAACTAGAATTTGAAGAGGTCGCCATCCATGCACGCGCTGGTTTGGAGAAGTACGGTAGTGGGCACGGCCGACGGGGTGGCTTGAAGCACATCGGCTGCTTGGCTTTGCCAATCATGGCGACAGGAATCTTATGGGTGCCCGTGGCATTGCAATCGAAAAATAAGGTGACACGATCTTTGGCCTTCATTGCCTTGGTGCCCCGCGCCTTCCGTCGTTGACCGGCCTTGACGTAAGCTCGGCTAGAGATGCACAGGAAGAAAAGACCCGTTTCGTCCATGTTGTAGATTCGCTCCGCGGAGTACGCCTCGATACCCGACCGGATCTCGGCGATACGAACCGCCGCGCCGGCGACGTCTGTGGACCCCCTTTGACCCCACAGCGCCACATTGTGAAGATTGTGGCGCGCAGCCCAGTTTTGGATAAAATGGGGGGACCCTTTAAAGCCCGTAACGCCAAGCTCCATCGCAATTCGACGTGCTCGAGCCTCGAACAGAACGCCCGAAACCGGTAGATGCCGTCCGCCCACTCGTTTAATAGCCTGGTCCCAATTCCACAACCCCTGGGAGACCGCTTCGAAGTAGGAGCGAAGCTGGCGGGTCCGCGACAGGTCTTCCGACGCAGCTGCCCGCCGCCTAGACTCCTCCTTGTTCTTGTGAATGGCTCGCGCCGCCAATACGCTCATGTTAAGCCGAAGCATGGCCAGGGTTCGAGCCCACGTATGTCCAGCGTCCCTAATCTGAAAAAGCGCAAGCTTGTCACCAAGAGATATAGGTGTGCGGGGCTTACGCCCCTCGCCCGACCGTGGGCGCTCGACACCCCGCCCTGCCATGCCTCAGCCGCGCCCAGCGCCGCCCCGACCACGACCGACCCCGCCCCGCCCGCGCGCCACGTCGGCGCCTTCATCCCGCCCCGCAGGTCCTTCACCACCTGCGTGGTCGGCGCTTGCCGCCACCACCCACGGCACACTGGAAAGGTCCATTTGGTCCTGTGCCAGCGCAGAGGCTGTTGCCGCGCTCGCCGCCTGAGCGGCAGCGCGGACAACTAGGACGGTCGCCGGCGACGGGCTTGGGCAGACCTCCTCTGTGGCGGCCGCGGCAGCCGAAGAGACCACAGTACTTAATCGGCGCCATTGGAGATGCTGCTGGGCGGTGGAAGCTTCGGTGTCGAAAACTACAAAAGAAGCGCACAGACTCGCACACGCGATCAAGAGAAGTAGCTCAAAGAGAAGCGCAACAACACCCAGATCGTCCATCGGAAAGAGAATCCAAAAAAAGATGACAAGAAGAAAGCGTGATCAAGACTAGTGGCAGGACCCCTCTAATACTCGCTGATACACGGTAATACCACCGAATCGGAGAGAGTAGGGTGTCGACCGCATACCCTGTGCACTGCGATCGGGCCCGACGCTGGAAGACCCTGCGTCAGGGCCTCGACACTTCCGATTAACCGGTGGCCGGGAGACGTGGGCACCAAAGTGGCTGGCCAACCGCTGTAGGGATGACAATGGTGGGGTCGACGACGGTGGGGTAGGCGATGGTGGGGTCGGCGATGGTGGGGACCGGGACGGTGGCGTCGACAGCGGTGGGACCGACGGCGGTAGGTCCACATCGGCGCGTGCGCCCACTGGTCCACTGGGCGACAAACCCATCACGTAAATCAATTCCTCCCGTCTGGACTGTATGCCAGATGACGATCGCGAGATCTGTCGATGGTTCCCGTGGAAATTTTCGATCGCGATCCTCCCAGTTATATAGCGCGTGACATATAACTGGAGCGCATATAACCGGATATTGACTGTATCCAGCAATGGAGCCAACCGCCGAACCCAACGGCCACGTGTGGGAAAGGTGTGGCCCGGCTACTGGCTCTCTAACCGCCAGGCCAAAACTAGGCACGTCATGTCTCAAGTTTGGGCTCGGGCAAGGCTATCAGTCTCCGACATCAGTTTTGCGGCCGGCCAGCCCACCGCGCTGAAGAATCTGTTGTGCAAGACGGAGTCACAAGATCAGAATGGATCGTGCCGGTCATTTAATTTTCTCGTTGATTGAAGAGTGAATCCTGCGCTGATCTGTCCGTAAACATGGAGATCGAGGCATGATTACCCGATTGACCGAGCAATTAGTGAAATTCGTTCCGGAGTTGAGAACACCTCGATGGCGATGCACTCGCGGGAATCGCTCCCGCCGGATTGCGCAGCACAACGGCTGGCCGCCCTTGTGCTCTTCCCTACCCCCATTCTAGTTCGTTGGCAACACACACCGCACTACCAGTTTTGTATCATGTCAGACTCGGATGATGCCGAAGCTATGCTTGCTGTTGCCACGGATTTTTCCAACGATGCCGACGACGATATCGCCACGGGGTTCTTTGCCGTTGAGCACCATGAGTATTTTCTTTTCAGCATGATCGAGGGATCGGACGGTACAGAGAGGAGAGGGTCGCTTCCTGGGAGGTGGCCTAACAAGCTTCGTGGTTTTGCGCATGGGGAGGGGGGCATTCTGCGAGACTACTTCGATCTCGCTGGCCGACCGCCCATTTATGACGAGAAGGACTTTGAACGCCGCTTCCGCCTGCCTCGCATTGTTTTTGATCGTGTATACCGAGATATCTTGTCTGCGCCCTACTTTCAGAAGCGTGTGAGCGCGACCGGAGAGATGCGGTCGTCTACTCTGCAGAGATTCGCGGCTGCTGTGCGTGTGCTTGCATATGGATCGCCTGCAGACGAGGTGGACGAGTACGCTCGCCTGGAAGACTCAACTATTAACGAGACTGTACATCGCTTTACACGCTTCGTGGTTAAGAAGTACAAACAACTTTATCTACGCGAGCCCACATGAGCAGATCTGCAGCGCATCATGGATGAATATGCGGGCGCGGTCTTCCCGGGAAGCATGGGGTGTGTGGACTGCTCCCGCTGGGTTTGGAAGATATATCCCGTGGCCTTCCATGGCCAAGACCAAAGTAAGTCAAAGAAGATATCCATTGTCATGGAGACTGTGGCCGACAAAGACCTGTATCTGTGGCATTTCTATATTGGCATACCGGGCACTATGAATAATTTCAACGTTACGGCTGTTTCTCCTTTTTCTAATTCAATGACTTATGGTTCTTTACCTCCCCCCATCCCCTACACAGTGAATGGTGTCGAGCGCACATTGCCGTATGTGCTGAGTGACGGCATCTTTACTTATTTGGGCCGTCCTTATCAACACGTCCGATGGGGAGAGCGAGAAGGAGAAGTACTTTGCGTCTTGCCAGAAAGGGAGGCGTAAGGACGCAGAGCGCGTGTACGCCTTCCTCTGTCAGGAGTGGATCATACTACAGCAGCCGGCGCGCTTCCGCCGTGTTGATACGCTGGTGCAGGTGGGCACCTGCTGCGATATTCACAACAACGTGATCGACTCTCACCGCCGCAAGGAGCCCGCAGTCCCTCAACCAGGTTTGAGGGGTGCTGCCCTCCTCACTTTCTTCGTTACGCCTCTTGTTTTTCTTGGTTTTCTTTTTTTTCTTGCTCTTACTCACATGTGCCCTGCTGCTGAAACTTGACGCTTGTGATCTATCTCCGTTTTCCGCACAGGCAGGCGCACCGAGCCATGTCAGCCGGGGTAAACAATTGATACAGGCGGACACGGCGGTGCGCCGGAAGAAGGTGGTGGGCCTTCTGGGACTGAGGACGATGGAGGGGGAGGCGCACCGCCCGGGGAGGATGCACCCAATGATCCAGAAGCTCGCATGGATGCGATGAAATACGCGCGCAGCCGGGTGACCAGCGCGGCTCAGCACGCGATGCTGAAGCGAGATCTCATGGAACACCGTTGGAGGCTCCGCCCCGAGGCCTAAACCTGCAGCATGACGCACAGCGAGAACCCATTGCATGCTATAAAACACAACCCAACAAAAACCATTGAAAGAAAACACAACCAGCCGTCTCAGTCCCCCAAATGAGTGACAGGCGAGGACAATGGAAGCACACAAGCACTCCACACCACAACACACAAACTTGAAGACGCCCAACTGATGGCAACACGGCCACCCAAGAGCTTTGGCGCCCCCACCACCCGCCGATTTGCCGCCGCCGTC
>ENA-ORXR01003527-ORXR01003527.1-marine-metagenome-genome-assembly--contig:-NODE-3527-length-13928-cov-5.652877_pt1 | contig 13928 bp, 12 predicted proteins | sample MGYA00237866_ERZ511479 | MGnify/ENA metagenome assembly ERZ511479 | reverse complement strand
CTAGCTGAGCTCCTATGTCAATGAGACGAGGGGTTGGGTGGTTTGGAGTGCAGTCCAGATTCGGTCTGAGATGCGGCGTTTGAGCGCTCGGATCGCTTCGCGTTTGGTCTTGCCGTCGGCGAGGCGTTTCTCGTAGTAGCGGCGGCCTTCGGTGTCGGGCCTTGAGATTTGGGCGATGGCTGCGACGTGGATGGCTTTGTTGAGTTGGCGGTTGCCGCCTCGGTTGAGTCGGTGTCGTTTCACGCGGCCGCTGGATGCTTCCAAGGGCGCGGTGCCGTTGGCCATCGCGAACTTCGATTTCGTCGCGAAACGCGTGAGGTCTGCGACTTCAGTCAGGATCTCCGCAGCGACGATCGGTCCGACGCCATCGATGCCGAGCAGCGGCGTGTCCGCCACCTGAACTGCGGTGTGGATCTGTTTGGTCAAGGCTTTGATCTCGCGTCCCAGCGCCAGAATGGTGGTGATGCGTTTCCGGGCGATCTGCGCGTGAACCGTCCGGTCTTTAGCGAGCATGTTCCGGCACCGTTCCAACGACTTCGTTGACCCGATGCTGGTCGTGAGGTCGCGGTGATACCCGACCCGGATCTGTTCCAAATCTGAGTGAAGCCGATTAACCGCGCGGTTACGGTCCTGCACGAGCTCACGCCGGTATTGCACCAGATTCCGGAGATCCTCGATCGGTCCGGCCGGTTTCGGGGCACCCAGGTCCTCAACACGCAAAGCGATCTGCGCGATCAACACTGCGTCGACCAAATCGTTCTTGGTTCCGGTCCGCATCCCTTTACGCGCTGCGGCTGTCATCTGTGGCGGCACCTCCACCACCGCAATGTCCTGCGCGAGAAGTGTTTTGGCGAGTGGACGGCCGTAGCTGCCGGACCCCTCAATCGCGACGAGTCGCACATCGCATTCTTGGGCCCAGCCTTTGATTTCGGCGTGGCCCTCAATGGTGTTGTTGATTTCGCGATACTCGATCAGGCGGCCGTTCTCATCGGTCTCGGCGCAACCGAGAATGTCCTTGTGGGAATCGATTCCGATCAGACCCATCACATGTTCCTTTCACTCGACAAGTCATGGTCTGGCAGACTTGGCCGAGCGGTGCGCACACATGCGTTGGGTCACCTGGCAAACGGGATCTCACGCTCCTATCAAGCGACATCGCTCAACCCAGAAGCCGGCGGGGAGACGCTCAGCTAGAAAGCCACCACCCGAAACGGGCAAGGCATGTACTCATGAGTCATCCCCGCCGGCTCTGCCAACACGATTCAACCACGCATGTTACATCCCCGACGTCCAGGAGGACTCACCAATGACCACCGCTGGTAGTAACGCCACACCGGGTGCCCGTCACCCGTTGACTGGCTTTGATCTCACCGAGACCGATCGTCTGCTCAAGACGACGAAACAGGTCCGTCGCCGCCTTGATGTCAGCAGAGCTGTTCCCTACGAGGACCTGCTCGAGTGCATAGAGGTCGCCAACCACGCGCCGATGGGTGGCAACCTCGAACGCAATCGGTGGATGATCATCGATGACGGACCAACGAAGGAAGCGATCGCTGAGCGATACGCCCAGGTCGGTCGCCCCTATTTGGCAACCAATTCCGAAGCCAGCCTCGACGATCGCAGCCAACGGGTGATCGATTCCGGAGCGTTCTTGGTTGAGCATCTGGCCGATGTCCCCGCACTTATCCTCGCCTTGCGACTTGATCGTCCGCAACCTGAGTCGCTGGGGCACACCGCGGCATACTTCGGGTCGGTCCTACCGGGCGTATGGAGCTTTCAACTGGCTGCTCGAGCACGAGGCATTGGTTCGGCATGGACGACATTCCATCTGGAACATGAGGCCGAGATCGCCGAGCTGCTCGGGATTCCACCGACGGTCACGCAGGTCTGTTTGCTCCCCGTCGCGTACTACACCGGTGACACGTTCACGCCGGCGCCGCGTCGCCCGGTTCGCGAAGTCACCTTCCTCAACCGCTGGAAGCAGCCCGTCGAGCAGGCCTGAAGTAACCGGCGAGAGTTATGCGGTGACTCGCTGGAGTCGAGCATCCGCGCGACGAAGCCAGGTGGCGAAGAGCTCGAGGCCACGGCCATCGCCGAGGTCGGCGACCTCGGCAAGTCCGGTGAGCCGGTGCAAAATGGTGAGTAGTCCTTCAAGGTAATCGGCGTGGAACTGGTCGTAGGGATAGTCGGTCACACCGTTCGCCACCAACTCGGCGTGATAGCCGGCCAGTAGGTCGTCGACAACAGCCTCTTCGGTGTCGGCGTGCAGCGATGACACCAGAAAGTAACCAACGTCTATAACGACGGGACCCGGTGTCGCTGTCTGCCAGTCGATTACGGCCCGCATCGAGCCGTCGGCGTCGAAGAACATATTGTCGAGTCGATAGTCACCGTGCTGGAGGCACTGCGGCACCTGGGTGCGATGCCGGATCACCCGATCGACCCCTGTCTCTCTGAGCGACTTGTAGAGATTGATTGAGTGGTCAGAGAAGTGCGGAGCTGCCTGGCGCAGGAATTCGTCGTGTCCGTTGAGGTACATCGCATGAATGAGACGAGGGATCGTGTCAGGGCCTTGGAGCCAGTGGGCTTGTGGACTGGTGCTTGTTCGCCATGTTGCGGCATGAAGGCGTGCGAGCGTGCTCAGCCCGGTAGCGATCTTTTCCGGGGAGCCGCCAGCGACCTGATCGCCGACCTCGGCATCGACGATGTCTTCGATCAGTAGCAGGCAGGGCGGTACGTCCGACCTGCCCTGCTCACGCTTGATCAACTTACGCAGCAGCCATAGCGGAAAGCGGTCCACCTTCTTGGTCTGGTCCCGTAGCTTCTTCTCGTGGCCGTCTGGCTCGTAGATGGCGCTGTAAATCCTGGGCTGGGGGATGTCGATCTTGGGTAGGAGGTCGGAGTAGACGCGAACTTCGCGTTCATAGACGCCGATCGCCCGCCCGGCGGCGCGGTTTTTGTCGACCGAGGTCGGGATCTTGGCGATCATCGTGGCCGGCCCCGGTGTCCCGTCGTAGGACAACGACATGCGGCCGATGATGCCCATGAAGCCCTCGCCGTCGCCAAGGATTGTGTAGTCGACGGCGGTCACCGTCGAATCCGGCGCAATCGTCTTTGTTCTACGAAATTCTTTGGTCAGCCAGGCGGGCGTGAATTCGTCCAGCGTCGTTGGTGTGGGCACGCTCATGCGGCGGATCTCTCCTTGGTAGTCGGCAGCGGCTAAGAGGGGAGGAGCCAGCTGCCGGGCAATTTCGGTGTTGTTATACAATACGACAGGTCAGGCAAGTCCTCGGAGATACGTAGACCACCTCGACGGCACCGACCGACCGCCAACTGATGAGCGCATCGACGAGCGGAGCATCCAGGTCAGCGGGAGTGTGCACCACGACAGCCTTCAGTAGTGTCCATAATCAGCGTTAATCACGCTGAAGCGTTTGCCGGGGGAGTGGTCAGCCCCTTCTTGCACCCGAAATCAGCGAAAGACTCGACACTCGACTGAAAAACATGGCCCTAGAAAGCCTTGTGAGCGTTCAAAGCGGGATCGCGCCGGTGTTGAGCGCCGAAATGGCCGCCGACAGCTCAGAACAGGTGCACAGTGGCTCTGAGAGGGTGGATGAGAATTCGAAGAAAACTCTTGACAGCCGCCGGAAAAGTTACCTGACCCCTAATTACAGCTTCGGTCACGGGGGGCCTCTACGTGGGCGGTATGGGCGCACGTGACAAGAACTTCTACGACGACCTGTCCTGTTTGTACCGCTGTGAAGAAGAAGCCGAGAAAATCCAGGCGTCACCCACCTCAACATCACCCCCACCGGCGAGAAACCTCTCGACACCATCGAGATGATGAAGGCCTGGGTTGAATAGCCGTAGCGTGGCACCATGAGCACGAGCGACACACCTCTATCCGATCACCGATTCGGCTACCGGCTGGACAATCGGTGGAAGGCCCTCTTCATGGCGCTGAGCGTGAGTGAAGATGACGCAGTGCACGTCACCGATGACGGTCGCCTTCGGGCAACGTTCGGGCGGGTGAGCGTGGAAACCCCGCTCGACAACGTTCATCAAACGCTCGTCACCGGGCCTCACCGCTGGTACACGGCCGTGGGTCTTCGGCTGAGCTTCGCCGACGATGGCTTGACCTTCGGTACCAATCACCACGCCGGTCTGTGCATCCAGTTCTACGAGAAGATCCCGAAGGTCATCGGATTCAAGGACCATTCCGCCCTGTGGGTCAGCGTCGCTGATCCCGAGGGCCTGGCACGCGCCATCGGCCACTAACGGACAGGTGACAGGGGGCTCAGCGGCCAGGTCGACGCAAGCTGGGGGCAAGTGATGGTTGCGCCGCGCCCATATGTGATGCCAATAACCCAGGGGAGGATGAGTCCTGCGGTTTTCGTTGGGGGACCTGCGGTTCCATTGGGGGAACAGTCTCGCATCGTGGACACTCCTTTGGTCCTAACGATTTCCTAAATGCGCCTTAAACGCATCGCGGGGTGCCACAGGACGCGTACCGTCACGTTCATGGCTTCAGTGTTCATTGTCGAGGACGATCAACAGATCCGTGAGTTGACGGTTCGAGCGTTGGCCCATGCTGGCCACGTTGTTCGTAGCGAGGCGACGGCCATGGCGGGGTTGGCTGGGATTGTGGAGTCGGCACCTGATGTCGTCGTCCTGGACTTGGGTTTGCCCGATGTGGATGGCAGCGATCTTTTGCGGATGATTCGTGCCATTTCCGACGTGCCGGTCATTGTGGCCACCGCGCGAGATGATGAGGCCGAGATTGTCCGGCTGCTTGACGCTGGCGCCGATGAGTACCTGGTGAAACCTTTCTCGGGTGTGGAGTTGGAGGCTCGGGTGCGGGCGCTGTTGAGGCGCACCGAGTTGGGTGGCCAGACGCGACGTCTGGTCGTGGGTGGCATTCAGATCGACTTGCGGGCGCGAACGGTCTCGCTTGATGGTGCGAAGCTGGGTTTGAACCGCAAAGAGTTCGACCTTCTGGCGTACTTGGCGGCGAATGCCGGCTCGGTTGTCACCCGGGAGGAGTTGTATGCCGAGGTATGGCGCGAACCTTATGGAGGTGCCGACAAGACGATCGATGTACATGTGTCCTGGTTGCGACGAAAGCTTGGTGAGACCGCAGCGAAGCCGCGTTACCTGCACACCGTCCGCGGCGTTGGTCTGAAGCTGGTTGATACGTCATGAGGCGCCGTCTCATTCTGGTCTTCCTTGCAGTCTCGAGCCTGGTGGCCGTCGCGTTTGTTGTCCCGCTGGGGTATTTGGTCCGTAGCACTGCGGAGGATCGGGCTATCGATGCCGCTCGGGCTGACGCTGCGGCTGTGGTGCCGGCGCTGGTGTCTGGTGGCACGCGAGCCCAGATTGAGTCGGCGGTTGACGCCACCGCCTCGGGGCAAGCGGAGTGGATGACGGTGATGACGTCACAAGGCTGGGCAATCGGCGCCGAGATGGCGCCGTCTGAACGCGTTGATGAGGCGCTGAGTTCGGGGGCTTCGGCCATAGGCGAAGTTGAGGGTGGGTTCGAAGTCGTTGCGGCGGTGGCGACCGGCCCGGGGGAGTTGTCGGCCATTCGGGTGTTTGTTCCCGAGGCGCAGCTGCGCAGCGGGCAGTGGAGGGCGTGGGCGACGCTGGCGGCGGTTGGGGTTGTCCTGGTGACGATCTCGGTTGTTGTTGCCGATCGGCTGGCGGGCACGGTTGTGCGGCCGACTCAAGAGTTGGCGGCAGCAGCCCGCCGACTCGGCGATGGGGACCTCGCCGTGGCGGTGGAGCCCGGTGGCCCTGAAGAGCTGGTCGAGTTGGGCACTGCGTTCAATGCTCTTGGTGGGCGGGTGTCATCGATGTTGGACCGCGAACGTGAGCTTGTCGCAGAGTTGTCGCATCGGCTTCGGACTCCATTGACCAAGCTCCGCTTGCGGGTGGACCAGGTGTCGGATGGCGATCTCGCTTCATCACTTCGCGGTGATGTGGATGATTTGGCTGGGGTGGTCAATGAGCTGATTCGCGAGGCCCGCGGCGCTATCGGCAGCGATGTTGGTTGTGATCTCGAGGAGGTGGTTGCCGGTCGCGCCGAGTTTTGGGGCGTGCTTGCTGAGGACCAGCGGCGGCCATGGACCTTTGAACGGGGCCGGGGCAAACCTCGAGTCGCCGTTTCACCGGCCGACCTTGGGGCGGCGATCGATGTGTTGCTGGAGAATGTGTTTGCCCACACCTCCGAAGGTGTACCGGTGGCCGTCGGTTTTGATACGTGCGATGGCGTGGCTCGGGTGTGGGTTGGCGATGGCGGAGACGGGTTTGATCAATCTTCGATTGAGCGGGGCGAATCGGCGGCGGGTTCAACCGGTCTGGGTCTCGATATTGCGAGACGAACAGCGAACCATGCGGGCGGCTCGCTGGCGGTAACCGCAAGCGGTCTTGGTGGAGCGCTGGTTGTGCTTTCGCTACCGCTGGCTGGCGGCGTGAGCTAGAAGTTGAGGCACGAGCAGGCGGCTCGCGCTGCGGTAGTGATATAGGCATGCAAGCCGGAACCAGGTGTGGCGCTCAACGGAACGAATCCGGTTCATGTCAAGGTCGCGGTGCCGGCTGTATGCGTCATAGAGAACGCTGGCGTTTTGGCGTCCAACTGCTTCTCCGTGACCGCCTTGTAGCGCTCGCAACTGAAGGTGGGTGCCAAGGTTGGCGACGTCGTCCTCGGGGGTGCCGATGCCCAGACCGTCGAGGTCAATCAATCCAAGACGGTGACCGTGGACGAAGACGTTCTTGTCATGGAGATCGCCGTGAACCATGGCGGGTTCAGACTCAGATGGGCCAACGGGTGGCAGGGTTGCGGCGACGGTACTGAATTGTCTCAGCGTGTCATCGTGTTCCAGGCGTGCCATCGTCTCGATCCACCTCTGAGGGCTGTCATTGTGGCGCTCAGCCAGTGGTTGTCCGGCGGCGGTTGCATGGAACTCGGCCAGCCCGGCAGCAACATCTTTCAGGTCTTGTTCGACAATTTGCTGGGAGCGCTCGCCGCGCAGCATCTGATGAAGTGAGGTGCCTTCAACGATGCTCAGCTCGACTGTCCCTTCTGGTTGCGAGGCGAGGATGTTTGGGATCCTGTAGGTGCGATCGGCGCTGTCGAGTGCCTGGTGGTTGTGGATCAGATGGGCGAGTCGTTTCGGTCGTACCACCTTGATGAAACTGGTAGGGGTGGCGATGACGGCTCGGCGGCCGACTCGGTAGCTGACCAGGTCGCCTCGGGTGATTGCGGAGGCGAGTGCGGGAAGGTCGGGGTCGGTGGTTGGGTCAACGGTCTCGACGTGGGCAGTCTCGGGGTCAAGTTTGGCCCAGTGTTGCGCCCGCTTCAGAGTCCAGCACCGGTGGGCGTGCGGGTAGGCGGTTGGCCATTGTTGTTGCCACGAGACAGATGTACTGCTCAGGACCTTGGCGGTCATGGGGTGACGGTGGCGCGCCCGGGACGGTGCAACGTGATGCCGGCGGCGCTGGCGGCCGTGGCGGTGATGATGGCTCTGGTGTCGTAAATGATCGGTTGCCGCATGAGGTGGTAGACCTTGTCCAGATCGGTGGTGGAGAATTCAGTCCACTCGGTGAGTACCACAAGAAGGTCGGCGTCAACGCATGCGCTGTAGGGGTCTTCGGCGGTGGCTGTCGCGACGGCGTCGGGGTGCGCGGCCGGGTCATAGACGGTGACGGTGGCGCCTGCTGCGTTGAGTCGTTTGATGATCTCGAGAGCGGGGGAGTCTCTGGTGTCATCGGTGTCGGCTTTGAATGTCGCTCCCCAGATTGCAATGCGGGCCTGGTCCAGGGGGGTTTGGCAGTGGCGGTTGATTGAGGAGGTGATGTGTGCGAGGTGGAGTTGGTTGCTGGTGGCAGCTGCTTCGGTGACAGGTAGTGATCGGTCCAGGCATTGGGCAAGGTGGCTGAGCCCTCGGGTGTCTTTGGGAAAGCACGATCCTCCCCAGCCTGGTCCAGGTTGCAGGAATGCCGTGCCGATGCGGTGGTCGGAACCAAGTCCTTCGGTGACGGCGTCGATGTCGCCGCCGAGATGGTCACACAGTCGCGACATTTCGTTGACGAAACTGAGTTTGGTGGCGAGGAATGTGTTGGCGGCATATTTGATGAGTTCGGCCGATGTGGGGTCGGTGCGTTGGATCGGCGCGTCGACGCCCTTGTAGAGCGCGGCGACCCGGTCAGCAATGGGCTGGGTGTGGGCGCCGATGACGATGCGGTCTGGTTGCAGGAAGTCGGCGACGGCGGTGCCTTCGCGGAGGAATTCAGGGTTTGCGACCACGTGCACGTCGGGGCGGTTGAGCCAACGGGCGAGTTGCAGGTGGGTTCCGACAGGAACGGTCGACTTGGTGATCACTGCTGCGTCTGGTGCGAGCAGCGGGCCGAGCATCTGTGCTGCGCCTTGGATGTAGCTGAGTTCCAGCCCGCCGTTGGGTTGCGATGGTGTGGGTAGGCACAACATGACGACCGGTGCGGTGGCTGCTGCTGCGTAGCGGGTGTCGAAACGCAGCCGGCCGTTGTTGAGCCCCGCTTCTACGAGCGTGTCGAGTCCTTCTTCGAGGATGGGGATATCACCCTTCTTGAGCGCTGCGATCTTGGTTTCGTCGATGTCGATGGCGGTGACAGAGCGTCCAATGGACGCAAGGCATGCGGCGGTGGTAAGTCCGACATAGCCGGTGCCGACGATCACCACGTCGTTTTGGGGGATGTTCATCGTGTGACTCCTGGTTGGGTTGGTTTGGATTCAGCGAGTGCGAGTTGGGCGGTGTTGAGCAGTTCGAGGCCGGTTGCAGTCCCGCAAGGTTCGAGGTGACGTATTGCCAGCAGCGCTTGGTCGATGAGTCCAATTGCGGTGCACCAGCTGAGTGTGGTCGGATCGACCGGTTTCGTGAATTGCTGATAGTGGTCGATCATGCTGGCTGGGTATTCGGCGGCGGCTGGGGACCATGTGGGTTGCCGTTGGGCGAGTGCGAGCGCGTGGGCGGCGAAGTAGCCGAGGTCGACCGCCGCAGGTCCGAGGGCGACGCGTTCCAGATCAACGAACGCCAGGTCATGTGCGGAGATGAGGACGTTTTCTGCGTGAAGATCACCGTGCAGCACGACGTCAGGTCCGGTTTCGGTGGGGATGGTGTCGGTCAGGAGCGCCAGAGTCTGGGCTGCGGGTCGAGCCAGGTTGGGGTGCAGGTCGACAAGTCCTTGCAGGCCACTTCTGGCGCGGTCCAGTTCGGAAGCGATGGTTCGTCGCTCGATGTGGGGCGGAGGCGCAACATGATGGAGGTGGACAAGAGATCGAGCGAGCCGGTCCCCGTTTGTCAGGCCGTCGCGTTGTATGACGTCGTGGAGCTGGTCGCCGCCGATGAACTCATCCACCGTGACCTTGTTGTCGAAGAGTTGGGCGACTGGCCGGGGCGTTGTCACGCCGTTTCGGCGGAGGTGGGTGGCGATGGCCGCAAGGCGATCGGCTTTTGCGCTGGTGCTGTAGCGAAGAAGCAGGTGACGGGTTTGGTGGTCGGTGACGAGGTCGACTTTGGCCACGACTCGTCGTTCTGGTTTGTAGCGCAATATTTGGACTGCGCTTTGGCGGCCCGAGATCTGCTCATCTGGCGAGGTGAGAACTTCGAGGGTTCGTTTGAGTTTTCTCGGGGTCGTGTACCAGCGGAGCTTGCGTAGCTGCGCGTCGTTGGGGAAGACGTAGAACACGGCGTGGCGACCCAGACGGTGCAGGCCTGGACCATACTCAGAGGCGCGGGGCCGCAAACTCTGGGCCTTTGCGAAGACGTCGGCCGCCCGGGCGGGATCTGCGCACCACTGCGCGTATCCCCAGCCGGTCCGGCCGGCCCGTTGGAGCTGATACGCAACGATGGTGGTTTCGTTGGGTTTGTGGCGGACATAGCCAGGTTGTGCGACGTCGAGATCGAGACCCGCCCGGCGCAGCACCTCCGTTGCCGATGGACGGTGAAGAAGGGTTTCGAGGGCGATTGTGGTTGTCATGTAGCGACAACTTCCAGGTGAGGGGTGCCCGCACATTGCGGCTCCAGCACGATCCGGTAATCGGGGGCCAGTTGTTGCAGGTCGCCGTGGTGGACAACAAGGGTGGTTCGAGCGTCGCTGATGTTTGTGATGGCCCGCGCCACCGTGTCGCGAGCTTCGGGATCGAGCCCGGCGAGCGGTTCGTCGAGCAGCACGATTGACGCGTCTCGTAGTGCGGCGCGTGCGAGCATGAGCCGACGGGCTTGTCCACCTGACAGCGACGAGCCGTCCTCGTCGAGGACCGTGTCGAGGCCGTCAGGAAGACTGTCGATCACCGGGGTGAGAAGCGCTGCTTCGGAGGCGGCTTCGATGTCCTGATCGCTGGCTTCGGGCCGTCCGAAAGCAATGTTCTCTCTTATGGTTCCGCCGAACAGCGCAAGTTCTTGAGGTACGTAGGCGATTTGGTCCCGGTAGGAGCCAAGTTGCATCTCAACCACAGGGACGCCGCCGATTCGGATCTCGCCCTGCCCGGGACGATGCAAGCGCAACAACAATGTAAGCAGCGTGGATTTGCCGGTGCCGTTTTCGCCGACAACAGCGACAAGAGAGCCCGACGGGATGCTCCCGGAGAAGTTGACGAGTGACGTGCGGCCATCGGGGTAGGAGTGGCTGACGCCGTGGAAGTCGATGTCGCCGACAAGCGATGTCACGGGAAGGCCGACGGTGGGATTCTCGGGTGGTTTGTCCAAGAGCTCCATCACCCGAACTGCGCATGCGGTGGCTTTGGCGATCCGAGCGCCTTCACCTGTGAGTTTGCGGATTGGTTTGTACATCATCCGGGTGTAGGAAAGCGCGAGTACCAGTTGGCCGGGAGTGAGGATCCCGGCTCGGGTCCGCATGGCGCCGAGGACGAGAACAAGCGCAACGCCCGCTCCGGTGAGGATTTCGGTCAGCCGGGCCATCTTCGCGGCGTGTTTGGCTGAGGCCATGGTGGCGCGCTCCGCGCTGCGGGCATGGCTGCGGAACTCCTCAGCGGTGCGGTTCTCGGCCGAGAAGGCTTTGATCAACCCGACCTGGCGCAGCGACTCGGCCGCAGTTGCCGCGATCGCTCCTTCCTTTTTGCGTTGCTTTCCAGCAGCAGACTTGATCGCCGAGGAACCTCGTTCGACGCTGACCCACAGCAGCGGCAGCGGGACCAGCGCAACCAGAAATAGGCGCCAGTCCACAACCATGAAGACAACCGCGCCGCCAATCAGAACCGACCCGCGCTGCAGCAGGTTGAGCCAGCTCGGAAATAACAGGTCGCGGATCATGTTCACATCTCCCATCAGCCGCACCAGGAGATCGCCGGTGTAGTGGCGTTGGTGCTCTGAAAGTTCGAGACGTTGTATGTGGTCAAACACATCGCTGCGGATCCTGACCGTCGCCTTTCGGCTCACCCGGGCGACCACCATTTGCAGGCGTTCCTGAGTGAACCCGAGCAATATCGGGACAACGAAGGCAATGGCAGCGAAGGTCACAATCGGTGTCAAAGCTGGATCTTTGCTGCCGTCAGCGGCGATGAGATGGTCGATGACCAGAGTGACAGGCCATGGTTTGATGATCTCGAGCCCGGTGATCGTCATTGCGAGAAACACCGCAGCGATGATCTGTCGCCGTTGCCCGCGCAAAGCCGGCCGGAATGTGGTGAGCGCCCTGTGCAACTCAGAGCGTGGGAGATCGATTGGCCGTCGCCGGCGGAACTGCATCACGCGCTCGGGTGGGACGAACCTGTGGACGCGATGGCATCAAGAGTCCGTGCGGCGGCGCGCTCCCAGCTCAACGTCTGCGTGGCGCGGCGGCGTCCATTGGCACCCAGCTCGGCGACCAGTTCACGGTCCGCCAGCAATGCGGCGACGGCGTCGGTGAAGCCTTCGTCGTCATCGGGGTCAACAACGGTTCCGGCATCCCCAACGAGAGAGGCGATATCTCCCTGGTCAGTCGACACGATGGCAAGGCCGGCTGCCAGGTAGTCGATGATCTTGAGCGGACAGAAGTAGAAGGGCTCCTGTCGTGGATACGGGGCCAGGCCAACCGTGGCGGTCGCCAACAGCGCGGACGCTTTTTGTGGGTCAAGAGCGCCAGTCACATGGACTTGGTTGTCGAGCCCGGAGGCTCTCGCCTGCATTTGAATGGCGTCTGCTCCGGGTCCACCCCCAATGATGGTCAGTTGAGGATGTAAACCCCTTGCGGCAAGCGCTCCGAGCAGGCCCACGAGCCGGTCGGCGCCGTGCCAGGGCTTGGGGTGGCCGATGAAGACCAGCGAAGGCACCCCGGTCGGCGAGGATGGAGCATCGAACCAGTCCGGCTCGAACCCGTTCGGTATTGTCACGATTGGACCGTCACGATATGTATTCACCCATCGGGTCAGCTCCGTCGACACGGTCACAACAAGATCTGCGTTCTGTAGCAGCGTGGTCTCGGTAGTCACCAGCTCAGGAGTCGGCTGAACGCCGCGATGAACGGTGGCTTCGGAGACAAGTGGGGCGTTGACTTCAAGCACGAAGGGCGTATGGGTGCGTCGACATTGATCGAGAACCGCCGTGTGGCCGAGCGAGTACCGCTCATAGACAATGTCAGCTTCAGCGACCACGCTGGGCGAGAGTTCGCCAAGGCGACGAACCTCCACGGGATAGGCCCCTTCTGCCTTCCGCAGGCTGTAGGTGGTGACCTGGTGACCGGCACGGTGGAACCCGGCCGCGATGCCACGCAGGTGTTGGGCTGCGCCTTTGGTCGAGCCAGGCGCGATCCCGCGATCAGCACAGACTTGGACAATCGTGAGAGGCCTCATGACACAAGGGCATCCTGGGTGAACGCCTCGATGAGTGAGGCCACAGTTCTGGTTCGGTCGAATTCCGCGGCCAGCTTGACGGGACCAGCGGCTGCCATCTGAGCGCGCAGTGCTGCATCATCGAGCAACCGGGCACAGGCCATAGTCAACGCTTCAGTGTCGTCACAGTCGACGATCAGTCCTTCGATACCGTGGGTGATGATCTCAGGGATTCCCGCAACCGGGGTCGTTACTGCGGGCAGTCCCGCGCCCAGCGCTTCGAGCAACACGGTTGGAAGCGCGTCCTGATTGCCGTCCGCCCCTATCCGACATGGAGCAATCATCAACTCAGCGCGCCGCATCCACTGGCTGACTTCGTTCTGCGGTAGCGAACCCGTGAACGTGACACGGTCAGCGATACCGAGGCGCGCAGCCTGGGAGTGAAGAGCGTCGCGTTGATCGCCGTCGCCGATGATCACACACCGCAGTTTCGGGCGGTCCCGGGCCAGAACAGCAACAGTGTCGAGAAGTAGATCGAAGCCCTTCTTTTCGACCAGCCGTCCGACCCCCAGGACGAGCCCTTCTGAGCGCGATCGGGCGCGTGAGGGCGGGTCCTGAGGGCCGAGACCGTTATAGACACGCGTCAGGTTGACCTGCGCGCCGTCAAGACGGTGATCGAGATAGTGAAGATTCGCGTCGCAGACAGTGACAATCGCTGTTGCACTGGTGGCGACACGCGCAGCAAGCGCCCAGTCCACGGTGTGCCGGTAGATGTCCTTCGCGTGAGCGGTGACCGTGTACGGCAGACCCGTCAACAGGTGCACCAGATGGGCGGTGTGGGCTGCGACAGTAAGGAAGTGAGCGTGGAGGTGGTCGATGCCTGCGCTCTGTGCCGCCGAGGCGATCTCGATGGCTTGCAACACGAGCCTCGATCGCCGCTCGGCCGGAAGCTGGTCGAGGAAGTCGAACACCGCAGGCAAGTTTTCGGCTTGAAGGTTCGGCAACGCTCGCAACGCATCCAAAAAGGCCGTCTTGTCAGGATCAGCGATGTAGCGAACAGTTCCTTTCACCGCCGCTATCGCCGGGTGGAACTTTCCTTCGGTCGCATGGCGCAACGAGAAGATCG
>ENA-ORXR01003526-ORXR01003526.1-marine-metagenome-genome-assembly--contig:-NODE-3526-length-13931-cov-3.457124_pt1 | contig 13931 bp, 9 predicted proteins | sample MGYA00237866_ERZ511479 | MGnify/ENA metagenome assembly ERZ511479 | reverse complement strand
AAGCTGGTGTCAATTGGTTCACAATGGTCTATTTTTGGTATAAAGTATTTATGATTCATCGTGTTTCGTTTTCAGTCATATTTTAAGCTATATCTGTGGCCTGGCATGTGTGTGTCAATCGGCGTCGGCTTGCGCCGCTGCATTAAAAAGCAGATGACATTAGAGGCGAAGATGAAAGCTGCCAAGGGTATGCTTGCTAAGGACATGTTCAATCTGACTGGGAAGGTGGCGTTGGTTACGGGTGCATCTTCGGGACTTGAGCATCATTTTGCACAAGTTCTCGCAAATGCCGGGGCGGTTGTTGTGCTTGCCGCACGTCGCGTTTATGCCTTGCAAGAAACTAAAGCGCTGATCGAAGCTGCTGGTAGACAGGCCATAGTGGTTCCATGTGATCTGACAGAACCGGATTCAGTTGTTTGTGCGGTTGCTTCTGCTGAAGAGGCTGCTGGGCCGATTCGGATTTTGGTGAACAATGCTGGCGTGACTGACACAGGGTTATTTGTGGAGACCAGCCAAGATGACTGGAATGCAATTATTGAGACGAATCTCAACGGTAGCGCAAGAGTCTCTCGTGCTGTTGCCCAGCGCATGATAGTAAAACAAACGGGCGCTTCATACTGAATGTTGCCTCTATACTTGGTTTTAGGGTTGCTGGTCAGATTGCCGCTTATTCGGCGTCAAAAGCTGGACTGATCCTGTTGAGCAAGTCAATGGCTTTGGAATTGGCGCGCTATGACATTCGAGTTAATGCGTTATGACCGGATTATATTGAAACCGAATTGAACAAAGTCTTTTTTCTCCATACAAGCGGGTCAATCTCTTATCAAGCGTATTCCCCAGCGCCGTTTGGGTAAATTGGAAGAATTATCGGGGCCATTGCTTTTATTGTGTACCGATGCAGGCAGCTATATTACTGGTGCCACGCTCTCCGTAGATGGCGGTCATTTGGCCTCCTCACTATAGAACATTTGAATTTCATGGACTTAACCGTTTCACCTTGAATAAAGGATTATCGCTTGCGCATCGCGCGCTTTGTAGATGAACAAATCCTACCTGTCGAACAAGACAGGGCGAGCTACGACGCATATGAAAAAATTGCCCTTGCACCACTGGAAAAATTGCGTGCGAAAGCACAATCTGAGGGGCTCTGGTGTTTGCAATTAAAGAGCTCATCAGGTGGCATGGAGCTAGGTAGGGTCGGGATGGCCGTTTGTTATGAGGAAATGCAGCGGTCTATCTTTGGTCCTGTCGTTTTCAATTCAGCAGCGCCAGATGATGGAAACATGCTGGTTCTGGAGCAGGTCGGGACACTAGCACAACAGAAACGTTGGCTTACCCCCATTGTTTCTGGCTCTGTTCGCTCCGCTTTTGCAATGACAGAGCCACACCCCGGGGGTGGGTCAGATCCTTCGACGATACAAACCGTTGCCAAGCGCGATGGCGACACTTACCGTATTACTGGTAATAAATGGTTTATAACAGGCGCCGGTGAGACCGAGCATTCTATTCTTGTTGCCAAGACATCCGATGATGCACATAAAGGGTTGACCGCCTTCCTGTTTGATCGGAATCAAACTGGTTGGAACATTACTCGCCGCATTCCGATCATGGGCCCGGAAGAATATGGTGGACACTGCGAACTTACTTTCGATGGCCTTGAGGTGTCAAAGGAAAATATACTGTTAAACGAGGGTGATGGATTGAAGGTTACGCAGATACGTTTTGGGACTGCACCTTTGACCCATTGTATGCGCTGGCTGGGTCTGGTCAAGAAATGCGTTGAGATTGCTACAGATTATGCTCAGAACCGTGAAGGGTCTGGCCAAAGGCTCATTGAACGTAAAAGTATAAAGCTGATGTTAGGTGAACATGCCATGCTAATAGAAGTTGGCCGTTTGCTGGTAATGAAAGCCGCATGGGCGCTAAATCAGGGATGTTTTGCCCGTAAAGAGGTGTCAATGGCGAAAGTGCATGTTGCCAATCTGTTGCACAAGGCTGCAGACACTGCTGTCCAGATCTATGGTGCTCGAGGCTACTCAAAGTATACGCCAGTAGAATGGATATACCGATATGCTCGGCAGGCACGACTTGTCGATGGTGCCGACAAAGTACACAAGATGGTTCTGGAAAGAATGCTTTCTTGGGAAGGTAGTTCATGTTGGGGCTGGCAGGTTTCGGAGGAATAGGAAAGGCTGTCGATGACAACTCTTATCGATTTTAATGTAGAAAATCTCAAGTATTTTCTCTCTAAGAGGAGTTCGTCAGTCGATATTTCGATAGCGCCAAGTTTGACATGCCGCTATTACCTTTCCATCAGGCTTTTGCATTGTTTCGGTTCGCCGTAATATTCGTGGGTATTAGCGAGAGAGCAAGTTACGGTAATGCTGCTGACGAAAATGCTGCAAGTCTAGCTCCTCTCGCTCGCAGGTTTGCAATACGGGGAATGGAAATTGTTGAGAGAATTCCTCGCACATGAGCCTATAAACTATTCTGTGTAACTGCTCGGTTCACACGTGAGGCGCAAGCTATTTTTTTAACATTATCATAAAAGAATGAGCGCTGACTTCCAGCTCTTGATCGCCGTAGGCAACCTAGCGTCATTGCCAGCTCGCACATACCAATCCTCTAAAGAATGCTTCTAAAACATAGCCAAACTACTCTACACTGCCATCATTATTAACGATCTCATAGTCTGATTTTTCGTTAAACTCGCGCATCATTTCGTGTAGCGCATCAGACGCTTGTTGTTCGTCAATTGTACCTTCGATCGACACCGTACTATATTCCATCGCGGTAGCTGACAATTCAAATTGGCTAAGTGCTGCATGCAGAGTTAGATCACTGTTCTACTAAATTGCGTGGATCTTAGCTTCGCAGATGCTTCTGAGCCTAAAGACCCAATCGTCAAAGCATTCGCTATGTATATAACCGCTAGTGTCCTAGATATATTAATGCGAACCTTCTCATATATGAGGACATTGTTGGAGTTGTCTATACAGTAAAGTATTCTTATTACAATTGATATACAGCAGCTTACCCGTCAACTGGCTCCCCTCCTCTACCCGTCATTTCTGCACCTCTTTCTCCAATAGGTTCACTCGGTCCGCAGGTGGTATCATGGGCCGGCTGATGCTCCATCTCGGCGTTTAATTCCCCACTAGTAACCAACACGATCTTGCTGGTGTCTACTAAACCGAATGGGCGTGGATATGCGGTTTAGGCGCAATGAATACCGTAGGGAATTCCCGTAGAAAACAAGAATCCACAGATTCCGAGCTATGAGTCCGGGAAATCAGTTTTCAAAGTGCCAGTAACAGGCTAGTGATCAGACAAACCGCTAGGCGGTTTGTCTGCTACAGGACCGCCAGCGAATGAGAGTTCGCGGTTGAACGATCACCAACGCGTTGCGCCAGTCGATACGCTGAGAAAGAAAGGCCATTGTAAATCGTGTTGCCGGATCGATAGAACGTGGTTTAATTAGAGCCTGCTGAAAAAATTCATACTGTAAAACAAGTGGTTTACAGATGAAATGATTTGAAATGGTGCACGGTTTTTGACCTCTGGCTGAGAAAAGGCGTGCACTTATGATCCGAGAATCTAATGGCAATCAGCTCACGTTGGCAGAATTTGACTGGCCGTTTCTCGAGCCGCTGGATGAGGATAACCGTTGGGTCAAGCTGGGCGATATGATCCCCTGGGAGGCTCTGAGTGTGCCGTACCTGAAGAACTTCCCCAACACGATACAGGGGCGCCCTGCAAAGCCAGCGCGACTGGTAATCGGTGCGCTCATCATCAAGCACAAGCTGGTTCTATCTGATCGTGAAACTGTTGATCAGATACGCGAAAATCCGTATTTACAGTACTTTGTGGGCTTGGATGGCTTTCAAACAAGCAAGCCCTTTGACGCCTCATTGTTTGTCTTGATACGCCGCCGTATGGGTCAGGATGTCTTTGATCAATTTCAGCAAACGATCGTGGACGAGCTGGATAGCTATCAGGAAAACAAAGCAGCGGTGAGAGCGAATAGAAAGTATGATGATCCACGCGCTGGTAAACCCGATGCCACACCTGAGCAGGAGCAGCCACAAAGCGAAACACAACAGGAGCCTGCTCACACAACTGATGCCTCCGGCGGGAAAGCAGTGGCAGATAGCAAACAAGGACGACTCATTCTCGATGCCACAGTTGCCGATCAGGCGATACGCTATCCAACCGATCTCAGCTTGCTTAACGAAGCTCGACAGTTTTGCGAGCAGATCATCGATCAGTTATATACACACACCTCGCTAAAGAGAAAACCGCGAACCTATCGGTTCAAAGCCCGGCGTGAATTTCTTGCGGTAGCCAAGAGGCGCAAAGCGGGTGCTCGCGTTATCAGAAAGGCGATTAGGCAGCAGTTGCAGTATGTGAAACGCAATCTGGGGCACATAGAGCAATTACTCACGCATTTCCCACAAGGCACCTCCCTACCGTTGCCGAATTGGTTGCTGCGGCGTCTGTGGGTTATCCCACATCTTTTTGAGCAACAACAGGAGATGTACAAGGCGAAAGTTTATCGTTGTGACAACCGGATAGTCAGTATCAGTCAGCCGTGGGTACGCCCGATAGTCAGAGGTAAGCAGCATAAGTCCACTGAATTTGGCGCAAAAATCAACGTCAGTCTTGACGCTGATGGTCTGGCCCGTGTCGATCGCCACAGCTGGGACGCTTTTCATGAAGGTAACGATTTACCCGACCAGGTACAAAGCTACTACGATCGCTTTGGGCACTATCCAGAGGTCGTTATAGCGGATTCAATCTATGGAACACGTGACAATCGTGCGTACTTAAAAGCGTTGGGAATACGCTTCGCTGGCAAACCGTTAGGGCGTCCACCCAAGAAGACTAGCGACAATGCAGAGCAACTCAAATCAGATAAAAAACGTCGACAGAAAGAATATCGTCAACGTATACCGATAGAGGGCAAGTTCGGCCAAGGTAAAGGTGGGTATCGATTGAACTACATCCGGGCCAAACGATCTGATACGTCAATCAGTTGGGTGAATGCGATCTTCTTTTTGATGAACCTGCTGGTGCTGTATAAGCGGTATTTTTTAGTCCTGATTTTAGCTTTGCATCAGGCATTTCCTACACGATTGGGGCGCTGTGCTGTGCAACAGGCCATCGCTGAATGTTCTGAGCAGATTGTGTCGTGGACAGCGCCACCAGCCAAATTCAGCGTGCAGGAAATCTCGCCCGCTTAACATTTAATTCAGCAGGCTCTAGATATGGTGAGCGAAGTACTGCAGGACATGGCTGATGAAAATCTGATGGTTCAATCGATAGGTGCTGAACAAACGGCTTTACTAAAACGTGATGGCCACCTCGATCATTGGCTAGGAGAAGCCCTAGCGTTTGACCAGTATATAGAGACAGAATCAAACCTGAATTGTAATTCCTGACCGTCTGAAGGATCGACTTGAGATAGATGAAGTTCTACACCGGCAACGTTCGCTATTCTTAGAGTAAGAATGAATTCAGTTCGAGCTGCAGATAAATGCTGTTCACTACTATCAAGCCACCTTCTATTGGTCCCAACCACGAAATATCGCTGAGGTTACTACTTTTTACCCGTATCCTGATCAGGCCCGAGATTAGCTCTGCACCCGATAGTAGTAATCGGCGTTAGGCAAACTGCCGCGCTCATCTACTCCATGGATTGCGATGCTGACAACATGAAATTATGAGAAGTTGAACGAATTCACTTTAAAATTTTTCGAGGGGGACGTTCACTTCCCCTTACGCAAATGATCGGACAACGCGATCTGCCCCTCGCCGATACTGCTCGTGCTCAATTACCAATGGGCCAGTTTGCAGCGTGATAGGTTCAGCCCGTCTCGTTCGACGACCTATTTCTAGCGATACAGCGGAAGGCCCTGCAAGTACTTGCGCTCCATAAATTTCGTTGAATCGTTTATGTGACTGAGTCCTTTCCGCGCTGCCGCACCGTCAGCCTTTGTCAATTTCCATTAACGCCTTGTAAGGCAGGTTTACTAACATTTCGTATCAGTGCGTTTACCGTTGCGTAATACAACTACGTTGCATGCGATACTGGGTAACAGTGTCTGTGCAATGGACAATCTGAACAATTTATTGTCTCCCATGTGTTCTCAGTTAGGACTATATGAATTATATGGAATTTGGATGAAGTAATGAAATGACCGAGGTACTTATACCAGGTACGGGAATGACGATATAAGTTCAATTCACTATCAACCCCAACATTTCTTTCAATATCACGCTGTTGGCTCACGAACAGTTACTAACTCAGGAAATGCAGTTAGGCGGACATACGCAAATTAGACCGAAATCTACCCTGGAATAATAGATAGATCAGCAGGTGGGGTGTCTTCTCTTATTGATAGTATTTACTTGAACAGGACGGATGCAACAGAGGCTGACTAACATGGCTTAGCAAATCATAGACAACAACGGTAGAGCCATGATAAGCATAGATTCAGGACAGTGGTCCAGAGACGACCCTATGATGAACCGCGGAACCTGATCGTCACCTCTGGCCGTAGCTCTTGCAAATTAATTAAAGGCAGGTGTACATGATCATCAGCGCAAACACAACGGGAAAGAACGCAGCCCTGACATTCATGACCGATAACCAGGCGCAGGAATACTGCGTAGTGGTAGTGAAGGGAACTTTCCATACTGACAATGCCGGCCGGCTATCGCTTTGTGATACACAACGGCCCTTATACTTTACCGACATACACATCGGTGATCCAGAGAGCACCCCAATCCTGTATGGAACCGACTTCACCCTGATGAAACCTTACGCCGAGGTATTGGTCGTCGGCAATGCGTGTGCAGTTAAAGACAAACCCGTCAAGCGAATAGTTGCCAGCCTGCAGATAGGCAGGAATGTCAAACAGTTGGAGGTAATAGGTGACCGGTACTGGATGACAGTCGGCGGCGAGCTGATCCCATCGGATCCTATGCCATTTACCCGCATCCCACTAACCTACGATCGAACGTTTGGTGGATTTGATGATACCGATGGTGAATCAGGTGTGGCGGTAGTTCCAGAAAATCCATGCGGTACGGGATTTAATCCAAAGCGCGTCAAGATCGATGTGGAGGGAACCAGACTTCCAAATATCAGTTTGCCTGGAGAGACCCTGCGTCATTTTCGCGGCACTATGACGCCCATTGGCATTGGAGTGATCGGCAGGCACTGGCAGCCCAGGGCGAGTTTTGCGGGCACGTACGATCAGCACTGGCTTGATCATATTACGCCTTTTCTTCCAGCAGATTTCGACACGCGATATTTCATGAACAGCACCCCTGATCAATGGTGTCCATACTTCAAGGGCGGGGAAATAATTAGGTGCGTAAATATGTCTCTGCAGCAGACAGTGAGCTATGCAATCCCTGAGGCAGAGCTTGCGATCAGTTTTCATTTCGACAACCGGATTGTTAGGCAGAATGCCGTGCTTGATACGGTAGTATTGGAACCACATCGACAACTGGCCATGTTGACCTGGCGAGCTAGTCAACCGGTCGGTAAGAAATTACTTCGTCTCAAGGAGATAAAGATCGGCCAGCAACCAGCTCAATCTGCAGGGAATGGGAGGCGAATGCGAAATGGCAAGCCCTATTTCTCAAATCTTGGATCTGCTGTTGCCTGGCTCCAGTCCCGTCACGGTCGACGCACATGAGCCATACAAAGCTGTACGTTAAACATACTTGTATGGCTACACCGACAGGTTTGTGCAGCGCATCAACGTACGCTGCATTCAAAGCTGGTGTAGACAACAAGCGTGAGATCCCGTTTCTCGATAACGCTGGTGACGAACTGACAGGTTCCTTTCTCGACCTAGGAGCCATGAAGACACGCAGCTTCAGAATAATGATCTACTTGCGTACGTTGTTTGATGAATTGGTTGCAAAAACATCAGCGGAGGAACTCGTCTGCACACCAATCATTCTACTGTTGCCAGAAGACTTTCCACTCACCGCTGTAGATGTTTCTACTGCTTTAGCATCAGATCCTGACAACAATTCCGTTCCAGAAGAATCCTCAGGGTATCTAAGCCCATCCGTGACGATCCATCCTGAATTCATCCATCGCGTGCACGGTCACGCGACTGATGGGTTCACCGCCCTGCAATTGGCAAAATCCGTTCTGGACAAGGGCAGCTATGACACAGTATTCCTGTGCGCTGCCGACTCGCTAATAAACGCGGTTTCCCTTCAGTCGCTTGATTCACACCACAGACTTTTGACTAATCGAAACAGCGACGGAATGATTCCAGGTGAAGCGGCGGCCGGTGTAATGCTCACCAGTGCTTCCAAAGGAGCCATGTGCTATGTCAACGGCGTTGGCTATGGTTCAGAGTCTTCGACCCTGTACAACGATATACCATTAAGAGCCGAAGGAATCTGCCAAGCAACCAGGCAGGCACTTGATCACGCCAGTCTTCAAATGCATGATATTGATACTCGCATATCCGATGCTGCTGGAGAGAGTTTTCATTTCAAGGAGCAGGCCCTGATGGTAAATCGTCTTCTGCGTCAGAACAAGGAGCACTTTGATTTGATTTTACCAGCACGCACACTGGGGCATACAGGGTGCTGCACCAGCCTTTGCGCGTTGGCGCTAACGGCTATGAAACTCAACAACCCGGACAATTTGGACACACATGCTCTTCTTTGTTCAGGCGATGACGACGGACATCGTGCAGTTGTAGTATCCAGCAAAATGCCGGGAGTTATGTCGACATGAGTAAAAAGGTATTTGCCAACAATCTGGAAATCACAGGCAAAGCCAGCAGCAACATGACGATTGCGGCCATGCCCGATGTTTGCCTTACACCACCACCTCCTCCTGCTGGCCCTATCCCCATTCCTTATCCCGATACATCGAAATCGGCAGATCTCAAAGACGGCAGTAAGGATGTATCGATAGGAGGTAAACCTGTTTGTAAGGGCAGCAAGAGTCATTACAAATCTGCACCCCTGGGGGATGAAGCGTGCACCAAGGCGCATGGAATGAACATCATTGATCACGCCAACGGCGGCAAGACTTTCTGCCAGGGCTTTTCAATGGATGTATCCATAGAAGGTGAACCGGCAACTCGTACAGGTGATGTAACAACGTCTAACCATCAAGCTGCGGCACCGCCTGCGACACCTGCCATTCCGCAGGTTGGCGAAGTTGGAACGGGAGGTAGAGACAAGGAAATAAAGTGTGAGTGTTGTGGAAATGATCCACACTCTGCCGCTCAGGCGCGGGGTGTGACAATTTCACAAGACGATTACTATAAGCCAACCCAAACCGGACTACGGAAAAGGTCAGCGAAGGGCGGAAAATTCGTCATGGAACCGAACAAGTTAAACAAGAATCAACTCAAAATGGTCGATGAGTGCTCCGCGTTCCTGGACAAGGTCAGGGATAGCGACTGCAAGGACCAACTGCCACCGGAAGAACCCGATGATGATCCCTGCAACAGGTACTACAAAATAACCTCCGCGGAGAAAAAGGAAATCGAGGATGAATATGAGGCGCTCAATAACTCCAGCAATTCGGATAGGCCTGCTCGCTGGGCCGACCCGGATTGCCTGATGGTCGCTCACAGAGTTCCCAAGTCCGCCGGCGGTTGCCCGGTGGGCGAAGGCAACACACCTTGCGTGACTACAGCAGAATGCAAGAAGATGGATCACGAGCTGGGAACACACCAGGGTAATATGTTCAACCTGATCAAGGATCAAACCTGATATGAACAACAACGGCCATTCCATTCCAGCCTATCTGCGCAATGTGACTGTGTGGTCAAAGCTTGGTTACCGCTTGGCTGGTAAACCGCCTGCGGATGTCGTGAGCGGCGAAGCATTGAAAACTGACAACCCTTGGAGTGTATTCGCCGCCGTTCTTGAACATGCCAAAATAGGTCGGTTCGAACATATGGATCGCCTAGGTAGTTACATTTCAGGAGATAGAAACAGGGAAATCCCCCCCGCGGGTGCCTGTATTCGATTGATAGGTGATGCTGGTAGAGACAATGATTTGAAATTGCTGCTACCGTTATTGATCGGCACAAATGAGGAACTGATGAAAATTTCAGCCCATGCCATTGGTTTTAGCGGGAAACTCGAATTTGTACCGCAAATGCTCGATGGATGGTTGAATCTTGCTCAGTCTGCCCGTCCCGATTCTATCGGTTACTCAATCAGCAACCTGTTGGAATCAAGTCCCGGGGAAATTGCGGATCTTGCCGATCAGTATACGTTGCCCATACAGCCAGATTGTGAATTTGCCCTTGCAGTACGAAATAAGCACAGACAACTCGCAGGTATGTACGGCGAAAACGCAAATGTTTGGAGGGGTGCGCTTGTAAGCCCTGAGAATATTGCGCGAGAGATGTACGTTACTCTGACGGATAACAACACTCCCAAATTGACACAGCAACTTTTACATCAACGCCACAAGTTCGAATCAATTACCGGCATCGAGCTGGCTGATTGTATTGAAGAAGGAACCCTTGCGCCACTTAAAACCGTCGCCACACTTGAGCCTATTATTGAAAGTAAGGAACTTGCTCAATTTGAAACAGGGTCACGCTATTTCTACGGTCACCGCGTGCCAACCTGATTAATCGTAAGCGCGAATATCCTTTCAACTGTGGCGAGTATAGGAAGCATTGAACACTCATCGCTGCTAAGCGGAACTACCAATAAAACTGCAACCATGGCATATCATCGGTATGATGCCAGCACGGTACTTGCTCAATCCCCGATCGAAGCACCTGCGATAGCTGTCATTCCGGATCGTTGTAGACATGCAGATTGTTATCTGAAATTATAGGATCATCAGTAAAAAGTTGTCTCTATAAACGTGGTGTGAGTTGCTTGATGTCTCTGTCTGGATGTATCTGGATTCGCTGCAGTACGTCAGTAAGGAGGTTCATGCAAGGAGTTTGAATGCTTCATCAGATACTCCGGTGCGAATGGCTGTAGCCTGGAGAACAAGTTAGTCAGAATTTCGTTCGGAATTTGCGCACCACCGCCGGAAACTCACCTCCAATACCGCAACTATTTGCTGCTGAGCTATTATGTTGAGGCGTAATTGACTGATTGATCAACATTACTCTGAACTGGTGAAACTAAACTGGCACAGCATGAAAAGCTGACCCGGCCGTGGCTGAACGCGTTCAAAGCGCAAGTGGACGAGTTGGTTCGTCAGTACTTCAACAAGGGATTGAGCAAAGCGGCGTATTGCGGACAACACTAACTTAAGCGCGGCAGCTTCTATAACTGGTCAAGTCAAAGCACCACCGGCTAAAGCCGGTGGCTTGCTGTTCCGGCTGAAGCCGGGACGCCGGCCATTCGGCCGACTCTTGCTCTCTCACTACACTACGTTGAAATCATCATCATCGGGCTCGGGGGGCTTCTGATTCTTGATATATTCCTTCCACATCTCGTCCGTTACATTTCCGCTGCTACAAACCCAGTACCCCCGAGCCCACAGGTGCTGGCCCCAGCGGCAGCATAATCTTTGAAGTTAGCCGGGTAAGCTTTTTTAAACTGCAACGCAATACCTCGCCCCATAACGCCAACGCAGTTGACGGTATTGACTATCGCTTCTGCGTCTTCCGTGAGGATATTGCCTGTTTTATATTCAATCATCATTCAATCCCCGATCAGTAGTACCAGTCTGACTTTACCTCTATTTGAGGCTTGTGTGCGCTTGCGGCCAATGCTCGTGTAGCTTGAAGATACGTTGGCTGTCCAAATACTCCAATTCGTTCAACCAATTCCCACGGGAATCCGTTTTCGACCAGAAATTCAGCCTGCTTCCCCTCTTTGACCGACTTTGAAATTCCCGCCCCACTCCACCGGTTTGTAAGAACAGCATCCCAGTTAATTTCATGCAAACTCCCTAGCTCGCTTCGATCCTCGAAGTAGGATGAACCAGCGTTCGAGAGAGTGAAAGCCCAACGCCGGCTATTTTCCTCTGCCCATTCTACTGAGGCATTAAGATCACATTCCAAGTGAACAATTGGTGCTTGGCCCCCACGATACGACAAGCCTGGTTGGTTGGTTGGCACAATGAATCAGGTACAGCATTATCGAACGCGGACAGAAGTAAAAAGGCACACACTGTCCAACATGCAACCCAGGGTGACTGTTTAAAACCGATCGATCAAGGCGTCTCGCTTTGATGTCGCTCATTCCAATAGTCGTGCCATGCCCAGTGTAACTGCTCATTGTCGAATCTGAGAACAGGCCGTAACTTGCAATGATGGATGGCAAGCAATCAACATGCACTATATGGTAGACCTTGGGTTGGGCGGGTACAGTCACATTGAGAACTCAGTCATCAGATAGCTATCAGGGTTCAAATCCAATCTCCATGTGGCTGACTCGCAACGCTCCTGTTTGCAGTGCTTTTCCTTAGACTCTTAGCATAGCGCAGAGGTTACATTTTCTGCCTGCCAATATTGTACGGAAACAACTAATCGTACCCGCATAGAACAGGAACCAAAGGAGAGTGATAGAAACGCTGTGGGCATTAGCTGCCAAGCGGGGCAGAAGAATCAGTCGTGCGGCTGGAGCGGTAGATCAGCGAGTATTAATCTGCAGACGCACAGCTGTCTTCCCCTAGCTCACTCAAATTTTACGCAAGCTTTATTGTCGACTGTATCAGGGGAAGCTAAAGCATTGATCCAAATGGTGGCCAGGGACAGAATCGAACTGCCGACACGGGGATTTTCAGTCCTTTTTACTTCTTTCTGCACCCATAGAATCAATGGCTTATGCATCTACGACCAAGTTCACAGCACTACCATGCACAACAATGCTCAGCGGAAACACGCAATTCTCCGACAATTCTTGACCAGTTATTTCAAGTGAAATCAAGGAAGAACATCGCACTCTCATCTGTGTTTATCGTCTGCACTAGGGATTAATATTGGTTTGCTTGATAGCTGCGTTTCAGGTTCTAGATTCACCATCGTCTGTGACGCGATAAGTTTTGCCGAAGAAAAAGCCTGAGACGTAGAAACTCAGACGAAAAGACACCGGTTATCTGTTCTTCATCTTTCAGCGACTCTCCGCATTTATCGAGACGCTATGTAGCTAAAACAATGTGGCCAACTGGTTTGACATGAGTATCAACTCGGAAAACTAACCCCCAATGCAACTAACACCTCCACCGGCAAAGACTTTTCAAGACCAAAACGAATCTGTAAGGGCCCACTACCTTCGAATGACTCCACTGTCACACTCCCCACATACAATGTTGGCCGATGGGATCGAGGCTGCACAAATAATCGAAGAGAGCGATCTTGTTTACCTGCTTCGAGGACCTTGCGTCCAGCGTTGTTGACCTGCGTCATTTGATTTTGACTTGTCCAAAGGAATTGTTCAGCTGAAAGAAACTGATTGTTGTACTGATGCCGTGCAACCGCTCCCGAAGTGTCCAGCTTGGTAATGATGACACCGTTATTTTCAAACCATAAGATTCCCTTGTTGTGCTTCGTTGGATCATAGTGGGTGCCGAAGTGCCTGATGATATCGGGTCGAGAATACTCAGAAAAAAGCTGCAAATCGTTGGGAGTACGCAACACGCCACCATGGCGAGCCTGGTAATCACCGGCCAAGGTGTATAACAAACGACCTTCAACTTCATCGATTAAAGAGTCACCCAAAACAGTACAAATAGATTTCACAATTCGTCGGTTAAGCAGCGCATTTCCCAACTTTTTTTCCAGACCTTTCCAAACTTTTTCCTCATCAATTACGGTTTCTTCCACACGCCAATATGGCCAACGTTCAAAAAATTGTCGATACCCTTTGACAGGTTCATCAGGATAGACGCACAAGCCCCAAAGCAAAGCGTACCGTCGAACTCGTTGTTCCTGCCAATCACTTTCTATTAC
>ENA-ORXR01003523-ORXR01003523.1-marine-metagenome-genome-assembly--contig:-NODE-3523-length-13937-cov-12.759452_pt1 | contig 13937 bp, 12 predicted proteins | sample MGYA00237866_ERZ511479 | MGnify/ENA metagenome assembly ERZ511479 | reverse complement strand
GACGGAGCCCTTCGCCGGATCGTGTAGTTACGGCTGCAATTGGACTGCCGTTATTCACTATGTTTCACATTTGTTCTCACGCCGCAAGGAAAAAGAACAAAAAAAGAACAGGCGCTAAAGCAGCCTATTTATTGGCCTAAACCTTACGCCACCTCGCCGATTTCCGACTTCACCTTCTCGGCGAGCTCGGCAAACGTAAACGGCTTAGGTAGGAAGGTCACGTCTGGTTCTTCAGATAGGAGGTCCGAAAACTCTTCTTCCGCGTAACCGGAGATAAACACGATTCGCGCGTCACCCAACATCTCACGCCCGGCCCGCAGGAGGGAAGGTCCGTCCATACCCGGCATGACCACATCCGAAATCATGAGATCAAATGGCACTTTCGTGTCTTCTAATATTTCCAATGCCTCTTCACCGTCTTCGGCTTCGATCACGCGGTAGCCTTTCTTGCGCAACGCCTTGGCCGCGATACCTCGAACGGAGGCTTCATCCTCGACAAAGAGGATATTCCCCTGCCCCGCCAAATCAGCAGGCGCACGCGCGGACGATTTAGATTTCACGTCTGCGGCCAGTTCAGCCTCCGTCGCAGGTCCCGCAGCAGGAAGGTAAATCTTGAAAGCCGTGCCCTTGCCGAGCTCAGACTCGACCGTCAGATGCCCGCCCGTCTGCTGCACAATCCCGTAAACGGTCGCGAGGCCGAGGCCCGTGCCCTTGCCTTGCTCTTTCGTCGTGAAGAACGGTTCAAAAATTTTGGCTTTCACCTCTTCCGGCATGCCAGTGCCTGTATCTTCCACGCTGACCACGACAAAATCATCGCCGGGAATCGCATTGAGGGCTTCGGTGAGTTGCGAGTCCTCAACGTTAATGCGTGGCAGTAGCGCCGACCGAATCGTGATCGTCCCGCCGCCTTGCTCTTCCATCGCGTCCCGCGCATTGACGCAAAGGTTCATCAGCACGGTATCGATTTGAGATTTATCCGCCATGACGGGCGGCAGGCCGCGCGCATGGACCATTTTCAACTTCGCCCGCTCACCAAGGGTCTGGCGCAAGGTCACCACCATGTCTGAAAGCGTATCAGTGACATCCAAACGCTCCATCCGCCGCGTGGCTTTGCGCGAGAAGGTCAGTAGCTTCTTGACCAATGCCGCCGCCCGCGCGCCTGTCGTGTTGATGTTCTGCAGTTCGGGATAGGACGGATCGCCGACGGGGTGACGCTGTAACAGCTCATCCGTATTAAGCCGAATGGCGGTCAGCAGATTATTGAAGTCATGCGCAACCCCCGCCGCGAGCTGACCAATGGCCTGCATCTTCTGGCTCTGCACCAACTGGTCTTCGAGGCTTTTGCGGGCGCTGACATTGACGAGATAGGCGTAGCTTTCCGTCGGGTTCTGCGCATCATGCACGATATATACAGAGACGGGCAATCCGGTGGAGTCGTTCTGCAGCGTTGCATCAAACGGTATATCCGGCGTTGTTTGCTCGGTCTCGCGCTCCAGAAAGCGGTGCTCATTCGGTTCGTCAGTAAAGATGGACGCGAAAGCTTGGCCCGCCGTGTCATCTCTGCCGGACATTTTCGCAAAGGCCGGATTGGCTGACACGATATTTGATAGGCCGATATGTGTGCCTTCTAACTTTAAAACGGCGACCGGCGATGACGAATAGCCTTGGGTCTCAAATTCTGATGAGCCCGCAGCGGCTCGCACCGCGTCCCCTCTTGCGAGCGTCGAATGCCCGTAAAGCGCCACACTGGCAACGATGTCGCCGCTATTAAGCGTGTGCCAATTGGCGACCATGACCGTTGGAGTCACAACACCTTTTTTGGTAATGAGCCGCGTATCTGCGCGAACCGTGCGCCCGGACTCAGCAGGGCTGTCCAGCAGGGCGCCGGGGTCTTCAATAAATCCGGCCATCGTCTTCGGCGCGGTGGTGTCCGCGCCGCCCAGCCACCGCAAAAGCACATCATTCGTCGCCAGCACCCGGCCATCTTTTGCTACGGTGAACAAGCCAACAGGGGCTTCGGCCAGCACATCCTGTCCGACGGACCGCTCCATCGGCGCCTCGATTATCTGCCAAAGCGTGGTTTTACGGGCAATCCGGCTGACCTGTAATTTATACCGCATCAGCTCACTCTGCGGGGTGACAAGGTCAATGGTCTCTTCCGCCGTCTCCATCCCTGACGCGAGATGATGCAAACGAAAAATAGCGGCCGCGGCTTCATTCCCGGCTGACGTGAACAGACGGTCAACCATAGGCGGCGCATCGCCGACACTTGCCGCGCCCAAAGTCTCGGCCATTTCTAAATAAGCCCGATTGGCTTGAACAGGTTTTCCATCATTGAGCACGAGACTAGGCACGAAATTATTGTAAAATGCGCTGGAGTAAACCGTATCGCGATCACTTTGGCGGCGTTCAATTCCACCGCGTGCGCGCGCCATCACAACCATTGTCATCATGGCCAAAAGCGAAATGATCGCAATTCCAGTCAACAAGATATAGCCCTCATAAGGGAGGCTGTCCCGGCCAATCCAAATGAAAGCGAGCGCAGCCAACAGAGCGAATAGCGCCAATGTAGCCCCGATCCATAGCGGTGCGCGGCGTTTTGACTGCGGAATATCTTTGCGAATCATTTCATCCATCGCCGCACCTTAGGCATGATTTCCCGATATGACGCGTGCAAATTATAGCGTAGCGCATATAAAATTTTGCGGCCATAAACCGCATAACCGATTGAGGACAGATTAGCATGAAAAAAATAGCTCTACTTGCAACCGCAATTTTTTCGCTTGGGTTCACGCCAATGCTCTCTGCTTGTTTAGACAGCGGTGCGGACATTCCGCAACGCGAGGAGCTAATTAAACAGGAAAGCCAGCGATTGAACGAATGGTTCACCGCCCGCTATGAGGAACAACTTGCGCGCTCGCCTATGTCACGCACATATCTTGGCATGGATGACGGGATGGACCAATTGGACGATATCTCGGAAATGGCGATCAAAGAGGAAATGGCGCTGGCCCGGACATGGCTGGATGAAATGCGCAGAGATTTTGACATTGACCGATTAGATGACCAGAGCCGCCTGTCCTACCGTTTGTTCGAAGTCGATATTGAGGACCGACTCGCCACATATGCGGCGTCCCAAAATGATTATGTGTTCTCACATATGTCTGGCCCGCACACGGGTTTGCCAAGTTTCCTAATCAATTACGGTAAAGTCGGGAGCGTTAAAGGCGCGGAAGATTACATCGCCCGCCTGCGCGCCGTGGAGACCTATTTGGGGCAAGCCCAAGCGCGCGCGGAAAGGCAATCTGCGGCTGGCGTGACAATGCCAAAATTTGTTTATGAGAAGGTGAGCGGCGCAGCGCGTAATGTTATTGCTGGCGCGCCATTTGAAGATGGCGAGGATAGTCCGCTCTGGTCCGACATTCAGGCAAAAATCAACGACCTCGAAACAACACAAGAGAGAAAGGACGATCTCCTCGCACAGGCGAAAGACGCGCTGCTGACCTCTGTCCAACCCGGGTATATTTCGCTGCTTGCGATGTTTGACGCGCAGTCCGGAGAGGCAAAGGCTGATGACGGCGCGTGGAAATTACCAAATGGCTCAGATTACTACAATACCCGCCTGAAACACTACACGACCACGGATTTAACTGCCGATGAAATCCATGATATTGGTCTCGCGGAAGTCGCGCGAATTCAGGACGAGATGCGCGAGATTATGACCCGCGTCGGGTTCGAGGGCTCGCTCAAAGAGTTCTTCACCTTCCTGCGCACCGACCCGCAATTCACATTCCCCAACACGGATGAAGGCCGCGATGCCTATATGGCTGAAGCCACAGCGATTATTGATGAAATGCGCGGGCGTTTGGATAGCTTATTCATCACCAAACCCAAAGCGAATATAGTCGTTAAACGGGTTGAGCCATTTCGCGAAGACACGGCCTTTGGCGCATTTTATAACTCCCCGGCTCTGGATGGCTCGCGCCCCGGCACCTATTACATCAATCTGAAATCGATGGAAGATCAGCCAAAGTTCCTGATGCAAGCCCTCGCCTATCATGAAGGCATTCCGGGCCATCATATGCAAATCGCTATTTCGCAAGAACTGGAGGGCCTCCCGAAATTCCGCACGCTGGGGGGCCATACGGCCTTTATCGAAGGCTGGGCTTTATATTCTGAAGCCCTGCCCAAAGAGATCGATCTTTACACCGACCCCTATAAGGAATTTGGACAGCTGGGCATGGAGATATTCCGGGCTGCGCGCCTTGTGGTCGATACGGGTATCCATTCCAAAAAATGGGACCGCGAGAAAGCCGTTCAATATTATCTCGACAACATCCCAAATCCAGAAGGCGATGTCCGCGCCGAGATTGACCGCTATATCGTTTGGCCGGGTCAAGCGACGGCCTATATGATTGGCAAATTAAAAATTGAGGCCCTGCGAAAGACAGCGGAAGAGGAACTCGGCGAGGATTTCGACATCCGTCAATTCCACGATACGATCATTGCCAACGGCTCTGTTCCGCTCAGCATCCTTGAAGAATTAGTAGACGACTATATCGTGAAAACGAAATCGGAGACCAAATAATGCAAAATCTTGCCCCTCACACCCTTATCCTGGCCGCAGTGTTGACACTCGGGGCCTGCACGCCCGCATCCGACGCACCCGCACCAAAGTCTGAGACCGAAGAGCAAATGGCAGAGCGCGGAAATCCTGGAATGGAACGGGACACTATGAACGAGAATGAGCGGCTAGACGCTTGGTTCGAAACGAAGTTTATGGAAAACGTTCGCGCTTACCCGCAATTTATGACCTCGCTGGGGATTGATGAGCGTCAAGACGAATGGAACGATCCGTCGCGCGCTTATCAATTAGAACAGCTCGATCAAACCCGCGAAGCCTTGGCTGAAATGAAAGAAATGTTTGATTTCGATGAACTCGATGCGGACGGACAACTTTCTTACCGCTTGTTCGAGAAAAACGCAGATGACGCCCTCAATGGCAAGGAGTGGTGGGATCACGGCTACACTTACACGCAAATGCGCGGGGCCCATTCCGCTTTGCCAACTTTTTTGATGAACCAGCATAAAATCAAAGATGTTGAAGACGCAGAGAATTATTTAACGCGGTTGGAAACCATAGATGATGTGCTGGACGCGCGCACCCAACAAGCGAAAGCAAAATTTGAGAAAGGCATAGCCCCGCCGAAATTCGTCTATGATTTCGTGATTGAAAGCGCGCAGAATATTATCTCCGGCAATCCTGTCGACCCGGATAGCGAAGACTTGAATCTCCTGCTGGAAGACTTCCGTAAAAAGACTGCGGATTTAGAGATCGAAGACGAGGCCCGCGAAGCTCTGTATGAACGCGCGATCAATGCCATCGCCAATGACGTTGCACCCGCCTATCAACGCATTATTGCGGAAATGGAGCGTCAGAAGCTCCTTGCCACGACAGATGATGGCGCCTGGAAACTACCCGATGGCGATGCTTATTACGCATGGCGTCTGAACCAGATGACAACGACGGATATGAGCGCGGATGCTATCCATGACCTTGGCCTGTTGGAGGTTGACCGTATTCACGCAGAAATGCGCGAGATTATGAAGACAGTTGAGTTTGACGGCACGCTTCAGGAGTTTTTTGAATTCACGCGTACGGACAAACAATTTTTCAAACCCGAAACGCAGGCCGGGCGCGACGCCTATTTGCGCGAGGCGACGAAATTTATCGACGATATGGAAGTGCGCCTGCCGGAAGTCTTTAATAAAATGCCAAAAGCGGAGTTGGACGTCCGCGCCGTTGAAGCTTTTCGAGAGAAAGCTGCCGGGAAAGCCTTTTATAATCGCCCCGCCCCTGACGGGTCCCGCCCCGGCATTTATTACGCCAACCTATACCGCATGGACGCGATGCCCGTTTATCAGATGGAGGCGCTTGCCTATCATGAAGGCGTTCCGGGGCATCATATGCAACTCTCCATTAGTCAGGAATTAGAAGGCGTTCCCCAATTCCGCAAATATGGCCGCTTTACAGCCTATTCAGAAGGCTGGGGCCTTTATTCAGAATATCTGCCCAAAGAGATGGGGCTTTACGCCGACCCTTATTCCGATTTCGGACGGCTCGCGATGGAGCTATGGCGCGCAGCCCGTCTTGTGGTCGACACTGGCTTGCATGATAAGAAATGGACCCGCGAGAAAGCCATTGAGTATTTGATGGTGAACACGCCTAATCCTGAAAGCGACGCGGTCAAAGCGATTGAGCGTTACATCGTCATGCCGGGACAGGCGACGGCCTATAAAATCGGCATGAATAAAATTTTGGAACTCCGCGAAGCCGCTAAAGAAGACCTTGGCGATGATTTTGACATACGCGACTTTCACGACGCCATCCTCGCCACAGGCCCGGTCCCGCTCAGTATAATGGAAGAGCAAGTCGACGCCTATGTCGCGGATATGAAATCCGGAACTTATAAGCCGGATCGTTTGTAGGGTTGAGGCCCGGTCACAATTATTTTTTCATACTAAGGTGGCACAGAGTATGAAAAAGGGATTTCTTATGTCCATAACGGATGCGGGCGTTATCTTTGAATCGGTTATACCCAATCAAGCAATTAACGTCCGGCCAAGCGACAAAGACCTAAGAGATCTTTTTTCCGAGGCAGTCCCAAAATGGCATTGCGACTTGTCCTTATCCTATCGGGACGTCAATTCGCAGGCTTCCACCAAATTAGTAATCTCACCATGTATTTCATCTGGGTTCTTGATTAGATTCTGTCTTGAACGCGGGGGCGTCGTCATCGATTATTTTTCGTTGAATGAGTCAAAACATCTAAATCGATATGTTCTGTTTGATGATGGCGAGTATACAATCTCTGGGCTGTTGGTAAGCGCCGATCAAGCCTTGATGGCTGCGACAGACTTTATGAGCACGAGGGGCGAAATGTCAGAAAAAATTGGATGGATTACGGAAGACGATATTCCCGCAGGTATGCACTGGCTCGTGTCCGAAGATGTGTTATGAAAACTATCATATTCTATGTTGTGCGTTTATCGGGCAAAGCCTGAGCGCCCCAAACCCGCCTGCAAGGCCAAAGAATCATAGCGTGCACGAATGCAATGCCGCTCCCGGCGGGGAGCGACAAGAGGGTTAGGATGGCTTTTCGCCTTTTAGCAACAGCGATTACCCAAACACATCGCCTATTGCGATCCATTCAAATGGTGCTGTTTGAGCGCCGCCTATACCGGGTTCGACGCCTGTAAAGACGAGCGCGTCGATATTGACGAGTGTGTCTGTTCCCCAAATCGGGTGGCTTATCTGGACTGATCCGTTAGCATTTTGAACGAATGTATATTCCGCCCGCGCGCCATCAAAATTGACCTGCTCCCAATCGCCCGTCCCTTGATAGGTGTCATCGCCCTGTCCGCCATAATATCCATCGACGCCGGACCCAGGAATAGTATCATCGCCGGGCGTGCCGTTAATGACATTATCATTGTCCAAGCGGAATACCGGAAGACCATTCGTCGAGTCGATCGCCTGGGTGATCGTAAAGGTTTGAGACGAGCGGAATGAGAAAATTCGCTCCATATCAATGAGTGTGTTCACGCCCCATGTTGCATGGGACATCGTAACGGTGTTGCCATTTTGAGTATATGTCCATTCAAAAACGTCACCATCAACACGCAGTGTATCCGTACCGCCCAAGCCTCGGATGAGGTCACTGCCGCGACCGGAGAAAAAAGTGTTATTTCCGGCGTCTCCGGAAAGGCTATCGTTGACGTCATTTGATCCCGTAATCACGCCATTGATCATGACTCCGGTGTCGCCATTAAGGATATCCTCTATGGAATACCATTCTTCTTCCTCTCGGAACCAGAATCCGTCAACGTTGGTGAGTGTATCAACTAATCCGCCCGGACGGTTGACCGTGACTGTGCCGTTCGCATTTTCAACAAAGATATATTGAGATCTAAATCCGTCATAATCAACTTGATCATATCCGGCGCCGCCAACGATGGTTTGGCCAACCTGTGTAACGAGAGATTCGATCGGATACCATTCCAGTTCACCTTGGAACCAAAATCCCTCGATACTGATCAACGTATCAGTTGATCCGTCAGGTTTGTCGACGGTCACAGAGCCATCCGCATTTTGCGTAAACGTATAATCTGCGGAGTCCCCCGGATAATCGACCTGATCATAATCGGGGCCTCCGGTTATTGTTTGGTCCCCACTTGGCGCCTGAATAAGATCGCCAATCGGATACCATTCCTGTTCACCCAAGAACCAAATGCCGTCAACATCGCTTAATGTATCCACCGCGCCGCCGGGTTTTGTCACAGAAACAGATGCATCTGCATTTCTGATGAAAGTGTAATCTCCGGAATTTCCGGGGTAATTGACTTGGTCATAAACATCAGGTGACCCAATAATCGTTTGGTTTGTCGTTGCGGTATCTATGAGATCGTCAATCGCGTACCAGGCTTGCTCACCTTGGAACCAAAACCCGTCAATATTAATCAGGCGATCCGTGACGCCGTCAGGTTTAGTGACAGAAACAGACAAGTCACCATTACTAACGAATGTATAGTCGGCCGATGCCCCATCGTAGTCTATTTGATCATAGCCGCCATCACCTTCGTAAACTTGTTGACCGTTCAATTCGGTTATTGTCACGCCCGGCGAAGCCACTTGCGCATAGGCTTGACCCGACATCAACGCTGCCGCGCAGACCATCAAGATCGCATAATTTTTTTTCTTCAACATGTTCAGGCCACTTCTCATTATTAGACAGGTCACTTTTTATGAGGGTTGGGTTGCAAGTCTCGGGCCAGTCCGCGCATAGTGCACAACCCAAGACCGCTCATGGCTATCCATAGAAGATATCAATTAAAATATTTTACTATTTCGCGAAAAGAAATTTTTATTATTTCGCGATAAGAAACCACGCTTTGGTACGCAAATTGCTTAAATCAGGGGAAATTCCCAAAGGAAATCCAATGCACGCAGTAAAACACATTCTCATCTTAGGGGCCGCTGGCTTTATCCTCACCGCTTGTGGCGGTGGAGGAAGCGACTCTTCCATCTCTTTCGAGCCATCCACTCCGCCCGTAGGCGATAGTCAGTATGATATTCAGACCAAGGCCGCCCGCGACGCGTTTGAAAAACGTCTGGCAGACGCGCAAGCAGAGGCTGATACATGGATGGAAAATAATCGCCGTGAGGCGGGTGTCATTACGACACATACCGGCCTGCAATATCGCGTCAACAAATCCACCTCAAACCCATCCGGCAAAAGATATGACCCGGATCAAACGGTGACCGTCCACTATGAGGGCAAACTCATAAACGGGAAAGTCTTCGACAGTTCGTTCAGCCGTGGTCGTCCTGAGCAACTCAAACCGAGTGAGTTAATTCCGGGATGGCAAGAGGCCTTATCTCTCATGCAGCCGGGTGACGAGTGGACGCTCTTCATCCCGCCCGCTTTGGGTTATGGGGATTTAGGTAAGGGCGGCGGGATTCCGGCCAACGCAGCCCTGATCTTCAAGGTCGAGCTAAGGTAACACCCGCCAGATCCAATTAAGACTCAAAATATCCGGCCGATTGAGCCGGATATTTTTTAACTCGCTTTTAAGCGCTCGCCGCGTTCGTGCATTTCCTGCGCTTCGACGGATTTTTTCGCAATCGGGCGAGCATCCAAACGCTTGAGGCGGATCGGATCGCCGGTTTCTTCGCAATAACCGTAAGTCCCGTCTTCAATCCGGCGCAGGGCTTTATCAATTTGGTTGGTCAGCTTACGAAGGCGGTCCTTCGTACGCAATTCCAATTGCCGATCCGCATTAGCTGCGGCCGTATCGGCCGGGTCGGGATGGGAGACGCTTTCGCCTTTTAGATATTCAACAGTATTGCGGGTTTCCTCAGCAATTTCGTCTTTCCAAGTCAGAAGCTTCTGGCGAAAATATTCCTTCTGCTTGGCGTTCATAAACTTTTCGTCTTCCGAAGGCACATAGCCCTTAGGAAGTTTAACAGGTTTTTTGGCTTTTTTAGTCATAGCATCCCCATTCGACTGTTAGGCGACTGTCCCATCATGCCCGAGTATTCTCGGTGCATGCATTCGCAATATGGCGGCGTGATAACCGCGGATTCAGAGTCTCACAAGTCACTTTGACATGACTTTTCTGTATTTCACCTGAATGTGAATGGATGCCATGTCTTGCCATCGAAGTTCCTTTCAATAAAAGCTGCCGGAAGAGAAAAGGACTGCACATGGCCAAATTTGAAGGCACAGATAATTACGTTGCGACCAAAGACCTGAAAATGGCGGTCAATGCGGCGATAACCTTGGAGCGCCCCCTGCTCATTAAGGGCGAGCCGGGCACGGGCAAGACCGTTTTGGCCCATGAAATCGCCAAGGGCCTCGGCGCGCCGCTGATTGAATGGAACGTCAAATCCACAACGAAAGCCCAGCAAGGTCTTTATGAATATGACGCTGTAGCGCGCTTGCGCGATTCGCAACTCGGCGATGACCGCGTCCACGATATCAAAAACTACATCAACAAGGGTAAGATGTGGGAAGCGTTCGAATCCGATGTGCGCCCGATCCTGCTCATTGATGAAATTGATAAGGCCGATATCGAATTTCCGAATGACCTCCTGCATGAGCTCGATAAGATGAGCTTCTCCGTCTATGAGACGGGCGAGACAATCACGGCCAAACAGCGCCCGATTATCATTATCACCTCCAATAATGAGAAAGACCTGCCGGACGCGTTCCTGCGCCGCTGTTTCTTCCACTACATCCAATTCCCGGATGAAGAGACAATGGCCGATATCGTCAAAGTCCATTTCCCGGATTTGAAACAGCGTATGCTCTCTGCCGCGCTGAAACGCTTCTTCGCCGTCCGCGCGATGCCGGGCCTGAAGAAAAAACCGAGCACGTCTGAATTATTGGATTGGCTCAAGCTCCTGCTGGTCGAGGACATAGACCCTGAAACCATCAAAGAAGCCGACCCGAAAAAGATGATCCCGCCGCTGCATGGTGCCTTGCTGAAAAACGAGCAGGATGTGCATTTGTTTGAACGGCTGGCATTTCTGACCCGCCGGGAGAGTTGATGCAAAACCGACAGTCCAAAGAAGAATGGTTCGCGCAAAAGTTCAGCTGGTTAAAACGAGGCGTTTTAGTCGCCGCAATCGGCACCTTGATTGGCGTGCCGCTGATAATGACAAAAATTCAGGGGTTATCCTCCTTAGGCGGACTCGTTTTAATTCTTAGTTTGATTTGGTTGATTGGGCTGTTGATGATAATTCCATTCTTGCATTGGAAAGACCGCTACCGGGGTGAAAGATCAACGCTTTGGGTTGTTTTTTTAGTTATCGAAACATCGGGTTGGTTCAAAATTATCTACTGGTTCAGGCATATTTTTCCGGATCGCAAAGGGACCGGGCGATATGCTAATGACGCAGACTAAGTTTTAGTATGGTCACACGCCCGCCAAAACACCTGACCAACCTCCCCTCCGGCGGCATAAATCGCCCGACCGGGGCCGAAGTCTTGGAAATGGAAATGCGCGGCGAGCAGGCTCTCGCACTGGGCTTGGCGGCCTCGAAAATGGAGAAAGCTCTGGAGGCTTTTGCCAAGAGCAACCGCGGCCCAAGCCGCACGCAAGCCGCAGCCGATGCGGTCTATGCCTTTTTTATTCAAAGAGAGATGGTCGGATTGGATGACCACGACTTCGTCGTCGAGTTTTATAATATTCCCGGGCGTGTGCTCGCGCGGGTTGGGGCAGTTGATAAAGAAAATTGACGGCAAATCTGTTGCGTTGATACCGAAGGGCGTGGCCCTTCGGCGTTTCACTGCAATCGACTCGCTGGGTCGATTGCGGTCGTTTCACGTCCCAGGATCGCCGTCCGCGAAGGCCCAGACATCCGGGACCTCCTCCAGCTCTTTCGCGTAATAAGCTTGAAAGCCCGGCATTTTAACCTGATTGAGGAACGCCGAATAGGCCATATAGCTGACGAGGAATCGCAGATCGCTGGCCCAAGGCGGCATAAATTTCGGGGGCACGATCCGCTTCTGACTCGCGAGCTGCGCCAGTGCCGGAATGTCTTCAATATCCAGCTTCCCGACAAACAAGACGCGGATTAAATCAGACCGCCGCAATTTCACCGCCGTCCGGATAAAATTGTGAACCCGCAGTAAGCCATTCAGATAAACCATATCTTTCGTAAAAGGCGCGCCGCCCGACAACACGCCGCCGCGAAACACCCGCCGCGTATTTTCATAGGCCTGCTCGCGCCCTTCCCGCCGCGCAAAGAAATCAAAGACCTCTTTAAAATCCGCACCTTCAATCGCCATCTGGATCGCCAGGACGCGGCCCGACAAACGCCGAAACCGACGCGGGTCCATATTGCCGGTGATGATCTCAGCGAAGACCGCAATGCCTTCTTGAATTTCCGTCGTTCCCGGATGCCCGCGCCGCAATATTGGAAAGGCTTTTTGCAGTTTGCCGTTCAGACCCGTGGCTGAATGGACCAAGGCCTCGTGATGCAAAAGCTGATCTACATCTTGGTCTGTAAAATTCGCATCGGACCGCACACGAATTCTTTTTGAAGACGCGGCGGCCTTTGACGATACATCAGGAGAGACAAGAACCTTTGGTGCGTCAGCCCCAAAATAGGGCTCCAACTTTTCTCGCAAGGCATTTGCAAAGCCCTCCGCATCCAATTCGGTTTCATAGCCCTCAACAACTAACTGATCGAAATCCATCCCGTCCAGCGTCGCATCCATATGCCGCGCCAAATTTAAAACTTGCGTCGTTTTATCAAGCATGAGGTCTGTGGGCTGGCCGTAAAGCGCCGCCGAATGCGTGAAAAATTCCGGCGTCGCGCGGCTATCCATTAAATTCGCCGTCGTGGTGAGCGTGACGCAGAGACGCTCCAACCACTGCATGACAACATGCTCGCCATCGATATATTGGCGGGCAGACGCAATCGCCTCGCGCGCATCGGTGGTATCGACTGGCGCGTATTCCGGATTGGGCATCACGCCCCGCGTCAAAAACGGATCGCGCATCCCGTTATCCCAAGACAAGGACGTTAAGACCCGCATATCCTTTGCCGCAGCATCCAGTGCGGCAGCGGCGGATTTCGCGGAATCAAGTTGCTTCTTCGTGAGGGCTGTCATGCGCGGCACGGTGGCAAGTTGCCCATGGGATGTAAAGGTATGAAGAATGTATACCGAAGAAAGAGACACAAACCGGGCGACTGACAACACCCAAAAACGGCCGCTCGACAATAAAGGACAATCAACATAAATTGTCTTCTATTCGGGATCAGAACGGACCCTTACTTTTTGCTGAGCGTTTATGAAATTGCATTTAAATTCTATGCTTGCGTCACCGTTGGGAAATGTCGTTGGATTGAAATGGGAAGACATTCTGATGCTATTTGATACTGAAAACCCCGAGTATTTTATAAATGATGAAATGGATTACGGTTCAGCAGTAATGAATGATTACATTGTGATTTACGGCTATGAGGATGGACTCGTTCATACATTTTCAAGCAGGCAGGGCCTTAGACTAGACATCACGAGGCGCAATTTCGTGAAAACTTTTGGAATGCTCTACGAAGGCTTCACAAGCGGCCCGGCAAAAGAAGACGTCATGAATCACCCCAACGCCAAACTTGTCGAGGAAGAGGGCTCAGAAGTTTATATTTCTATCGACCTTAAAATGAGAAGATCCTTCGGATTCTGGTTTTATGAGAATGAAATGATACGAATAGGCGCGGCAGATCATAATCTCATGTGAAGTAGCGCTCATATTTGAGCGTCCTGAAATCGCCGGCGGTTTCAATCGGTCGTCGCAACACTTTAGTTATTTACTAAACTGGAGTGAGCAGATGAGACCACGTATATATTATTCAACTGAGCAGC
>ENA-ORXR01003522-ORXR01003522.1-marine-metagenome-genome-assembly--contig:-NODE-3522-length-13938-cov-5.958445_pt1 | contig 13938 bp, 11 predicted proteins | sample MGYA00237866_ERZ511479 | MGnify/ENA metagenome assembly ERZ511479 | reverse complement strand
GTAATCGACCTGGCAGAATCGAGCCACGACTGAAGAAGCGACGCCCAAAACCGTATCAATGGTTGAAGAAGCCTCGGCAAGAAGCACGCCAGGATGTCATCAAACAGGGGCACGGAACTAAGCTAGCCGCTTAAGTAAGCGCCATTCGTGTTAAACGATAAAGAAAACAATGTCAACTTTAGAGAAGAACTCGCTTGATGGGACTCAGAATGCTATTTTATGGACTTATCGAGCTAGCGATCTGGTTTTCATACCAAAAGATAGTTGAAGAGGAGCGATGTATACGATAACTTCAACTTAGCAATAGTCTTTGTGCACTGAGGTATAGCTAGGATGTATAAGTATCGCTTCTGTTTTGTGAAAGTGTCATGCTTGGCTTCAGCCTGTACTCGATTATCTGCCCAGAAATTGATAACAAGATGTAGGGCAAAATATGTTGTTATGCTTTTTCTCTTAGCTAACATTACTTTTTCTAGTTTGGTAGCTGAGGCGTCGGATCCGCCGTTGCAAATATTTCCAGAGGCTGAAATTATAGTTCCGCTGGGAAGTACTGATGATTTTTCATGGGAGGAGTTACCAGATGCCATCGACTACGACCTATTTGTGTATTCATATAAAGAGCGGGCCATTGTATTTCGAGATCGTCGTATCGATCCATCGCACTGTGCTGAAAAGGTTTGTCAAACAGATGCGGTGCAGACTCAAGCGTTAGAGGCTGGGCGGTACAGTTGGAGAATATCCGCTCGTACCATCGATGGCCGGACGGCCTTTTCACGTGTTGAATTCACAGTTATGGGTCAGTTACCCAGCATACCTGTTTTAGTTTCACCGTCAGCTAATTCAGAATTTACTCCAAGTGAACAGTTGTCGCTGACATGGGAAAGGGATCCGGATTCGCTCGGCTATAAGCTATATGTGTACAACCTTTCTAGTCGCGAAATAGTTTACAAAATTGCTGGATATTCGGCACTGGATTGCGCAGTTGAAATGTGTAATGTCGAACTTCCACTAGGGGTTATCAGCGAGTACGGCAGTTATAGCTGGAGGGTGTCTGCTTTCAATGGGTCTGGACAGTCGGATTACAGCCGTTCAGAATTTGTAGTACTCCCGACTTTGCTACAACAGCCCGAGCCAGTTTCACCGGTTGGTTCGACGAGGGTCGAAGATGGCGAGGATATCGTATTTACTTGGCAGGCCTCGGAGGGCGCTAATTCCTACGATCTGATGGTATGGAGCCAAGATACCGAGTCAGTTATCTACAGACAGACGAATATCGTCGGCACTACTGCGTGTGAAGAAACGTTTTGCGAACATATTCTTTCCGAAACAACGCTATCGCTACCAAACGGTGATTACGTATGGCATGTTTCAGCGATAGCGGGCGCCAAACGGTCCAGCTTTTCTCAGGTCCAATGGTCTGTTGAGCCCGGCAATCCCCCCAACATAGTCTATCTCATGGCAGATGATCTTGGTTTTGCAGATTTGAATCCTACTGACATGCCTAGTAGTTATGCTATTGCTCAACAGTATGGGGTGACACTGCCTTTTTTTACCTATCAGAATTGTGCGCCAACAAGAACAGCACTTATGACGGGGAACAGATCCGCAAGTATGGGTGTGACAGGAGTAGATCCTCCGCCTTCCTATGCCGGTTTGCCGGTGGATCAGGTGCTTATTTCGGAGATTCTGCAGGACGCTGGGTACAGAACTGGCATCTTCGGTAAATGGCACCTTGGGTTGGACTATAGCCAAAGTCCTCTTTTCAACGGCTTTGATGAGTTTGTGGGATTTACTCATGGATGGATAAATTCTTATGGACCTTCGCCAGATGGTGAGGCATATCCCGACGGAACAATAGGGCATGGTCACCATGGTTCTCATGATTTTCAGAGATTTGGCGTTCCGTCCTACGAATCAGAGTACAGCACATTTGTGTTTCGGGATGCTGCAATCGAGTTTATCAACTCAGCAACTGTTGACGATTCGCCCTACTTTTTATATGTACCGTTCAATGCACCACATGGGCCGTATTCGGCTCCCAGAGAGTTTGTAGAGCCACTGAAAGAAAGATTTGGCGTGACCAAAGGGCAAATGAATCTGCTCTACGAATACGCGGATGAGGTGTTGGGCAAACCGAAAGGCCTGGCGCAACCGGACGGCAGCCCGTATAGCTTTGCACTAAACAAGAAACTAGATCTAATGCTATATTATGCATCAGTCCGTGCGCTAGACGAGGCGGTAGCAGATATACTCAATTCTATTATCGAGAACGGTGATCTAAATAATACGTTTTTTATGTTTGCTTCTGACAACGGTGCGACTCTGTCAAGAGGAGGTTTTGGGTCTAATGCGCCATTTTCAGAAGGTAAAGGGTCCTTCCTAAACGGGGGTCATCGCGTGGCAAATTTTGCCATTTTTCCAGAACAATACGGTATTCAAGGCCCTCTTGAGACTAATGTGTGGGTTGGAGATTTATATGCAACATTCAGTCAGATTGCAGGTCTTGATTCTTCCATTAATTTAGCTAGTGGGATTGACAGCACAGGGTTGTTACCTGCCTTGATAAATAATATTGCACTTCCTATTCGAGTAAACGGAACTTTTGAAGGGGGTACGCACTTCGTAGTGCATGAGGCTAAGGGCTATGATTCAAGACGCGACGACACTGTGACCTATGAGTGGTCTGTTATCGATGGGAGTTATAAATATGTGCGAGCTGGTGAAATGTCGATCGAAGGTGAGTTTCTTACGCTTCAAGAATTTCTTTACGACTTCAATTCTGATATCGCAGAATCAGCCAACCTCGTTAGCAATGCTGCGGCAAGTTCCCGGTTGAATGCCATGCGCTCCATTTATATGCAGGAAGGTGGCGACGCCATGATTCAGGGCTGGCATACAACTGACAAGAGCGCTGACTGGTCGAACGGGATTCCTGAGGAATGGGGATTTCCCTAGAACAGCTTGGTGTGATGTGAGTAGCCTGGTTTGGGTGGTTCGTATGGCATTAGATTTTCAAAGAGTACGCCCTCGTGCTGGAAAGGGGAAACCTAAGTACTTAATATTTAAATTTCGGGAGAAATTTAACATCATATAAGCTAAAAACTAAATTCCGCATGTAGCTGATGGTACTTTTTTCGATTTTTTCAGTTAAAAAATTTTAAATTTTCTCGCTCTGATCATGGCATCCATTTTTCAGGTCACCTGCCGCCAATTGTCATCCGCGCTCATGCCCATCAAGCCCAGGACATTGTATTTTAACGGCGTGAATTCACCCGTGCATTGCGCTTAACGAGAGCGTTTTCTTAGTGAAGGCGGTATAGCGATACGTGCTGGAATCGATCCACGATTCTTGCCCCCCCGTTGTTGGATGAGCGGAAAGTTTATGTTCCGGGTAGGCCGGTGTTGGATCGATCGTCTCTTCACACATGGTTTTTCGAACCTCCCGCTCCAATACCGCCTGCAGCCCCAAAGCCATGAAAAACAGAAACATCATCGCCGCGACGCGCTAGACTTTTTAACAAGGTCGGTGCGCCATGGCGTTCTGTCTTGAGCTGCTCTTGGCGCTTCCCTAGGCGCGGCTGATACTCGCTACCAGCTAGGGTTAATGTGTTCCTAGTGTAACGGGGGCCTCCCCAGCGGAGCTCACATCGTTACGCATAAGTTTCGCTGGACACAGCCAATTTAAAGCGTTATAACTATCCGCTCAACTTGATGTGTGGATGATTATGATTGCGACACTACCGATCAAAGTCAGTGGTCGATTGTTTGGTACTGAGCAACTCAATATCATTCGCGGTGTGATATCCGAATCGCCTACATCTCTGCGCACCGAAATTGCTCGCCGGGTTTGCGCAGCGCTGGACTGGCACGATGCGCGCGGCGATCTCAAGGCAATGAGTTGCCGGGTAGCGCTGTTGCGTCTGCACCGAGAGGGGTTCATTGAGCTGCCCGCACCGCGTAACGGGAACGGAAATGGTAAGCCGTTATCTACCCGGTGCGTCGAGTTGCCTGAGCCACTGCCGATGTCATGCCCAGTCAATCAGCTCGACGGCCTAGCGTTGCAATTGGTGCATACCAAGTCGGATTCAACACTATGGAACACCTTGATTGATCAGCATCATTACTTGGGATACCAACCGCTGCCAGGAGCTCAGCTACGTTACTTAATACGTTGGCAAGGCGGATTGCTTGGTGCTATCGGTTGGGGCGCAGCGGCATGGAAAGTAGCGCCACGGGACCAGTGGCTGGGTTGGAATGCCGAGGCGCGTGAAGCAGGTCTGCCTCGGGTGTTGAACAATGCCCGTTATCTGATCTTGCCATGGATTCGGTGTCGTAACCTGGCGTCCAAAGTGTTGTCACTCAGCGAGCGTTGTGTGGCGAATGATTTCGAGGCGCGCTATGCCGTCAGGCCGGTGTTGTTGGAAACGTTTGTCGAGAAAGAGCGCTTTCGAGGAACCTGCTACCGAGCGGCCAACTGGCAACACTTGGGGCATACCCAGGGACGGGGCAAATGTGACCGAGACCGTCAGGCATCATTGCCGATCAAGGATCTGTATGTCAGGCCATTGGTTCGTGACTTTCGCCTTCGTCTTGGTGCAATGCCATGAGTTGGGTGAATGATGAAATGATCAGTATGGACCTGGAAGATAAACGGCTGGAAAAACGCGCTATACAACTGCTCGAACGGATGATCGCGCAGCCGAGTACGAGTCTGCCAACGGCGTGTCGCGGTTGGACAGAAACACAAGCCGCGTACCGATTCTTCGACAATCCTAAAGTCACTGCCGAGAAGGTACTGGCCCCACATCGAGCGGCAACGCGTGACCGAATGGCCGCACAATCCACTGTGTTGTGTGTGCAGGACACCAGCGAGCTGGATTACAGCGGGCAGACACAGACCCATGGTCTGGGGCCATTGACATACGTAACCCGGCAGGGGCTTCTGATACATCCAACGCTTGCCATCACGCCAGATCGACTTTGCCTGGGGGTGCTTGATACTCGTATCTGGGCGCGAGACATTGACACGTATGGTAAAAAGAAATATCGCGCTACTAAACCTATTGAAGAGAAGGAGAGCTTTCGCTGGATAGAGGGCTATCAACAGGTCTGTCAGATGGCACAAACGCTTCCCGAGACACAATGCGTGTATGTAGCTGATCGTGAGAGCGATATCTACGAGTTGTTCATTGAAGCGCAGTTGCATGAGTATCAAGCTGACTTCGTCGTACGCGCATGCCATGATCGGCTCGTGCTTGATGACAGTCGACTTAGTGAGGAATTGGCCGAAGCATCAGTGATTGGCGAAGTTGAATTTAAGTTGCCCTCAACGCACTCGCGAAAGCGCAAACCGGTGACTCAACAACTCAAGACGGTGCGCGTAATGCTGCGCTCGCCGCGCAAAAAGTCCACGCTACCGCCAGTTGAAGTCACTGTACTGTTGGCTGAAGAAGTTAACCCTCCGAGGGGTGAAGCCCCCATCACCTGGATATTGGTAAGCAATCTGCTGATTGATACTGCCGACGAAGCCGTCGAAAAGCTGCAATGGTATCTGTGTCGCTGGCAAATCGAAATATTCTTCCGCATCATGAAAAGTGGTTGCAAAGTGGAGAAATTGCAGCTTGAATGTACAGAACGACTGCGGCCAGCCTTGGCCATGTACATGATCGTTGCATGGCGAGTGCTCTACGTAACGATGCTTGGCAGAGAGTGTCCAGATCTACCGTGTGATGTGGTGTTCGACACAAAAGAGTGGCAGGCCATACACTTGGTGACTACTCGGAAAAAGCCACCAGACAAACCGCCCGCTCTGAACACCATCGTGCGAATGATTGCCAGCGTAGGTGGATTCATCGGTCGCAAGAGCGATGGTGAACCCGGGCCCCAAACGATATGGATCGGATTACAACGGACTCGCGATTTTGTGTGGGCTCTAGAGGCAAACGAATCCGCTCGCCCCCCATAACTTATGCGTAACGATGTGAGCTCCGCTGGGGAGGCCCCCATAGTTTGACAATTGCGGGAGTCCATCTGGAAACTCCATCTTGTGAGCCGCTCAAGCACACAAGAAAACGGAGAAACCAGATGGAAGCCCAAACATTAAATCACTCGAAGTGGGAGTGCAAGTACTACGTGGTATTTATTTCCAAATATCGCAGGAAGACCATCACTAAGAGTTACGACGCATGTAGGCAGCGTTTTTCGGGAATTGGCCAACCGCAAGGAATTTGAAGTGGAGGAGATTCATGAGATGTCCGTTCATGTACATTTATGTTATCGATTCCTCAAAAAAATGCAGTAGCGCAAGTTCAAGTTGTTGAATATATAAAAGGAAAAAGAGCTAATAATATAGCGAGGACTTATGGAGAAAAGTGGCGTAACTTTGTGTGTCAGCACTTTTCGGCCCGTGGATACTAAGTATCGACAGTGGGTCGGGACGAGACAGTGATCAGGCAGTACATTGAAAATCAGGAAGCTGAGGAGGCGAGATTGGATCAGTAATTTCTAGTGTTGCATAAATTCAGCGAATTATAATCCGTGAAGCGTTGGCTACGATGTCAGATAACTCAAGGTAGCGTCTTCAACTACCGGATCGTTAGCCATTGACATGGTCATATGTCTTGCGGCTGTAGTAGGCGACCAGCGCCTTAAACGATCTGTCTACGTAATGTGCCGATATTGTTGAACTTTTATAAGGTTGGGCGTTTAACTGAAGTATGGCGATCCTGTTCGTGGTAGCGCATTTGCAGCTCACGCGTCAGGTTGTGATTCACTATATTGCACAATAAAACACTTTGTTCGTATACCAGGGATTGCAAGGCATGTAGCTCAGCGCTGCCTCTGTCTTCAATTCAGCAAACAGCTCCTTTTTCGTACCACTACCTTCGTTATGTTCAACGACATGTTTGGCGTGTGTCATCTCGTTGGTTACGATCACCTTGTAACGGTAGTCGAAGTCGTAAGGTTTGAATAGATCTAACTGTATGACACCTTTTCTTTGCTCATTATGGCGATCACGAACAAACAGTAAGCGCTGCGATGCAATAGACCAGGAATCCAGCGAAATCTTTTTTTCGAATTACTTTGCACCGGCACGTAGACGCCGCCAACGCTTGCGCTGCCCGATATAGCATTTGATCGTGGTGGCGTATCGTTCAAAGGGGATGCTAATACTTTACTCCACACCCAGCTCATTCAGGCGCTCAAATATCTCTTAGCTGAAGAACGCACCATCCATGTGCGGCTCAATTTTTGCCACTGGATAGGCACATTTTACCTTCTCTACACACTGCTCGATAAACTCCCTCTCGCCGTTGCTATCATGAACGTTTCCGCTATGATGGTGAACAGCCAGCACCTGCGCGGTTTGAACGACGTTGCAGTTCAGTGGATTGTAGCGTCGCTGGCCTTTCTTTTTCTTGTTGAACCCGTTGGCCGCACCATCTGCACGGCGGCAGGTGCCGAGCACAGATCCATCAAAATCGAGAGTGATAGTGGCTAGCTATTCGCGAGTCAGTGCATCGATAATCATATTCTGCTGCAAGCGTTCAATACCTCGATTACTACTATCGTCCACTGTGCTCAGCTGGCGGCTGATGGTAGACACCGTCGGCAGACGAGTCAGGCCGAGCAGACGCAGCACGACAGGAACACTCTTAAATCATTGAATATCACGCAAGCGTTCATAACCGATCAATATGCTCACGATCAGTACCAGTACGATGCTTGTTGGAGATAATGAGGACTTGCTCTTCTGAAGCTCGAAGCAGCGGCTCAGTCTGCGCCTAAGATCCCAATTGTTTATCAATTGCTGAAAGACGATCAATCCGGAAAATGGACTGAGCTGTGCTCATCAAATCGCAATGCAGGCAGACAATTAAATTTGCAAAGAACGTCAGATTTGCTGTGTTTCATTGCCAGAGCTGGGTTGTTTTGAACATGTTTTTTGCACGTTCATTTTATCTCAACCCAACTCGAACTTTCACCTTTTTCGATCAGATATTTACACACGTACCGAGACCTCACTGTCAGTGAGGTCTCGGTACGTGTGTAAAAATCGCCTTATACGCTGCTATACAAGCACGATCACCCATGTTCTATGCCGATTTTGGACATCGAGTATATTACTATCAAGTTGACTGGGGCGGCCACCAGTAGACGTCAGGCTGGTTGTAGAAACGAGCAGCCTGCGTTGTTTTCAAGCCTGTGCAGAGTTCGCCGAAAACGTAGTTGTCGAAGTCGTGACACGCGATCGATAAACAGTTTGCCTTGCAAGTGATCAATTTCATGTTGGAGACAAACCGCTTTCATGCCTTCAACTTCGCGTTCAAAAACTTGACCTTCAGCATCTTGCGCCGTGACAGTGACCGCGCTTGCGCGCATGATTTTGGCAGACACACCCGGTATGGACAAGCAGCTCTCGTCCACAATGGCAAAGCCTGCCCTGGACACAATGGCAGGATTTATGAAAACCTCTGGCTCGCTCTGCTTGCCCGACAGATCCATAACCAGTAACTGAACCGATTTTCCCACCTGAGGTGCACACAGACCTATGCCCTCGGTCGAATACAATGTCTGCGTAAGATTTTCAATCAGGCCGTGCAACGCTGCATCAAAACGCTCTACAAGTTTTGCTTGCTGACGGAGCAGTGGGTCGGGATACTCGATGATTTCAAGCTTGGCCATAGTGTTAGGCGATAGATCCGTTGTTGTTTTGCAGGCTATCTACGCCAGAGGGTGTGGCTGAGTTAGCCAGCCTCTTACTGATGAGCGGGTAGGCTGCGGCAATGGTCACAAGGAGAAGAATAATTTCGATGGCATAGACCACAATGTAGCCACTGGCTATGCCCCAGAGTTCGGTATTGCTGTTGCTGAGCAAAGAATTAACGACATCGCGTATGACACCGCTTAGCGCGATAGCCACGCCAGCAGCTGTTGCCTGAACAGCGCCCCAGGAACCCAGTGCCAGGCCTGCCTGATCCTTCGGTGCGCGGTTCATCGTGGCCGTCAGTGTGCCATGCCCAAACAAGGCAGCACCAAATCCGATCATGAAGTTACCCAGAAGAAACAGGGAAGGTGTGCTTAAAGGTGCTGCAAGCATTACGAATGCAAAGGCCGGCAAACCCACTAATGCACCGCTCAAAACCATGCGGTAAGGATCACCACCACGGCCAAGAATACGAGAGGCCAGGCCAAAACCGAGTAGTCCACCTAATGCCAGTAGAGCGGTTAGCTTTGTGGTGGCACTCACCGACATATTAAGTACATGTCCGCCAAAGGGTTCGAGTAATACATCTGCCATGCCGAAAGCCAAAGTACCAAAACCGACGATTACAAGTTGTCTTATGGCACCACTACCTGCGCAGAAGCTGTCCCATGATTGTTTGAACGTCGGATCTGTGTTGGTAGCCTTGTCCTTACCGTGATGTAGCGTCTCTTGCTGCCACATGGCAACGAAATTCAGAAACACGGTAGCAACTGCGGCACCTTGAATAACCTTTACAAGTTGGCCAGGTGAGAATTCCTGCAAAGCCGAACCGAACACCAGAGAGCTTGCAAGCATGCCAGCCAGTAGTGTGACATACATAAGTCCAACAACCTTGGGGTGAGATTCCGGTGGCGTCAGATCAGTTGCCAGTGCGAGTCCTGCTGTCTGGACAGTGTGCACGCCAGCGCCAACCAGCAAAAATGCCAGGCCCGCTGATGCATGACCAAGCCATAGAGGCCAGTTAGTAGATTCTCCCTGTTGTCCCAGTACCAGAAGAGCAAAAGGCATGATGGCGAAGCCGCCGAATTGCCACAACGTGCCTTTCCAGATAAACGGTACACGGCGCCAGCCAAGTGCACATCGATGGGTGTCTGACTTGTAGCCAATAAGCGCACGAAAAGGTGCAAACACGAGAGGCAAGGCCAGCATGACAGCAACCAGCCAGGAGGGCACGTCTAGCTCAACAATCATGACGCGATTGAGTGTGCCTACCAGCAACACCAGTGCCATGCCCACTGATACCTGAAACAATGACAAGCGAAGCAGGCGTGACAGGGGTATATCTTTGGTAGCGACATCAGCAAACGGCAAAAAACGGGGGCCCATGGCTATCCATGATGCCAGCATCTTCTGTCCCGGAAGTTTCATGTCGTTCCTGACTCCCTAGTCGTCTTCGCGCTTCAGTACTGGAATTCCAAACATTGACGACAGTGGCGTTGGGTTGTCCGAAAGTGTAGGGATTCCAAAACTTGTGCTTTTCTTACCTGGCACTGATTCGCTTAGCACCTTCATACCAATCTTGTCAGACAAAGGGGTGACGCTATCTTTGAGTAACGACCAACCGAATTTTGAAGACAATGGAGTGGGATTATCTTTTAGTATTTCCATTCCCACTTTGGAGGAAAGAGGCGTTGGATTGTCTTTTAAAAGACCGCCCATAATGCCTTCAGTCGGTAAATAGCCGGGCTCTGTCAACTCTGCGAATGTTCTCGACATCCAGCTGCGGCGGTGCGATAACACGCGAATATTGAGTAGTGCTGACAACGGTGCCGGTTGTAGCCACGTGTGGTACTCCAACTCGGGCATCTCGCCAACGTCAACATGTTTACCGTTGTTAAGCGTATCGGTTGCCAGGAGTGCCTGGCCGAACGGTGCTGTAATCAGTACCAATGAGTGTCCCTGCTGAACAGAATCGGCGTAGACCATGGCATGACTGGACGGTACGTTTGATGCCTCGTGTACGCTCATGATCACCTGAGCCAGCATTTCAGTCGAGCTTACGCCTTCTATCTCACCCGGAGACAACATGTCAGGGTTGGCTGACTCAATCATGGATGGGGTGACAATGGTCACGTCTTCTTCTTCAAAGCCATTGGCTTTAAGGGCATCGATGGTCTCGAGAGCATCGCTCTCTGACGCATAGGCCTGCCCGATGGGTATGAGTTTTAGCAACGCCATAGTGGCTCTCCCAGAGGTGTAGTCAAATAGGATCATTAGCGAGGCCGCCCCTTGCAGCGCTTGCCGGCATCAATCCCGTGAGCATCGCGGCTCACGGGCTTAACGCGTTTGTCAGCCTCCGAAGAAGGCAGGGAACCACGTAGTATTGCTCAGGATCGCATAGTGCACGATAAAAGAGATTGCAGATACCCAGCCAAGAAACAGGGGCAATCCGATAGTTGGCTTTACGACAAGCCACATTCTGCTTTGATTCATTGTTTATTTCCTCAGCCGAGCCATGGGGTTAGGGCGAATGCCAGAAAATGCGCTAAAAGTGCAATCACGAAGAATACACGCGCACCGTCAATGACGTGCTTGTGCAGTTCCTGTGATTGACTGAGGGTAAGTCCTGTCGGCCATACCTTCTCGGCGGTATCAGTCGTCATGTTGTGTTCTCCAAAAAGCTGGAACAATCGATCTTCTCGTGCACCACCTGCACGCAGGTTGTTCCCGCAGATTCACAGGAACCACGCCTCTTGTGTGAACAGGTCATACATCAGCGTATATTTGATCGTAAAGAAGCAATATCAATGTGTCAATCTGCATTGTCACTTATTTGTGTCAACTTGCATTGACACTCTGCACAAACCTTATAATCGTGGATTGCCTGGTCGATATTGAAAAGTATGAAATATCTGGCAGAAAGCTGCCATAAGATATTGAATTAATTGCAAATATTATTTTATTTGAGCAGCTGGAAACGCTGTTTGCAATGAGTCTGGTTACAATAATTATTGCTACGAAATATTCTCCTTTTATGACAATTTATTAAATAAAATCGAAAGATGTTCAGCGCTAAAGGATGAAAACAATGGCAGTTACTTTTCACCATTGTCAGAGTCCGCCTTGTCAGAGTCCGCCTTTGCGAACAATGTAGTCGACGACCTCTTTTAATCCATCACCACATCTCATATCGGTGAAGACGAAGCCTTTGTTGCCACGTGCCATCGCTGCGTCAGAAGCCATATTCTCGAGATTGGCGTCGACATAAGGTGCAAGGTCGATTTTATTGATAATCAGGAGGTCTGAGCGGGTAATGGCAGGACCGCCCTTGCGCGGAATGTCCTCACCTTGGCATACTGAAATTACGTACAGTGTCAAATCAGCAAGCTCCGGTGAAAAGGTGGCTGCCAGATTGTCTCCGCCGGATTCGATGAAAATAATATCCAGATTCTGGTGTCGTCTGTTTAGATCATCAATGGCACGCAGATTGATGGAGGCATCTTCGCGAATAGCGGTATGCGGACAACCGCCAGTCTCTACACCCAGTATACGATCTGCAGAGAGTGCCTGGAACCGCACTAATGCGTCGGCGTCTTCTCTGGTATAGATATCGTTTGTTATAACGGCAATGGAATAGTCTTCTTTCATGGCCTTGCATAGTTGCGCCACAAGGCTCGTTTTACCTGAACCTACAGGGCCACCGATGCCGACACGTAGCGCTGGTCTGGATTGAATTTTATTCGTGGCGGAGTCTGATGAGATATGTGTGTCTGGAAGAGGCATAGTGAGTGTCAGGTGATGCAGACGCGACTGTACAACCGCTCGTGTTCGATGGAGGCAAGATCTGCCAACAGGGCGCAACCGCCCAGATCACTCAGAGAGCTTTTTACCGCTCGCTGCGCAATGTCGATGATCAGCGTTTGCAGGTTGGCAATAATCTGCAACGCCTGTGTCTGTCCAAGAGGTATCAGCCGCGTACAGATCCAGACCAGGTTACTTGCATTTGCCTGAATGCAGGCAGGCAGTAGGCTATTTAATGATATTCCAGTTAATGCTCCTTGCGCCCCAACCGCTACAGGCAGACTGATTTCATGGTCAATCAATGACAGCACTGTGGGTGCGTTTGATATGGCTGCAGCAGTGGCAAATGCATGGCCTTGCTGAATAGTCTCCCGTCTACGTTCAGCGCCTGCGCACAGTGCCAGTGCAAGATCATTGATCGCTTGTAACGATGAGCGTAAGGCCTGTGTGGTGGAATCAGAATGATCATGGGCTACGGCCCCGGATGTTAAAGAAAGTTCGACGTCAATGCATGAATAAGCGTGACTAGTGCATATCGCATCGTTCCAGCCACTGCCGTATTGGAAGATGTTGGCTATCCATTGTTCGCAACTACTGGCGTTATTGATTCTACCGTCGGCAATAGCACTCTCCAGGCCATGGCTATAGGAAAATGCACCAATGGGGAAGGCGGCAGACATCCATGTTTGTAGCGTCAGTTGAGCACGGCCTTCATCCATGATGTTGTGTGTGATGCGCGTGCGTATCCCCATAAGCGCCGCCCTCAGGATTGAAGCCAGCTTGCACCTCACAAACCTTCGCGCCAAGGTGCTCGAGCATGTTGCGAATAACGGGGTCGTGGCGAATGCGCACATGATCTTCTCTGATTTCTGAGGCAATATGGCGGTTACCGACATGCCAGGTCAATGTCAGTAAATGTTGACGATCAGAGCCGTGAATTTCGTAGAGAGCTTCGGGTTTTGCCTGCACACGAATGCCACGACCATCATTCAGGCGCAGTATGTCGTTATGTTTTAGTAAAGTGACAGACTCAAGTTCAAGCAGGAAGTCGATGCCTGCATCCGATGTCATAAGCAGTCTGCGTCTGCGACGGTCGGTCTCGTCCAGTGTCACTGTGTCCACGGGGGCGACGACATTGGCTTGCTGATTCGCTGATGCGGCCTGAGCTCGTTCGATGTGGTGACAGGTATACATGGTTATAATTTTATCAGAACAGAAAGTAGCGTTGAGCCATGGGTAATTCACTGGCAGGCGCACAGGTGAGAAGTTCGCCATCTGCACGCACATCGTAGGTTTCAGGGTCGACGTCTATTGATGGGGTTGCCTGATTGAGTATCATGCTGGATTTTCCAATGCCGCCTCGAGTATTGTCCACAGCAATCATTTTCTTGTCCGTGCCGAGGGTGTTGGCAAGTGAATTGTCAATCGCT
>ENA-ORXR01003519-ORXR01003519.1-marine-metagenome-genome-assembly--contig:-NODE-3519-length-13951-cov-22.536471_pt1 | contig 13951 bp, 16 predicted proteins | sample MGYA00237866_ERZ511479 | MGnify/ENA metagenome assembly ERZ511479 | reverse complement strand
ACATTAGGTGGCTGGACACGGCCCAGGACCTCTGCCATAGTAAAGCAACGCACCCACTTGACCACACCGACTTCACATGCGGATGAGGCGGCGCAGAGCCATGTCCAGTGCCGTAGCGGATCTTCCGTCGCTGGCAGCGACGACAGCTGCTGCTGGCTCCTCTGCGCCTGCGTCACGCTCGTAGTTTCCACCGGCACCTGAAGCTCGCCCCACCAGCGAGCCCCGCGCGTGGCTACTGCGTCCGCCGAGAGGAGAAACTCCAGCCGGAACTGAACCGCGTTCAGGGAAGTCGAGGGTGGCAGGACCCGCCAGCAGGGGCGGCCGACTGGCAGCCCCAACCGTCCGACGAGGCGGATCCGTACGAGTTTCATCGAGAACTTCAAGCTCGCGCACTACGAGTAGCGCAGCAACCACCGTCTTGCTTGAAAGAGACGGGACGCGACGGCGGAGTGCCGCCCGCGCAGCCGCAGGGAGCTCCCCCTCGTGCGCAAGTGTCGTCACGACAGAAAGGAGCAGCGCCGTGTCCCGCGCGTGCGTGACAAGCGTGCGAAGGTCAAGATGCGCGTTGATGGTCTGTGAATGCCACGATCCGCCTCCGGCCAGCCGTGCTTTTGCGCGACGCTTACCCAACACGCAGCCGACGCGCCGCCACTGAGGTCCTTCCAAGAACTTTAACAGTGTCTTGAAAGATGGCCGTCGTGCCCCGGACGAGAGCTTTCAGCCTCCTCCTCATCAGTTCGTCAAGGCGGTCCAGCCTGAGCCGAGCAACAACTGCTCCGGCGGTCCATCGGAGTTGCGAGATGGCCTTTTCATAGCGCGTCAACAGCAAAATACCGCTGACATGGTTCAGGTCTGTGACGCGCAATTCGTCTTCGCCAGCGTCCACGTTCAGCTGCTGAAAGTGATGTGCAGTGCCGTCTTCGGCCTCAAGAGGTCCCGAAGCCGAGAGACACACCTCCTCGTAGCTGTTGGCCGCCTCTTCGTGCTTCTTCACCGGATGATCCAGTGGCGGCTGGGAGGAGCGCGCGGCGGGTGCTCGGCGGCCAACCGATGACGGGCCGCCGCCGTCAAGGGCGGCTACGCTGCTCCTGCTGTCGGTTGGACGGCTTAGGGAGGCGTAATGCTCCCGAGGCATCTGCCCAGCGGCATTTGGTAGAATCCCGCGGTCCGCAGCCGTCAAAGCGAGAGCCATCCGTGCAACTGGAGAAAAGGCCGAGTGCCCCCCGCGCTGCAGCGTCTGCACGTCCGTGACGAAGAGCTTTCCAGGGCACAGAGACCACCCCACCGCGTCACACTGGCCAAGAGCGTCGCACGCGCCGCCGGAAGCGCTGCCAAAATCGTTCCGGGGAGTGCGCGGCGCGTCGGCCGCTGAAGCTCTTGACATGATGGCCGCATCGACAGAGACGACGATAGTCATCTTGGCGTGGGCTCGTCGCGCTTTCGTCTCTGAATTTCTGGCGACAAGGTGACACGTCGCACACGCCCAGCGCTCCTTGTACACTGTAAATCCGGGCAGCGGGTTGAGGCGCGATGCGTCGGACGACTGCGGCCACGGCCTGCGCGTGTAGCGGCGCAGCATCCGCTCTTGAGCGTCAGACTGACGTTGGCGAAGAGAGGAGCGGCACAGTGCGCGGACTTGTGCCCGCTTCTCGGCGCCCAAATGGGCGCCTTCCTCTTCGGCATTTTGTGACACGCGGGAAAAGTGAGACTTGGCCGCATCTACGTCCATCATGGTTTCCAAGCAAGGAGCGCACATCACGGCTTCAGTGGTGGGCGTCGCCACAAACAGGCGATCAAACAAGGCACGCGCCTCTCTGCCTGTGCGAGCTTCCGCTCGGTCTCCGATGGAGGGACAGAGGAAGGTCCTTCGGGCTTGCTTGAAGGACACGCGGAGACGTTCAGGTCCGCTGCACGACTCTCTTGGTCTGGTGCACGTAGTGAGGCAGCAGAATCAGGAGCAGGAACTGACACAAGAACCGCGGCACTCGACTCAGCCTGCGCAGCCTCGCCAACAGGCTGAGCTGAGCTCAATTTGCCAGCGGCAAGCGTCTCCCAAGCGCTTAGACGCACGTCCCCGAGACTCGGTGAGATCGAGCGGGATGCTCCTTGTACTCCTCGTTGACTTTCTCGGGATGGTCCTGCGCAGCAACGGCCCGAGCCGCCGCGGCCGCGGCCTCGAAGCCCCCGGTGGCTCTACCGAGAGCACGCACTGACCCAGCACTGGCGGCAATGTTGAACGTTGGCCCGGTCTTGTTCGCGACAATGGCCGCCCTTGCCAGCCCAGTCTTCCGTGTAGAACCGCCGCCGATGCAATTTCCCGCCGATGTGCTCACCAGCACAGTCGCTTTCGGCGTACGGATGTACGTCGCCGTCTGACGGCGCGCCGCAGGGCCAACATAGAGGTCCATAGGCCCGCGCATGGTGCTCACCCCTTCGCCACGCGGAGTTGGGCGCGAGACGGCGAGTGGTGCCGGCCTATGCACGCTGGGTGTCTGAGCCAGTCATGTCCGCCGTGACCGCTTCCCCAGCAGTGGCTCCGGCAGCCACCTGCACAACGTCATCACTAGATGACACCCCTGCGGCAGCCTTGGCGAGGCACGGGTCGACATAGGAAACCAAGACCTATCCCTCAGCATCACCGTCGTCAACGTCATCCTCGTCGTGCACCTCCAAATCCGAGTCGTCCGCACCGTTTGCCGACGGTGCCAACGGAGCTCCGCAAATATCCCTAGAGCTACCCGGAGCTCCACGCGCGCGGCCTTCCTCTTGACCACCGGCGGAGCTGCCCCCCGTCGGATCGGCGTCAGAGCCATCCTTTACCTCACGGTGAGGGCGCGCACTCAGGCCACCCCAGCCAGTACCATCCGCTGCGGTGCCGGTCACATCTCCTTCATACACTTCCGCACTGGCCTCCAAATCGTCTTTAGCATCATCGTTAAGGTCGTCGCGGCCGTTATTGTCCTCGACGCCGTCGCCTTCCGCATCAGAGGCGCCGTGTGCGCTACCGTCCCCGTCTGTGATCGACTGGACGCCGTCGCGGTCCTCGTCAGCATCGCTGATGCCGTACTGACTGCCGCTATCCTCCTCTTCAACTTCGTCGAGGATGATGTCACCAGCCGCCTCTCCCCGCCGAGCGCGGACCCGGGCGCCACGACGACAGCGGCTATCGGGGGGACTTGCATCAGAAGAAGATCAGTAAGACTGCGCTGGCGACGGCCGACCAGCGTTGCGCACCACCGTGCGAGCCATTGTCGCTCACAAACGTGACGACCGACGTCAGAGACAATTGGGAGGAGATTGTACGCGTAACGCGGTCCTCCGCAGCCGAGGCAACCAGTACCACAGCCGCAGCTGTCACAACACAGGGGGACGCCAAGGACGGCAAGGGACGCCCGCAGGTCACCGCTCGAGCCTGGAAGACCCGCGCCAGAGAGTGCACGTGGCGTCTCCAAGCGCAGTTCTCAGGGACCGCCGGAGAGTGCTCTTAGAGCGCCGTTCCAGTCACTCAAAAGAGTCTGTCCGAGCTGGGCTCTGAAGCGCGCCCACTAAAATGTATCAGGAACCCCTCAACAAAGGCGGGGATCTGCAACCGTTTGAACGCCGCGAGAGCCGATGTTTTGGCGGGAATTCGTTTCCAGTCCTGCGGAGCGGTGGTAGAAGGAAAAAGGGCCGCCTGAACTGTCGCGCCCGGCCGCAAGAGAAATCACATTGGCAAAAGACACAAGTGAGATACAGACATCGCCAGAGAACGGTCCTTTGAACGGCCCTCTGTCTGCACCGCACATACATGGGAGCTCCCACGGGCTGAGGAATACAAGTGTCGCCGCTTGACAGGATGCGGTGGTGAAGAGAATGCTACATCAGGTGGACCAGAGGTGAAACGGCCGGCAGCTGGACTTGTTGTCTACGCGTCGTTTCCGGACGAGCGGCGCGCCTTTCAAAGGCGCTCCGACGGCTCGTGTGATTCATTGGTCGTTGGAGCGATCGATACTCTCCGTGGCACACCGTGACCACCAGCGCAACGGTAGCGCAGCGCCCGCTCAGACGGATTAAAATTAGCCCTCTACGGTGCCACGACGCGTGGAGAAGGTCCAGCCGGAACGCCAAAAGTACCTTACTCTCTGGATGCAATGTGCGCCACCCACAGCAGCTGCGTCCGCGGGCCTGCAAGTGTCCGCCATCGCGGCAAAACAGGTTAGACGTAGACCTTTCTCAATTTTTACGAGATGAACACAAGAGCCATGTGGCTGCGTCGGGCATTTCTACAATATGAAACCTCTTGCGTACGCTGAGAGCGCGCTTCACTGGAACGGGTCCGCCTGTGCGCATGTATTTCAAATGGCAGAGGATCTATCAGATGAGTGGCTCTGACGTTCACTCGTTTAACGGCTGCAACTGCCAATGGAAGCGTCGGTCACGCTCCACGCCATCTTGTACATGAGTGATGACGGCCGGTGCAGCTTGGCGCAGTGCTGGTGAACACGAGTGCAGCTGGGAACCCCCTTCTTAGGGCGTCGTGGCTGCAGGAGAAATGCGGCCTTGGTGTATCCCAGAGCCCGCTTTGAGAACCTCTAGTCCCCCAGAAAGAGCCAATACAAAACGTATGTCGAAACAGGCCTGGTATCTTCTGTTACAGTGCCCTCCAGAACAACGGGAGCTGGTTACGGAGCCGACAAGTCTGATGCAGTCCATCGCGGGTCAGCGCGCCCAGCTGCAGCCTCGGGGTAAACACTGCAGAACGGGCCCATGAGAGCTCTCGCAAACGTCCGCCCCCGCGAGGCGATTTTATCGAGTCTTTAAGCGGACGCTGCCACGCTAAGAACACGCTTTGAGCCCCCGTAGAAGAAGACACGCTGGAAGCGGGGCGGAGAAAACGGAATCTGAGCAGGCGACCTCCGACCTGGCGTCGCTGATCTGAGACTGCCCCTTCGCGGGGCGGCTTCTGGATGCGGCGGCTCAGCATGAAGCTAGATTGTACCAGTACGGCTCAGCATGAACCCAGATTGTACGAGTACGGCTCAGCATGAACCCAGTTTGTACCAGTACATCGATGCGAAGCGTGCGTAAGCGGCCTTACAGAGCAACGGTCTCGCCGAAGGCGGGCGGTCGCATCATTCAGGACCCGTATTTGGTTGCACTCGCGTTCGAGAGAACCGCTTCTCGATCTCTCGTGTTTGTAATCTTGGATGCGGCAATGCGGGAGTGCGATGCATGGACAACGGGGGAGCTCGACGGACGCTTTGACTGTCGTGACGGCGAGGACGATCACCACGCCAGCTGCGCCACATTGGTGCGAGCTCAGCTCAGTCTTTTCGCGTGGATAGCGCCATACATGGCACCTCGCTGACCTCGAGCGCGCATCAGAGTTCTCGAATTGATTAGCGGCGCGGTGGCGGCTGCTTTCTGAAGTCTGCCATGGGTTCCATGTGTCTGTGCCTCTGGAATCGTGAACGGCAAATTGCGACGTGTAAATACCTCCTAGAAATACAGCCGCCACGTGTCACGTGCGGCCATCGATGTGGGCACCGCGGTGCGTGTAGAGATCACCATTGGACGTCCTTTTTGTCAGCAGCAGCAATCCCATGCCTTGACGTCAAAATGTGAGGCATAAGGGCACTGTTGAAAAGATGCACAGATGGTTGGCCACTTAAACGAGCTTACAGTAGAGCTAGCAGCGAGAAAGTCGCAGGAGGGACAGAGTTATACTTGTCTCGCGCATTGGCTACTCGATATAATATGCAAAACAAAGAGCACTGCCAAGTGAGCCGTGAGGTCATGGCAGTCGGCTGTTCCTTGAAACCGGAACCGACGGGAGCTGTTCAAACCGCACGACGAGTCTCTCCGCCAAAGCCCCGTATCCGCGGCCTGAACGTGTGTGTGCCGCGACGAATTTGAGGTACTGAATCTCCAAGCCGCGGCGGCTGCGTCCAGAACAAGACTTATGCAGCTTTGGAATGCGCTGGGAAGTTGGGAAACCCTGAAAGAGGGCATTTGGGAAACCGTGCGCCTGTCTGATCCGCAGAACTCCTACGTAGAAGGTCTCGAAACGGCCAATGTTCCGACTACCAGTCCATGGCCGTCCTCCCCCAGGTGCCGTTGATGATCTTGGCATCCTGTCAGTGTGTTTACACAGACTATCTTCGGACGAAACTGCAGTTTACAGGCATCCAAAACGCCGTGTCTGCGACCCGCCATCGGAGTACGCACCTAGACTTGTGTGTGTGTGTGAGATTGGGGGTGGTGCCCGGCGTTGTGCGGGCTGGTCTTGAAAGATTGGGTAAAGCGGCAGCATCAAGGAAGAGACTTTCATGTCTGCGCGTTCGTGGGAGACTTTACTGAGCTTTACTTGCATGCGGAAGAGCCCACATTTAGGCAAGCGACTGCCTCCCGGAACTTGGCTGCGATGAAAAATCTCTTTGCGACTCTATCTTTGATGTACGCCCATGCTACGGCCCGTATCGCAGCAGTGCCGCGAGCGCGCTTTCAGTCATGATCCAGTGGCGGCGCCGAAGTGTACACTGCTTTGGACAGGGAAATCTAGCCATGGACGGGGATACTGGAGCGCGGATGAGGGGTGGACGGCCCGGAGGCAGCACCTCTTGGGTGCTCTAAAGGTGCCGGGGCGTCGAAGAGGAAAGGGCGGAAGAGGGAGAAACAGACGTCGGGAAAACAAAGAACAGCCACAGCGCATGGACGAGAACCATCGCTGCTTCGCTTTAATAGAGACTGTATTGTATGAGCAGAATACTCAAGACTGTCCGCAACGCCGTGCTGCTGTAGACAAAGTTCTTGTCTGACGTCAAGGGGACCTATGAGGAACAAAACTCCAGCAAATCCGGTCGTGCCGAACTGCATGTTTTGTCTTAAGAAAATAGGAGCTGGCACAGCTTCAAGGGACTCAAATTACGTGAAGCTACACCGGGCGGAGTACAGAAGATGCGCTGAAGTTTCCAAGAGTGGTATGCGGTTCACCCGAGTAGACGACAGGAGCGGCAATTGCGGCACAAAGCCGAAAGTGAATCTCCCGCTCAAAGAGTGGGAGGCGCTCTTTCGGGAAATGCATTGGCGCGGAATGATCCGGGGGCAGCCGGTGACGCGACAAAAGCATACACCCACCACACCAAGTGAAGCTTGAGACGCCAACAAGCTGGTGCGGCTGGGAGAGGTACTTCTGCAGTGTTTTCTCAGCGCCAGAGTTTGGGCGCACCTGTTTTAGAACGAGCGTTGGTGTGGCTGCCGGAGGCACCATCCGCTTTTAGCGTGAGTGGGCCAGAGACAAGTTCTTTGAAAAAAAGTCTGACGGTGGATTGGGGTGCACTGGGGTGCGCTTTCGCGAACCCACGAACGGGTGCGGCTTTTATAAGCTCGCATCGGGTACGCCTTTAGGCAGCCAAGATCCGTTGCGCCTCTCAAGATGTGAGACGAGGGCACGGCTGGTGGGGCCAAAGCATCACGCGAGTGTTCACGTCAAAAGACATGTACGGCTCTCAGGACTTCAGAGTGGTTGCGGCATCGCGCTTCTGAAAACGAAAGCGGAAAACATATTGCAAAACGCAGGAGGGGGGTTTGATAGTTTGACGCGCGAATTCAAGGTGCGGCGCGGCAGATCTGAGCGAGGGAGCCGCGTGCTTTCACGGCCCGAACAGGTTTCGGATTGACAAGCGCCAACACGGGTACGGCTTCCTGTCAGTAATCTACGGTGCAGCACGTTTTGGAGGGGAGCGGGTGCCCCATGGAAAAAGCAAAACCAGTTGTGGCAGTGCGGATGTGACAAACGGCGAGGCCTGAGTGGCGCAAGGGCCAAATGCGGCTGGAGCGGTGGATCTCGTGAGAGGATACGCGGGTTCGAAAGAAGATGTCCCGGCTGCTATGTGACCGCACGTGCGGCTTCTAGCGGCCCGAGACGGGTGCGGAATTACGCACAAAGACCTACTGGGACCGCTCGAGATGGTCAAGCCAGAGCACAGCGAGTGTCTGTTCCGGACCGAGAAAGACGCGGGAAGAGGTCCGGACGACGTCGATACGGTCGCTTGGCAGTGGAGCCTCAAAAATGACTTGCGACCCGCATCTCTCAGAGCGAGGCCAACAAGACGGCCTGGAGAGGTGCTGTATCTCCTAAAGAGAGCGCTGGGCGTCCATAGTGCAGTGCCGCTGCGGATTGGGTTTTTCGTGGGTCAAGAACAGCATGGGCACGGGAGTTACGGCTGAATAGAACGCTTCTGGGCGTGTGTACATCCACACCCTGTCGCTCACCGTACGGACTCAGCTCTTGGTGTGACAGAATACACATCGCCAGAGACTGCATGTCGCCAGCGGGCGCCCCGTCCAGCGCGAGTTGTAGTTCTCCGGTCTGTTCCAGCCCTAGCCGGCCACAGGGGAGGTCAGATAAAATCAAGACGAAGCCGCTGTGCTCTGCTGTTTCTGTCTGTTCAGAGCTCTGAGAGGTAGTCAGTCTCACAAGTTCACGATCGCCGGTATGCAAGAAGGAGAATTTTGCGCCCGCCGCGTTCGGGGAGAAGGTCGAACAAATGAGGGTGTGGCTGCAACGCTTCGCGGACATCAATGTTGCCCGGTAGCTCAAAAAGTTGTGATGCGCTTGAATTGACTCCTACGGCGCCCACATAAAAGCCAGCAGCAGGTTTCAGCCGATTGGATGTCATGCTTTGAAACTTGGGGTGCCTACCGTGATGTGTGCGCATGCAAGCCCTCGCTGTCTCTGTGTTCCCATAAATGATTGTTCTACGTGCTCTGCCACACAGCTCTGCATCATCTGGGGATAGAGCGTCGGAGCCTCCCTCCACCGCCGCCCATCTTGGAGTAGTGCAGTTTGGACCCCCGTCATCGGAGAATTGGAGGTGTGTCGAACACAGTTTGCAAGTTGCCAGCTATTGTTGTATATGTTCCCTCCCGCGATTCTGTCTTGCGACATGTAGCTGCGTGATACGTCAAGGGATTCCACATCAAAGCCTTTAGCGTCTCTTTTTCTCCATCGGTGACCGCGGCCTCCCTCCCACGCGCAGTGCGCGATAGCAAATGAAGCTAGCAACGCAAAATGGTCAGGCCAGTCTAAAGGTGGAACTGGTAGTGCGCGCGTTCCAAGTTGCACCGTCTAGAAAAGAAAGTCCCGTGTATCGAGGAACGTTACTGCCCTCCATGCACGGCGCCTGCTGACTATGCGCTTCGACCACTGGCGACCAAAGGGCGTCTTTTTGACGGCTACCTACGGCGCTGGGTCTTACGACCACGGTGGTGAAATCACCCACGCATCATATCAGCTGCTGCCCACAAGCGCGAGGCGACGGCAGGACGCTTGGATTGTTCCACGGAGAGAATGATCTGCAGCAGCGGATGAGCTGCGGAAGCGGCGGCTGCAGAAACGGCGCGCTTCTCGGGTAGCGGCGTGCATTTTGTGTCTCGATGCTGCGTAACTCTCGAAGAGCGTTAAGATGATAAAGATAGAGGCTCGTATGACTTTGTCCGATTGGCGTCTCGGCCGCGTATTCTGCGAACATCGACTTCGAGCGTGATGCTGCCGATAAACACGCGAAATGCATAGCGAGTGCTCCGTGGGATTGTAACACTAAAAATGAGCTTCTAAGGTCGGTAGAAAGACTTATTACGTGCCGTTACCGAGCCAGATATATGACATGAATGAGAGCGTTTGCAGAAAAGCGTACAGAGACTAACTCACAGATGAAAAGAGGGCCAAACATAGGGTGGAAGAGAGCATGGCTCGGATTGAAGCACAAGGACAGATTCTGTTGATGCTTCAAGATGCACTCGCGAGTCACTGGCACAGCGACATCATTCAATAGCGAGAAGCGCGTGGCGAAAGTCCCATCCGCGCTGGCCGAGTTGATCAGGGCTAACGCCGGCCCAGAAAGCAGAGCAGCATGACTCTCGGCACAGCCGATAATAGCAGCCGATGTCGCATGTAATACTCTCTTCGGTACAGCTTCGCGACCAAGCGGCACCGAGATGGGCGACGAAAGCAGGTGAGCGTTCATTGAAACACACTCTGCGGCTGACTCAAGGCTCATAGCTCAGCCAACGAAACAAGGATGGCAGCATTGCGCGCGGGACACTCAACGCCGGGGTCAGATCAGGACTCAGGGTTGTTTCGTGAGCCCTGCCAGACGAGAAATGAATATCGGATACGTGAGCAAATCGGTCCACGCGCACCGGCACCTTGGATCGCGAACGCGACAGATCGTGCTGGTGAGATCAGCACGCTGTATGTTGCTTGCCCGGTCTCTGGCGGGAGAAACGTGCGCGTCACTTTGGCGTCAGGACTCTCTCACCATGTCCAAAGAAATGCGATAGTGCAGTCAGCGCACGGGTCCTTACAGCGGCCAAGGTCATTCGCATAGAGTCTTTCATGAACTTTGGACGCATTGGAGGGAAGGAGGCCGCGGCGCACACTAGACCGGCGGCGACACTCCGTGTCTCATGAGCCACCAAGAGGGGCGCGGCAGGTACGTCAACCTCCATTGATCTGTGCGGGTTCTTGTGGGCTTCGGGCCAAGAAAAAACTTTGCACGACGGATTGCTTGCTCTTTCCTGAACTTTTGAACCTATTGATCGGGTCGAAGACGCGCAGGAACGTCCGTGCAATGGAGCTTACAAAGAAGACAAGTGGGAGTCGCCAAAGACATTCTTGGTGTGCTTGAGCGCCACAGAGGCCTGAGGCGCTGCGGGATCTACGAGATTTGTGTGGCGGGCGCTGCGGGATCTACGAGATTTGTGTGGCGGACATGGGGTCTGACAGCGCGTTGGGCCGCAGGCAGAAGAACATAAAAGCGGCTAGGCGGGGATAACTTTTGGCGTGGCTCCACAAGAAGGACAGCGATCACGACAGAGAATGACTCAAGTATCATGCACCAAGACTGTGTGGAGTACAATGTTGGTAAGAAACTGACGAGAACACTATGCGACAACTTGGTTCTTGAGGCAGCCAAACCATAGTCGACAAGCAGTGTGTTCTCCGTGGCCAAAATGTCGGTGCCGCTGGTGCTGTAGAAATCTGAGCGCAGCTCGCGTGGGCAAAAACGGATGCTGTGCCGATGCGGTATTAGTAAGAAAGACGCGGGTACGGCTTTACACGGAGAGAGAGAGCTCGGATACGAGAAGTGTAGAACGGTGTGACTTTCGTGGCAGACACCGTGTTCGTGTTTGTACACGTGGAAGCAGGGGCAGCTGCGGAGAATCCAAGTCAGGTTCTGCTCGTGGGGGTCAGAGTCGAATGTGATTGTCATTGTTGCGACAACGCGAGTGGCTTAGCAAAAAAGCACCATAACCGGCCTCATATCGAGAGCTACTGGTCAGAGAATCCCGAAGGCGCTGACGATTGAAGAAACAGGGCGCCTCGAAGGCCTCGAGGAGGTGAGATGCTGCACAAATCCCTCGTCGAGTGAGGCAACAGGGCACGAAGAAAGATCCACCTTTAAAGGACTCGCGACGGGAGCAGCTGGTGCGGCACATGTAAAGCGCGTCCTATGCAGTCGTACAGCGGGTGCGGCCTCCAGACTCCGAGAGATGGCGCGGGTCCAAGGGGGGGCACTCGGGCGGGTCTCCGTAAATCGATACAACTGATGGGGGGGGCTGTAAGTTCTAGGCCGACACGGTGGGTGCGGCTGGGTGGATAAAATCGGGGGATACGAAAGACTCGAAAAAGTCGAGAGCAAAAGCGGTGACACAGCCCTCCCACAAGCAGCACCCCAACCAGGGGTGGTGCTCATAGAAACGCTGCGTCGTACCGGAGGCTGCGCCACCGCCCGCTAGCCGGTACCGGCTACTGCTTTGATACCCCCTAACGGGGTCTGCACGGGCCCCACCCCCCCGCTCGTGGGCGTCCCAAAAGGGGGGAGGCGGCCGTCGACAGGCACACATCAGGCTGCCAACAGGGGGGCACGCGTCTACACTCACCGGGTGCCAACAACAAAGCAAAAGCCCGGCGCCCTAGCGGCTGCCCGGGCCCGCTGGGGCCCCTTCATAGGCACCGGGTCAAACATCAAGACGGGGTCGGGTCCGCCCAAAGCGGGTCGGCTTGGCAGATCACACCGCAACCGCAGCGTGACATCGCTAGGCCCACCACCGGCGGCGCTCAATCCAGCCAATTAGACGCCGCGCGCGGTCCCACGACACCACCTTGGCCCGTCATTGGCCACCGCCAAGGGCCATCATCACGCCGTGCGCGAGGTTGACGCCATGGCTCACAGTGGCCAGAATCGTAGATTCACAGGCTGGGTCCGTCACGAAGACCGATGTGACCTCAAATCACGGTCTCAAGGTGCTTTCGAAGGGTGCGGCTGACAGCACACCCAACAACGTCTTCCCCAAGTCCGAATGTGCTTACGTGTCAGAAACGTGTCTCTTGAATGCTCCACGTGGCTCAATTCAGGCTCTTGGGGTTGGGGACGGCTCCACAGCAATGTCGGGCACCCCATATGGGACAGAGAAAACCCGAATCTAGTTGATCAGAATCACATAAGTACACACAGATTCAGCGGGCAGAAAATTGGGGGTGAGGCCCTTGTTCCCCATTCTATGCACAATTTGGGGAGTAGGAGCTCTCCTCCTTATCTTTTTCAGCTCTCTCATTTGCTGACGCTGCTTTGGCGGCCGTTCGATATGCTTGTGCCGTGGCATGCGGCTTTTTTGAAAAACTTACGTGACAAACAATGCACTTTGTGTCGCGGGCGAGCGTTCTAGCGATCACCGTTTGCATCGGTATCGCGACTGCTATGGACCGTCGCATCGAGCACGCTACCACCGGTGACCGTGCCTCCACCCCGGGAAGCGACCGTTTCGGGCTCCAGCGGGGGGCATTGAAACGGTCTGCCGAGGGGGCGGGCGAAAGGAAATCTGCTCTATCTGTGCGGTGTGTTCTTAGTGGGGTGCTGGGGAGATCTGAGTGCAGGTGGCAACGTCAGCGCGGCCCCATCGTCGTCGACGACCGTCCGTCGCCACCGTTCCTGCGACCATCTTCCTCGCGCGATGGATGATCCTTTAGATATGTCTGCGGACGCGATGCTGGAGGATACCGAGGACCGGCATATTGCTTCAGCGGTTGCGGCGCACCTGCAGGCGTTGCGTCATTGGCGAAAGCGCGCGCATGGGTCTCGCGTGCCCCGGCGGCCGCGTTTGTTGGATCTGTACCGGGCCGCCGGCCGAATAAGCGGCTTAACTTTCGTTCGGGTTTGCGCGCTATTCTGAGAGATTATTTTGGTCTGAACGGGGAGCCGCCTGTTGATGACGAGGGCGACTTTGAGCGCCGCTTCCGCGTGCCGCGCAGCATGTTTCTTCGCGTCTATAACGCCGTGATGGTTCTATCGTTTTTTTCGCAGCGCATCAATGCCACCGAGAGGCTGCAGGCTCACCCCTTGCAAAAGTTGGTCGCGGCGTTTCGAGTCATTGCGTATGGGGAGGCGCCGGACAGGACCGATGAATATGTGCGATTGTCCGCTGCAACCATTGCTATGTCGGTGCGAGAGTTGATGAGTTTTATTGTGGATGAGTTCGGACCCTCATATTTGCGTTCCCCCACCCTAGAAGATCTGCAGCGCATTTTGACGCGGAATGCTGAGCGCGGGATGCCCCGTTGCATTGGCTCTCTCGACTGCAGCCACTGGGAGTGGCGGAACTGCCCAAAGGCGTTTGCTGGCATGTACCGGAATCGCCACGGGAAGCGTTTCGTGGTGATGGAGACCGTTTGTGATGAGGACCTACGGATTTGGCACATATTAGAGGGGTGTCCTGGATCTCATCACGACCTTGACGTTTTGCATGTTTCCCCCCTCTATTTATCCGTTACGAGCGGGGAACGGCCGCCCCGCACATTTTCGTTCGCTGCTAACGGCACGACCCGCACGCTTCTGTATTATCTTGTGGATGGTATTTATCCCAGGTTTGCTTTTTTCGTTTCTCCGTTCCCCAACCCCACGACAGAAGT
>ENA-ORXR01003517-ORXR01003517.1-marine-metagenome-genome-assembly--contig:-NODE-3517-length-13959-cov-11.506051_pt1 | contig 13959 bp, 10 predicted proteins | sample MGYA00237866_ERZ511479 | MGnify/ENA metagenome assembly ERZ511479 | reverse complement strand
TTAAAGAAAAAGCAGACGAAGCTATTGTTAAAGTAAAAGAGGTCGCTGAAAAACCTATCGAAAAGGTTAAAGAAAAAGCAGACGAAGCTATTGTTAAAGTAAAAGAGGTCGCTGAAAAACCTATCGAAAAGGTTAAAGAAAAAGCGGAGTCTGTTACTACTAAAGTCGAAGAGACTATAACGGATGCAGAGGAATAGATTTAGACAAATTTTTCTTGGCTTATAAAATAAACAAAGAGGTTTACGAAAATTCGTAAACCTCTTTTGCATTTTAAGTTAAAGGACCTTTGCTTCGATATCCTATGAACAAAAAGTCATTTATCTTGGATTGGATTAGATCGTAATTGAAATCTATGTGTGTGTAATTGATGACTGTAAGAAGCATCGTTTCAGTTTTAGATTCTAATTATTTTTCCACTTCTTGTGACATGGAATAACATATTTTATACGATAAAAGTATAATGTTCTTGTGAATCTATGTTCACCACTGTATATATTCTATTTTTTAATAAAGTAATGGTTTTTATGTTAAAAATCAGTGAGTTGTACTTGTTTTAGTAAAATATCTTTAGAGAAAAAGGAAGTAAATTAATTAAATATTATAAATAAGGCAGAGTACATAATTTACGCTTATAGTGACACAACAAAGAAGGCTTCTGATTTGCATCAGAAGCCTCTCAATTTTAGGTTAGGGATCTTACTTAAAGATTATTTAATTTCTTTAATAAAAAAATCTTTTTTTTGCTGAATTGGATTCGTAATTGAAATATCGTTGTGTGTAATTGATGACTGTAAGAAGCTGGTTTTCAGGATATAAGTCTCGTTAGAAATTTTATTTTTGTGACATGCAAAATAGAGAAAAAACCTCTCAACCTCTTGTTAAACTTATACAAAATCATTTGAGTTGAATAAATTATTATAATCGTAATGCGTTATTTTCTGCGGTTTTTAAGCCTATTTACTCTTTTTTAAGAAAATATTATCCACACCAACCAATATAAGGTAAATAAGAATGCTCAGGGCAAAAGCAGCCAACTGAAGCGTCACCAACATAACAACAGAAGCAATCAGAAAAATATACGGCAATTCATTACCACGCCAGCCTTTACTTTTGAATTTGAGACTAAACATAGGAATCTCAGCAACCAACAAATAAGAAAAAACCACCGCGAGTATATACAAAACAGGCAGATTCAAAACCCAATCCGCCGGAATAAACGTTTCAAAATGCACAATTAAAAACAAACCCATAAAAAAACCGGTATCCGCCGGTGTTGCCAGACCGATAAAGCCATCAGACTGCCGTTCATCAATATTAAACTTCGCAAGCCGAAGCGCAGAAAACAACGTAATCAAAAAACCCGGAACAGCCACCCACACGATACCGCCATACTCCTGTTCGCCCGTGTGTGTCGTAGCCATCAAGTGATACAAGACCGCTCCCGGCAAAAAACCAAAAGTCACCATATCAGCCAACGAGTCCAACTCCTTACCCAACTCCGAATACACCCCCAAAGCACGCGCAACCATCCCGTCGCCAAAATCCGCAGCCACTCCAAGTGCCACAAATACAGGCACCCAACCCCACATGCCATTGAACAGACTCAAAATAGCCATGCAGCCGCAAAACACATTAATCAGTGTAATCACATTCGGAATATACTTTTTTATGCTCATAGCGTTTTATTTCTTTTTACTTATGCCCTTTACAAAAGGAACAAAACGAAATATCTCCAGTTCTTCTTTCACAAATTTTTTATCTCCAACATGCTTTATGCGAGTCATCACCTGACTCTTCTCCCCTACCGGAATGATTAGCACACCGCCCGGTTTGAGTTGGTCAAGCAGTGCATCAGGAATCCATGGCGCGGCTGCCGTCACCAGTATTTTATCAAAAGGCGCAAACTCCCGCAAGCCCTTATAACCATCACGCAAATACGCCCGTATGCGCGGATAGCCCAACCTATCAAACATCTTTTTTGCCCCAATATATAGCGGTTCGTGTCGCTCCACCGTAAACACCCGCGCCCCCAACTCTGCCAGCACACAAGCCTGATACCCCGACCCCGTGCCTACTTCCAACACCGTATCACGCCGTTTGACATCCAGCAACATACTCTGATAAGCAACCGTATAAGGCTGCGAAATCGTCTGGCCTTCCGCAATCGGAAAAGCACGATCATCGTAAGCACTCTCCTCAAAAACTTTGTCCAAAAACAAATGACGCGGAATCGAACCGATAGCCGATAAAATAGCCTCATCCCGAATACCCTTTTTTCTCAGGGTCTCCACGAGCTTCATTCTCATTCCTTTGTGGCGATGTGTATCTTGCAAAATAGTAATGTAATAGGTAGATTAATAAACTGTCCTGCGAAGTTATGTAATTAGACAAATATCGCATCTCTTTTGAGGTGAAAATTCTATATCTTCCTTCTATTTCATTAAATTCCTTAACTTTAGCCATCTTTTATCCCAAAGATAAGGGAAGAGGAAGAAAATAATCTACCCCAAATGAAGCCGTTATTTTTTTTATATGTTTCACTAAATTTGACGCGCATAGCCGAGCTACGTAAGGAGAATTTAGTGAAACATATAAGAAAAAGAATAATTCAGACGGGTAGATTATTTTTTTCGTCCTCCCTAACTCTTACGTTCTTTGTTCTGCGTTAATACGAGTGAAATATCAATAATTGAACTTGAACTTATTTTGGGCGTATCCCCTGCGGGGTCGGGCTATCCGGCACTCTCTCCGCTTCGCTCCGTTCAAACAACACCTCCTATCCCTTACGCATCAACGCGTGAAAAACAACGAAGAACAATGAATTTGACATTCCCCAAAAACACATTTAGAACGTGTTTTAAAATTTAATTCGAGTTCATTACAGAATTTTTCAAAGCTAAATGAATTTTGGTTCTTTTTTTCAAGAAAAAGAACAAAGTAAACACTTAATTTACAGGATTTTACAACTAAAATTTCACCTAATTCAACGTTCTAAAAAAATTTACCCCCGTTTCCATAAGTCATTTATAATTATGAAAATAAAATTTTGCGGTGCAGCACGCCAAGTCACAGGAAGTTCACATTTGATTACCTTAGACAATGGGTACAAAATACTATTAGATTGCGGACTCTACCAAGGTCGCGACGAAGAGATGGAAGACTTTAATTCCACTTGGCTTTTTGACCCAAAAGAAATTGACTGCCTTGTACTTTCACATGCCCATATCGACCATACCGGGCGCGTCCCAAAATTAGTAAAAGACGGTTTTAAAGGCGATATATTCTGCACGCATGCTACCCGCAGCCTATGCAGCATCATGCTCATAGACAGTGCCAAAATACAAGAACGCGATGCCCAATACCACAACAAAAAGAAATTTTCAAAAAGAAAAAAGAAACCCTTATATAACACACACGATGTCAAAAAAACCTTAGACCTCACAACGGGTTTGAGTTATGAACGCTCCCATCGTGTATGTGAAGGCGTAAAAATTATGTTCCGTGATGCAGGGCATTTATTGGGTAGTGCAAGTGTCACTTTATCCATAGAAGAGTCTGGCAAAAAACCTGTTACGGTGGGTTTTACCGGAGATATTGGTCGTCCCCTTCGACCGATACTGCGCGACCCGCGCCAAATGCCCGAAGTCGATTACCTCATCTGCGAATCCACCTACGGCAACCGCGAACACAAAGCTCAACCGGACGAATTAGAGGATTTTTTGAATGTTATAAAAAAGGTATGTATTGATAATAAAGGAAAACTACTCATTCCCGCCTTTAGCATCGGACGTACCCAAGAAATTGTATATATGCTCGATCGCCTCGAAAACGCCGGGCGATTGCCACGAATTCCGGTCTATGTCGATAGCCCACTTGCCATCAATGCCACATTGGTCTATGGCTCACATCCCGAATGTTTTGACACTGACATCCACGAATACATGTTGATAGATGACGATCCTTTTGGATTTAACAAACTTCAATACGTCCGCGATAGAGGTTTATCGAAGCGACTCAATGACATCAAAACACCTTGTATTGTCATCAGCGCATCAGGTATGATGAATGCCGGACGCATCAAACACCACCTTTTTAACAGCATGGAAAATCCGAAAAACGGTCTGCTCATGGTTGGTTATTGTGCGCCTTACACGCCGGGCGGTCAGATACGAAATGGCGCGAAACAACTTCGTCTTTTCGGCGAAACCCGCAACTTAAATATGGCAGTACACGAGATGTACTCCTTCTCTGCCCATGCCGACCGTGTCGAAATAGCAGGATTTATCAAAAACCAACAAAAACTCAAAAAACTCTTTTTGGTACACGGCACACACGACGTACAAGAAGACTTTAAAAGCTTTCTTGGTAAATACGGTTTTAATAATGTAGAAATTCCAGACTTAGCACAAGAGTTTGAACTATGATACAATAAGAAAGAATAATGACATACAAGACTCTAAATTTTAAAAAGCCAAAAGAAAGTAATGATTATGAAGAAGCCTCAAACTACGCAATTGAGGCAGTCGAAGGTATAATTGGGAGTGCGGTCAAGAATGGTAAAAATAAAATCATTATAAACACAAACCTTAGATTAGGTCTGCCAATGGAAAACATCAATAAGATTGCCGGACCTTTTGTAGAAGCGTGGGCACAAGAGACATTCGAAATCATCAAAGAGGATACCAAAAACCAATGGAAATTGATAAATGTTGAAGCATTAGAGCGACTTCACAGAGCCGATATATTACTTCAATTTAAAAGAAGTAAAAATATAAATCCAGTTGTTACAGCAGAGGTTGATGTCAAAGCAACAGCAGAAGATTTTGAAAAATCAGGCAAGTCACCTAATATAACCTCATTTGCAAGAATCCGCTCTGCTTATGTAGAAGATCCGGATTTTCTTTTTGTAATTCTCTCATTGAAACATAAAGTCTATTCTCAAAAAAACACAAAAACAGGCTTGATGGACGGTATCATGGAAGTTGTAAAATACAACGCTTATGACATCAAATATCTTTCCAATGCCGACATTAGCTATAATCCTGCTCTTGGAACGGGACAAATTCAGATTCGTGATATTCATTATGTTACAATTGAGAAGAGAACATCTTGGGCATTCTGCTCTTTATTAGATAAAAAGTATCTTGCATCATCAAAAAGAACTTTCAATGATTGGTTATCACTTGCAAAAAAATATGAATGGATAAAATGACATTAAAAAATGAAATATTACTGGGCAATTCCATTGAATATTTAAAAAATATAAGTAGCAATTCAGTTGATTTGATTATTGCAGATCCTCCCTATAATCTAAATAAAGATTATGGCAATAAATCGGATTCACAAAATTTTGAAGAGTATATAAAATTCACAAAAAACTGGACTAAAGAAGCTACCAGAGTATTAAAGCCCAATGGCACACTTTATGCCTTTATGGGATTTCGATTTATTTCCTATCTCTATCAAATATTAGAGCAAGACAATCGACTCAATTTCATTAACTGGATTTGTTGGCATTATACACAAGGAATAGGGAAAAAGAAGGGTTTTTCACCAAGACACGACGACATCTTAATGTTTTCAAAAGGCAATAATTACACCTTTAATCTGGATGACATCCGCGTCCCTCAAAAATATTACCGCTCTCGAAACAATATGAGAGGAGCAAACCCCGGTGATGTATGGAAATTTTCACACATTCATTACTGTCAAGAAAACAGGCAAAATCATCCAACACAAAAACCGGAAGGATTGATTGAAAGAATGGTGTTGGCATCTTCCAATGAAGGCGATTTGGTCATAGATCCCTTTTCGGGAAGTGGAACAACATTAAGGGTTTGCCAACAATTAAAAAGACATTGCATTGGTGTAGAAATGAATAAAGATTATGTCGAATTAACAAAGAAGAGGCTACAAGCACCTTTCAACGGATTTGATAGTATGGATCCGAAAATGTCAAGAATCCCAAACGATTTAAATGATAGTGAGGTTAGAGAAGAATATTTAAAAAATCACATCAAGTGGTTTCTGAAAAATCACAATGACCAAATAACCAATTTCAACAAAGAAGTTGAAAACAAATACGGCAAAAAAATAAACGATATAAAGTTTAACAAGATTAATACGAAAGTAAAAACCTTATTTGATTGAGGGATGAGGTTATAAATCACATGAAAAAGGTACATCACATCAGCCCGGACGCGCTTACCTTCGCGCATCTGGACACACTTATCAATGAGAATATTCAACTCATTTTATCGGATGAGAGTAAAGCACGTATTAAAAAAAACAGGGCTTATCTCGAACAAATACTTACCAAAAAAGGCACGCCTATTTATGGTGTCAATACCGGTTTTGGAAAGCTCTGCGACGTGCGTATATCGCATCAAGACCTCGAAAAATTACAACACAACCTTGTCGTCTCCCATGCCTGCGGTACAGGCGATGAAGTTCCGGCGGAGATTGTCCGGCTGATGCTGCTACTCAAAATACAAAGCCTTTCTTATGGATACTCTGCAATACGTTTGGAGACCATCGAAAGCTTATTACATTTATACAATAACGATATTCTGTCCGAAGTATTTGAGCAAGGATCACTTGGTGCTTCCGGTGATTTGGTGCCACTTGCTCACTTGAGTCTTGCTTTGATAGGCATGGGAAATGTATGGTATAAAGGACAAAAAATTCCGATAAAAAATCTACCCAAAGACCTTTCGCCCCCGATACTTCAATTACAATCTAAAGAAGGTTTGGCACTGCTCAACGGCACTCAATTTTCGCTGTCTTACGCGGTATGGTGTCTCATAAAAGGCATGAATCTCATCCGTCTCGCCGACCTCAATGCTGCTATTTCCGTCGATGCTTTTCAGTGTCGAATGAGTCCTTTTGATGAGCGTTTGCATCGCATACGCCCACATGCGGGGCAGTTGGATACAGCAGCCAAGATACGCAGTTGGCTCACAGGCAGCGAGATTGCCAAACTTGACAAACACGCCGTTCAAGACCCTTACGCTTTTCGCTGCACACCGCAAGTACATGGCGCAAGCAAAGATGCGCTGGAGTATATAAAAAAAGCCGTACTCACCGAAGTCAACTCGGTGACAGATAATCCGAATGTATTTGACGAAAGCGATGCGATACTTTCTGGTGGCAATTTTCATGCACAGCCTCTCGCATTGCCGTTGGACATGCTGGCGATTGCACTGGCAGAATTGGGTAGTATATCCGAGCGACGGGTTTTTCAATTAATTTCCGGTGCACGCGAACTGCCTGTTTTTCTATCAAAAAATTCCGGTCTCAATTCCGGTTTTATGATACCTCAATATACGGCGGCATCTATTGTCAGTCAAAACAAACAACTCTGTACACCTGCTTCGGTCGATTCTATTGTCTCCTCCAATGGCCAGGAAGACCATGTCAGTATGGCTGCCAATGCCGCGACAAAAGCGTACCGCGTCGTACAAAATGTAGAACGTCTTTTGGCGATTGAATTTATGACGGCGGTGCAAGCCTTAGAATGTCGTCGTCCGGCGATGTCGTCTCCACAAATTGAAGCAATAGTAGCGGATTATCGCAAAGTCGTTCCGACCTTAGACGATGACCGATATTTGCATCCCGATATTCAAACGACAATTGATTTTGTTAGGACGATTGATTTTGAAGGGTAGATTTGGGCAAAAAAAATTGCCTTACACATTAAAAAATGTAAGGCAATTCTTGTATTAAAACTTCTTCTGTATCTACTGTTTCACATCCGACACAATCCGTGCTTCACGCTCGGCGAGTTCCCATGCGGTCAAGAAAACGAGTCTTGCGATACGCTCCATTTTTTTATAATCCAACTTCTCTGCGGTATCGGTCGTTTGATGATAATCCTTGTGGACACCACTGAAAAAGAAAGCTGCCGGAACGCCTTTTTCCGCAAAATTATAATGGTCTGAACGATAATAAAAACGATTCGGGTCATCCTTTGCATTGAAGGTATAATCCAAATTCATTTTGGTGTATTTATCATTCATTGTTTTGTTGATTTTATCTAATTGAGTGCTGATACGGTCTGCGCCAATGACATACACATAATTCGGATTCAGGTGATTTTTATCCACTCTTCCAATCATATCGACATTGAGATTAGCTACTGTTTTTTCTAATGGGAAGACCGGATTATTGGCATAATATTCAGACCCAAGCAAGCCTTTTTCTTCTCCCGAAACCGTCATCACGAGGATACTGCGACGTGGTTGTGCGCCCGTTTCGCTTGCCTTAGCAAATGCTTCGGCAATTTCGAGTACGGCAGAAGTTCCTGAACCATTATCATCTGCGCCATTGAAAATGTCCTCTTCACGTTGACCCAAATGGTCGTAATGGGCGGTGATGACGATAACTTCATCATTCACTTCGGGGTCAGAGCCACGTATAAAACCAAGTACATTTTCTGAAATGACCTTCTCTCGCTTTTCTTTCTGACGAATCGCTATTTTTGTTTTTAATTTGATGGGAGCTTGCGGTTTGCCCGTACTACGTATCTTATCGCGTGCTTTGGTGATTTTACCCATTTTTTTGCCTACGATTGCGCGTGCCACATCTGTAGAAATATAACAGCTGTTCGCAAATTTTTCGGCTGGGTCATTCGCCTCAAGCATCAAACTGGGTTCGGTCAATTGATAGGCAAAACGAGCGGTTTGAAGTCGTACATTAGGCTCAATTATCAATAATGTTTTTACACCGTATTTACGCGCTGCTGCGAGTTTAGCGCGCCAGTTGGTCGTCCATTCTGAAGGCTGTTCTGTTCCCGTTAGATAAAAAGTTCCGTCCTCTTTCATAGGTTCTTCGGGATATATAAGTACGATTTTTCCTTTGACATCCGCGCCTTTGTAATCGCTGTATTTTGCATCATCAATGCCATAACCGAGAAAGATAACTTCTTTACTTTCTAATTTTGCGCGACTCTTATTAGATGAAGGAAAACTGTAAAAATCTTCAAGGTATTTGTAGTTTTTACCATTTACGCGAATGGAAACACCATCCTCTTCCCAACCTTCCACCGTAAGCGGATATTTTTGATAATAGGTTTTATTTTCGCCTACATCTGGCAGACCAAGTTGTTGAAAATGATTGGCAATGTATCGGGCAGCTTTTTGTTGTCCGGGTTTACCGGTTTCTCGACCTTCATAAGCATCAGAGGCAAGCACATTGAGGTGTTTTTGCAAGTCATCTGCCGTAATCGTATAAGCAAATCGACTGGCTTCGTCTATCACCGGAAAAGCGTAATTACCCATTTTGGCAGCCTGTGGTACGATGATGTCTGTGCTCTCTACCTTATCACTTTCTACGACAGATACGCCAAGACCAAGCCCTTTAGGCTTTGATGTCGAACTTGCAGTTCTTTGTGTGACGCGAGAAGTATTTTTATCTTTAAGAATGAGTACTTCAGAAGCAATAGTTTCTTCTTTCGGCGACTCAATCATTCGCTGACCTTTGACTGCTTTTTCTATCGCCGTTTTTTTCACTATTTGAACGGTAATTAAGGTATCGTAGGTAACAGTTTCGGTAATCAAAGTATCCGATTGTGCGAAGGTAATACCAGAGATAAATAATAAGGCAATGGTTAGATTTTTCATAATTTATAGGTTTGAATAGGCTGGTAATTTCAGTAAAATGGCTTTTAAATGCAGATTCAAGTTCATCCGTCTATCGTCTGTCGTTCACCGTTTATCGTCTGCCGTAATCTTACTAACTCGTCGTGCATGTCTTCCTCCTTCAAATTTGGTATTGAGAAAGGCATCGACCATTTCTACGGCTTTTTCTTCGGAAACGAACCGCGCAGGTATAGCAATAACGTTAGCGTCATTGTGCTGACGGGCGAGGGTAGCGAGTTCGGTATCCCAACACAAGGCAGCACGAATTCTAGCGTGTTTGTTGGCGGTGATGGCTACGCCATTTCCACTGCCACATATTACTATTCCGAGTTGGGCTGTACCCGATTCAACATCATTCGCAACGGGATGCACAAAATCAGGATAGTCCACCGAGTCCAATGAATGAGTGCCATGATCCAATACCGCAATTTGCTTGCTTTCCAATAAATCAGTAATCACCTTTTTGTAAGGAAATCCTGCGTGGTCGCACCCTATCGCAATTTTCATATTTTTATTTTATAAACTTTTATATGAATAGGAATAAAATGACAAGAACGTACTGCTTTGCAGTACGTTCTTGTATGATATTACCAAAGGTAATTAAATGTTTTTGAAATGTAAAATGTTATATCATTTCACATCAAGCTCTAATCTCTTAATGGTCCAGAAGATAGCGGAAAATCTTTAAACAAATCCAAGACTTCATCTTTGATGTCTCCGTAGTTAGGGTTTCTGTTTACCATTTCCTGTAATTCGCGCATGATGCCAGCCCATTGCTGAAAGTCATCCCTGAATACCGTTTGGAGTGTTTCTTCATCCAGCGAATCTAAGAACTCCATTTGGTCAGCTGCCTCGCGTGCGAGTATAAGTATATGTGCTTTCCCGTCGGCTTCAGCACCTGCATCTTCATACAGGCGTATCATGTACATCGCATTATAATCATAAGCAAAATTCTTATGAGGAAATACTTCAAAATACTTATTAAGAATATTTTTTGCACGTTCTTTATCGCCTTTGGCAATGAGGGTACGTGCGAGGCGCAACATCGCAAAACGATTGCTGGCTACACTCGGCATATAACTTTCATTGATGTAGGCTTTTTCTTTATCAAAATTCCCCCAACGAAATTTGTTCATGATATTATCATACATTCTGTCGGCATCGACTCGTCCTTGACCTATCGGCATACTACCAAATTCGGCATCACCCTTTGTTTTGATAGGTACGATACGAGAGGCAAGACCTTCCAATTGCAGATAGTCCGACAGTCCCAGTAGTTTTTCAGGACGACAAGTCACTGCATAATATATCGGACGCTCCCAATTATTACTGGAAATAATATCCATCATCGCCAATTCATCTTTTATGAGGCGTTGTTTATTTTTTGGAAAACGTATTGGAATTTCGGTAACAATCTGCCCTGTGTCGGGTTCGGTAACTGTGCCATTGCTCATGACTTTGGCTTTATTTACCGGAATGACAATATTACTCGTCGGAATGTAGCTTGGCGATTCGGGCGGTAATCCTTGTTGATCTTTTGCCACAAATTTCATTACATCTTGAACCATCCATTTTTTATCACTCGCCACTTGTTTCGGATTAAGAAATGTTACATTGCGTTTGTTTCCACGATAGGCTTCGGGAGGCAGACTCATTTTGATAGGTGGAGAGTCGTTGACCTTGCGCCTTAACTGGTCGATGTACCAATCCACTGCCAACAGACTTAGGTTGACAACCCTTACATCAGTACGAATATTCTCCACTTCTTGTGCATACCAAAGTGGATAAGTGTCGTTATCACCATGCGTAAATACAATGGCATTTTTGTCGCAAGATTCTAAGAAATTAGAGGCATAATCACGCGCTCCAGTGTGTTTGGCGCGGGTATGATCGTCCCAATTTTGGAAACCCATAATGAGTGGCGCGGTTAGTACAAGGGCTGCGCCCACAATGGCAGCTATATTGCCCGCCATATATCGCTTGAGCATATCGAATAATGCCATGACCGCCATACCTATCCAGATACAATAAGTAAACATCGACCCTGCGAGTACGTAGTCCCGTTCTCGCGGTTCGTTGGGCGGCTGATTGGAATAGAATATAATGGCAAGACCTGTCATTAAAAACAGCAGCAACACCGCAAAGGCATCCCATTTACGCGTATTGAAATGATAAAACAAGCCCAATAATCCGAATATAAAAGGCAGGAAAAAATAGGTGTTTCTTGATTGATCATTTTTCATCGTATCAGGAATGTTGCTTTGGTCATACAAGCGGTTGCTATCGACAAGTGATATACCACTCAGCCAGTTGCCCGTTTTCGGGTCCCAATTATAATATCCTTGTTGTCCATTTTGTCGTCCGACAAAATTCCACATAAAATACCGCCCATACATCCAACCTATCTGATAGCGCAATAAGAAACTGATATTGTTGACAAAGTTTGGTTTTTTATTGGAGTCGGGTCTGTCACTCATCCAACGGCGATGTTCTGCTTTTCTGTCATAATGCCCGATGCGCGGGAAGAGCATCATATCACTGGGGTGGTACTCATATTCGAGTTTTTTGTCAATGACATCATATTCGTCACCCGCTCTACCTATTTTATCTGCCGGAGGTTTTTTCGTACCTATCGGATCGGCTGCAAAGTGTGGTCCGTAAAGTAAAGGACGATCCCCATATTGTTCCCGATTTAAATAGGACATTAGAGAATAGGCATTAGAAGGATTGTTCATGTTGATGGGCGTATTGGCATTCGCACGAATGAGAATAAGCGCGTAAGTCGAAAATCCAAGCATTAGCATCGAGAACCCAACGAGTATTTTTTGTAATTTACTGTTGTCAATTTTTTGTTTTATCAAAAAGAAAGCGGCTATACCAAGCGCAGCAAATAATAAGGCTCCGCCCGTATCAAATGCAGGGGCAGCCAAAAGACACATCAGTCCGACGGGAATACCGAGCCTCGTTTGTCCTCTTTTGGACATCAGCCATAAGCCGAGTCCCAATAAAGCAAGTGTGAGCAAGGAGAAAAATAATAGACCGCTATTGAAGGGCATCCCAAGTACATTGACAAAGAAATAATCAAAATTGCTACCGATTGACATGGTGCTGCTCATCACGATTTTTTGAATAATCAAAGCAAAAATGAAAACACCTGTAACCATTGCTATTCCCATCCCTTTGAAAGTCGGTACTTCCGTTTTTTTGTAGTAATATAAAAGTGCTAAGGCAGGTAAGGTCAATAAACTCAATAGGTGAACACCAAGGGATAGTCCGACCATAAATATAGCAAAGACCAACCAACGGTCAGCTTCGCGGGTATCTGGTTGATGATACCATTTGACGACTGCCCAGACGACTAAGGCTGTAAAGAAACTCGCCATCGCATAGACTTCGCCTTCTACGGCAGAGAACCAAACGGAGGTTGCAAAGGTGGTTGCCAAGCCTGCTACGGCTCCGCTTCCGAGGATAGCAGTCATTTCACCTGTCGTCATCTCGTCAGAACGCCCGACTATCGTAAGTTTGGAAAAAATCATGGTAATCCAACAAACGAACATGGCTACAAATGCCGTACAAATACCAGACATGACATTGACTGAATAAGCAATCATAGCTGGATCGTCAGAGAATATTTGAGCGACAGTCGTAAACATGTGTCCGACCATCATAAAAAACGGTGCGCCAGGTGGGTGTACAACTTCGAGTTTGTAGGCTCCGGTGATAAACTCTCCACAATCCCAAAGGCTACCCGTAGGTTCGGCAGTAAGTATGTAAACGATGGCTGCAATGGCAAAAACTACCCAACCAACGATGGTGCTTAGTCTGTTGAAATTCATATTTTTTGATTGTTGGATTGGTTGGATTGTCTATTGTTTACGTTAGACTGCCCTCACCAATCGAAAGATGCTATTTTGCTTTCTGAATGACGCGCAAAAATACTAAAATGTAGGCACATTAAAGACTAGTGCTTCAATTCATAAGTACTTGACAACTATATCTGCTTCTTTTTCCGTTATTCTGCGTTGTTCATCAGTCAAAGTATCAACAATTATCCTTCTTCACGCCTTGACTAACGAAAAAATAAGCTACCTATTAATTGTCAATTACTTATGAATTGAAGCACTGGTCAGATACATAACGGGCTATTCAAGGCTCTAATTGTGAAGAAAATTGCTAAATTTTAGAGAAAAAATGTTTTCAGGACTTTCATCGTAATGTTTTTTGTCGTAAATTTGCGCCTCAATCATGATTGCCCCATGGTGTAATGGTAGCACTCCGGTTTTTGGTACCGTCAGTCTTGGTTCGAATCCAGGTGGGGTAA
>ENA-ORXR01003516-ORXR01003516.1-marine-metagenome-genome-assembly--contig:-NODE-3516-length-13960-cov-16.548873_pt1 | contig 13960 bp, 8 predicted proteins | sample MGYA00237866_ERZ511479 | MGnify/ENA metagenome assembly ERZ511479 | reverse complement strand
AACACTACTTAGGAGCAAACCCATTACAACTACTCAGTGGCCCTACAAAAATAGAAGCAGTCTCTTGGCACTCAGAACCCACAGGATTGTTTTGAACAATGTTGGTAGCCCTAGTTACAGTGCAAGGGTCTGAAGGGCCACCATTACCATTTCCAATGTTGGATCTAATGGGCTGCGTGTTGTTGTATCCCCAAATAATATTGTTCTTTACAATAACTGTTTTGTTTGGACCGTCACAGTCGTTGTATATATCAATACCGTTCTTAACGCAATTCCACATCACATTTTCCTCGATTAGCGTAGAACCATTGCCGACTACAATAAAATTACCATCTGAATTTCTGGAGGTGATATTGCTAATACAGTTGCGACGAACAATGAATTGGCCGTCATATGCATCATTTGCCGCTGTTGGATCCAAACCTAACACAATAGCGCCTTGAGAGTTGACATTGATGTTGTTTATTTTGTTGTATTCTATTAGAATGTTTGCAGACTTTCGTTTAATATCAACCGCTTCCGCAATTAAGTCATGTAAGTCATTGCCAATAATGTGTACATTACTACTATAGTCATTCAGATCATTGCCTTCTCCGATGTAAATACCTTCGCCGGATCCGCCTAAATTAGTTGGACTGACATTATAAACCTCATTGGCTTCTATTTTAATGGTGGCGCCCTCAAAGGCATTTCTTACAACGATACCACCTCCAACTATTTGAGCAACATTGTAAACCTCACAACCAGCGACATACGTGCCTCTTGGGGCATAACGAGGGGCATCATCACCACCTAGATAAATGCCATGGTAATTGCTACCCGTAATCTTAAAGTTTAAGATCTCGAGATTAGAATTGACGCCTTGGGTATTATTGTAAGCGTTAAACCCAAATGCCTGATTGGTTGCATTGATAATCGCTGGATTATTGGGATCAGTGTAAACAGACAAATTGCGCTTATCTATGATGGTGATTCTACCATTGTAAGTGCCAGCTGCCAAGGCGTATACTGCGCCATTGTGGTCAGTTAGAGAGTTTATCTTACTCTGTAATGCACTTAAGCTAGTAAATGTCTGCGTTGGTGTTTTGACCAAACTAGGCTTTTGATAAGAGTTGATGCGATCAATCAGGTTAAAACCGAAACAAGCGTGCACATTTGCTGAAGGCGGGAAATTATAGTTTACCGTACAGAAACCAGCAGAAATGATATTGGTGAGGTCACTATCATACCAATAAACAAGCTCTACTTCAAAGGTGCCAGAGCCTGAGTTAATACCTAGCAAACTACAGATATCTATTGTGTTGGAAGTCGCTGGATAGTTTACAGATTGCCCAGGATCAATCCCATTGATTCTAAGATCATAGTTTACAGTAGTAGAGGTCGGATTACTGTGAACCCAATTGACAGTATAGTTACAGTTATTCAGCACAAAGTTTGGAGGACACGACAAGACTGGCGGTGAGCCACCAGTTGACTTAGGGATGACAGTGTATATTCCATTATTAGCATTAAAAACAATTCTATCCGCAGCATTGATATCAGCATCTAGATTGTAATCTCCAGGATTATAGACATTAAATAAGCCATTGACTGTTTCCCACAAGGCACGATCTGCTGCATTGATATCACAGCTGTTGAGACCATCCTGATCAGCATTACCCCCATACATCATCCAATTAGGACCTACTTGTTTTTGACCAAATCCAGATGCATTATAACTGTTTTGTGCAGTAAAATCGTAAGCAAGCGTATTGTTTATAATTGGAACAGGCTGTGCTGAAATGATCGGCAAGTGATTGCGATGTTCGATCATTACATACAAAGGGGTAGTCGTGTTGCTTAGATCGATATCAACAGCCGAAATCGATCCATCCTCTAGCAATACTGCAGCAGCACGAGCCACTTCAGTTGCTGGGTCCAAGGCGGTTCTAAGTGAAATGAGCACCCAGTCTATCGTTCCAACAGGATAATCAACAGGCAACCAACCAGCGCCTTCTGTTCCTGGGTAATTCCAAGGAGAAACCGCGTAAGGTTGGCCTTGAGGCACGACTGCTCTTTGTACTAAGTCACTCGTCATGGTGGCTTGACCTGAATTGACAGCACCTTCCAACAGTACTTTTAGATTAAAGGTTGTATTCTGATTATTGATCACTCGAGAAGGGTCATTGGTGTCTACGCTGCTGGTGCTTCCTAGCACCGTATTGTTGTTTCCTGTGAGGTCGAAGATGTTTTGACCACTAGTCTCATTGAATTTGTAGTAGGCTTGAAGTCCCGGCTCTGTACCTAACAATTCGTAGCTACTTGCTGATTGTAATTGCGCTTGGGTTCTTGCTACATTCCAAATTCTAACCTCGTCGATTCCTCCTGGCCAGGGGCGGTTGGTGCCGAGTGGGGGATTACCACCTATCCAGGTTTCTACTGCTGAATTTGTTGTGATACTACCTGTTTTCGCAAGACTGGCGACCTCCGTGCCGTCAAGGAATAACCTCATAATGCTGCCATCGTAGGTTGCTGCAACGTGATACCAAGTGTTTTCAGACACTATACCAACCGTCGCAATTAGCGTTGATGTAGTACCATTAGTTTTTAATCTAAACCTGAGGACGTTAGTTCCTGCAACCGTTTTGGTGGTACTCAGCATCCAGTAATGGTCAGCTGCACTAGCTGTAGTGGTCTTTGAGATGATTCTACAATCGTTGTTGGGACAATTGGCTAGATTGGAACTATTTATTTGTGCTTCAAGAGTTATAGCATTGCCCGAAACATCCATATTGTTGAGGCTGATGTAATCATCAATACCATCAAATTGCAAATGACTGTTGAGTGGTTGGGCAAAAAGTTGCCCAGTTCCTATTATTAATAGGACTAGGAAGAATGTTAGTTTAGACATAGAATGTTAGTGTAAATTTATTGTAATTGAAGATACCAGAAAAATGTCGTTCCACAAAGAGTTTCTAATAAATAACTGCCTAAGTATTTGGTTATTAAATAATATATCTTTACAAATTCTTTAGTGAATACTCATAGCAATTAACTTTTTAACCCTAATAACCGCTCTACAATGAATAGTCCGGGTTTAATTGAGTGTAGCACAAATTAGTGATTTTTAGTTTTGTTTACTAGGGGCTTACCTTCCGCTGCGCTACAGGTCGGGCTACTCCATAGCTCCCTATTCGGTCGGCCCTTCGTTTCACTCCGGTCTTCGCCTGTCGGCTCACCATTTTGTATCCCTAAGCCAGCCATTTTTATTAAAGTAACGAAACCTAGGGAGGACAGCCATGAGCAACAACACCCCAGCAAAAGTATTGACACCAAAAACTAAAATTGTAGGTTTAATAGTAGCCTTACGCAGAGCGATGACAAAAACAAGGTCCATTATTAGCGAAAGCGTTACCAAAAAAAATTACTACATTTAGAAACCATCTGAGTTGCCAGTACTTCCTAGGACAGTATTGTTGTTTCCTGCTTGGTCGTTGATCGTCTGTCCTGAATCTTCATTGAATTTGTAGTAGGCTTGAAGACCCGTTTCGTTACCTGTTAACTCTGTGTTGCTATTGGCTAGTAGTTGTGCTTGTGTTCTTGCGGTATTCCAAATTCTGACTTCATCGATTGCGCCATCCCAAGGGTGTCCGGTGGTTGTCGGGGGATTACCACCAATCCAAGCATCAGCAGCTGTGTTTGTTGTCAAGGGGCCTGTTTTCGACATGTTGCCAACTTCAGTACCATCCAGGAATAATTTCATTGTTGTACCGTCATAAGTCGCAGCAACATGATACCAGGTGTTTTCTGACAAGGAGCCAACAGTGGCTGCTAGAGTAGTGGTGGTCCCATTTGTTTTTACTCTAAATCTAAGGACGGTATTTGCGCCTGAGGAGGTAGTGCTCAACATCCAATAATGATCATCAGGAAGCGGGCTAATTGCTTTTGAGATGATTCTGCATTGATCATTGGTGCAATTGTTTAGATTTGAACTATTAATCAATGCTTCTAAGGAAATTGCGCTACCTGAGACATCCATATTGTTTAAACTGATGTAATCATCTGATCCATCAAACTGCAAATGGTTGTTGAGTGGTTGAGCAGTTAGTTGTATAGTCCATAAAATTGTTAATAGAAATAGACAAAAATAATTTTTAAATGTAAAAAGTAGATGCGATAACAAGCATTTTGTTTTAGTTGCAGCAGCCATTTTTAAAGTATTAGAATGTGAATGTTTAACCGCTGGAGGAGGAGCGTATTATTTTACACGCGATTAAATTAATTTAATTATCAAGCATCTACGTCAATAATATTCCAATATAATAAAATCTACGGATTGCAAAAACTATTTTTATAAGAATCCTAAAAGGTATAATATTTTTCTGTAAATCAAACATAAACAGCAGGTAATGGCAATTATTAATAACCATAATCCAACCGAAACTCTTTTTCCGTTATCAGATCCTAGAATGATTTTATGGTTTTAGTCGAACACAAATTTACTTATACTCCGCAACTGTCCAAGGTATCAATATTTGATTTCCAGACATTTCCAGATTCGCTGCAGGCCACCCAAAAGAAGGTAAACCTTTTGTTGTGAAATCCCAATACCAATTGATGTCTCCTGATCCATTTACTAGGTTATCATTTATCGTACATTGGGAAAACCGATTATATCCTCCACCACCCAGGGCATTAAAGTAGAAGAGTCTGGTGTTGTCACCATTTCCATTATTAGAGCTATTAACCGTTATCACGTTACAGTCTATGTGTATGCCCGACAAATTAACAGTTGCACTGCCATTCGGCCCAATCGAGAAGATTCTAGCGTATTGGCCAATTGTTGGTCCTTCTACTCTAAATCGGTTGTTTCTTACAGTAATGTCATTGGCATCGGTTATAGGAGCGACAAAAGTTAGTAACGTTCGATCGCCAATTCCAGGGTTGCCCGCTTTTTCTGTCCATACCGCGTTGTTACTAAGCACTACGGCACTACTACTTTGGAATTTTGTAAATCGTTTTCCGGCATCTATGCATCTATTGGCGTAAATTCTTGTTGGTTGCCCTGTAGTTGTAAAACTCTGTTTGGTAAAAAATTCGGAATCATTTAAGGTTCCATTGCTTTGAAAATTTTCCCCAGTATTGTTTACAACATACCCTCCAGAGGTGATCCCTGGATTATCTACCATCCAAATAGCATTTGCACGAGCAGTTGAACCAGTCCCTGATGCATTCAACAAGTCTTTGAAGGTGTTTCCTGCTATATGAAAGTCGTCTGCAGACTTAATTGTGACAGCAGACATACTTCCACCATCCGTAACGCGTACATTCGTCATTCCGGAGTTAATCAAATGAAACCGATGTGATCCGTCTTCTACACGCCAGCCACTCCCTAATCCTGTACTTCCCTGACCATCAATCGGACTGTTATAAATTCGGACATCAACTGCATTGATGTGCCAAATGTCATGGTTTGATGTATTTACAGGAACAGCAGGAACATTCCAAATTTTTGCTGGTACATTTACGTCGAGTGTATTCAGTTTGTATGTGCCACCTGTTCCAACAAAGTTACTACCAGGAGCACCATTTATGGCAGATTCCAATGCCTGTGTATCGTCGCCTCCGCTAGGTGCTGGCAACTGGATTGCATTGGCAGGAGGGTTTGGCGGATCTACAGGAACAACACATTTATCTCCAGAGGGTAGCGTTACAACATTCCAATAAACCACACCTGGTGTTTGATATAAGTATTCAGCAATATAAGCCTCATTTCCATCGGGAGTGCAGAAGTTTGAGTTTGCATCAGCAGCGATTTGTGCAAATGTCTTTCCGGCTCCATGAGTTGGTGTCGAACCAAAGTTATAATTGATGGTGCAGGCATCCAACGTATCTATTTGGGTTAAATCTTCATCGTACCAGTACAAGAGTACAATTTCTAATGAGCCCGAGCCTGAATTGATACCCAGAATGTTACAGATATCTATCGTGTTAAATGTCGCAGGGTATGAAACGGAAGGTCCGGGATCGACTCCATTGATTCTAAGGTCATAATTCACGGTAGTAGATACAGGATTGTTATGCGTCCAAGTAAACTTATAAATGCAGGTGTCTAGGACAAAATTTGATGCAACACAACCTAAAACAGGTCTGGTCTCAATTGTATCTTTAGATTTAGGAATCGTGGTAAATATTCCATTATTACTGTTAAACACAATACGATCCGCTGCATTGATATCGCCATCCAGATTGTAATCTCCAGGATTGTAAATATCAAACAAACCATTGACTGTTTGCCAGAATATTCGGTCTACAGCATTGATGTCGCAGCTGTTTAAACCTTCCTGTTCGGCGTTTCCACCATACATCACCCAGTTGGCGCCGACTTGCTTCTGACCAAACCCCGTCCCTGTGTTGTAACTGTTTACTGTTGTAAAATCGTATGAAATAGCGTTGTTGATGATAGGAATCGGTTGTGCTGAAATGATTGGCAAGTGATTGCGGTGTTCTATCATCACGTACAATGGATTTGTTGAGCCATTCAGTTCAATGTTGAAGGGAGCAATCGTCCCATCCTGCAATAATACTGCTGCCGCTCTTGCGACTTCAGTTTCTGGATCTAATGATTCTCTAAGGGAAACCAGCACCCAGTCAACTGTTCCCGTAGGATAATCAATTGGCAACCAACCACTGCCTTCTGTTCCTGGATAATTCCAAGGAGAATTGGTGTACGGTTGGCCCTGTGGTACGACTTGTCTTTGCAGTAAATCGCCAGTCATACTAGCTTTCCCGATATCAAAAGCCCCTTCCAAAAATACTTTTAAATTGACCACGGGATTTGGGTTGTTGGTGGCGAAGGTGGGGTCGTTGGTATCCGTACTGCTGGTACTACCAAGAAAGGTATTATTGTTACCTGCTTGATCGTAGATCGTTTGACCGGTGCCTTCATTGAACGTGTAATAGGCCTGGAGACCCGGTTCGGTGCCTAGCAGCTCATAGGTTCGAGCGTTTTGGATTTCTGCTTGCGTTCTTGCAACATTCCATATTCTGACATCGTCGATTCCTCCCAACCAAGGTCGGTTTGCAGCCAATGTAGGATTGTTGCCGACCCATGCTTCCACTGCTGGGTTGGTTGTCAGGCTGCCTGATTTTACGCTATTGCCAACTTCAACACCGTCTAGATATACCCTCATGGTGCTGCCATCGTAAGTTGCTGCCACGTGATACCAGGTATTTTCTGACAAAGCACCAGCGGTAGCAATCAGTGTAGAAGTACTACCATTTGTTTTTAATCTAAATCGTAACACAATGTTTCCTCCAGAACTGATAGTGCTCAACATCCAATACAGATCATTAGAATTAACATCATTCCCTTTGGTGATGATTCTACAATCGGTGAAATTACAGTTGCTAAAGTTTGAACTATTAATCAGTGCTTCAAGGGTAATGGCATTACCTGAAACATCCGTATTATTTAGACTGATGTAATCGTCTGATCCATCAAACTGTAAATAGTTGTTGAGCGGTTGTTGGGCATCAAGTTCCGCCATTCCTACAAGGAAAAATAAGAATAAGCATAGGCAAAATGTAGCGTAGGTAGACCTTAAAACGTTTGGTACGGTTTTGAGTTTAGAGGTAGCAGTCATTTTTAAGTATTTGAATATGGAAATTTCATCGCTACGGAGGAGAAGCGGTTTGTTTAAAAAGCTATTAATCAGTATAATTATCTAGCCTCTACGTCTGGAATATTAAATATAGGAAAATCTATGGAGTATGAGAACTATTTTTATTATAATTTTAAAAATTATAGCATTTTTATTGACATAATTAAATTTTATTTATCATAATAAAACACTTATTTAAGTCAAATATAAATTGCATTTAATGTTAATATTGGCATGACAATGCTAATGCTGTGGAAGAATAGAAACTAACTAATCGATAATCCAATCGTTATTTTTTCTCTTTAAAAATCTTTTGTTGGTTGGAGACCATGAAGGCCAGTCTACTTTTCAAAAATAGTTATTAATTATGCCAACAATCATTTTTGTTGCATCTAGTCAAGTATTTTCAATTTTTTCAATAAGGCTTTAAAAATAATTAGTAATCGGATACTTAAATATAAATAATGAATATCGTACGAATCTGGATTGTCTTATTTTTTGTTCTTTTTAATGGGGTGACTTTTGGCCAATCTGATCCAGAATATAATATTGCTTTCGAAATTGTAAGAGATGGTAAAACGCTCGATGAATCGAATTCAAGTTTTGATATTTTCAGACTTTGTGATAACATTGGTCATTGGTACAGTTGTTCAGATTTGAACTATTTATTAGTGCTTCTAGCGTAATTGCGCTACCAGAGACATCCATATTGTTTAGACTGATGTAATCATCAACGCCATCAAAAAGTAAGTGATTGTTAAGTAGTTGTGCAGAAATATTTACAATTCCTATCATAGATAAGAATAGCGCAGACAATGTTAGTTTAGACATAAATGTTAGTATAAATTTGTTCTATATCAAGATACTAGAAATATATTAGTCTACAAAACATTCAAGAATAAATATATTCTAAGTGTTTGATTGTCAATTAGTATCGGATGACTTGTCAGGCAACACATAACTTTAACTAGAAGGCACAAAACTCAAGTACGCAGGTTCTTGATGTCTCAAAATTACCTATTGGAATTGAAAATCATTAGTACTGTATCTAATTGTTTTGCCTACTTCCATTTTTATCAAAATCTTCTCTCTCCTCCTCGTCAAAAAAACCAATTTCTACCAAGCATTTTCGCGAATTCTGTTCATCGTAATATTTGGTTGCCCTTACGCATTCAACAAATTCTTTGGCAGGTGGATGTTCTTTTCCGAATTTTTTAAACTTACCTAAATAATGAATAGGGTAAATGGGGGAATTTATGGTCCTTGAGATGTAACTATAATATCATATAAATACTTTGATTTACAATCTAAAAAAATCTTGGTTTTATTAGTATTGGATTTGACGAAAAGAGGCTCTTCAAAGTTGGTTCATTGTTAGGTTACAAGAAAAAAGACCGCTTGATTCTTCAAGCGATCTTTCAAAAGTACCTGCTACTTTTTAGTCTTTATTGTACTACAATTTTTCCAGCATTGATCAAGGCATTGTCTCCAACCAATTGATAGAAATAAATGCCTGGGATTAGATTGCCTCTGGATAACTGAATTTGATTGTTTCCAGTCGCTTGTTTTTCTAAAACAGGTCTTCCCATTACATCGTAAATCGTCACTGTAAGTTCAAGGAATGATTTTCCTGATACTTCTAATATTGCCTGGTCACTATACGGATTAGGGTAAACCTTTACCTCCAGATTATCGTCTTGTAATACCGTTTGGTTCGATATAATTATTACAAAGTCATCACCAATAGTATGGAATGTTTGATTGGTAGTAATTGGTGCATTGTAATCAAAGTAAATATCCGCGGCATTATAAATTACATCACCGGCTACATTTCCTGCGTTCTGCTCAATTCTGTAGCGTACAAACCCATTTGATGCAGGCTCATTGACCGTACTATCTGGCAACAAAATATTGTCGTATGCAATCTCTAAAATTCGGTCACCATAGATCCGCCAAGTATAAGTATGACTGCTTGCTCCCATTGTCAAAGTCGTGATGTCTAGCAAGGGTGAAATGGTGTCTCGAATCACCACTAAGAATGCCGTATCTGTTCCTGTATTTTGGAAACGTATTTTGTAATCTAAGTCTGTATAATCGTAAATGTAGTGTTGTGAATCGTAACCTACTGGTTGCACGGACTTGTCATTTGGATCATAAGAAGCTATGTTCTGTTGGCAATCTACTGCAATAAATGGGGAACTATTGCCATTGGAGAACTGGGTGATAAAACCAGTATTAAAGGTTCCGTCTGATAAAGGAACACAGCCCTCAATCGCTGCTGTGGCAATCGTGTCACCTATTAGTTTAGAAAATCCGACATTTTGCGGGACAGAGATTCGATATGTTTTTCCAGTATCTGCTGGAATTGTTAAATCAAAAGAATTTCCAATTGAAATATTCCCAGTATTTCCTATGCGCATTATGACATGATCCTCAAATACATAAAAGTCTGATGCATCAAATGTGCCTCCACCTACATTTTCTAATTTAAAAGCAATACTATCATTTTGGCAGGCAGCATTCGCCTCAATAATTGCTCCTGCCCAAGGATTATGTATACACAAACTGTCAGGGTAAATATGTGCCTCCGAACAGTGCGTTTGACCTGGAATGGCCGCTGTACCTACTACAACATCAATTGTAAAACTACCGCATTTCCTATAAGCGACATCCCCTATATTAAACATTAATACATTTCCAGTTTGATTGGCTATTGGTATACTTGCACTCAAGATGTTTAAATCATTATCAATGGTTACCTCAATAGATGCATTAATGGCGTCAATTGTTCCTTGATTACAATAGCTTACCGTATAGGAACTTCCTCCTCCAGTACTTCTTAAAAATGGGGCAGATAAGTCTATTTCCATCAACGGGCAATTGATCGATGCTTGGAGTGGAAAGTTTACGGTATCGGAGGAATAAAAGTTGGAAAATGATACTGGAATATTATTCGTACATGCTTGCCAATAAGTTGGGGTATTTAGTGTTACTATATAGGAGCCTGTATCTACTCTAATACAATAATTCCCTAGCGTATCCGTAGATCCGTACCAAGTTTGGTTTCCAACCGCTTCTACTAGGATTTCACTCATATTATCCTCACCTGGATCCTTTAAGCAATCTGTACTAGTATCATTAAATACATTTCCTTTAATATAGTTAGTATAAGTATCTCCTACGGAGTCCATGCGGATTAGGTACACTTCGCTTTCTCTAGTGTTCCCCGAATTAGGATTAAATACCCACTGATCGTTCGAACCAACAACAGCATAACCATTCCCACTTGCAACTGCTGCTGCACCAAAATCATGTTTTGTTCCTCCATAGGTGTTAGACCATTCTAGGTTGCCGGAAAGGTCAGTTTTTACAACATAAATCTCAGTGTTTTGTACGGGACTAGAAGTTTGCCCCGTTATTAAGTAACCTCCATTAGGTACTTCTATAATTGAGGTACCGAAATCCCATTCATTGATGTCAAATGTTTTTGTCCATATTGTATTGCCATTGGGATCTGTCTTAATGAGATAAATATCATATTCATATGTGGTATTGCTCCTCGTCGTTCCTACAATGATATAACCACCGTCTGCTGTTTGTTTGACAGCGTTAGCAACAGCATTACCATTTCCATCAAATGTTTTTGTCCATAAAGTATCACCAATCGCATCTGTTTTTATTAAATAAAAATCGCGAGATACTAACGTTCCAGGTTCAAGCTTCGATCCAGCAAGAATATAGCCCCCATCTGTTGTTTGTTGAACATCATTCGCTACTTCCTCTTTTGTACCACCATACTCTTTTGTCCATAATGTATTGCCGTTACCATCTGTTTTTATGAGATAAGCGGCTGTTAACCAGCCTGATGATCCAAGTAGCATAGATCCAGCAAGAATGAATCCCCCATCTGTTGTTTGTTGAACAGCATTGGCGATTGAACGATTTGTATTCACAAAAGAACGGGTCCATAAAACGTCCCCAATACTGTCAACCTTTACGATACCTGCATTCGATATATTGTTGATATTGTCAGGAATACTACCTGCCAATATATAATTGCCTCCTCCGGCTTTTCCTCCTGATGTCAAGGCTAAATTATAAACATCTTTAGTCCATAAGGTATCTCCATTAATGTCTGTCCTAATCAGGTATGCGTAAGGATTAATGAGATTGGTGTTGGAGCTTTGCCAAGTAGCTTTTTCCTGAGCTCCAAGTAAGTAGCCACCATCAGCCGTTTGTTCTATAAATTTAGAAGCAAGACTATCTCCACTATACAATTTCTCCCAACCTTGTCCATAAGCATTTGTTATAAAGAAAAGGCTAAGTAAAATCGCTATTATTTTTTCTAATTTCATCGTATTCATTTTAATTGTTTTGGAATGTTTAAATCAAAGATAGACTAAGGCCTCACTAAATAAAAAGACAAATTAAAATCATTCTTGGAAAATATTAAGCACTTTTGTATTATTACAATATGATAAAAAGTAGACTAATTCGATTATACAAAACATTCAATGACAAAGAACTTCGAGTGTTCAAAAACTGGGTTCGGTCTCCAGTCCATAATCAACACCAGGATACAATAAAACTATTCAATTTCCTTGAATCCAGGCGAAAAATAACAAAAATTACTGTTCAAAAAGAGCGCTTGTTTAAATACCTGTATCCAACACAAAAATATTCAGAAACAAAGCTTAGTTATTTAATGAATAACGCGTTGCAATTGTTGAAAGAATTTATTGGATATTATGAGTCGGTTTTGTCTGATTTTGATGTCAAACAAAAGCTAATTTCCAATCTGCTAGACCGAAATATGCATCAACTAGCGAGTTTAGAATTAGAAAAACTAGTTGATAAGGCAGATTTGATAGCAACCAGGAATGCAACAACAAGTTTGCAGCATTTTGAAATAGAACAGCGTAAATTTGAATTAATCGGTACTCAAAACAGGAGTCAACAAACCAATATAACCAATTTATTGCATCATTTGACTGATTTTTATTGCTTATCTGTTTTAAAATTTGCTTGTACTGCTAGTTCTCACAAAAATGTTACCACACAGGATTATAATATTCGATTACTTGATGCTGTTTTAGCAGATGCTTCAACAAGTATACATCCGGTAATTTCAATGTATTATAACATCTATCAATCCTTAGAATCTAAGGAACACAGTCATTATTTTGAGCTTGCAGAAACCCTTTTTCTAGCACATTATCACCTATTGAATATCCAAGAGCAATACGAAGTCCTATTATTGCTGATTAACTATTGTATCAAACGCTTAAATACAGCTGAAAAATCATTTGTCAAAAAGGGCTTTGATTGGTATAATTGGGGCTTAAAGCATTCCGTCCTTATTCATCGGAACAATTTAAGTCGTTTTGCCTATTTGAATATTGTTGGATTGGGCTTAAAACTAGAAGAGTTTGATTGGGTGGCAGAATTTATCCCAAACTATATCCAATATTTGCCAATTCAATTCCAAGGAAATTATCAACATTACACTACTGCTAAACTATGCTTCAAGCAAAAGAATTATAATAAAGCACAACGGTTATTAACACAAATAGAATACGATGATATTTTTCTGAATCTAGATACTAAAACAATGTTGCTTGAAATTTACTATGAGGAAAAAAGTTGGGACAGTTTAGAAGCACTCTTGGTTAGCTTCAGTCGTTATTTGCAGCGTAAACAGGTAATTGCTTACCATAAAAAAGTGTATCAAAATATTATCACTTTGACTCAAAAAATAATGTCTTTACCGAGCTATGATAAAGCTGCTAAAAACGCCTTATTAGCGGAAGTGAAAACAACAACTCCATTAGCGGAAAGAGATTGGCTGATTAAGCAAATTGAGTTGTTGTAGTCTAATGGAAGCGTATGAATACAATTCAACTTAAACTTTAGTTAAAAAATTAACTATTCTTTTAGTTGTATTGAAAATGATGTATGTTTGGCAACAATTGAAGCACTTAAACCAAAAAATATTTTGATCAAATACATTGCAGGAATATCTCTCATTTTCATTTATGGTTGCACATATTCCTAGGAGGTACAAGAAGATCATGCGGCTTTGTTAACAGAGTTGGTAACCGTAGTAAAAGAAAACCATTTGGCACCAAGGGAACTGAATGATGCGCTATCAGAAGAAATCTTCCAATCTTTTTTAACAAGGCGGCAACAATCACGCAACACATCGCCTACACACCCGAAACGTTGACACTAACCAAGGAGGTAGTTTACAACGGCACTTCAAAAAAGATTACTAGGAACAAATATGGATTTTGAAAGGATTGTTGGTGAATAGGCTA
>ENA-ORXR01003515-ORXR01003515.1-marine-metagenome-genome-assembly--contig:-NODE-3515-length-13963-cov-15.731744_pt1 | contig 13963 bp, 12 predicted proteins | sample MGYA00237866_ERZ511479 | MGnify/ENA metagenome assembly ERZ511479 | reverse complement strand
TGCCGGTCGTCACCCTCGGCTCCACAGCGTCCTTTTCCCTCTCCGCCGCAACCGCGTCGCTGCCCGCCGCCGCGGGCGTGGCGTCCATGGGCCTCCCCGCCCGCGCAGCGACGCGCGCGACGGGCTGGTACACCGACGGCCTCGTCGTGCCCGCCGACGCGCGGGTGCCGGGCGCGGATTACGTGGCGCTGCGGGGGGTGTACCACTCCGGGCCCGCGTTGGATGTGGTGGGGGGGGCCCCCGACCGCCGCCCGGGCGTCGTCACCGCCGCGCTCCTCGGGTTGCTGCTCGACCGGGTGGAGGGGGGGGGGGGGGGGGCGCCCGGCCGCGGGGGGGGGGCCGCGGGGGGGGGGGGGGGCCCCGCCGTGGGCGCCCCCCGCCGCCCGCCCGGCGCCGCCCGGCGCACACGCCACGGGCGGGGCGGCGGCGGGGGAGCGCCGCCGCCGTCGCGTCGGCGGCGGCCCCGCGGCGGCGCGGCGGTGTGCGTGGGGCCGGCGCGCCACCCAGCGGCGACCGCCCCGCCGGCGGCGCCGCGTGCGCCGGGGCCCGCTTGGGGGCGCCCGCCGCGGCGGTGCCGCCGACCCCGCCGCGGGGGCGCTGGCGGCCGACGGCCGGCGCGCCGCCGCGGCGGCGGCGCGGCGCCGGCGGCAGAGGGCGCGGCGGCGGCGGCGGTGGGGCGCCAGCGCGCGCGCCGCCGCCGCGCAGCGCCGCTCACGGCCGCCGCCTCCATGCCTTGACAGCGCGGAGGGGTTGGAGGGAACGAACGACGGCGGGTCGCTACGCGGGGAGCTGTGGATCCACAGTTGCCTCCATGGTAGCAGGCGAGGGGGCGGACGGGTGCCCCACTCGATGGACCCCCCCTCCATGGTTCATGAACCAACCACTGAATTCACGGACGAAAGGCAGAGGGCCTCGGCCTTTGAGACTGGTTTGCTCAAGTCCCTTCAGCAAAATTAATCCTAAAAGTATTCTTGCTGGGACCTTGGGATATTTTTGGGACCGGCCCAATGGGCTCCTGTGCTCCTGCTTGGATCTCGGGGGCGCCACCAATCCACCCTTATTGGCTGCTCCGCCCAGGTATCTGGTTCTGCCCTCTTGTTGTGGAAGCTCAGTGGGCCACAGATTTGCCAGTGATGATGGGAGGCGTTGGAAATTCAGCATCGGCCTTCCAGCGGCCTGTCTGCCGCACGCAGGCGCACGCACTCGTGCCGTTGTCGACGGTCTGGCCGCTGGGCAGCACGGAGACGAGCGCAGAGGCCCAGAGGACACCCCTCTGCGTGCAATCGTCGGCGCTTCAACGGCCTTTGGGGCGGAGTTGGTGGATGTCTTGCTCGGATCCCGGTCGGATCCTGTGCCGTCGGCGCTGTCGCCGATTCTTTTTTGTCCCGGTTGCACCCGCCACCCTGTTCCCCCCTCACGGACCAACGGCCCGACTGTCTGGCGCCGGTCGACGTGGTTGCGTGTGGTCCGCACCGGCGCCGCCCCGTTGCTGTGGCTGGTCTCGAGGCCGAGATTGGCAGCTCCTCTTGTGCACCTGGCGCCACCCGCACGTGTGCACACGCCACTCCACTCCACCGACGTTGCCGCGTCCTGAGTGAGCGCTACGGAGCTACGTACGGTTGCCGCTGGTGTTGCCGTCAAGGGGACAAACGTGCCTACCCTCGGCGCCATTGTTTTTGACGGTTTCTACGCTGTTGTTTTGGCGTCCACAAGTGCGCTCGTTGCTCCCGACCCTTGCCCCTTCCCCCTCGCCCCCGTGTACGGCCACCCTGGGTTTTCCCTGTGAAAGCCGTTGCTGCCGCGGGTGGGTCTCTTGGGTCTGTCCGACGTACGCACCATGCCGTCCGGGGTGTTTTGCTTTGCCGGTGCCCCTGTGCTAGCCAGTCTAACGCGTGTTACATCCCTCTCGCCTGCAGGGGGTCGCGACAGCCCCTGGTCGCCAGCGGCAGCAGCCGCCGTACCCACCCACTCCTCATCGTCCTTTGTTGCTCATCGGTCGCTGGCGGTGCCATGTCCCTTTCGCGTGTCGCCTCGGTCCCCATCCGGTCGTCACGTGAGCCAACGGCCGGTACGCGCGCGTGCCGGTGCGGGGCTGACCATGTCGGCGCCCCCCGCGACCAAGCCGTATAGCGCTCGCGCCGAGGCTGCCGAGGCACAGCTGCGCGAACGGGCGGTGGTCGCTTTGCGTGCCTTTGCCGACGGCGCCGCGTGCACGGTGCTCCACGAGGCGTCGACGCGCGGCACCACGCTGTTGCCCGGCGGTCTCCCCGAAGCGGAAATCGTCCTGGGTGCGTTTTTCGGTTTGTGGACGATTGCAGCGGCGGTGCGGCGGCTGGCCGCGGCGCGCAACCAACACAGCCGGTCGCTCATTGCGGACAGCCTACACCTAGCGTACGCGTGGGGGCGGGAGCCGGACCCAGCGGTCGCGGCCTCGCTCGCTTCCGCCCCACTGTCGCTGGTGGACGAGGAGGTGGAGCTGGCCTTGGCGTGGCTGTACATGCTCGACGGCGAGGACGGCATGACGTCGGCTGCCGCTGCGCAGCTGCTGTGGACGTACGCGCGCTCCCCCGTGGCCGTGCACAGGCGGCGGGTGGCGTCGGGGTTGGCTTCCTTCCCGGTGCGGAGCAACGCGGCGGTCGCAGTGCTGCACTACCTCACCGCCGACGATCAAGGTTTTGTGGCTGCCGCTGCTCGCGACGCGCTCGACTGCTTTGTTGAGGCTGGCGTCATCCCTGCGTCGGCGGCGGAAGTGGACACGACCCCCGTGGCGGTAGCGGCAACGGCGGCGGCGTCGGCCATGGCCGCGTCCGAGGCGGCGGAAGCGGGCGAAGCGTGGACGGTCCCCCGCCGACCAACCGTGACCGACGCACACAGCGACGACATTCGGGTGGCGCTAACCCGCTTGCTGCAGCTATCGGATCCGGCGTCTGTCAGCGCGACCATGACCGCGGTCACCCGGGGCACGCCGGCTGGGGCGGAGCCCGCAAAGCGAGCGACACGCAGGAGGGCGGCATGGTCAAAGCCCGCGCGGCCGTCGCCGGCGGCCGTCTCCCCCTGGTCAGGCTTGTCGGTTAGCTCGGCGTGGACTGCCTGGGCTGCCTGGTGGGCCACCTCTCGCCTGCGGCAGGGTCCGCACCTGCCCCTGCGGCCGCCGCAGGCAGTCAGGGCGCCGGTGGTGTCGGAGCTTCGCTCCCCAGAGCTGATGGGCCTCGTCGCCCTCGGCTCCTCGGCCGTCTCGTTTGAGCTGTACTGCATGGCGGGGGCGGTGGACTCGCCCCTCCGATTTGTGGCGATCGGTCTGGCGCTCGCGGTCGGCGGGTTGGTGGCGTACCCACGCTCGACGGGCGCGTGGCGGTTGATGGAGCGCGCGTGCGCACTTCAGCAATAGCTGTCGACGGCTGTGCTGGTGTACCATGAGGTCGTTGCTTGTACACCGAAGGTGTCGGCGGACCTGGACGGGGTTTTCGCCCCACCAGGTTGCTGCCGATGGCCCCTATCCGACGCGTGCTGCTGCTCCATTTTTGCACCCAGCGTCATGTGTATGCTCCTCACTGGCTCATTTTGACGCTGCGCACGGGTTTGTTGGGGAGAGCCTGTGGAGGAAGCATTGATGCGGACCTGCTGCTCCTTAAGAGTTGTCAGATTTGTCGTACGGCAGTCGGTGGTGCGTGGAAGGGTGTGCCCCACGCGGGCGTCGCCCTTCGATCGCAGTACTATTTATCGCTTGCTGCTATCTGGAGGTGTGTGAGGGATGTTCATTGTGTTTGTCCCTCCCATCGCCTTGCTTTTTGTGCTAGAGTGAAGTTAAAAGACCACCGGCTCTGGCGCACGCAACCGTTGTCAGCTACATGCCAGGCTTGGGGCACTCCGCCATCGAATGGCCACCGAAGGCGGCCGCGTCGACCTCCAGTCGGGCCACTGCGACCAAAAGAAGAGTGTATGCCGACTATCAATGACGGCAGTGGAAATGGACAATACTCCGCTTGCTCCTCTTGGGTCCAGCACCTCATGCTTCCCGATCGGCCAAGGAATGCAACACCCTCCCAACCAATGTCCAAGCTAAACAGACGCATCCAACAAACCTAGTCGTTTGGTGTCTGCTTGTTGTCCTCGCCAGGCAGCAACGACGCCGCGTCGCGCGCCATCAGCTTCAGCGTGGCAGGCAGCGTCATGACCCGCACGGCCACCGCGTCGATGGTAGTGTTGACGTTGGTCAGCACCTCCCGACGGAACGCCTCCTCTGCGGTTACACCCGACGGAGGTGGTGGAACAAGCTAGGCAGTGGAAAAGGTGGTCAGACGAAAACACGCACGCAGAACGGCCACCAGAGGCAAGCAGCGCACAAGAAAGCCACAAATGAGGCAGATATATGTCGAGAGTCAGGTCGGTATTCTAGCAGCGAGCTCCAAGCGCAGTGCGGTAGGCACAGCGAGTACACAGACCCTGGGGACCGTGACGCAGCGCCAAAAAAACAACGACCGAGCCCTGTCTCAGGACGCAGAGAGGAACAGCGGCGCAAGCTCAACTCTCTCTAACATACCTCGAACCGCTGCTTGGTAGTCGTGTCATCTGCGTCTGTGGAGATATTGGCCGAGGGCCCCGCGGACGTTGGCCCCGTTGACAGCCGGTCGACGAGCTCGGCCGCCTGCGCCCTCACCCCCGATGCCGTGGCAACGCCCGTGACGTAGTAGCCGCCAGTCGCACCAATGACAAAGCGGACAACGGTACCACGCACCATGGTGGGACACCGATCGGCAGGGCGCGCGACGTGGAAACGGCAGGGATGTGGCCGAGTCGGATGCGGGTTGTGCTCTGTCAGGTAAGTGTTCTGTTTGTGTGTTGTGTTATTAGCCAGACCCTGCAATTTGGGTGGCAACCTTCGCGGAAGATTGGCGATTTAATCGATGTGCCTACAAGCTCGGAACCAAGCCCTGTCTCACTGTCAAGCGAATTTGGGTCGACGCGCAAAAAAAACACGATCCGCGCGCTTTTGTGCTCGGCGGCCCTCCAAACGGCGTGGCCACAGACACAGCCCGCCACGCGGCCTTGTGCCAGCACCCCACGCGCCGCACACGTCGACCGCGTCCAACCGTTGCGCATCTGCTGCACTCGGCCTCTCTCTCGGCCGTTGTGTCGGCTCGTGTGCCCTCACCATCTCTGGCGTGGAACGCTGCGCCGTGTTTACTGTGCACGCGGCCGCCCGTTCCGCGGGAGAGGAGCTCGTGCGAGCTTCCCGCGCGCATCCGGTTGTGTGCTCGCTATACTCTCCACCTGCATCCCGCCCCTCCCCATCCCCTCCTTTCCCCGCCACCACTACCTCCTTTCCCCGCCACCACTACCTCCTTTCCCCTTTCTACCTGCCACCCCCGTCACTATGTCGGCCATGAACATTGACCGGGCACTCGATGATATTGTCAAGGAAAATCGCGCCAGCCGGCGCTCGACCAAGAAGCCGGCCGATGGGGCTGCGTCGGGCGCGTCGGCGCCGTCACCTGCCCCCATGGAGGGCACCGGCGCCCGCAAGTCCCGTCGGCGGAGGCGCAAGTCGGGCGAGCGGGGTTCCGCCGCGATGGATGCGGAAAGCGAGCGCATGAGCGATACCCTTTCCCGCCGGACGGCCAAGGGCAGCGGCAGCATCGGCAAGAAGGGCAGCCGCGCGCGCGGCGGCGGTCTGTCATCGGCGGCGGTCGCTGCGATTAGCCGCGCGGGCGCCATGGAGATTGAGCGCAAGGCGGCGGCGGCGGCGGCAAACGCCAGCAAGGCCAACGCGGGCTGCAAGATTGTCGTTCACAACCTGCACCACGGGGTGACCAACGGGGACATCAACGACCTGTTTTCCGGGGTCGGCAAACTCCAACGCGCGCTCGTCATCTATGACGTCCGCGGGAACTCGACGGGCGTGGCGGAGGTGGTGTTTGCGCGTCGCGACGACGCGCTCGAGTCCATCAAGCGCTACAATGGAGTGCCGCTGGACAACAAGCCCCTGCGCATCTCGCTGGCAACATCGGACAGCCCGACGAGCCGGGCAGGAGGCGGCGGCGTGTCGGCTGCGGGCGGTCGCGCTAAGGGCAAGAAGCTGGCCGTGTCGGTCGACAAGACGCGGGCGGCGGCGGCGGCCGCCGCTGCGGCTGCGTCGTCGGGCAATGGCGGGGGCTCGGCGCGTTCGAGCAGGTCCTCTCGCCGCCGCGGTGGCGGCGGCGGTGGCGGCGGCAGCGGGGCTGGCCCATCGTCGTCGACTCGGCAGCCTCGTGAGAAAAAGGCGCCATTGACGAGCGCCGACCTCGACGCGCAACTGGACAGCTACCGCATGACGGATTAGGGCGATCGGTGAGACATTGGAGGCTCTTGTTCTTTTTCGTCTCCCTTGGCGTGCATCGTTTGCTCTCCCCCTTTTTTTGCTTCTTCCTACCTGTGTCTTGGTGTTCGACTCGATCACGCATCTTCGTCTCTCGCATGTTTTTTTTGTCTCGTGTTCTTCAAAGAAATTTCGGGTCGTGCGTGTATACTACCGATGCTCGATCACGTGCGATGCTGTGTGATACAGTCGTCTGCTGGCATTTTCTTTTTGTCAGCGACGACGACGACGCGTTGGCGTTCACAGAGAAGTAGCACAATGCACCATGTATCCCCAGAGGCGACATCCCTTTTGCGAGGCCTGCGTGCTCGGAAAGTGCAGCACGTGCTCGCTGGTTGCTACGTCACGCCCCTGTTTGTCTCGTCGTTAAAGAGGGGGGGCTGGTGTCTCCGTTGGCCCAGTTGGCACACCTTGTCCCAGATTCGAAAAATCTAATAGATTTTTCACCCATCGCCGCAATTTGCACGTGTGGTCGCATGCAGTGGCCAGCTCGCCTGAATGAGAACCGCCGCCACACTGGCCAGTGGAAGGCACCCAGCGCATTCCCTAAGGTCGCCCGCAGCCGCCACCACCGCTGTCAGGGCTGCCGCGTATCGCTTTTGGCCCACCACGGCGTTTGCCACTGCTAACGCCGCGCCGGTCCGCCACCTTCACGGACGAGGTACATTCAGCGGGGAGCCAGCCTCTAGAGCCACACCTCCCATCGTCACCAGCCGTCCTCCTTTTTATCCTCGGCAACTCTACCACTCTGTGGCATCCTTTTTGTGTGCGGCGCTGAGCGTGTCGCCAACTTTGACGCAGTGAGGCACTGTGTGTCGTTGCCTTTTCGAACTCTTTCCAACCGACTACCCGTCATGTCTGCGCAGGGTGCCGCGTCCGTTTGCTGCTCGGCCGTCGCCTTCTCCCCTCCCCCTGTGCTTCAGCGCCGGTGCTCTTTGACGCCGGCGCCGACAGCTTCGCGGCGGCCGCGGGCAGACGACGGCGCGGCGGCCGCCGTGATCGCCCCGCGCCGACGCCGGCGGCGGGCTGCACTTGTTGCGGTTGTGGCGGGTCCCGAGGGGAAACAGCGCCCCGAGGCTGTTGCGTCCGCTGCCTCGGTCGAGGCCGACGCGGGCGCGCCGTCCCAGCCCGTCCCGTCGTTGGTGACGGGCACGCCCGACGCTCGGCCGGCGGCGGTGCCCGCGGGGGCGGAGCACGACACGCTGCCGGCGCCCGTCAAGTGGGTCAATGGGGCGGCGGTCGGGCTGGCGGTGGCCATGACCGACTGGATTTTTGCGGGGAAGGAGCCCGTGCGGCGTTTTTGGGTGTTGGAGGTGGTCGCACGGTGTCCATACTTTTCGTACGTCTGGGGTGCTTGTCGGACGAAGGATGTGGTAGAAGGAATGGTTGTTCGGTTGCTCCGGGTCGTGCGACGGGTAGCGGGCATGTGTGAGCGGCAGGGGATGCCGCCGCGCCCTGCGTGTCTGATAGCCGTGGGATGCCGTGCTGGATATGTATGGCCTCGGAGCATGGGACTAACCTTTGGTCCCTTTATTTTCCTTGTGGTGTAATCTTACTGCCTGGGGTACCTTGCCGGTCATGTCCATGTTCTGTGCTGCAGCTACCTTTGCGTCCTCCACTGCTACGAGTCCCTTGGCTTGCGGTCGCGGTCGGAGCATCTTACCACGCGCCTCCGCGCGCACTTTGCCGAGGCGGACAACGAAGCCATGCACACCCAGGTGATGGAGAGCCTCGGCGGCGGCACCGCCTGGCTGGACCGCTTTATCGCGCAGCATGTGGCGCTCGTCTACTTTTGGCTCGGGGTTGTTATATTTGCGGCCTCCCCCGCCGCCGCCTACGACTTTAACCGGCGGGTGGAAGAACACGCTTTCCACACCTATGACGACTTTTTGGCGAGCGGCGACGCGGACGCGTGGCAGGACGTGCCTGCTCCAGCGGTAGCCGCCGAGTACTATGCCAAGGTCGACTGCTTGTCGGCCGAGGGGCTGGTCGTCCCAGTCGACTCGGCCGAGGCTGCCGAGTTGTGCGCCCCCGTCGTCAGCCTGTACGATGTGTTTGTACGCATCCGGGATGACGAGGCACACCACGCGGTGTCGTTGAGAAATTACGGGCGGAATCAGCTGGGTTGATATGAAACCGCGCGGGGCGGTCTGGTGGCGCGGCTGTCGGGGATGGTTTTTGTCTTGTTTGCGCTAGAGCGAGGTGGGCAGGGGTATCTAGCGGATGGCACGTTTGTTCGTACTCATGCGTGCTCTGTAGATAGAGTACCAGGGTAGCCGTTGTCCATTCGAGGATACAGGCCAAAATTTAGGTGGTGTGCAGCGCACTCTCTGGGTCTAGAGAGGACCTTCCTATGGGCAACGCTGCACGATGTATTCTCTGCCAAGCGTATGACCGCATCCAATAGCATGTTAAGCACAGTGAATAGGGTCTGCGGGGGCGCACGGCTGATAACAGGGGGGAGCACATGAACTTTACATCACGCAAGCGGCGGCCAAGGCCAGCCGAGTTTTGCTGACAACAAGACCGATACAACGCGGCGATAGTGTTGACGGTGGAGGCGCGTTTGTCGGCGACGCCACGTCACAACGCAGTCTAGAGCGCGTCATCTCCGCCCATCCCAAACGCGGAAGCCGCGAGCACCTCGTTATCGCACTGACGCGCCAGCGTGGCCAGTGAGCACCGGGTTGGCTGCTTGCTTCCCCTTGAAAGAGTGCGTGGACGAGACGAAGAAAAACCCAAAAAAACAACAAAAGCCCACGCACAACCACCACTCACTTGAACAGCTTCTTGATACTCATGTTGGCCTCCGAGTCCTTCCGCATCACCTTGGCCACCGCCAAATCAAAGTCATCCTGCGTCACGTGCACCCGCCGCTCCCGCAGCGCATACATGCCCGCCTCCGTGCAGATGGCCTTCATTTCCGCGCCCGATGCGCCCGTGGCCTTGGCGGCGATGCTCGACAAGTCGATCTGCCGCATCAAGTTCATCTTGCGCGAGTGGATGGCCAGGATGGACAGTCGGCTGTCGTCGTTGGGGTTGGGGAACTCAATCTTGCGGTCGATGCGGCCCGGCCGCAGCAGCGCCGAGTCGAGAATGTCGATCCGGTTGGTCGCCATGAGCACCTTGATGTTCTTGGACGGCTCAAAGCCGTCGAGCTGGTTGAGGAGCTCGAGCATCGTCCGCTGCACCTCCGAGTCACCATTGCCGCTGCCGCTGCCCTGCCGCGCCGAGCCGATAGAGTCGATCTCGTCCATGAAGATGATGGACGGCGCGTGCTCCCGCGCCATGACAAAGAGCTCGCGGACCATGCGGGAGCCCTCGCCAATGTATTTTTGGACGAGCTCCGACCCCGACACGCGGATGAAAGTGCACTCGGTGTGGTGGGCGACCGCCCGCGCCAGCAGCGTCTTGCCCGTCCCGGGCGGGCCGTACAGCAGCACGCCCTTGGGCTGCGCAATTCCCAGCGCGTCAAACAGCTCGGGGTGCTTGATAGGCAGCTCAATGACCTCCTTGATTTCCTTGATCTGCGTCTCGAGCCCCCCAATCATCTCGTACGTGCTGTCGGGCACCTTCTCCACGCGCATCAACGAGATGAGCGGGTCGACCTTGGACGGCAGCACCTTGTGCAGCGTGTACGAATCATTGCGCAGGGCCACACGCGCGCCGACCTTGACGTCGCCCATAGTAATCTTGGGGTCCAAGTCAACGACGTACTTGCCCTCAGGGTTGACCTTGACGAGGAGCTTGGTCTTACCCATAATCTTCACCACCTCGCCAACGTACGAGCCGGGCTCATGGAGCAGCTGCAGCTCCTCCCGCAATGCCCGCACGCGCGCGTTGAGGGCGTTACGCTGCGCCTCAAGACGCCGCAGGTTGTCCGCCTTGGCGCGGAGCAGGCCGTCCAGCTCCTCCCGCTTGGTCAGGTAGTACTCGTGGAGGGCGCTGGTACGGGGGGCCGCGCCGGCGGCGCCAGCCGCGGCTGCACCACCAGGGGCCGCCAGCGACGACAGGCGCGACGCCTTGAGCGTAATGGCCGCCATGGTCGGACGGGGCGGGGACGAACCAGGTGCGGCGCAGGCCGCTAGCTGGCAGCAGCCGCCCGCTGCTGCAACGTCCCGACCTGAGCGACACGAAAAAGACCAGCGGCACCACGATCGCAGACTCCAAGTAGCAGCAACAACCGGCAGTGACGAGCAGAACCCTGGCGGAAAACACAGCAGTCGTACCGCGGAGCAGGCGCACCAAGATGCTCGAGCGGTGGTGGCGGTGCCCTAACGCCCAGGCCGCACTCGGTCATGTCAGCGCCATTGCCAGCACCCCATCAGTAGTTACTGATAATTTTTGTGGACAGACACACTAAAATAGTTCCGACGACCACTCTAGATTAAGTCGTTCTCTTGCTTGTATTGGACCAACGAACACACGCTGTGTCGCTTCGTCTCCCCAGACCGGCAGAAATACAGCACTGCGCTGTGTAGAGCAGCGCATGGCGCCTGCTTGCCCCTCACTGCCGCCCTCACCCCACCAGCAGCCCATCAAGGTCCGCCGTCCAGTCCCCCCCCCGCCCCTTCTCCACCCGCCGGCCGACCACCGAAAAGTCCAACACGCCCCCCCCCTCCGCGGTCACGGCCCACGCCACCGCGTCGGCAGTCACGCTGCGGCTCACGTCGCCCAGGAGGGTATCACCGCGCGCCACCACCCCCGCCTCCTCCTCAGCGGGGCGGCCGCCCACCCACGTCGTCCCCACATTCGTTTGCGGCGCGCCCGTCAGGCGCCCCGGCCGCACGACCACCGCCGACCGCGCCGCGGGCGCGGCGGCCACCCACGCGACAACCAACGCCTCCCCCGCCGCCTTGGCGTCGAGCACACCAAACGCGTTGAGGGCGAAAAAGGGGAAGCGCCCCCGCCGCTCCACCCCAATGGACGAGACAAACACGACGCGGGTCGTGGACGGCCCGAGGGCGGCCACCACCGCCGCCACGCCTTGCTCGTCGACGGCGCGGGGGGTGTTGCCGCCGCGCCACGCGGGGGTGGGGAACGCCGTCGTGCCGACGCTGATGATCACGACGGCGGCGTCGGCGAGGCACGCCGCCAGGCTGTCGACGCTGCCGCCGCTGCCGCTGCCGCCGTCGCCGCCGCCGCCGCCGCCGCCGCCGCTGCTGCCCGCGGGCCGCCGAACGTCACCGCGCACGACCGTGACGCCGCGAGGAAGCAGGCCGTCGGCGGGCGTCGAGCGGCTCACCGCGCGGAGGGCGTAGGGGGCGCCGGGCAGCGCGGCGAGGCGGCGGAGCGTCAGCAAGCCGACGCCGCCCGTCGCGCCCACGACCGCGATCGTGTCGCCGGGGGAGAGGTGCGGCGCGCCAGAGGTGGGGGCGGCGGCGGCGGGCGTGGGGGCGCCCGCGGCAGCCCGCCACCGGCAGGGGGCGGGGGGGGACGACCACCGGGGGGCGCGGAGCTGCCGCGGCCGCCATGGCGACACGGCGGCCGATGGGGTGCGGCCGACGACGCCCGTGACAGGGGATGGGGGCATGAAGGCAGCCATGGCGGAGCGCGATACGGGGCGGCTCACACGGGGTTGGAGAAGAGAGGACGACCAGCGGCAGACAGAGTGAGCTCAGGAAAAGCCACCGCTACCGCCTCCCCGTACGTCTTATGATCACCAACACAGTTGCACAGGGTTCAGCGTGCCGTCGTGGATTGCTGTGTGATGCTGGAAGAACTTGGGGATAGAGCGGTCTGGGAAACCCAAATCGCATTACAGGCTCTGGAACGTGCTTCCCAGAGGGGGGTGCTTGGAAGCATGCAATCTGGCCGATCGCTGTGTTGCTGACAATCGACCGCGGGCCTAGTAGAGTCGATTGCAGATGATCCCGCACCGATTGTGCATGATTGTACACTCGTATGTGTCGAGCCGCACGGCGATCTTGGACGATCCCCTTAACACACTAGCTTCCCAAGGACGATCGGGCTTAGTGTACAAAAATGACGTGGTGACTTGAAAGAAGTGCACACCGATGGCCGAGATGGTCTCCTGGACTGTCCCTGGACTGGGTGGGAGCACTGAGGCCGCGGGTGGGGGGGTGGTGAGAACGGCGGACCGGATGACGCCGCAACCGAAGCCGCTGCTTGCGCGGTACGTGGCCCAAGCGGGTGAGCGCGGCGCGGCCGCCGTGCGCGTTGGCCGCCGCCGCAGCCCGCACCCCGTCGACGCGCAGCTGGCTGTCGCGTCGGTGGCGGCGGCGGTCGCCACCGCCGTCGTCGCCGCCATGCCGGCGGCGGGCACGGGCGTGGCGACGGCGGCGGCCGCGGCGGCGGCGGTGCGGCTGCCGGCAGCCACCCTCGACGCGCTGACCGCGGGGGTGGTCGGCGCCGTGCGCGCGGGCGCCGCCGCGGGGGGGGGGGCGGGGGGGGGCCGTGCCCGTCGGCGACCTGGTCATTGAGGCGGTGCTGCGGCTGCGGTCGACGCTGCCGGCGGCGGTGCTGCCGGCACGCCGGTGCCGGTGGCGGGGCGGGGGGGCGGAGGGGGGGGCACCGCCGGCCCGCCGCGCTGCGTGAGGGGGGGGAGCGCACCCGAACCCGCTGCTGGCGAGCGGTCGTGGGTGCTCGTGACGACGGGCTTGCGGGCGCTCGCGTCAGCGGCGCCCGACGGGCTCGGCACGCCGGCCGACCTCGCGGCGGCGGTGATGGCGCTGCTCCACTCCTTCCGCCGCTCCACGCCGCTGGACGTTCCGCTGGTGGCGGCGGGCGTGGCCGCGTTTGGGGCCTGGGGGGACCTCAAGTCGGGGGTGGCGTTGCTTTACGCGGCGTCGCCGCTGCCTGTGCCGTCGGGGCTGTCAGCAGCGGCCGCCGCCGCGATGGTGTCAGTGGCGGCGACGCCGGCCGCGGTGGCGGCGGCAGCGGCGGCGGCGGGGGTCCCCGAAAGGGCCGCAAAACGGACGTGGCGGGGCGGCGGCGGCCGTCGGCGCCGCTGTGCTTGCCGCAGCCGACGATTAGGCGCAGTTGGTGTTTACGGGCCTCGCGGCGCTCGCCTTCCGCGCCGGTAAGCCGACCGTCGCCGCCGCGGCGCTGCGCAAGATGAGGTCGCGGGGCGTTTCAGCCAACGGCGCGAGCGTGTCAACGCGCAGTGCCACGTGCGTGGCGGCGGCGGTCGCCGCCGCCGACGGCAGCGGCGGCGGTGGCGGCGCCGCCGCCGCTGCGTGCGTCCAGGCCGCCGCGGGAGCCGCCACGGGAGGCGGCGCCGCCGACGCGACTGTGGCGGCCGCCGCCGCACTCCCCCGCGCGTGCACGGTGCTCACCGCCGACACGGCTCGCCGCGCGGGCTTCACCCAAGACGCCTATGCGGCGCTGCTGCGCGCGACGGCGGGGGGCCGACGCGTCCGACCTCTCCCGCGTCCGCCGGCTCTACGGTGGGGGCGGCGGCGGCGGGGACGCCGCCGCCGTCGCCACCGTCGGCTGACGGTCGACCGCCCGTCACGACGCGCGTCGGCCTCGCCCCCCTCGCCACCCGCAGCGCGGCCGCGTCAAATCTGGCAGCGGCGGTGGCGGCGACCGCCGCAGCCATCGCGCCCGCGGCGGCAGGACCCCGCAGGCGCTTCGACTCGCCAC
>ENA-ORXR01003514-ORXR01003514.1-marine-metagenome-genome-assembly--contig:-NODE-3514-length-13964-cov-9.934183_pt1 | contig 13964 bp, 19 predicted proteins | sample MGYA00237866_ERZ511479 | MGnify/ENA metagenome assembly ERZ511479 | reverse complement strand
CGTAGCGATCCGCATCCTGTGCTGGGTTTTCTGACGGGGTTATACCCCGTTGGCTTTGAGGGCAGGATCCACTACAATGAGCGCGTTTGTGGACCGGTAGTAGTTTTCAAGCAACTCGGGTGCACAGACCATTCACGGTTTCCTCTACTGAGGCCTCTACTGAGATAGACAGCCGACAGCAGAAAATTGCAAGGCCAGGCAACTGGAGTTTCCATCAGCCAGCTGTTTTGCAACACGGCCACCCTCGAGTCTGGTATCCCTCTCCCCGCCAATCTTCGCCATGTTGCCCTTCTTCCTCCTTGTCTCCAATCGCATCCACGCGGTTGGCAGAGGTGCCTGGCGCGCGCCAACTCTGAACTGCGGGCGGTTACGCCGTTGGCGGCGGGCGAGTAGGCTGGTCGCTGGGTCGTTCATTGGCGGTTACTGCCGCTGGGTCCTTTCGCCGCGAGTCCTTTCGCCGCGGGCGGTCAGGCCGCTGGTTGACGGCGGGCTGGGAGGTTGTTGGTTGACGTTTGTTGGCCCGTGGACTCGGCACCGCGGGCGGTGACGCCTTCGGTGGTGGGTGGGCTGTGAAATCGCACGCAGTTGTCACAGCGGGCTGACTCGCCCTGGGTGGCGTACTGGCTGGTCGGTTGTCGGGCGGCTTCCATTGCCGCGTGGGCCTCTAGCCGTTGGCGGTGAAGTCGTTGCGGGGGGGGTGGGGTTGCCGGTCGATGGATCGACGTCCCTGAGGCTGCGGGCTGACACGCCGTTAGTGCGAGCCGGGATGGTTTGCCGTCGCGTAGCGTTCTCTGCCGCGCGGTCTCGGCGTCGCGGGCGGAAACGCCGCTGGGGGGGGCGGCACTGGTTGGTCGTCACGCGGCATCCGCTGCCGCGCACTCGTTGCCAACAGTGGTCACATAGGTAGGGGGGGACGGGAGCCTCGGTTGTCGCGCGGCGTCTGTTGCCGCGCGAACGCGGCGCCACGTGAGGTCATGTCGCTGGGGGGGGGCGGGCGCGTCGGTGGTCGCGCGGCGTCTGTAGCCACGCGGACGTTGCGGCGCGTGCGGACGCGTGGTTCGGCGCGGGTGGATGCGGCGGTGGTTCCGCGGCATCCTCTGCCGCGCGGTCGCATCGCCACTTGCGGTAAACTCGTTAGGAGGGGCGGGTCCGTCGGCCGTTGCGCGGCGTCCGTTGAGGCGCGCCCGAGGCGCTCGGTGCTGGGTGCGGTCACGTGGTTTGGCGGAGGCGAACGCGGCGGCGGTTGCGCGGCGTGCGATGGCGGGCTCGTCGATGCGCGCGCGGCTGCTGTTGCGGAACGGTCTCGGTACTGCAGGCTGTCACGCTGTCAAAGGGCAGCGGACGCGTCTTTTGTCGCGCGGCGTCCTTTGCCGCATGGTCTCGATCCCGCGTGCGGCCGCGGCGTTGGGGGAGGGTGTGCGCGTCCTCGGTCGCGCGGCACCTGTTGCGTCCAAGTCTCGGCGCGGCGTGTGGTCAGCACTCTCAGCGGTGGCGGATGCAGCGGTGGTTGCGCGGCATGTTTCGTAGTGCGCTCGCTGCGCAGCGTGCGGCAGAGGCGTTGGTGGAGAATGTGCGCGTCCGCAGTGGAGTGGCGCCTGTTGCGTCGCGGTCTCGGCGCGGCGGGTGGTCAAGTCGTTGAGCGGGGGCTGACGCGGCGGTGGTTGCGCGGCGCCTGTTTACGCGAGGTCTCGGCGGGGCGGGTGGTCAAGGAGTTGAGCGGGGGCGGACGCGGCGGTCTTTGTGCGGCGTCTTTTTCTGTGCGCTCTCTGCGCCTTGTGAGGTCATGACCTTGGGCGGGGGCGTGCGCGTCAGCGGTCGCGCGGCGTCTGTTGACGCGAGGTCTCGGCGGGGCGCGTGGTCAAGTGGCTCTGCGGGGGTCACCCGTGTTGTCATGTACAGTGTTTAAGTTCGGCTTGTTGCGCTCGACATGCTACCCAACGGCGTTCCCCGACGCGTCATCTAAGAGAATATCGGTGTCAAGCGCTCGACGCTCAAACGGTGGGCTTCGTACTATCGTGACCAGGGATCCCCTTGGCGGGACCCTGATCACAGGAACCTCCACTCGTCGAGTTTATGGTTCGATAGTCGGCTGATGCAGGCCCTCGTCACGCTAGTTCGAGACAACCCTCGGGCGCTTCCGCGAGAGCACGCGGTGATGATAGCTGCCATGCGCGACCACCCCAGCGGGGAGCTCGAAGGTCTGCGGTGCTCGAAGAGTACAGTAGACCTACACATGCGGCGGCTGGACTTCACGCGGAACGTCGTGCTGCGTCTTTTTCGTGAGGCGTTGGACGGCGTTCTTCGGGCACACGACATTGCTCGCGCGAGGATCCCGCGTCGGTGCATCGTCTCGGTTGACGAGACGCACAAAGACGGCGGCGCCGTCTTTCGCCGAAGCGGCCAAGCTCTTGCGAGTGAGCGCTTCCGTGAGCGCGGCCGGGACCCGCGGTCAGTTCCGAGGACCAGCACGACGAGGGCTATTTCACCGGACGGGCGCATCCTCGGGTTCCAGTCGGCGGTCGTGCGCGACAGGGTGTTGAAGGCGGCGGACTGGCGGCTATTATTGCAGCTGCTACTGCTGAAGCTCGGCGTGTACATGCCCGGGCGGCCATGGCACCTACAGGCATCCAACTGCGTCGTGTTGTTCGACAACGCGCCCATCCACAACCACGCCGGCGACACCTTTCTGGGCAACAATGGCGTGCCTTTCCTCCGTCTTCCTGCCTACATCCCGGACCTGCAGCCAATCGAAGGCGTTTTTAATGACCTTCAGGTAATTATTCGAAACCTGGTGTACGTGCAGCCCGATGTGCTGGACGATCTCCATTTGTTGCAGGCGCTTGCAGCAAGTTTCATCACGCGTCGCCAAGTAATTGGCCAATATGATCGGGTCGACAAGGTCCTGGAATCGAGCCTCCTTTAATAAATTTGAGTCGGGTTTCATCGCTCGAGATGGTTTTGGCAGACTCTTCAGCATCGGCCAAGTCTCCTCCAACGGACAGCCAGGAAACGTCGATCACCTCGCCCTGTGTCAGCACATCGCCTCGGAGTCCCTCCTCTGCGCCACGCAGTTGCCGAATTTTTCGCGGGTCGTTTAATACCTTGGCCTTGGTCGGCAAATGGAGTGGTCGTAACCCTTTGCACGTACTCAGCACCATCATCCTTCGGTCGCCACAGAAGCATCGTTGACCGCCCAGATAGTGGACAAAACTCCTGAGAACGTCGACAATCGGGTGAAGTGAAGGCGTCCGTCGACATGACGGAATGGTCGAAACTATCGACAAGTCGATGGATCGATGAACCAGAATTGAATTCGGTCCTTTGTCAAATGAGCGCGCTGTCCGTCGTTCTCCAGCAGTTACAGCGCGAGCTCTGGTGCAGTCCCGACCTCACTGCTGCGGGCACTTTTGCTGCCGGAGGCGCGATCTCACTAGTCCACAGTGCACTGAATTATTTCCCAGACGAGGCGGTTGCGAGGCGGTCGTTTGTCATTCTATATTTACAACGCGTCTCTGTCTCGGGCGGGACTTGTGTTGCGCGCTTTTACGCTCACAGTAGAGCGCCGCTGGGGACTGTGGCGGAAATGCATATTCAGACGGGCCCGTGTGGGGTAGCGGTCCGGCAGATGCCACCCCTCTCTCATATCCGTCTTACGTCCTCTCAACAAGTCTGCTTCTGGGCGTATTCGAGCGGACGAGGACCTATTGATGCACCACTCCCGGTGGGGTCCCCGGATGGAAGCCATGCCAAAAAGTGGGATTTTTCAGAGTAGCTGGCCGCGGTGGGCGTTGAGTGTCCTCATCCAGGCGCCAGTTGCCACACATCGCCAGTTGCCGCCCCTCGCGCACACATGGAGGCATGTGTACATTTTGTGCCCCCTTCTCTCCCCTCTGCAGAGTCGCCGTTCTGCCGCCGTTATGTCGCGCGGCTCAGCCGTCTCTGCTCTGCTCGCCATTCCAGGGCTGGATGAGGTTGCATGCTCCCCGTCCCACTCGGTACCGAGCGGTTGCTCACAGGCATGCGCGGTGGGTGCCTCCTTGAGGCATGTGGTCCGCGGCGGGGGCGGTTGAGCCGCTCGTTAGCATTGGCGAATGCTTCGTTTCTGGACGAACGGGCAGCTGCCCCATGTGCGCTGGTAGGCTCGTGCATCTGTGGTAGCCTTCGATTTCGCCAAACTCGAATAAGTTCCACATCATCAAATGTGCTCCCACATTCCGCATTTACGCATGGAAGAGCCTTCCCAAGAGGTGGGCGCAGACAAAGATAGTCATGTGTGGACACGGGGTTGTTTTAATCCGTACAGATCGACCTTCTCGAGCGATTGACCGCTCGAAATGAGAAAGTTTTGAAAAAGTGGTCCCTGTTGCGCGACTGATATCTGCGGATCTCAACCGTGAAGCGCACCCTGGTTAGCTTGTGTGAGGGGGTGCCCCGCGGAAGCGTGCTGGAGGTGGGTGGCGATGGGAGGCAATTGCGCAATAGCGTTTTATGGACCTTCCAGGTGGGGGTGGTCACTCGATTGGGATTGGGTGCGGGGCGGTGCGGTGACGTGCTATCGGCGTCGTCATCGCTGCCGTCATCATCGTCGTCATCGTCGTCGCCACCGCCGGCGGTGACGTCCACTGTAATTTGTCGCACTCGCAATGCTGGCACCTCCGCTGGCAGAGCCAGGAGTAATTCTGCGTCGGCCCGATCTTCTCGGGACGCGCGACTTAACGTTGGTCGTCAGCTGCACCAGTGGGGCATTCGGACTGGTATATTTCGCTTCGTCATTCAGTCACGATGCGGCGGGCATCGCCTGTGCCGCACCGTAGGGAGCGTCTATCGTGTTGATATTTCCCGTGCGTTCTGTCGTGTGTCTTTTCTCTCGCCAGCATTCATCGTTGCGCGTGTGGCGTGCTCGCACTGTGTCTGACTGCGCATCTCGTCGGCGCTCACGTTGTGCTCCCGATCTGTGTACATCTCATTTGTGTCTCGCTGCTCTTTTCATGATCCTTTTCTACTTTTTTTCCATGCTTTTTTTGGCGCCAGGTCATTGAAGAATCCGTGTGGCTTGTGCGGTCATGTTGCTGCGAATGGAAAACGTGGACATTTGGAGAGATCCTGTCCGTCAAGTGATTTTGTGTGCCACCTTTCTCAATGTCCGTGATCCCTTTTTTTGCCGAAGCCAACATGGGACTGCTACGACTGTTTGAGGGTGTGAACCGTCTTTAGGCCGCGTGGCCACGGGCCCTTCTATCAAGTTCCCAGAGCAGGGCGTTGGGACCTTCGGGGTGGGTTTATTGTGCCCCATTCGCATCAGAGGCTTCTCGAGGCCGCTGAATCTGCGTGCGACGGTTATGTGTTTGAGCAGCAGCCCGGCGGCTGATAAATTGCCATTCTCTTTCTCTGAGTTCCTCTTCGTGACGCTTGCGTACTGTCTGTCACATGGTGGAATGGGCCAAGGGTCGCACAACATCGCACCCTGGCGCAGTGTTGGCCTCTGTGTGGGCGCGGTGTGGCAGGTGGGCTGCCGCGTCGGGGAATACAGCGCCGGCGGCGACGCGGGGAGGGGGCGTGAAGGGGGGCGGTGGGAAGGATGTGCACACGGTGGCGCGCCGCCACTAGACGGGCGGCTTAAAAAGGGCTGGCACCACCCGCCCCTCCGCTGCCGTCTGTTTCGCCGCTGCGTTTTCCGCCACCACCAACATCGTAACCACGTGCGCCGCCGCCACCACCGGACGGCATGCGCCGAGGCGCGTCGACGCCCTCCCGGATGGCGCCGCAGCAGTCGCCGCCGCCGTTGCCGCCGACCCCAGCTTCGAAACCTCCGAGGCCGCCGGCGCGTCCGCCGGTGCCGCCTCGTGCGCCGCTGCGGCCACAGGGCTGCGCGCGGCGTATGCCGCCGGAAGGGGCCGTGTGGCAGCCCCTGTTTCAGTCCCCTCACGGGAGCAGCAATTGGTGGTGCCGCCTTGGTCGAAGCCAACGCCACCGCGTGCGCCATCTCCACCCTTCGGGTGCGCGGAGCTGGGCCCACCGCCGCACGCCCCGCGGCGCGGCCGCAGGGAGCAGTGGTGTGGGCACGGGGGGAGCAACTACCAAGTGCTCCCCCGTCCCTCTTTGCTCACGGCGATCGCCATGTCCCGGCCGGTGGGTGTTGCCATCAGGACGGAGTACCCTCTCTATGGCGGGCGCTCCGCTTACAGGGAGCGCCGCGCGCCTTGCGACGGCCGGCGGCGGCGTCGACACCCCGTCGGTGCACCCCTCCCACGCCGGAAGCGGCCGGAGGCCGGGCGCGCGGCGAAGCGTCGGCAAGGCGGAACGACTCAACCAGCGGCGGCGCCCATGCGTAGACGGTGCCGGTCGTGGGGAAGCCCAGTCCGGAGGAGGCGCCTGGACGGGCCCGGCGGGGGAGCCCGGTAGGAAGGCGGCGCCACCGGGGGACGCTGACGGGACCGGAGGTTGGGGGTGATGAGGTAAGAGAGGCTGGCGCTGGGGACTAGCCCCGACCCACGAAGGACAAGCGTTGCAGAACTGTACTCGACTCCAGCATGGTGGAACGAGTCGGCGCGCGCGCGCACTCCGACAGTCCGACAAGCCGGCCACCCGTTCCCGCCGCCGTTGCGCCCGCTGCACTCCCTCCACCGCCCCCCCCCCGCACTCTTTACTGTGACGTTGATGGCGACTTTCGAGCAGCGGGGAAGGGAAGCCGCCGCCGCCGCCGTCGCCAAGGACACTGACGTCTGCCCCGCCACTGCCGGCGGCCGACAGGCCGGCGCCCACCCCACAGCCGCCACCGCCGGCGCCTCCGCCACCGCTAACGCCGTACGCACCACCTTCGCACTTGACGCTCAGCACCTCTTCGCCCCCGGCGGCAGCCATCAGCCTCCCCCACCCCGTGACGCCCTGCATGTTGCCGCCGCCGGCGGCAGCGACCCTTACCCTCTTTCCCTCCCCTTGACGCTCAGCACCTTGCCGCCGCCGCCGGCAGGCAGCCCACGCCTCGCACAGGCGGCGGCCGCGACGGGCTTGCCGCCGTCACGCCGCTATCCTCTCCCCCCGCGCCCCCCCTCCCTCTTGACAAGCGGTGGTTTGGACCAACGCTCGTCGCGCCTGCGTCCTCCACCGACGGCGTCAGCCGCACAGAAGCCTCCCCGCCGCGGCTGTTGGCACCGCCGCCGCCGCCGCCGCTGCCACAACGACCTCAGTTGCTCTGGGATACCGGCGCACGCTCCGCCGCCGGGCTGCGCGCAGGGCTTTCGCAAAGCGGGTAGACGCCCGACGAGGGTGACCACAGAAACGCCGTCGCCGCCTCTCTCGCCCGACCACCGCCGCTGATCGCTGCCGCCGCCACGGCAACCGCCATGAGGGATACAGCCACCGCTGCCTCCCCCGCCCGACCACCTCCGCTGTCTGCTGCCGCCACCGCCGCTACCCTCCCCATTCCTCACACTCCACCAGCAGCGCCGATCTGCGTTACGCCGCCCTCATCGCCACTGCCACTGCCCAGCGGCAACGCGCGCGGCGGGCGGCTGCCCGACCGCCGCGGCGGCGCCATGCGCTGACGCTGCCGACTTTCGTGCGTCGTCGACCGCCCGAGCCGCCGCACCCGTCACCTTTACAGCCAAAGCATCCCGCGTGCAAGCCCGTGTCGGCTGGCCGCAGAGCGCGACGCCCATTGCCAGTGGCGACCGGCATCGTCGGCCTGTCTCCCCTCCATCCCCCCCATCCGCCGCCCTCCGCCAGGAACGCCGCCCCCGCCCGTGGCGCAGACAGGGTGCCCGTCCCATGTGTGCCACTGCGCCCCCCGCGAGTCGCACGCCAGCGGCGTGGCGCGCTCAAACTCGCGCGCCCGTGCAGCCTTGGAGCTTAAGAAAACTCCCGGCCTGTGGCGGCGGGTCCCGCTGGCAGTGAATGGGGTGTGAAAAGGAGGGGGGGGCGGTCCGACCAGGCGCGTGTACGACTCTTTTCTCACAACAAGCACATGGCAGGGGTAAGAGGGTGGGGGGAGGGGGAGGCAGGTGGCTAGCAGATATCTTGCGCGGCCATCCTTACGCGCCCCAGGGGTCGACAATTCAGCGCCACGGGCGCCGTCACGTAGGCTGGACCCTGCGGGCGTACCACACATCCTAGGGTGCCGACGCCGGCCCGGCGAGCGGCGATCGCCGCCTCAAACGTCACAACCGTCTCCGCCGGCTCAAATGGCCGAGCCGCCGCCGTCTCGGCGCCCGCCGCGTCTGTTGTCGACGCAACCGGCACCCGAAGCCGCCGCCACCGTCAGCTGCTGACTCGGCGGCTGCCGCCGTATCGCCGCCGCCGCCGGTACCGTCGCTGTCGCGGCGGCCGTCCAGGCCGACCCCACCGCTAAAGCGGCCGCCGGGCGGAACACCGCCGTCTGGGCGTCCTACAGCTGTGAAGCGCCCTGCCGTAGGAACATTCCGCGGTGAAGGATCTGTGACGGGGTGGGGGAGGGGGATGCCGGGGGCGATGGATGATATGGTTCTTGCAGGGGTCAAGATAACACGGGCCCCGGTGCGTGCGCGCGTTGCGCAGGCAGTGCCGCCGTCGCGGCTCCGGCCCCAGTCGGCGTCCGAAAACCACCGCGGCCGGACCCGGGACGGACGCCCGACTGGCGCCGGCGGCGGCTGCGTCGGAGAGGCCGCCGCCGCGTGTGCGTCGGCAGAGCAGCTCGCAGTGTTTGCGGCCGCGCCTTGGTCGCGCTGCGCAGTGGCGATGGCCGCCAATGCCGCCCCCAACGCCACGGGACAGCTATTCCGTGCGGAAACGTCCGCAGAGCCGCCGCTACTGGCACCCGCTACGTGCTGCCGCGCGTGCCGCCGTCGTGCCGCCCGCCGTCCACATGGCGCGCGGCGCCTGTTGCCGCCCCCGCTCGAACGATGTGTCGGCCTTTGCCCCCCTTACCCTCCAGTGTCGGTCATGACCGTGTCTAAGCCCCCTCACAGAAGGGCTCAATACATCGCCGCTGGGTGCGTCAGTGGTCCCGACTATGGCAGCATCGCCGCCATCGCACACGCGGGTGGCTCCATTGGGTCTCTTTCCGACGTGGAAGGGGAGCGGCGGTCGTGTGCTTGTTCTTGATGTAATCCTGAAGATGCAGTAGGAGGGGTTGTTGTTGTTATGGAAATAGGGCAGTGACAGTCGCTGCGGTTGTTGTTATTGCGATAGACATGCAGGTTTTGTGGACGATAGATCGTGGGAATAGTCGCGGTGGTCTTGCTACGTGCGCGTGGTGACGAAAACGTCGGGAACAGACCACCATGGCATGTGGACCTTTTTAGACGGCCAAATGCAGAGACCTCAGCAATATAGCATGTCCTATCAGCGAGGGCGGGTGGCGAGTGTACGTTGTCTTCTCTCGCCACCGAGCCCGTTACAAAGGACTGTGGAGAACAAAATAAACAACAAGAAACGGCACGCCACTGCAGAGGTTGAGCAACCTCATCGCCGAGCGCACAAGCACCGTTGCACACCCACCGCGTCCGTAGGCCAATCAGCAATCACAACGGGGTCCAGAAAATGCAGCATGCGCTCGATGACTGGTACCAAACTGCGGCGTCGGTTCAAAAACACTCAAAGAATGGTCGGCGACCACCAACATACCGCAAGGTTACGAAAATGCTTGGACACTGCGGCATCCTCAAGACATTCCGACAGCGCAAGCCTGCGATTAGCGTGTCCAGGGGGCGTGTAGAAGGATGAACGGGGTGGCGCTGAGCAAGTTCATGCTCCGTCCGCGACGGAGCAGCACCGGTGCCAAGGTCAGAAGGTCGACGAACAGGCATGGCGAAACTGCCAAAACAAGACGTCGCGCGCCCTGCGCTCGTCCGCCGCACGTTCTTTGCTTGAAGGCAATCTCGCGGCTCCGAGCGCGAGGGGTTTGCGCAGGATTCCCCTAAACCGGTCCGGCGATGATCGAAAGGACGATCGGTCGGTGAAACACGCCACACGGCCACTGATCCGTTCCCATTGTCGCTCTTGAATCTTGGTAAAGCGTCAAATCCGCCTTTCCGAGACGAAAAGCAATTGGCAGTGGTGGAATGGATCGACTTTGCCAAAATGTCTATCTCTTCACAAGGCCATGCTGCAAGCTCGTCACCAAAACAGAGTCTTCGACGCCGCCGACGCCTCCACTGGCGTGGCACCAGAGGCGACGCGGCGACCACCACCACGGCCCCCGCACGCGTCGCCACTGAACTCACACCGGGCAGCCGCCCCCCGTGGCCAGGAGTGCGGTGACGCCCGCCGTCGCCGCCTGCCGCCTCCGCGGTGCCGCGACCTCCGCGTGGCAGCGCGGCGGTGCCTGCCGTGTAGGAGACCTCCGCGCAACAGAGCGTCTCCGGCTGCCGTTGCGGCCGACTCGCGGTGTCTTCCAGTTTATCGTGTATCGATTGCGCGGAGACACTGTTCCAAAGTGCTTGGACGCACGCCGTACAGATTGAAGCCACCTGTTCTTCGTTTTGAGTCTGCTCTGCGGGAGGCCATTGCGATGGACCTCGCGCAAAGACAAAGGGCGAGAAGGGCCTTCCTCTGTTTTTTATATCCCGAGCGATATCGGAACTCCTCGTCGCTCGACATACACGGAGGTCGCGACTCGTCCGATCGATTGTCGTGCACGAGCGGTCGATTGCTACATCGGAAATCGGCTCAGAAGGCACGGACGATGAAATACCCGATAGACCTGGACATAACTCCAGAGGCAGCCTTCAATAATTCCAACATTTCCCAATTTTTCCATCTGTTCGCCCCGTGTTGACTTGGTGATGTCTCTCGGCTTCACCCCTGTGTAGCAGCTTCGCCTAGACACAGCTCATGATGGTCCCTGGCTTTCGACTGTGGCATGCCACGTCACGTCGCCTCTGGACGGCCGAGAGAGGTCGGGGTTAGTCGTGCAATAACAGTGTCTCCTGGACGACGCGGCGACCGAGGCCGCGAGGCTCGCGCGTCTGATGCCGGGCGGTGATATGTCGCCATTCTTCTGCTGTGCACTTCGTCCGCACTTTTTGAACTTACTGGCTGTCCTCTTCTGCAGGTTTGAGCACCTGGCGCCGCTTCCGTCCGGCTCGAAAATTGTCACAGAGACAGGGAAAAGGCACAAAATATTCTTCTTTCTGTCCAATGATGGAGAGGTGACCCGCTCACGAGCGGCCCGGAGGGTCGTGTAAGCCGGGACGTCCGAAAAGTCTCGCGGCCGTCTCTGTTGGTGGGTGCGTCACTATCGGTGTGCGCCATCTCCTCTGCTCCCCTCTGTGCCTCATTAACTTTGAGAGCGCCACGCGGCCCTCGTAATTTCCCGTTCTCTCGTCGGTGTCGGCTGTAGGACGGCGGACTGTGCCTGTCATTGATGGAAGTCGAGGTCGAGGCGTCGTAACGTGTCGCAGGCGATATGCCGTCTGCCACTGGCGTGCGGCGGCACGGAGACGCGCGCGGCGCGACGGTAAAGTAGTGTCTTGACCAGCGCCGCAGCAACACCTACACGTCGCTGTCTGGGGCCGCCGCCGCGTCGGCGGCCAGAGCCGGGGTGGTGCCGCTCACCGGCGGCCGCGACGGCGCTGGTCTGCTGTCTGGCCGCGCCGCGGCCGCGCCGCCCGCGATAGGCACGAAGCCTTCAGCGCCATCCGGCGACTCGGCGGCGGCCTCTCAATCAGCGGCCGCCGAGCCCGCCGTGGCTGATGCGCTAGCGGCGACACATCCTTTTGCTGCCCATCCCGCCGTCGCCGCCGCCGTTGCGTTGGCCGCCAATGCCGCTAGCGCACGACGCGGCGTCGACAGCCCAGACGACCGCGCTACCTCTCCGACGGCGTCACCACCAGAGGCGTCACCGCATTGTGGCGGCTGTGGCTCTGTCGCCGACGCAGTTCCTTCTGTCGCTGGGCCCGCGGCTCCAGGAACGTGGTGGCTGCCGGTGCGCTCAGATGGGCGGAACTCCGTGGCGGCCGCGCACTTGGCGGCGTCGGCCGCCGTGGCGGCGGCGCACTCGGCGGCGTCGGCCGCCGTGGCGGCGGGCGCGGCGGCAGCGCTCTTGGCGGCCACTGCCGCACTCGGTTGCGGCACGGCGCTCGCCGCCGCCGGCGTCGCGCAACTCCCCCCCCATACCCCCCCTCGAGTGGTGCGTCACATTTGGTGAAGCACCCCCGGCACGCGGCGGCCGTGCCGGCAGTGGTGGTTGTCCGGGGGGCCCCGCGGGGTCTGTGGAGGCCAGTATCTGCTGGCACTGCAAGCGCGATGTATGAGCGCGGTGGCGCCCCCGCCCCCTGGTGATTCCGCCTCCCCCCCCCCGCCCACTGTCCTGGCCTGGACGTTTGGCCCGGCCGGGTTCCGAGCTTGGCCGAGGGGCGGTGGTGGTCCACAGGTCGGCGGCTCCGCTTCATTCAGGGACGCCAGCGGTGCCGCCGCCGGCGTGCGCGGCCGCTGGCAGCGGCGAGGCGGCGACGGCGGGAGCGGGCGCTGCCGCTCCGTTGCTGCTACTTCCGCCATCGGTGCTTGGCCGGCTGACGTCGGCGGCAACATGGCCCTCGACTGCCGCCGCTGCCGCGCAGCGACAGCCCCCCCCCTCCCATGCCCACCCCCTTCCCCGCCCCAGTCTGCTCTCGCCGACTGTCAACGGCTCGGCGATGGTCGGGCGCCGGCAGACACAGAGGAGTCGGCAGCAGCGGGGGCAGCGATCGTGGCGGCCACTTTGGCGGCGGCGGCGGCAGCAGGCACGGCGCGGCGCCCGCCGCCAGATAACGGGGCGTCCCTGCCCATGTCGGCGGCCTGACGGGTCGTCCCCGCCATTTTCTGCGGGCCCCCTCTTGCTGTGGACGCGGCGGCTGGCAGCGGTGCAGCGCGGGGAAGGTCCCCCCCCCCCCCCCCACCCCCCCCCCCCCCCCCCCACTGACCTTCAGCGCCGGACCGCCGCCTGGGCGCCCGCGCGGTCGTCCGAATGGTACTGTATGGATAGGATGGCTGCCAAGAGAAAAACGCAAGAAGCACATGAAGGCGCCGACCATGCAACGAAAGAACACAGGCGCGTACGGGCTGCAAGCGCTATCGAAGCACAGAAAAACAACCATCGTCACATCATATGCGAGAACAGCTACGCAGCAGGGTTCTACCAGGGGGCATCCCACACCACACACACACCCACACCGGCCCTCACACCACACACACACACCGAACAGCTAGCGGGCAGGCTCACGTCGATCGCCAGGGCGCGGAGGACCTTTCCCCTGGAGTGACGGTGGGTTGCAGGGGTGGTCGGCAAACGCATCCGCCGACGAATACAGAGACAGGCAACGCGGGAACTCTCGCAACGGGCGCGCGCCAGGCGGCCCGATAAACGTCGTCGGTACACCCGACGAGCTCGACCCACGCGAGCCACGCACGTCGCTGGCGCCGCCTGCGTCGCCAACGTCCCGCCGCACCGACCGGCTGCCACACCCGTAGCGCACACCCCCGCTTAGCGACCGGGTGCGCACATCCCCGTCGCTCAAGCTCCTGCGCGGCGATGCACCACCAGCGTCTCCACCATCACAGGCCCACTTTCCGACATGCGCGATGCCACAAGCACCTCCAGTACCGCCGCCAGCTACGCCCGCGCGGGGGCCAGCTGCCGCAGCCGGGGCGGCAGCCGGACCACCACAGGAAGCAGCATCAGGGTGCGAGCGATGGAGACCGCCCGCGTTGTATACGTTGTTGCCGTAACTGTTGTTGTCGTCGATCCCATTGCCGCCGTTCCGATGATCTTCGTCTCGGTGCTGTACGCGCCCTAGGTCGATGCCGGCATCCCCCTCCGCGGCCTGCAGCAGGACCGCGAACTGCGCGTCGTCTTCCCAAGTGCGCCGCACCTCCGCCAGAGCCTCCCGAAGACGCGGTACGAGAGCAGCGGTTTCTTCCAGCTGCCCAGCCTCGCGAAGACGCCCAATGGCGCGGCGATGACGGGAACCATTCACGTGCATGAAGAGGCTCGCGGCCGCGTCGTTATG
>ENA-ORXR01003513-ORXR01003513.1-marine-metagenome-genome-assembly--contig:-NODE-3513-length-13968-cov-17.696278_pt1 | contig 13968 bp, 23 predicted proteins | sample MGYA00237866_ERZ511479 | MGnify/ENA metagenome assembly ERZ511479 | reverse complement strand
GCCGGGGGTGTGCCCAAGACCCAATCAAAACACGCCAACAAAATCCCCGAGGCGAGGGTGAGATGCACTGAGAACATTAGATATGACTCCTCACAACGAAAAGAACGAATCAGGGATACGGACATAACTCAGAGGACCGTACAGTGGTATTTCCGGGAATCACAAGTGGATCATCCCAACCACGATCCGATCGCGCCGAGTGGGTCTCGTGATCGGTAGGAATTTGCTTAGTCCAGCTGATCCCGGTAACCAGGAATCTCAGCCTTACTTCGGCGAGCTCCGGGCAAGACCGGCCCCAACGGCGTGTCCGCCAGTGGGCCTTCCACTTAATGGCCCCATGAGCTGTCACGTCTAGATGGCCTCCGTGTGGCCATGCTGCCACAGGAACCTGTCGGCCCCGAGAGAGTGACGGACGGCAGCCGGGCACGCACGCCACCCCACGACACCCACGGGACACCGAAGGGTCGTGACGAGGCGCCGGTTGGGGGACCGCCTAGGCTGGCCCGGGACAGTCCACGCTGAGAAGGGAGCTATGTCGAATGATGCAGCCCGGTCCACGCCCCTTGGCCGGCCAGGAGATCGATGGAGCGCCGCGCGTCGCGAACGACGTGTCACGCCCCTGTTCGGACAGAGGGTGCTGTCTTTGCCGGTTGGGATCTGGATTGATTGTGGGTCGCTCGCATTTATATCTCAATTGCTTGAATTATCTGCTCTACAGTAAGGGTGTCCAGTTTTAAGGATCCCCAGATCTTCCTATGGGGAGGCAACTGCGCGGGATTGGGGCCATTTGGGCCCGCTTTCTCGGATAGGTTCAGGGGACAGCAAGGCGCCCGTGGCCCGGCTTCCCCACAAAAAAGAGCTGCGTTCTGGCCTCCTTCCTCCCTCTTTGCGCCTTCGGGTGTTTTTCTAGGTGACCATGTCACCGTGCGAGGTTAGAACAAGGGTGTGCGGGTGGGTTCCCTCAGTTGGGCAGGTGTCCCTACCTGTTTCTGTGGGCTGCTGTGACACGGCATTTTATGCGATAGTTACAAGAACAAGGGACTACATGACCCCCATACAGAAGTGCTTGTCCAAGGCTTAGTCAAACATGCCGATGTCTGCATAATTACTCGAGGAAGTATCCTTTAACTCCGTGTCATCTCCGACGTACCTGCGCCGGCTTGAGGGGCTGCCTCAAAACTCCCCCCAGAGCCGCACAGACCGCGCCGTGCACTCTCAAAGGCGGACACAGCCCGTCCCAACCAGCGCGAGATCTCCCGCCAGAATCCCCGGTAGCGAAAACGCTCCAGTAGATCCCCAGGTCCCAGGTGTTCCCACTGCAAAATTGACCACCGAAGAAAACGACAAAATCACCATCGACGTGAAGCAGACGTCAAAATGCGTACAGTGCAGTACATGTCGCCTCGAAGAGAGAATATCCTGCGCGTCGGCCGCCCGTAACAGTGTGGTTGGAGCCCGGCGCATCGATTTGGTCAAAAGCGGATTGACCCGTCGGAGCAGTACGCCTTTTGCCCCGGATAAAATCGAACAGGCATCGCAAAAACGTGAAATCATCAGAAGTCACAGTCGACGTAACACAGACGCCGAGAGGAGTACAGCGCACTCCGTGCCGCCTCGACCGGACACGACCCGGCTCGTCGGCGGCTGTCAAAGTGTGATCGGAAGCCCGTTCATCGACTGAACCAAGTTCCACTCGGGCCCGACCAGCCGACTTGGCCCGACGCTGGAGGCCTGCAGCTTCAGTGCCATAACAGCAAAAATCAACTTCCACCAAAATCATCTAGACCCGTCGGAGAAATAGGCTTACTGCTCCTGGCCGAAATCGACTTGCACAAAAATCGACAACGGCGACCACCGCGAACCCGCGGCTGCAATACTGGAAGTTCCCAGAGGCGCTGCCGCGGCCGAGGACGGTCCTAACCGGCCGTCCCCCGAGTCGGAGCCATGCGCAACTGTGGACCATTGCCGGCTCCAAGCGGTTGGACGGTAGCGCCCCCGTCCACGGCCGAGACCGCCCCGCAGCAATTTCGATGGAGGTCGTTTCCGCGAATCCGGGGCTGAGCCACTGGAAGTCTCCAGTGGCGCGATGGCGCCTCAGCACTTTCCCTACGGGGGGTAGCCTAGCTCGGCTTCAGGCGCAACCGCGCTCGGGTCCTCACCATCCCCTATGGCAGCCCGGAAAGCCGCGAAGGACGGTGACGGCAGCGGCTTTGTGAGCCCGTCCGCAGGCATTTCTGCGCTCGGGAGGAAGTAGAAGGCCACATCCCCCCGCGCCTGGTAGTCGCGAATCATGTGTTCAGCGACGTCGACATGCCTGATTCGGCCTGTCGCCGCGGGGTTGTTGACCAGCGCGAGGCACGATTGGTTTTCCTCCCCCATCGCCACGGCCCCGCCATAAAAGTCTAGCGCCATAGCAGCTTGCGAAGCCATAGCGCCTGCTTATCCATCGCGAAGGCCACGGTCTTGGCCTCGGCCGTCGACATCGCTTCCGTGGCCTGGCGCTTACTCGCACACCATATGGACACGCCGTTGAACGTTATGACAAAGCCTGTTATTGAGAGGCTGCCGTCGGTGTCGCCCACCCAATCGGCGACGATGTACCCTTGCACCGCCTTCTTTCCGCCAAACATCACACCAAGGTGCTTAGAACCGCTGAGTTAGCGCAGCACACTCTTGGCCGCGCTCAAATGGTCTCGCTCAGCGCATGAAATGAGACGCGAGAGCACGCCCAAGGAAAAGGCAATGTCCGGCGTCGTAGTCGTCGAAACTTATCGAAGAAAGACCACCAGCGACGTCTACCGGCTGTTGTCGGTAAGAAGCCTCTCTCCCGTCTTGCTCAGGTGGACGCCCGACGCCATCGTCGTCTTTCTGTGCGTGCACGTGTCCATTCCAAATGCCTGGAGCAGCGCCATGATGTGGCCCGGGTTACTCAGCGTGAGTGTTCTGGCCCCTTTATCGCGCATTACATTCATTACAATACGGTGTGTGACCGCCTCCATGTTGCGCACGTCGAACTTGTCTGAGACGCCACGCTTGATGGCCTCCACGGCAGCAAATCTTTCTCCCGCCACGATCAATTCGTCGACGTAAACGAGTATGCAGACGCGTCCGTGCACAGGGCTGGGCCACTCGTACAGGCACGGCTCTATCGTAGATCGTGCAGCACGCAATTGCTCGACCTCTCGTTGAGCTACATGCCCCACAGCCGTCCTGCGTTGCTGCTCCCTTACATGGCCAGGCTGAGCCGGCGCACTTCGACAGGCTCCGCTGTCTATACACCGGCAGAGAGCTTGATGTCCATCTCTTTGTCAATTTTCGCGTTCAGGAAGGCTGTTTTGGAGTCCACGTTGTGGACCTTCCACCCGTTGGATGCCACTACGGCGCAAATTGCACGTGACGTCGACGCGTTGGGTACACGCGCCCACTTCTCTTCGAGGTCAAGCATTGGAACTTCTTTGAGACCTTGGGTCAACAGCCGCACCTCGTGGCGCGTCTTCTTTCCTTCCGCGTCGTGCTTGATGGCGAGCACGGCACGCGTTTTGACGGCCTTGTGCTTCATGGTAGTCACCTTCGTCTTGGACCAGCTGCCGAGCTTCTTATTGGCCAATACCTCCTCCTAAATGGCCGTCTTCAACATCGGCCAGGCAATGCAGTCGGCAAGCGCTCTTCTTTCGACTGAAGAATGGACTCCTAAGCCGACATTAGGTATATGGGAGGTGCAGTGAACCTCGCCATCAAAGCCCACGGGGTATAGCCCCGTCGGAACGCCCAGCACAGGATGCGGAGCGCAACACAGGAAAAACAACACTAACGCTCGCACTACCGGGCGCGAAGCGCACCATATCGACGGAAGTAACGCAAACGCAACGCTGATTTATGAGAATACGCACAATGACCCCAAAGAATACACTCACATGCTTTCATAAACTAGACGCAGGACGAGCACAATACCGACTCCCGTGCGCTAGCATGGGGGGACCGGTGCCCAATGGGCCACGGTCTCAGGCCCAGGCCTCTAGTTGCCCCTGCCCCGCATCTTCGACTACCCTTGCACTGGAAGAGGACCCCCGCCTTTCTTGGGCGGAAGCAGGGAAGTCACGAAAACTTCCTAGATTTCAGGATTGTCTCAAAATCTGCACCTCGGGACTTATCCCACGAAGTTTCCATGTTACCGCAAAGAATTCCGGTGGCATTTTATCCCCGGTCGAGATCATATCTCGGTCCGGCTTACGCTCGGATTGCGGAAGCTTCCACAAGCTTCTCGGTCCCGCCAGAGGGCCCGGATTCCTGACGACGTGTGTCTCCCTCGGCCGTCTCAGACACCTCTAGAGGGGCCTGGTCGGGTGCTCCTCACCCCGCTCCCCTCTAGAGGGGTCGTCTCGTGCGTGGCCCTCGGGCTCCGTGGACACCCGCCCGAAAGGGGCTGTCCCACACAACCCCCCTGGAGGGGTGTTTCGAGAGTGGTCACGACCCGTCCGAGGCTCATGAAGAGGCCCGTGTCACCCCTGACAGAGGGCTTCCCCTACATATCTCCGACCTTAGGGCCCGCGTCTCGCGGGACCGGGGCCGCTGCCCCGCCAACCCCCCCTAGGCCACGCGGGGAATCCCCGCCCTGTGACTTCCTGTCAGTGTGCCCCTGGGGGCCCGCTCCCGGGCGCCATGCGGCGTGGGAGGGAGGGGTTCAGCGAGGCAGGGAAGCCTCGGGTCCGTCCCATAATGCGGACACCGCCAGCTGTGACCAGATGGTTTCAGTCACCTGGCGGCACCCGTGTTGTCACCCGGGAGGACCTCACCGTCCGGCGCGATCGGGTTCTCGCTGTGTCCCAAGTAGTTCATTCACCCCACCCTAAGGTGGGGCGTCCTTAAATCTCCCGGTTCCCCGCCGCTCGAGGCGGGATGGCGTTTTGTGCGGCGCCCGACGCTACGGTCGCCATGGCGGTCCATCGGGAAGCCGAGGGCGCGGGCGCTTTTTGCGGCCCCGAGGAGGACATCCACGACGACGTGCTATCCAACCTCCTGTCGGCCTCGTGGCCGACCCCTGCGGTCGTGGACGACAAGTATGGGCGTTTCCCTTAGAACCTCATAGGTAGGTCGATTATCGAACAGCGCCTCGACGCTCTTGACAGTCGTCGTATGATGTCCATAGGGACGACCATCCAGGGGATGTATGAGTACCTCTAAGCCGTCCCCTTGGGGACGGCGACGGACTTCCCCTTCCTCCGCAGTCGGGAAGTCTGGCGGGTATGCCAAGTGCTTAGGCACTTGGCTATTTGCGACATCCCCCCCGAGGTGGGGGAAAAGCCCCACCTCTCTTCGGAGTATTATCCTGCATCTCCTATTAGCTTTCAAGAGGTGCACCGCGGAATTCATGAGCCGGGTGCGATGGGGCAGTGGACGGTTCGCACCTCGCTTCACCTTCGCACGCTGTATGAACAGCGTGAGGTGCGCGACGTACCCGTGGTACGCTGCAAGGCTCTGTATCCTACCACACCAGAGTGGTGGGAGCACGTGGAAGGACACCGGGGCGTGGCCGCGCGGGTGCCCCAGATGGTGGCACTCCAGGGGTGTCAGCTCATGGGGGAGCCCCTTGAGGGTCCCTATCACCTGATGTTGGCAGCCCTTTGGGCCTTTGAGGTGGCGGATGTCTTCCCAGGAGGCATTCGCCACTATGGACACCTCTGGCGTCTGCCTCTGGCTGTACTGTCGGCTTTTTCCGACCTGACGCCCGAGCGCTTGTGCTCGGCAGACCCCTCGGCCCCACCTGTTCTTGAGGCCGGGCTTGAGCGCCTCCAATATTTCGAGGAGTGGGCGGCACATGTGTGGCTGCAGTGGCTAGGGGGACCCCGAGGGGTCTTCCGTTGCGCCAAGACGTTGCATGACGAGGGGACCTTGGTCCTCTTGGAGGCTCTGGGGGATCCCCGTCTCGCTTATGGGGGGGATGGCAACGCCGGCCTCCGCATCCAACGCTTGGATCGGGGCTTGGCTGACGCTGCGTCGGCCTGTGTAGGCCTCGTGGTGGCTCCCGAGCCGCCGTCGGCTCAGCCGCTTCGGCCTCCGCCCCCGTCGCCGTGAGGCCGCCCCTGTGGTCCGCGGTGTCACGCCCGGACTATCTGCACCGCGATCCCGGCCAACATGTGCGGACCCGTCGTGTCAACCCCCTTGGGGGAGCTGTGCGACGATTACTTCTCTTTGGGGACCCCCGGGTCCACATCTGGGGCCCATTTTTCTTTTCTCTTGGGAGGTGTCGGCCCAGTTGGGGAGCCCTCACCTCTTCAACCCGACCATATGGTCGGGTTTGCGGTGTTCCCTAGAGGAATTCCCCTCCATTCTCAATAATGGGGTGGACCATACCCTTGTCATGGTGATGAGGCGCAACTTAGTGCGGCTGCGCAATGAAGTTGCTGCGATTGTGTCCCGTCCCCTGTGAAAACCAGACGTCAAGCGCCTGTACCATCTTGGTCCAGCCGAGAAGCTCCGCCATTTTCTGACGGAGGAGTCCGGTACCGCCGTGGCGGACACCAGCACAGTCGTGGCCGAGTGGTCGCTCCGGCACATGGCCGGCTCGTCGGCGCCACCCCGAGCGATGGCTCTGCGTGCGGCGCCTCGACGTCCGCTGTCTCCTCCCCCGCCCCACTTTGGGGCGAGCGCCAGTTCGTCGTCTCAAGCCGTTCATAGGTGTGAAGTGTGCTTCCGCAGTCCCCCAGGGACAGGTGGCTCTTGCGTATATCGTAAGTCGCTGTATTTGTCTGGTGCCACTGCATGTACGTGTTTGCAAATCTTTTGGCGGGGACCCTTCAGGGGTTGAGCTCCGGGGGAGAATTTTGTGGGGAGCGGCGTCTTGACTGTGAGGCTGTGGGCGCCCTCCGGATGTGCGGGCGCTGCCCTGGGAGGTGCCGTGCGGGCCTTGTGGGCCAGGCCATTGGGGGTGCCTGGGAAGGCGCTGCGGCCGAGGTGGGCAGCGGGATATCAGGCGCGCCTACATAGGCCTGGGAACGCCGTGCTTAGTAAAATAACGCACCCACTCAACATCATCGACTTCACAATGGGGATGAGACGGGCCCTTCGGCGAGCCCGCCGACTTTCCTGGGGTCGCCTGAATATGCGCCCGACGAGGACCGTAGCCAGGACTATGATACTGGCTATGGGGCCCTTCCCGGGTATTGGTGACTTGGTCACCCTAGGGTGACCAGGTGTTCCCTGAGTCTCATTTCTGCTTTGTCTGTCACTCGTTGTCGCCCTCCTGAAGGAGGTGGGCGCCGTCTTTCTTACGATTGACTGGTCTCGGGCCCTGTAGAGAATAAAAGGTTTAGCCTCTCTTCTTCTGCTCTTTTCTTGGCTTGTGATTTGAAGTCATAGGGGTCCCTAAGGACAGTTTTCCGACTTGTTCAGAATATAAAACACGTTTTCGCGTCAAGGTGGGCAGCTTGACACGTTTGCGCAAGAAATATTATCCAATGGCCTCCTTAGGGAGGGAAGAGACCAATTTACACGTGACGTCCTGCTCAGAAAACCCGAACCATTTGACCAGCACCTTCAGTTGTCGTTCATCATCCCAACCGTCGTCGAGAAATCGTTCGAAGCGATTTCAAGTCCCTCCTTTATTTGATCGCCCACCTTAAGGAGGGCTTGTGCCCTTAGGGCCCGGGTCCACTTGTCATCCCGCGCCAGTGGTGCGGGGGCACCAGTGACATGGTCACTGCTCACAGTACGGAGACCCCTAGGGCTCTCCACCAGAAACCGATGTCCTTCGGTTCGTAGCACCATGTATGGTCCTTGGGCTTTAAGCCCAAGCTTCGTTGGAGAATGGGAGTGGGCGTCTAGGTATACCCCGTCCCCGGCCTTGACGGAGTTAATCTTTTTCTTGGTGCGGGCGTCGAACGCCCGCTCATACGTGGCCCGGGCTTTGCCCAGCTGCCGGCGAACCGCCGGCATGAGGGCGTTTCGGTCCTCAACGTACTGCTCCGCCGCCGTAGAGGCGTCCTCAGTTCTCTTCTCGGCTTCTCTAAGCCGAAGCATGCGCTCCACGCCAGTACGCTGGAGCCGTCTAGGGTTCACGACGGCAAAGGGGATTTCCCCAGTGCTCGCGTGTACCTGCGTATTATACGCAGTAGTAAGAAGGGACACATAACTGTCCCAATCTGTCTGATGCCCCGCAGCATAGCATCGGAGCTGCCGAACCACGGTGCGGTTGTATTTTTACACCTGACTATGAGTCTGGGGGTGCAAGGGAGAGGTATAGTTCGAGGCCATACCCAGCAAACCAAGGATGCCCTGGCAATATGCCGAGGCAAACTGAGATCCGCTGTCCGAAAGGACAGAGTCGGGGATGCCGTAGGCAGCCACCCAAGCATCAATGAATGCTGACGATACCGTCAGCGCTGTCGCATCCCGTAAGGAGATGGCTCGCGTCAACTTGGCAAACCGGTCGCAGATGACCAGCACATGCTTGCGCCCAACCCTAGATGTGGTCAATAGACCTAGCTGGTCCATTGAGAGCCCCAAGAAGGGCTCGAGAGCTGGAAGGAGCTTCATCGTGGGTGTATGCCTCCTCTAGAAGATGCGGTTCTTAGGGCACGCGTGGCATTGCTCCACGTGCTTATAGAAATCTACCACCATGGCAAGCCCGTAGACATACCGGCAGAGGGTGTCATACATCCTCCACGAGCCGGGGTGCCCGGCCAGCACCGACTGCTGTGGATATCGTCTGAAACGCTGTTTCAGCGCCTCGGGGATGACCACTTCGGTCTCCCTTCTGTGGGGGAAACCCCCTGTCAGGGGTTACACGGCCCCCGGCATGAGCCGGGGGCGGGTCGCGACCACTCACACCACACCCCTCTAGGGGGGTTGGTTGCGTGGAACAGCCCCCCTTGGGCGAGTGTCCAGGGAGCCCGAGGGCCACACACGAGACGACCCCTCTAGAGGGGAGCGGGGTGAGAAGCACCCGACCAGGCCCCCCAATGGGGGTCTGACACAGCCGAGGGAGACACACGTTTTCCCGAATTCGGGCCCTCTGGAGGGACCAAGAAGCTTGTGAAAGCTTCCGCAATCCGAGCGTAAGCCGGACCGGGATATGATCTCGACCGGGGATAAAATCCTACCGGAATTCTATGCGGTGAAATGGACAATTCTTGGGATAAGTCCCGAGGTACAGATTTTGAGAGAATCCTGAAATCTAGGAAGTTTTTGTGACTTCCCTGCTTCCGCCCGAGACGGGCGGAAGTCCTCTTCCAGTGGAAGGGTAGTCGAAGATGCGGGGCAGGGGTCACTTGGGGGCCGGTCCTGAGACCGCGGCCCGATGGGCACCGGTCCCCCCATGGTAGCGTCCGGGGGTCGGGATTATGCACGTCCTGCGTCTTGTCTCTGAGGATGCATGATTGAATGCTTTGGGGTTATCGTGCGTATTCTTATATATCAGCGTTGCGTTTACGTTTTTTCCGTCGATCTGGTGCGCTTCGCGCCCGGTAGGCCCGGCGTAAGTGTTGTTTTTCCTGTGTTGCGCTCCGCATCCTGTGTTGGGCGGTCCGACGGGGCCATACCCTGTCGGCTTTGAGGGCAAGCTCCACTCAATCTTGTGGATCAGCTCGGGACAGGGTCAAGCCGTTCCTGATCAGTCGGGCCGTCCCTGGGTCCTTCTCTAACGGTGGCCTTGCTCTCTTTGTTATGGATAGCATGAGGGGGATGCTGTCCCGCGCGTAAGGCGCGAGCTCCTCTTTACGAGGCATCCGTGACGGAGCTAGTGAGGGCTCAGGGCCGAGTGGCCTTCTGGGGGACCCTTCGCATTTGGATGGTCGCGCGCGCGTGTCCACAAGAGTGCTTGGCACCGTTAGTGACGAAGCAGAGAACGGTGACGGATTCCCGTCCCCCTCTCCTGCTCAGACCGCCACGACGGGTCGAGGTTGAGTCTCCCCCAGAGTTCTGGAATCTGTGGGGGGCCGAGGACAAGTGTTTCCGCCCCAAGAACAGGGGCAGTATGATGGTCAGTCTCGGCAGGCTGGGCCCGTCTGCCTCCGCCATACACCCTCACATGTCAGTGGGGTCGGGGCTCCGCACGGGTCCCTTGAATGGGACATCTTTTTGGCGGCCCCACGAGATTCGTTGGATGCGTTCATTAGCCCGTTAAATGCGGGGCCGTCCTTCTTGGAGACAGCCCTCGGGGCCTCGCGACGGTCAAGGCGCCGTCGTCTCCGAATGAGCTCCTCCTCCTCGGATGAGGAGTACTCCGGAGGAGACGGGGGACGTCATGTCCCCCGACGTGCGGTAGCACGCGCCCTAGTTCTTAAGCTAGAAGGAAACCTTCATCGTCGACTCCGCGAGAAGATCATCCCTGCGGATGATCGCTATACAGGGTTTCTTGGTTGTGTATCGTACGCCTTGGCGAATACGGACGTTCGGTATGACCGGACGATGGCACACGGCCTAGGCCGTTTGCGTAAGGATGTCTCGGCCACCTTTGGTCGAGACGCAGAGTGGGATGGGACGCCAGCCCTAGGCGTATTCGAGTTTCTGAACCTCATTGTGAAAGCAGGGAATGACAATGATGTGTCAGAGGGCAGAGCCCTCTACCTCTTCCCGGAATTAACAAAGGGAGACATCAGACGGGAGTCGTACACCGTGATACCTTCCCTCCAAGATCGGCGGAGTGGAGAGGTCAGTTCCTATATGGAACTGGTCAACTGGCTCCTACGCAAATATGCGGACGAGCAATCGCTAAGCGACCAGGACGCTCTGTTCTACGGAGCCACTCAGGGGGACGGTGAAGCAGAGAATGATTTCTACATGCGCCTTTGGGGGTAACGTCGCCTCTGTGGGTATATCCACACAGAGGGGCAGATGAAGAGCCGCTATATGCAGGGGCTCGGTCAGGAGATGCGCGCAGACGTGCGCGAACTCAACACCGGCACTATGCCGATGAGATTTGTGGTGCAATATGCTCGGAGAAAGAGTGACGTCTGTCGCAGACGTCAAGACGATCAGCAGGCCGGAGAGGCCCGACGGGCCGAGGCCCGTCGAGAGGGTCCAGCCGCTCGGCCGACATCACGCAAGTATTCTACCACGGCGGTGACAGTTCCAACCAAGGTGGGGGACGTCCCGTCAGGTCCTTCCTCAAGGGTTAAAGGGCGCCTTCAGCAACCATCGAACTTCAATTGCCTCGCATGTAACATGCGAGGACATTTCTTCCTTGGGTGTCCCCGCCTCGACGCGGCGACCAAGGCGCTGCTGAACAAGTCCTACGAGGAACGCATGTCGGAACGTCTTCAAGAGAATCAGCGCCGCCCAAAGCAGACAGGAGCGGCCTCGGGCACAGGCATAGGGCTGCCTCGGTTGTCATTGGATGATACTCCACCTTCAGGCGTGGAAGCCGAAGATCTGATCGAGGAGGACAAGTCCTCCTCGAAAAACGAGCAACAGGGGCGGTGGTCCCGCCTACCTCGACAACTATAATGGCAATAAGGAGGTACAGGTCTTCCCTGCGAGTCGGGAAGAACTGGCCGAGGCGGAAACCGGGGGTATGCAAAGGGAGACTCCCTGACGGCACAGCATGCGTATTCATTTCCTCTGGTAGCTACAAGCTAGTCGTCATGATATTCCTGACGGAAGGTTTCGTGCATACCACACGGGCCATCCTCAATACAGGCAGTGGCTACACGCTGATGAGCCGGCAGTTACTGCCGGACGACACCCAGCTACTACCGCTGGGTGCGTTGGCATCGATGTTCCATGATGCCAATGGGGGCTGAGGCCCCATTGTTGGTTCACTGTGTCTTGGTGTGGCCCTTGGGGGCCAGACGTCCTACATAAACTCTGGAGTTGTAGACACTATGAGTGTCCCAGATATACTGGGCACCTCCTTTATGGATGTCGCAACAAAGAACACTGCGGCACAGGAGCAACATGTGGAGCTCCTCAATGGTACCAAGATAACCATCCGAAGAGACGATGCCCGCAAGGGGTACCCGGTCGCGTCATTCAGCGCGGTGGGTGCGTGCCCACAAGGGGCCACAGATAAGGTAAGGCCGACACAGAAGACCTGGGTACAACCCGGGACTACCGCGCTTATCCCCGTGAAGATGACCAACACGGGGCATGGCTTTCTTACGGGCCGACCCCCGTTGTACCTCAACCATAGGGTACAGGTCGCGCAAGGACCCGCCATCATGGTGGCAGGCGAGCCATTAACCGTCCAAGTGCTGCACTTGGGCGCTACGCCCATGCGGTTGACAACCGATATGACAGTGGGAGATTTTGACCCCTATGAGGAGCTGACCTAGGAGGTGTCCCCGGACGAGCTCAAGGAGCGCAGCGGGACATCCAACGGGGAGAAAGAATCCCTACTCCCAGGAGTGGACATGTCGCCGGTACCCGAAGAATGGTCCAGGGCCCTTAGGGCCCTCCTGAAGAAGCATGCACCACTCTGGGGGGGTATCTTGGGACTGATACGCTGTGTAGACCACCGCATTCTTCTGAAGTCCGGGGCTGTCCCCGTGGGGCAAAACCCCGACAAGGCCGCGCCTTTAGCCCGGAAGATTGAGAAAAAAAAATTCGAGCGCATGCGCTTGATGGGGGTGATAGAACCTTCCATTGGGGAATGGGCTAGCCCAGTCGTTTTGGTGCCGAAGCCTGATGGCTCGGTACGCTTCTGTGTTTATAAAAGAAAGCTCGACTTGATGACCGTCAAGGACGCGTACGCCAGTCCTAGGATGAATGAGTGCATCCATTCCTTAGGGCATGCCAGAGTGTTCTCCACCCTAGACTACAACGCGCGCTACTGGCAGATACCAGTAGCAGAGGACGATAAGCACCCTACGGAGTTTACGTTCCATTTGGGCGCGTGGTAATGCGTGCGCCCTCTGTTTGGGTCGTGCAATTCCCCCTCCACTTTTCTAAGGGCTATGGACATGATCCTGGCAGTAGTCAAGTGGCTGATATGCTTAATATATCCAGACCACGTTATCATATTTTCACTATCCCCAGAGAAACATTTACAACACATTGATGAGGAGTTGACACGCCTGGGACAGGCAGGGGTCACCTTGAAGGCGGCCAAATGCCACTTCTTTCAAGAACAATTGGAGAGTGGTGGCGAAGGCAGTGCGCGTCGTGTGTGCTTGCATTCTGAGGTACGTCAGAGAGCGTGCGGATGGCGCCAGTAGCTCAGTGGCCGGTTGTGAGCGCACCGGGGCATTGAGGAGGCCGTCGCGCATCCCCGTCGGTGGTCGCCGGTGGCGGGGGTACGGGGGGAATACGTGAAAAGCGGACAATAACACACCTTGGATACAAACCCCGCTTTTCTGTGCTCTCCAGTACGGTACTTGTGCTTCTGCTGCCACCACTGAGCTCGGCAGGGGCGGAAACGCCATCCTCCACGGCAAGTGCTCGCTGCCGGTCCGCGCGCAACGGGATGTTGCGTGCGGGCCGGCGGCGGGAGCCTGGCACGACGGCCGGCGTGATTCGGCGGGCCGCGGTGGCGGTTCGGCGGTCGGAGGGGCGGTGTGAGGGGGTTTGTGCGCGGTGTGGGACGCCAGAGTGATGCGAGAGTGTCGTCATTACGGCCGCTGCGGCGGTGGCGAAGGCAGTGCGCGTCGTGTGTGCTTGCATTCTGAGGTACGCCAGGAAGCGTGCGGATGGCGCCAGTAGCTCAGTGGCCGGTTGTGATCGCACCGGGGCCTTGAGGAGGCCGTCGCGCATCCCCGTCGGTGGTCGCCGGTGGCGGGGGTACGGGGGGAATACGTGAAACGCGGACACTAACACACCTTGGATACAAACCCCGCTTTTCTGTGCTCTCCAGTACGGTACTTGTGCTTCTGATGCCACCACTGAGCTCGGCAGGGGCGGAAACGCCATGATCCACGGCACGTGCTCGCTGCCGGTCCGCGCGCAACGGGATGTTGCATGCGGGCCGGCGGCGGGAGCCTGGCACGACGGCCGGCGTGATTCGGCGGGCCGCGGTGGCGGTTCGGCGGTCGGAGG